>JGI24508J20089_1000105_pt1 | contig 117941 bp, 111 predicted proteins | sample LinPmetageLP24_FD_20089 | JGI IMG/M metagenome (IMG submission 20089)
GGTCCCTGGCATGCGGCGAACTCAGCGGCACATCTGGACTGGTTGCGGTCGCCTCCATCCTCTCCGTTGCGGCACTTGTTGAACTTAACTTGGCAAGTATCGATCGGGGTGCTGGTTGGAGCAGGGGCAGATGTCTTGGTGGATGACTGGCAAGCAGCGAACTCAGCGGCACATCTTGCTTGGTTGCGATCTCCTCCGTCCTCTCCGTTGCGGCACTTGTTGAATTTGTCCTGGCAAACATCAACTGGAGAAGTGGTTGGGTGGGAGACGTAGGTAGTTGGGCAACCACCCTTGCAGGTTGTGATGGTAGAGGTGGTGGTGTAAACAGAAGTCTTCGTTTCGGTGCCAGAGGTGATGTAAGTTGTGGCTGGGCAGACAGTTGTGTATACTGTCGTCTCAACGGGTGGCTTGTTCAATCCACTAGTAGTTCCGGCGCATTGCACATACAGAGAAGCGCAGTGTGACTGGTTGGCATCTGGCTTGGACTGGCAGTCGGAACGGACCTTCTCGCAATCCTTGGTGGCGGGAGTGGAAGCAGTTGGGTACGCAGGAGGCTTGTTCAATCCACTGGTAGTTCCGGCACACTGCACATAGAGGGAAGCGCAGTATGACTGGTTGGCATCGGGCTTGGACTGGCAGTCCGAACGAACCTTCTCGCAATCCTTAGTCGCCGGTGCGGAAGAAGTTGGGTGAGCGGGTGGCTTGTTGAGACCGCTGGTCGTACCGGCGCATTGAACGTAAAGCGAGGCACAATAGGACTGATTGGCATCAGGCTTCGACTGGCAGTCGGATCTGACCTTCTCGCAATCTGGGTTGGGGACATAGGTTGGGCAGCCTCCCTTGCATGACGTGATAGTCGATGTAGTCGTGTAGACTGAAGTATATGTCTTGGTACCGGAAGTGGAGTAAGACGTGGCTGGGCAGACTGTAGTGTAAACAGTGGTTTCAACAGATGTCGTTGGGTACTCTACAGGAGTAGAGAGAGTCGAAGTCTCGTAGGCAGGCTTGGATGTTGAAGTGGTGGTGTTTTGGTACTCGTAGCCGTAGGCTGAAGCAGTTGCAGCAAGTGCTGCCAAGAGGCTGACTGAGCGGGCGACCATTTTGAAAGCGAATGTGGTATTTTTTGAAACGAATGATTCCGAAGTGCTCGGTGGCTTGGTTGCTGAATGAATGAAGGCCAGGCGACCGATTGATACTTATACATAGGTTCGATAAGTAATCCAAAAATTGCCACAGATCAACACCCGACGTGGAGAGCCGCAAACGACCGATACGAGGGATTGCTGCCCAAAAATAAACAATACCAATAGACGACAACGCTAACCAAAGAAGCTTAAAATGCTAAAGTGTTTCCATCAAGGAAACAGGTTTTCATACGCAGACACTAGATGTCACGGATGGAGAGCACGAGGTATTAGCCGCAGACTAGCTGATATCGCGCCGATCTAATCTACAAGCTAGAAAGCACCAGCGAGCAAAGTTCTGATCCGCTTCACGACTACAAAATGCCATTGTTCCGCTGAGTTCCGCTGAAGAACCACTGTAAATGCTCATTGGAGCGCAATTCTGTTCGCCCTTGACCATGTGGATGCATGACCTCATGGCATCCATTGAAGAAGACCCAGTTGTTCGGTCTTTCAATTGCCATCCCCACTTCCCCTGGAAATAGAATCCATAGAATATTCCTTGACAGCAACTTTGACTTGGTTCGAACTCATAAGTATTCGGATGGGAAAGTAACGGTTCTCAGTTTCCGATGCATTGTCTCGCTTGCTGTTGACCATTGGCGAATTTGGGCAGAACTCTGTCTGGACGAAGTCTGCGATGATCAAAGACTTCAGAACTTTGTTTCGAATACGAGATTTTGCATGGCATCGAAATTGAATGACGTTACCTGAGAGTCCAGATTAGCGAACCCCACCACTAAGGCCACTGTTTTGAGGCGGACGCGCTTGCTGGTCTTGCCAAGAATCTTTATCGCAAATCGAACTTTGATCATAATCGTCAGTTCCCTGACTCCCCCCTAGCGATTATCCGGTCTTCCAGATGCAGCGAGGAGACTTTTTGAACTTGCAATTTCCCTTGCTGTCACATTGCTTGTGTTCATGTTAAATTTTTGGAGGCGTCATTACGCATTGCCAAGATTCTTTGGCTATCTTTGGTCGAACTGCCCAACAGTCAACATCTTTGACACATGTGACGTGTCAGACACCCCAGAACAATTAGAGGCTATCAGATTGCTTAGTTCCAAAGTATTAAGTATTACAAGATCATTGTACTACGAAATGAAATTGTTTCCGTCCACTCCCTCAGAACACGTGGACGCATTTACCGCGGGTTTTGTGGTCTCCCCGACTGAGACTTGCACAAGTCATTTCGATTCGATACGAACCTATGACGAACCTCTCACATCCTGACATTCATACCCCACAAATGGCGCACAGTGCCGTATCTGACCGGGTGCTCGCACTACCCACGGGAGTCAGAATTCTAAAAAGACTTCCTTTCAAGCGAAAGTCGGGAATGAGCAGGAACATTAGCCGAGCCGAGTACGAGTGAGTGTTCAGCTAGATCTAGCTACTTCTCGTGCCAATTTCCTGATGATATAATACGATGGGTAGATTCCAGAAACCGGTAATGTGCTCGTATCCAACAGGGAACTAATATCAACCTCCTGAAGTACTGGCGGAATATTGGCCGGCTTTTGACTAAGGTCATTGAATTTCCCGCGTAGAACTCGCGTATTCGAAAAGAGGCCAATCACTTGATGCTCCTATCTCCTAATCCAACTACCGGTAGGACTGACTGGATGCAGTTGGGAATAGCGTGCTATCATCAAGAATAAAGAGAGAGAAATGTGGCCGTAGGGCACTACGTACCGCTTACGGCTGTCAGGTCTTCAGCACATTCAGTCACAACATGGAAGCTCCGAGGCTCTTGACGACACCGCATACCAGAAAAAACACCATTAAATGATTTGTGTGTTGTGTCTGAAACACGTTGAATAGGTGTATGAGTTGTACAAGATCAAAACAAATGCACGCTCGCTAAAGTGCTCGACCTGTAAGATTATATTTTGCAAGCACTGATTCATTGAAATTGATCACACCGCATCACCCTCAATCACGATGTCGTCCGAGTCTACTCGACTGGAAGCCATCGAGTTATGCGTATGTCTCCTGTCGTACGGGATTCGCCGGTTCTTCTTTCTTAGTTTTCCCTTTGGTTCCAGCTGGCTGGACAGAGACCAAGAGTCTGGGGTCATTCGAGGACTTTGTAGCGGCGGAGTAATCAAATTAACACCGAAAGTCGATTTCTCCACCGCGAGGTACGCACTTGATTGTACCACTGACGTCGGCTTGCTTGTCCTGGCATGATAGGTACGACTGCGATGCTTGCCTATCCAAAGCATCTGTTCATGCTCTCGCAAGTAACGATCTGATGAGAAGTTCTTGAGTACATTCTCGCGACCAAGCATTCCAAGGCGACGACGTTGCACAGTCTTATCGTACATACGCTGTGTGATCTGTTTCACTTCTTCTGGGCTTGGATTGGGATAAGCCAGGACTTGAGGTGGGGATCCTGGAGCATCTTCGGCGTACACACTCCATCGTCCAAGCAGACCTAGGATACTGATCTGGGCTCGTGCAAGGGACTCGGAGTCGTTTGGTGGTACGACTTCACTGAATCGATTGCCTGTCTCGCCATCCGTCACGACGCAGAATGAAGCACCAACATCTGTACATACGACAGGTGTTCCTGTGAGGGCAGCTTCGCCCATAGCCAGTGGCAGCCCCTCTGAAAGTGATGAGTTAAGGAATAGCCATGCATCTTGAAGAACAAGAGAAGGGTTTCCAAGCCCCTTGAGGACACAATGATCCCTCAGACCTTTGGAAGCGATGAGTTCCTGACATTCCGTTGAATAGCTTGCCGCTCGTTCCATGTCACCATAGATGTGAAGACTGTAATCAGTGAAACCCCATTTGTTTACGATGAAATCTGCAGCCAAAATTGCGTTTTTGATGTCTTTGATATACTGGACGTGTGACAACATGACTGCTGTAGGCTTGTCCGTCTTGACCTTCTCGATCGGCTCGAATCTCTCCATATTGCAGATCCCGTTGACCACAGGGTCGATCTTGCGGGCAAATGTTTTCCGATGTTCTAAGACCCCTTCGGCGGTACCTAGTTCTATTTCCCATCCAGGATTGAAGTATGCAGCGCATGGCAGGACCACATCAGCGTGATGCTCGAGTAAGATACACCCCATCAAGCCGAGTGAGATGAGAGAACTGTTGACGAAAGGGGTATCGAAGGATACAGCGGAAGACATGAAGTTTGTCAATTCTCTGAAGCTGATGCAGTGGTCCCATATGTGGAGCGTACACTGTCTCTTCACCTTGCAGAGAATACCATACGTAGCTCCGGTGAAATGGTGAGAAGCTTGGAAGACATCTGGAATCTTCTCCGGAACTGGAATGGAGAAGATAAAGAGATACCGATGCCACAAATTCAAAGCTTGGTCCATTTGAAGCATTGTTGGTTTTTCGAAGTCCCACCACTTCGAAATAGGAAAAGTGTCGTCCATGTCCTCATCTAACCAGAGCTCTCGCCATTTTTGCTTGACAATATCGCTGTCCCAAACGTCATTCCAATTTCGTGATGACTCAAAGTACGTGTTCAAGTCGCACAAAGCCTTTGTAGCCTCTTCAACGTGATATCGAGTCATGTGAAGTGTTCTTGAGCATCGAACAAGACTGGTGAGGATTGGCAAGAAGTTCTTCTCTATATCCGCAGCTCTGGTGTCAAATGACCTTTGTACTACGGCGGAATCGATAATGTTTTCAAGAATGCCATGAGTAGGGTTGAGAAAATCTAGGCCCCATTGTGGTATTACTGTCAACGACTGAACGTTTCTCTCGATCTGGAATTTCGGTACTCCATAGTCATTGGCGGATTCGGCGACAACATGCCCTGTGACGATCAGAGATTAGTATTCTCCTCTTTCAGTTGATGTGCAAGGCAGTAATACATTACTCATGAGATTATCGATCAGGTGGGGCAAACACAAAACTTACACTTGATAGTCTTCAGGTCATTGACCATATCACGACGGCAAGCAGAGACTCCACCAGGTTCATTCGGCCATGTTGAGGTGTCCATAGCGAGAATGTGGAGTTCATCGTCGCTGTCTCGAAGTTGGGTAGAGAGGGTTCTCGTGTTGATCCTGGAGTCCCCTCCCTGCCCGAAGCTGTAAAAGTCACTGATCTTGAATGCGATATGCACCCAGGAGCTGATCTCTGGATCAACATCGACACGAGCCATGATTGTGTCAGCCTGCGCATCAAGATACTCCTTTGCAGCGTTGAGTCGACCACGATCGCGATTCTTCCAGTATGATTTCAGAACACGATCTGATCGTAGCAGTCCTTCGTCGAGCCATCGTGCCGTTACAGCATCGAGTTCTTTGCCACCTTTCCACGTCTTCCAAAGCCGAGTCCTTGCCTGTGACGTTGATATTGGATACCTCTTCACATTGAAGCCGAGCATGCGTGACAGGAAGCTTGACTTTCCCGAAGAGAAAGACAGTAGGGGATTGTCGTTGAGAAATCCGCACTTCGAAGGTTTCTTGAGGACATGGAACCAGTCATCACGGATCATTTCCGGCGTCGCGATCAGCTCGCCATTGAGCGTGGTAGAGATTTCGGGGTGCGATTTGTGCTCATATGTCCATGAGGCGTGATGAATTTCAGAACCCTGCACAAACGTGGCCTCGGTGACCTTAGTGAAAGGGATCCACTCGTCGAGTCTTCGTGGATCCTTGCGACCTGGCATGCTCCAGGAGACTCTGATAGTGATGTGCGGAAAGATATACTCTCCTCGGAGTAGCTCATCTTCGAATTTGGCACTGCTGCGATACCAGTAGGTGAATTTGACGGGATTGACGCCTCTTAACGTAGATCCAGTCGAGATGTATCCTCTTTCATCGTATTGGACAATCTCTCCAGTGAGATCCCCTTTCAGGCACTGTCGCTGTATGGGGAACTTTTGGCTTAATTTCTTGCCGTCTTGATTGTACTCGTATGTAAACATGTTCACAACCTGTTGGTCCCGAAACTCTTCTCGCTGACGCAGGGTCAACTTGTCAGTGTAAGTGTTGATCGCCATGAGCTGTTTACAGTCGCTTGGCTCGTGGTCATGGCGCCCGCTGTATTGTGAAAGTCTACTAGCTCCTCCCGGTTGTGCAGCCAAGAAACAGGTCGAGGGACCATTGAGGCTTTCGATGACAATACGGCTTTTATGGATCACAGTCTTCATACCTCTCATGTCGTTATGAAGTCTCGCGACTTTTTCCCGACCGTGGAACAAAACCAGCGGAATTATATAGCCTTGTAACACTTTGCAAAATGACCAGATACCATCCAGAAAGAATGTAACGGGCCACTTGATGAGGACGGGTTTGCCATGAATCATGTAGTGCAGCTCTCTTTGATACTCTGGATCTGCAGTGAGTGATATGCACAGAAATTTGATGCAAATTTTGATGCTCTGGATGAAAGCAGAAGCGCGGCGCTGGACTTGCTCGAGCATAGACCGTGGTCCTGCAACAGCTGGTAGAGATGCTGACCCAAGAAGCCTCTCGTAGCTTGGATCGGATATTGGTGACTCGTCTTCGTCCCAGAGCCCATGCCCATTAACGGACGAAGCAAACGCGTACAGAGAGAGCATCGACGTGGCGCCAAGATTGCAGCGTGCAACAAATTCTAATGGGTCGATGGAATCGGTAGGGCAGATTCTAGAACGTATCCACCCTTCAACGACAGGGGACATCGATTCTGACTGCCCACAGCATCTCTTCAACAGAAATGACCTGACTTGTTGCGGTAGATGATCCCAATCGCGCTCGCAGTCAATCCCTAAGAGAAGATATCGGAGCAGCGACCTGTCCCAATTGCCAATGACTCGAGTGCGTTCCCTTGTAGAGGTTTCGAGTTTCTGTTTGATACCTTCTGGCAGCACGAGCTTGTCCCCACCGCGGTCACTCACAACTAAGAGCTCTGCCAGCATCGCATGGTCGTGTGACAGGCCAAGTTGAGCCTCAAATGTGGCCTGGACGACTAATTCAGCAACGATTTTCCGATTCTTGTGAATGTTTATCGTCCATTCGTTGCCATCAAGATCTAAGCCGAGGAAGACAAAGATGTGGAGCCCGTCGCCATTCTTGCGGCTAATACTCCTGAGCTTCTGTTCATTGTGGGGCAAATATCTGGTCGAGACGAGTTCAACGATCGTTCGACCGGCAGTCCAATGTCCAGCAATTTCTTGAAGCATGAACCTCGAGGACGGAAAAGCGCGAGTCAAAATATCTGATTTGCTCGAGATGCTTTGGTCTAGCAAAGTTTCTAGCACTCTCGCTCCTGGGTGCTCGGATGGCTGTAGGTTGTACCGCTCTTCGGCCTTCAGGTCGCAGATGGAATCAAATGTTTGGCACAGAGTCGCCTGCGAGATCTCACTATAAGGTTCAAGAGAGCTCGCGAAATAGAACGGAGGCAAGGATTTAGTCTCCACATCACCGATGGATGATTGCGTTGCAGAGCTCGACCAAAATATGCTTGGCCAACCAATCTTTGAAAGACGCATTGAGTAGATTGCAGCAATCCATGTTCCAATTGCCAAAGATATAGCACCACTGAAGGCAAAGTACGGCAAGTAAACGTGCAAAACGATGCCGATTGGGAGACCAATGGTGCAGGCTACGGTGAGACATTTCGCGGAGTCATTGCCACAGTATATCTTATTGTACTGGTACCATAAAAGGCCGGTGTAGGCACCGAGATAAGCCAAGTACATGATTGTTGCATTCCGAGAACCTTCAAAAGTCCACATCAGCGCGGATGTAATGGAGATTCCCCAGATATGCATGAAGAAGAACTTCGTGAGAGATTTCCAGTAAAGTGCTTGTCTCGCCCTCACATCGTTTTTGGTGGCTTGGCGAAGGAACCTGAGAGATGTGATAGGCTGATCGGTGTTTTCATTTGCAGCTGTCCATAGTGGTTGAGAAACCGTGTCCAAAGAGACTGCGCCAATGAGATAATAGCACAAACCAAATCCCACGGCAAGTCGATACTCTGCACTGCTGGCGGCAGATAGTCCAACCATAGCACCCCCAGATACGAGCGCCGCCCACTTATCCAGGAGGGCAACGACGAAGTACGACAAACCAGACATGATATCGGAACCGGTATGGCGCCAGTGGAGAAAAGCACCATGAAGCTTGAGGCCCTTCTGCATGTTCGTCATATTCTCGAGAGCAGCTTTGAGTGTAAGATTCCAAGTCGCACTGTATGGCAATGGCATTCTGGTCCTCTTGAATCTGCAGTACCACGACATGAGGAACATAGTCGAGGAATAACCTTTTGCAAGCTTCAAAACTAATGGATTTGTTGCAGCTTTTGTCCAGAAATGGCGACTACATTCCTTGAGGACAGCGGCATGAAGCGCTTTTCTTGGGTGCGGACCCGTAGCAACATCCTCCAAGTTTTCAGATGAGCAGCCGGATTCCACGATTTTGTCGACATACCAACTACAGACTTCGACGTCCGTCACATGGGGGATATTGAGATACCAGGTACTCCACTGCGACATCGTTTTCCGGGCTCCGTAGAGAAGTGACAACAGGAAGATACTTAAGACGCAGAAGTATACTGCTATGTCATGCTCAGTCCACAAACTGACGATTGGTGAGATGAATAGAATGGGAATACAGAGCATGATGACAGTCCTGCCAGACTGGAAACTAGATCCTGGGACTTGGTAGATTGATAGAGCCGCTAGCGTGAGCAGGTATGTGGTGAGCATGGCAAAGTAGAAGAAGAAGACCAGTGCGGCGGTTATACCCTTCAACACAGCGATGACGATGAAGCCTACTGATCCGCCGATCAGAACAATTGCAATACCGGCAACAAACCGAGTAAGACAGAACATGTTCATCGCTGGGAAGGCATTGGCATAGAGATAATAGCAACCACCAGATGTTATCCAAGAACCAACAGCACCACACACGAGAAGCGCAAGCATAAGAGCTGTTGTTGCCATTGTTTTCTCTGTTGAGGTCATGAAGGTTGTAAGGTAAAGACCACGTCCGATGGTTGTGAGCAGCATGATATCAATGAGAGCAGGAACAGCAAAAATCCCTAGAAATGTGATTTCATAGTAGGCCGGGACAACTTCTTTGCCATCTTGCGGGTCTAGATCAATTTGCATCGGTGCGTAAGCCGATGGTAGATCAGTAAACCCCTCTTCTCGTCGAGGTGGTTGATGCAGCATGTAATAGCTTCGGTATCTGTCCGAAATGACCCTTCCCAGGGACCTGGCAGTCGTGTCAAAGAATGACTCGCATCGAGACCCCAGCGCAAAGTTCTCTGCAAAGCAAGCAGCCTGATCCGCAGCATGATTTGGCAAAGGATTACGGTCCAGGACTTCCAAGTATATCTCGTCAACAGCGAGTTTGCGAAATGCGCAGAATACTGACAGGGCGAATATATCTGCTCTACCGTCAATCTGATCCTTCTGAAGAATGGCTTGGATAACGACCCCGAGCTGTGCAAGAAGCTCCGTTTCGCCATTCATCAGGACTTTGTGAACGCGGGTCTCAACATCTTCAAAAATCGAGACTGCCATAGCAGGATCAGGGTGCCAACAGCCCTTGTCACGCAGCCAATCGAGGCGCGCGACTACTAAATCGCGAGGTGAGATATGCCCACCGAGGTACATAGTAGAGCTCAACTTGCGGAGCTGGGCAAGTGTGGGAACCTCCATGAGTTGATATTCGCAGCATTCTCGCAGTCTCGCTAGAAAGAGCGAGTTATCCGGGCATCTTGTCAGGATGAGGCGCCGGAGGAAGAGAATTGTCTCTTCGGGAGAGAGCTGCTCTAGGTCGTTGACAAGACGCGTAGGCAATCGCCAGGTACGAGAGATGGAACCTTGCTGATCAGCCATGGCAAATTCGGCTGCGAAGCATTCCGCTCGGCTAAGACCTCGGCTCGAGAGGAAAGTATGGAGTAAGGTACCGGCACGATCCGGTGTTTTACTCGATAAATAAATGTCTAAGACCCCAGTCTGTGGTTCGATATCATAGAGACCCCAGAATTGAACCTTGGAGCTTGTCGAGAACCCGGAATGCAAGCCCGCATAAACTCGGATGCAAGGAAGTCGATCATGGTCATTATTGTTGACATTCAAGAGATCCAGCAAGTCTTTGACGGAGGCGCAAAACGCAGGTGCCTCGGGGTCTGAACTCCATTTGTTATGTAGACCCCTGATATGTTCGCCAATAACCTGTAGCTCTTCTTTCTCGATTCGTTGTAGCAGATTTAGGTCTCTGAGATGGCGTTGCGCCAGCAGAAGGTCCGCGAAGTCTTTGGGGCGAGCTGCGAGTCCTAAGAAAGGGAGATATGTTAGCCAATAGTCCTGTATGCCTCCGAGGACCTTGATTGCAGCAATTAATTACCTAGGTGAAAGCATCCAAGCCCAGTAAAGTCATCTCCGCCTGCAGATACTGATAGCGGGTGTAGTTGAGTGTCACTATCATCGTGACGCGTTTGTGTAGTTTCTAGTACACGGCCTGGGTTAGATCGGAGAAGCAGGGTTCGAGCTTCGCTGTCCTTGGGTTCATGACTGTTCGAGGGAGGATATTGTTGCAGTTTTTCTCTCAGTCCCGGCACAAAAGAATTCAACGAATTGTATAATTCCTCGTCAATGTCCGGACACGTAGTTTGGGATATCTGAAGATCATCGCGTCTATTAGCGTGTATTTTGACGCGAAGCGACCGCCAAACTTCGACGAGCTGAGAACGGCAGATTTTCAAATCTCATCAACGTGAAGAAGCACTTACCTGATCATTTGCTCTCCAAGTATCATGCGCCTTCATAATATCTTCGCCTTTCAGCCACATGAGTGCGCCTAAAGGTTTCTCTTCTACTGTTTGTTGAGCGGCAGCGTCGGCATCTGTGAGTGCGGCTTCGGAGCCAATCCAGCACAGGAAATTGCTGAATCTGCACCAGTTGAATGTTCGCTGGACGACGGCATATTGCTGCTCATTTCCGGTCTGAATGGTTTCCCAAAGTGCCATGAATGTGCGAGTTCGTTGAGCTGCGACTGCTCTCATCACCTGTCTCATCTCGGCCATTTGGAAGTAGTTCTGTCGGTCACCATCAGGTCGAATAGTTCCGTTCCGATATACGATTCCTTTTACAAGACTCATATCCGTTTCTCGGCATTCTCGCTCGGTAGGACAATGCATTAGAGATGGTTCGATTTCAAGCCAGAGTTCAAGACCCAGTTCATGGATGTATCTGGCAGCCTGGTTCAATACGACGGGCTGAAGGTATGTCCTGTAGCCAGCCAGCAGGACGCCCGTGAGAATCTTCTGCGGCCCTCTTCCGACGAGTCCTCCGAGTGTTCGATCAATTGTGTCTAGCACTTCTATTACATTGTCGTCGCTTGACCCAGTGTCAGATTTGACAAGCGTTCGAACATCAAGACGACCCAATATGTGTGATGAAGCAACGCCTGCTGTCGACAGTGCATCCAGCACGCCATCTTGTTTGGGATCGAGGACCAGAATATCCCATTTCGATAGTAGTCGTACCTGGGAGGCTGTTGGTGGACTGGCGATCTCTCCTAGGAATACTCCAAAGGACTTTGGCTCTTCGCTAGACCCTGGTCTCCTAGGCGTAGGCTTGGACTTCTTTCTGAGGGCCTTGAGGTGTCGGGCCACAGCGGCAGGTACTGTTATCTGCTGGTGCCGTGCCTACATGAAGCAAGAATGTGGTTAGCATACGGTGATTGTGCCGTGCACCTGGATAAGAAACAGAGTTACTAACCCTCCAAAACCTGACAACTTTGCAAAATATTCGGTACAGCACGTAACATGACCCAAGTACGACAGTGGCCAGGAGGAACCCCGCCAGAAGCTTCGCTATGGTTAGTGTACGTCTGAAGACTCAATTGAGGACTCCTTCTGTCCTACCTTATCCCACCAGCTACTTATCATTACATTCCAGCCAATGGCTGACAAGCCCAGGAATATAGGTCTCATGGTTGACGGGCGCTCTGGGAACGAGTGACGGAAAATCGAAATAGGATTACGCAGATTCTCAAAGAAAGACTCGTGTTCCCATGGGAGAATGCATGTCTGTATTCATGGACTTGTTACTTCAGGAATAACGCAGCGTCAGCGGTATTTGCAAAATCACGGTCGGATGAGCCTTTTTCGACCCAGCTGTACTCACATAGAAAGTTCCCCTTCAGAACGCCATCAGCCAGCCACATGTTGACTTCAGCAGTACGTGTGTCTCGAAGTTTTCAGTAGACGCAAACATTTGCCTCTTTCTCAACCTGTCCCTTCGCAACGGGACGCAGAGAATACTTGCTGTAGGACGTATACCTGCAGGTGGAGGGCTCTGATCTGGCCAGACCCTGAGCCGAAGGTCCTGGCCCAGCTTCCCACGCATATGCTATTCCTGGTTAACGTCATGCTGCCGGAGGGTCAGCCAGCGATTCGGTGAAGAAACCCAGATCAAGCACTTTGAGAAACTTGACAATATTGCCAAGTGGTGTATCGTTAAGCCTCCAATGGCACGTCTCCACAGCCACAAGCCACGGTTTCTCCTACTAGGACCCCGGCCTTTTTCAAGCTGTAACAAGAACGAGGGACTTCTGCAAGTCCAGGATATCCTCGATATTGGCTGCATGCATTACCAGGGTAGCATGCCTGCCAAAGTGGGACACCGATCTGAAGTCATCACCAAGTCGCTCGGCCAGTTCCCAGATACAGCCAGACATTTAGGTACCGCCCAGGGCTTTGAAAGGGGGTTCCAGCAGTCGCTCTCTGGCCAGGTACGAGACGATCTTAGACATCCAACCTGTCGCTTTCTATCTTTGCTACAATAAAATTTGTACTTCACTTATCCTGCATTTTGCGAGTTTCGATTCAGCACAGAGACTCATTCTGCTCGCCTTTCTTTCTTGAAGATGGCTCTCATTCCAACTTCTCCTCGCAAGAGGACCTGGTGTGTTGCTCTCGTCGCTGCCGTAGTACTTGCCATGATAATTGCCATTATTGTTCCATTGGCTGTCATACTCCCCCCAAAAAAGAAACAGAATCAGAGTTCCACTGTCCTACTACCTCTCTACATCTATCCAGAGACTAATTCTACATGGATGCCGTTGTACAACGCGTAAGTTCTGTACCACAAACTGAAGCCTAGCTACTTGAAAGTTTGAGGCACTAACGTATGTTCTTGCCTAGGATCGAAAGTCGTCCCCAATTAAAGTTTATCGTGATTGTGAACCCAAGCAGTGGTCCTGGCTCAACACCTTTTCCGAATGACCAATACAGTACCGCTTTGACGGAGCTCAATTCGTATCAGAACGTGCAGACCATTGGTTACGTTCGAACCAACTACGCGAACAGAGATATCGCCACTGTCCTCGCCGAAGTATCGACTTATGCCAACTGGGCCACAAATTCCAGCGGCCTGGCCATGCACGGCATTTTTTTCGACGAAGCGCCTTATCAATATGCACAAGCAGCAGTAGATTACATGCGCATCGCGAATAAGGCTGTGAAGGATGCCAACGCCCTACAGGGTGATAAGATTGTGAGTCGGAACCAATTTATTTCGCGGAGTTTACCCCGACCAAGATCCAGATTCGGAACTTCCGGCTGACAATCCGCAGATCGTTCACAACCCTGGTGTCGTGCCGGACGCACGCTATAACGATACCAACACCGACATCACCGTTGTCTTCGAGCAGTCCTACCCAGTCTATACTAGTCTGGTAGGTAGCCTCATCGCTCTTCCCGGCGACCGCTCACAATACAGCTACATGATAAATTCCATCCCAGCTACTGTTAAACAGAGCATGAAAAAGTTCTTGGGTGAGATAAGCGAATTTGCTGAGTTTTTGTTTGTGACGGACAACACCGAAGATTTCTATGAGAGCTTCGGATTTGGGTGGGATGAGTTCGTGAAGTCGGTTCCAGCTTGACCTGGCAGTTGCAGGCAAGAGACGAGGATGATCGACAGGGCAATGTTTTGGCATGGGGAATCAAGGTTCGCCAGTTTTTAGCGCGGGGGTAGCCATCAGTTCACTCCCATGTAATGCAAATATTTGGCCGAAGTTTGGAACAAGCCTGCCTGTATCGGCACTCCCTATCACGATTTCCTTTTCCAGCCCTGCATGCGCACCAATCTAGATGAGATCTTCACGCTGTTCGCCTCCAGTCAAGGAGGCGAGAGCGAATCCTCGGTTGGATTATGCACGACCAGTTGTAAAGAGTGTCGGCATGTGAAGACGTTCCCTAGTTACGAGGAAGTCAACATGCGGTCATCAATATCTGGGCGCATGCCAAGTAAAGGAGTACGTACCGCTTCGCCCAAAGCGCCTCAGGAAGTGGATGTCTTGCCCCGTGGTGTGATTTTCAGCCCAAAAAAGCCTTCGGACGACGGTGGTGTTCCCCGTCCCCGTCCCCGTCCCCGCCCCCATAAATTTCTCCGTTGTGGTGGTGGTGCATGGGCAATTCTGTGATTGCTGTTGGTAGCATTTTCAGGGACAAGGGGTTTCCACCATTCAGAAGGTTGATGCTGAAGCTTGGACCCACAGATCAGGATGTCAACCTCGATGTGGATGCTCTCCCGCATATTGTCAGCGCTTGAAGATAAGACAACAAGTTTGAACCGCTAGGCGTCACGATCGGTGGAGCGAAAACGAGCCAGTTCGGCCTGCTTATCCGACTTTCCACCCTCTGTCATCCCGCGATATTCCCTGTATTCGGCGTGCCACAAATTCTGGATGAAAGATCCATGCTTCTTCTGCTGACCATGACCGAGCTGAGCATTGCAATTGGGTGTATATTTGTTATCTTATGCTGCCAAGAATGCATATGTCCTGCCTGTCTTTATGCCCCGCCATGATTCAACCTCACCAAACATCGACATTTTTGTCGAAGTCCTGCTAGGTTTTAATCGCGGCGAGTCCCCTCCCATGACATTCAAGCTGTGACACCCTGTGTACGCGAGATGCGTTTGCATTAGCACCATGAGCTTCTTTTGGCGGTTACTTGTTGTGGTCGTCTTGTTCCAGGGCATCCTGCATGCGGCCCTGTTACCAAGATCTCGGCACGGCACGAACGGCCTACCAATACGAAAAAGGAAACGACGGAATCTGGAATAGAGGACCTTGCATGCAGTCTCTGACAAGGGTATCCGGCTCGCTTGGCTGTTACTGTGTGGCAACGTGGTGACGGCAAGTTCCTACACATTTTCAGACCATTTTTTACCGTGGTCACAGGACAGGTTTTACCGTCAATACTTTTGGCAACAATATTCTTTTGTCTCTGGTAAACATAGGGCCGTCATGCATAACGTGTCGTATTCAATGTCGTCTCAAGCTTTTACCTCAGAGTTAGTATCCTGAACACAAATCGACGTGTCGACTTGTTGAATTGACGGCACTTCGGCGTAACTCAGAAAGAACTTGTATGAGCGTCCCTTAAGCCTCAGCTATTGGCCCCGAAGGACCTTCAGATCTATATAGATACTGTCGAGCCTCGGGTATTCTAGTATTAAAGTTGATAAGAAGGGAAGTCCGAGTGATACCATTATCATTCTAGGGAAGCATTTACGATTCCGCTTGCATATTAAATGTAAGCGTTTTCACAATTTATCGGCTCCCATTTCACAAGTTGTTTCACGAATCGCTGCAGAAAGGTTCGCCGGTTCAAGTCCACAGGCAGACGCCATATCAAAGCTCAAGAATCGCCCATTCACAAGGACTGTCGTGTTCCAATATTTTCCGTAAGCCGAAATTAACAGCAAGTGACCCTAATATTGGGCTCTAACAATGCCGTCAGCTAGTGAAAAGCACCCACCACAAGTTAAACGCAATTTGAAGATGCAGCTCATGGAGGTGAGACAAATGCCTCGCTTAATGGTAAACAATTACATGCCTTTGAAATTTTCTATCATTCCAGATGAGATTACAATAATCCTAACCACAATACACCTGTGGCCCGACAATTCTAAAAGCCACAGTTTCAAATCACGAGACTATCTCAGATATTCGCATCAGATGATTTCCCCTCTACACTGGTCCTTCAGATATCACGTTCTCTATTGACCACGAGAAAATTCCACACATCACGACATGCCTGCTCGAGCGACTCCTTTGTCTCCCACCCCAGCTCACGTTTGGCCCGAATAGCTGAAGCTACCGACGACTGGACGTCACCTTCTCTCCTAGCAACGATCCTTTTTGGAATATCACATTCTATGACAGCCTCCATCGCAGCAACCACATTCAGGACCGAGTATCCTGCACCTGTACCAAGATTATACGTACGGTAACCTCCAGGAATACGATTATCTCTAGCAGCTGCCAGAGCAGCTAGATGACCTCTCGCGAGATCCTTGACGTGGATGAAATCGCGAATTGCTGTTCCATCTGGGGTATTCCAATTTCCTCCATAGATTGCTAGCTCATCGCATTGACCCGTGATGACTTTCACAATGACCGGTAACAAATTAGAAGGGGTACCTCTAGGATCCTCTCCGATCAGACCCGAGGGATCACATCCAATTGGGTTGAAATATCGTAGGCCAACAATGTTCCAAGAAGGATCCGATCTCGCCAGATCCGCGAGAATAGCTTCTCCAAAGAACTTTGTACGCCCATATGGATTTGTGATTCCGGTACAACCAGGCTTAGAATGTCGTATTGTTCCGTCCATATCTTTAAATTCCTCGTCCTGATGGACAACATACTCCTCCATGAGGTGTTCATCCTTTCCATCAAGGCTTCCGTATACCACAGCTGAAGAGGAGAAGATGAAAGACTTGATGTTGTACTCGTCCAACAGTGTCAAAAGTTCAATCAAGCCACCGACGTTGTTCTGATAGTATTTCAGGGGCTCTCTGATGCTCCCTTCTACTGCCTTGAAAGCTGCAAAATGAATAACTCCAGTGATGTCAGTTTTCTTCCGGTCCCGAAAGCTCGGTGCTCTGTGCGCCTCGAACAAAGCTCTCAAGAAAATCTCATCGCTGTAATTCACGTTGTGGAACTCAAGCTTTGGACATTGACCACCGTGCTCGTCGAAATGGTGGTCTGCTAGCGTCTGTAATTTGCTCAATACATCGTCAAAGCTGTTGCTGTAATCGTCAACGATAATGACGTTGTAACCAGTTTTAAGGAGTTCGAGTGATGTATGGCTCCCAATGAATCCCAGACCACCAGTCACAAGGATGTATTCATCAGAATTCGGTTGAAACTGACCATCATCGAACAAGTTGCCTAGGTCGGTCCCTGGAGTGGAAGGATTGGATTGATTTGTCGAAGATCCCGATGAACTGGGCGCTGGAGAATACATGGTGGGGTTCATGATCGACAAGCAGATGTGGGGAAGAATCCTTAAAATGTACACACCAGAAGCTCGAAGCTCAAGGTATTATGAATTTCGTCTTGCACGTGCTGTAATTAAAAACCATGGCTAGCTGGAGGCAGAATATGTCATCAACAGGGATGTCTACCGAGCCTCTATGCATTCGAACTTTGGGCATACACGGCGGAGGCAAACGGGATCCACGTCTAGCTGCTGGAATAAAATCGGTAGAATATGGAAGTAAGTTTATCCTCCAGACCCGTGGAATGATATTGACAAATTCCAGATGCAGTGCACCGTACCGTAAAGGGGCAACTTATGCATGGCACCAGAATCTAGATCTCGACTTTTCAGCTCTTGACTGTCCACCTGAATTGCATTATTCCATGAAGTGGTGCGTCATCCTATTGCTACGGTCATTTACCTACTCATACCTGCATGAGAACTCTCCCAAAGCCGAATGCCCAGACCGAGCCCGAAAATGGGGGCTGGTCATTTATTGGAAGCTGCAAACGTTCATTGGATGAGATAGTCTAGAGTGTCGATATAAACCTCAACTGGGCTCAGGAAAGTGCAATTGAGTCTTTTTGTCGATACTGTAGAGAGTATTCTCCTGGAAGTCACGTCAAATCCATCGGGCCGAGTAGGCTCGGGTGGCGGAATCGCATATCATGGCCACGACTTTGATCCTTGAAGATCAATTGGCTAGATGTACGACCTCGACTTGATTCTTCGTTTGGCATGCCTATATCGCCTTTTAAGTGTTGTGTGTTTCTGAGGAAATGACAGCAGATGCGGTTGAACTGTATTCTCTAGTAGCGTCCTTGCTCACGACTAATGGACGTGCGCTATTTTTCAAGACATTAGTAGTGGTTGGCACGGGATTAGAATGACCGTGAAAGCTACAGAAAGGTCATGAACAACGCTAAGTAGGATTTGCACCAATCGTGACTTCAAGGTTTTCAAGATCAGAGCAGTAACAAAGTAACTTGTATCATATTCATTTATGTGCAAAATTAGCTTGACAACACGTCTAAATAACGTAACTACGAGGCTGATAGTGTAGTTCTGGAATTGCATTTGCAGGCGAACAAATTTCCCCGGCATTTAGGTAAATTAGTCCACACAGCAGTCTATAAAGAGAACACGTGCGCTTGGACCTGACTAAATATTCAAAGAATGTAGAAAGAAACCCTGACTATTCCTTCTGAGGCCCAATCATGTAAATGACTATTTACGGCTGGATTAGATGCTTCTCCGCGCAATCGGCCCACAAAGTGTTGGGATTTACAAGCCCCCTGCTGCGGACAAAAGCCACTGTGGGATGCGGAGAGGAGGCACACAAATGCAAGGTACTTCGGGACCGATGTGACAGCGAAGCAGTCTGACGCGAGGTGCAGGGGTGACCAAGCATTAATCAGCCCCCATGTGCTCAACCACTCCGAGCGGCATACAGCTAAGGATACTTTCGCGATTTGTTCGGCTGCTAAGTGATCGTGAATGGTCTGAACTCCAGACCGGGGACGGTTCTGAGTCCTCATTAGGTCTGTGCAGCATTTTCGGTAAGCATTTGGCATATTTGTGGCCGATGATAGTAGCTGACATGCTTGGCCTCCATGCTTGGTGAAATATCAGACGTCGTCTGCATCCTCGGTCTCCTTCTGTGAGCACGGCTGACCTGACAAGCATTGAAAGGTAAGATCAATAAGGCTGACAAGTTCTGCTTCGTGGCCTAGGTACCGCTGTTCACTTGGATTGCATCCTTTCCGGAGAACTATTTGCTTGGCAATATTGAGTTTTTTTTTGGAGGGTCATTCGTGCCGTGTACTGAGCTATCCCACACTGGAAGACGTCGTACTTCAGCTAGGGTAGACAACTACCATTCTCCGTCATGTCAGGCTAAGTTCATCTGTGGTAGTCGAGTATGTATAAAGTGCCTTCTATTTGTAGACTTGTCCGATGATGCGTTGATCTCAATTACACTTACTTCTCTTCCGGGTATTATCGTACACATTCGTTTACTGCTTGAGCAACCACTTTCTCCGAAAATCAAAATGCAACTTACATCTTGGGATTTCAGGCCTGTTTTGATAGCATGCACATTACTGGCTTCCGTCTTTGCCCCGGCTTCAGCCAAGACAGTGTCATCCACCATCCTTGTCTTTGCCAGAAACTCTGCTGAAGCAACTTCTGGAATCTCTGGACTGAGGGCCTATGGTATTCCCTACCAGCTTATTCTTGTTCCACAAAATGGCATCACACTGCCCACGCTCAGCTCCTCGACAGTTGGTAATTATGGCGGTATCATTATTCTAAGCGAGGTGTCCTATGAGTATTCTACTGGCTGGGCAAGTGGTATCACTGCGGCACAGTGGCAAACCATATACAACTACCAGGTCTCCTTCGGCGTCCGAATCGCCAGATTGGATGTCTATCCAGGCTCAGACTTTGGTACATTTTGCTTTCATAAAATCTTACTATAGTCTTATTAACGTTCGGATGCAGGTGTGACAACCACCATCGATGAGCAGGGCTGTTGTGACTCTGGTGTTGAACAGCTGGTGAGCTTCACTGATACCAGCGACTTTCCCACTGCAAATCTCAAGGTGTAGGTGCCAGGACACACATGTATTAAGCAGTCCCAAGCTAAAACGTCGTAGAGGAGCTGGCATGACCACTAAAAGCCAATGGCATTATCCTGCGACCATCACAAATTCTACTCTCGCCAAGCAAATCGCTCAGTTCGCTGCCGGAGGGTCATTCAACAGCCCAACTACAGCAGCTGTTATCAATAACTTTGGTAACAGGCAACAGATGGTATGGTTCACTAGCTGGGGAACTGACTGTAAGTACTGGGAACGCATTTTTATGTTTTTTCACCTTTTCGGGAATGGACTTTTTCCAGAAACACGTCTTACCATTTTCCTAAAAGATGCTTGATATGCGACGACTGACTTACCATTGTATTAGGGTCTGTTACTTCGAACTTTCTCCAACATGCCCACATACATTGGATCACTCGAGGACTCTGTGAGAAACTACCTAAAAGAATCAGCACCTGCAAATACTGATGATGCATCCAGTCCTTGGTCAGCGCCGCATCCTTTTCGGAGCTCAAGTTGACGATGTCCACCTGACCACTGAGATATACCAGTCCACGTCAATCTTTCGTATCCGGACCAGCGATCTCGATGCTCATGCTACCTGGCAAGCAAATCTCAATACTCGTCTGCCAGCTGGTTCTTCCTTCGCAATCGAGCTTGCTCACAACGGCAACGGTAATATTGAAGCAGCAGTCGCTGCAGACACAGCAGGGATCTGTATCCCAGATAGTTCCATCAATCTCCTCGACTATCCTCCAAGCACACCATTGGAGTTTGTGAAGCCAATTGGCACAGGCACTAATCTCTGGCCTAGTACACCATTGACCTATGGCTGGAGTCTTGCTTGCACCAAGCTCGATCCTATTGGAAACTGGTTCCAGGTCGCGACAAATCGTGATCAGTTCTTCCATTTGTCTCACACATTTACTCACGAAGCATTGAATAATGCCACGGACTCAGATGCTAGACAGGAGATTCGATTCAATCAGGTCTGGCTGGCTCAGGTGGGAATTTCTGCTGGCAAGTTCAGTCCGCAAGGACTTGTTCCGCCAGCGATCACGGGACTTCATAACGGAGATGTGATCCGAGAATGGATGGCCAATGGAATCACGAGGGTTGTTGGTGATAATACACGACCCCCGTTATTGAACACGGTAAGTCATACTTGGATTTTCACCTATGATGTCCTGAAAGACTGAAGGTGATTGTAACAATCTGGCTACTAGGAGAACGAGCATTGGCCGTTGATCACCACTCTTGCTGCTAATGGATGGGACGGATTGACAATTATTCCGCGGTGGTGTAAGTTCTTCTCTTATACCGCCCCGATATATGACAGTAGCGTCATCTGTTTGATCGTTGGTTCAACTTTCAAGGCCAATACTAATTGTTCGATTACAACAGCTACCCCCATCTACTATAATTGCTATTCGGCAGCTTGCACACTTGCGGAGTGGATTAATACATCCGGAGGCTCGGGAGACTTCAACTCATTGCTCGACTACTCTCGTTCTACTTATGTACACCACTTGCTGGGCCTGCGCCATGACCCGTACGTTCCTAGACTCCCCTCCACGAACTTACTGAACAGGTAATTATGACAGCGACAACCAGTAGCTAACCACTTTTCACAGGATGATGTTTCATCAGGCCAATCTCAGGCAAGGCGATACCGGAAGCTTTACGGTCGGACCTGTGACAGGGCAGCTGTCCCTGTATCAAATCTTTGTCGAGGTTGTTCTGCAAGAAATGATGAGGCTGTGAGTTTCGCATCTTTTTCCCATGACATGCGCCCAGATTCGAAGACTTCTTCGGCTTCATGCTTCAAAAAAGCTTTTGCTGACACGTATAATTGTAGAACAACCTGGCCGATCATCACCAAAAAGCACGACGACATAGGCCAAGCCTTCCTCGATCGCATGGCTGTTGAGTAAGTGCCATCCAATAATCACACCTGCAATCGCTGACTTCCACCTTAGCCAATGCGCTCCAAAGCTCACATATATCTACTCGGGGGATAATACCCACATTGATGGAGTTACAGTTGGTGCCACAGGTAACACGTGCTCAAAGCCAATACCAGTGCAGTTCCCTGGTCCAGCAACGACAAATGCAAGTGGAGTTCTGAATGAGCAGCTTGGGACCGACCCCCTGACTAAATGGACGACGTTGAGTGGAAGTGCTGTGACATTTACTCTCTCCACGCCCATCGCGGTGTGAATGTTACTGGCCTGGCCTCTGCAGATAGAACAACAGCCGTCTCGCAGCGCAGAAAGACTGGGTTGTGTTTGCGCTGAATGGCAGGAAAATCATAATCAAATTCAAAACCTCCACCTCCCACATCCAATATATGATGAATCATCATTCCAAAGTCTATAAAAGGCTTCAGTATTCCTAAAAGTGTACGTCCTGTATCTAGCTCAGTTTGCAGGCGGTCCGACACGCACCCCGTACCGTATTTCTGAGACTATACGTATTAGTAGGGGTATTCATATCATTGTATTGTACGAGGATATACTACATACGAGGGAAAAACTACGCTAAGCTTGATTAGGTTCAAAAATCAGGGTAAACGGGTACTCGAATAAGCAAGAGTCATGTTATGACCCCACTTTTACCTTTACCTCAGAGGCAAAAAGTGTAGTAAAAGTGTTGTCCGTAGATAGTCAGTATATAATTTTTCTGTAAAATAGTCTTCGATTCTTAGTATGATGCTGAGACTACTAGTGGACAGTAGGCTTCACGGGACGGTATCAACTGATATTCTTAGAATAAAGAGTTCCCTCATTATTCCCGAAAGTAGTAACTTAAGTCAAGATGCTTTTATTCTACTTGGACACTCGGTACCTTTGCTATAAGCTTAATCTTTATGTTAATATTAAAGTAATAAAAATATCTTTCGATTCAGCGAAACTTCGACCTAGGCCGGTAACGTGTGAGACCTAGTGAAGGGTGGTTAAACGAGAGTATTCAAAAGTTCGAACTTGAACTTCTAGTTACTTTTAAGCACTCAAGCTGCAACTTACTTGTCATCCTTTCTTCATCCCTAAAATAGAACTATCCCTTGGTAGTCCCAAATTCATACTTTTGTAAGCGAACTGTTCTACAAAGGAATCATCGATAGACCGCCTCAAGACCGTATAAGCACTCCTTGCCTTGCCTCTAAGGTAATTTACTCCGCTTCAGTATTTTAATATATTCCTCAGTGATATTCAGCATCCGATATCTAGGCTAGATATCACTCGGTATTTTTAAGAACAGTCCCATATCACTGAAGTGGGGGGTGTGGCCTACACTGCATATACTATTGGGAACACTGAAAGGTTTCGCAAGTATCCCGCTTCACCTCCCCAGAGCAACCAAGTGAGCCCCCGGCCAGAACAATAAACCAAACCAAGACACCTACCAGAATCTCAAAATGGTTTACTGCCACAACTCCGGCTTCACCGACCGCTTCCCGTACTCAGCATGTCCATGCTGCAATACAGACTTAGCCATGGGCTCAGCTATGAGTGTTTACGACCATAAACCGAGTACTAGTACGTACAGCAATAATGCAGCTATGTAGTGGTGGTTGAAGGGCGTTCAGCCTGGCCCTCAAGCCCGCCCGAGATATTATCCGCCGAGCGCGTTTCCGTGGCAGAAATCTCCGCATGGATGGAGGTAACGTGCCACATGTGGAGCTCGCCGATATTCGAAAAATATTTGGAAAAGAGATTTGGAATTTTGCGTCACTTTACATTCATAACCAGATTTTGCGACTATGGGTCTTGAGGATCCAAGATTGGTAGTGAGGAGAAGATTAAACCATTTTCTGGCTCCTAGCAATCTGATTTCAGTTTCCTCGTGTGCTAAAAACGTGCAAAGTGTGTATCCTCTTCAGCTCTTTATCTTCTTCCACCCCTCAACTTCCTTTTCTACCTCAGCCGTGACGTCCCGCCATCCCTCACCGGCTTCAACATCATGTACCTTCTCCGTCACAATATCGAAACAGTGTCCAGCCCAATCACTAGGATGGCACTCAGTGTCATCATCAAGAGCATATTGTGGATGCGTTGTCCAAAAAGTCTTCATCAGCAACACATCCTCGAACGTCGTACCCGTAGAAGTCTTTCCCCTTCTCGTGGTTCTCTCTTGTGAAGACACGACTTCTTTCGTCGTCAAATTTCTCAACACCCACATTTGATCTTTGGTTAAGAGGTACGAGCTACCAAGTTGTGTTTCAATCTGGCTCCATCGGTCCTTCGGAATGCGACTACTCTCCCTGTGCAAGTCCGCCGCGCTGCGCCACTCGTCTTCTATCTCAGTCACTGTCTTCGGCCTGTCGAAACTCCAGCCTGCCCAGAAAAGCTTTCGCGCAGCTGACATACGCATACTACTACCTTCTGCCGCTTTGGTGACAGCTGGAGACATTAGCATAGACTCCGGAAGCTCAGTAGCGTATGAGCCTTGGAGAATAATCGGTGTGTTTGCCCAGGGCGCTGCGGATTTGAGGAACGTGCGGTGAATGTGCTGAGACACCAACTCCCAGAAACCTTCGCAAGTAAGACCAAGTGCCATCATGTCCACTGAGTCTTCGCTGATGTGTTCGAGAACCATATCAATAAGCTCATTGGACAGTAGATCGAACCAGCCGCGGCGACAGTCGTTGTTGGCGTTGTTTACTTGCATGGCTGAGTCAGCTGCTGGCCGGGCCAACAGCTCCCATGCATCGAACGATCCATTACCGGAAGTTATCTGGGTGAACTTTGTTCCCCAGCCGTCGTCTGCCTTGGTAAATGAGTGTCGCTGTTCCAATTCCGGAGCGTATAAAAGCCATTGTTGGGCCGAGCGCATTGTCTGGTCGACTCCCGGGGGACACATGGTGATGGAAGTACAAGTGGTCGATGGATGGTTGACGAACAGGTGAGGTGGTCTGTGAGGTGTGGGAGAAGAAGTGAGGGAGTAGGAGCGAGGGCCCTCTTTATACATGCTCGCTAAGCCCCCCTGAAAATTAGCCGAGTGATGCCTAAACAAAACACGTGAGCAAACACTTGAAGTTCCGCACAGGTCAACGAGCATTCACGAAGTAGCAAGTCCATTTAAGATTATGCTAGGTGCTCTTCTTACTATTTGACTATTTCAGAGACTCTCCATAGAAAGACGTATCATACCCCTTTTCCTCCAAGTACAAACGAAATCTCGCATCCTCGCTCTCCAAATCCCTCTCCTTATCCGGAATCAAAAACCAAGCAATCAAACCCCCAACAACAGCAAACGCCGATCCAATCAGAAAGACTCCCTGCTGACCCTTCTCAACACTATCAAATGAATCCTGAATCGGAGTGAAGACCTGCGTCCCAATCGCTGCCCCCGCTTTCCCAACAGCAGCAGCAAATCCCATATAGTGTCCACGAAGCGGTGTGGGGAAAGACTCAGCCGCACACAAGAAAGTTGCAACGCCAGGTCCCATCTCACCCAGCGCGTTGAAAATGCCATAGAGGACGACGAACAGTGGGAACACGCTTTGGATTGGACCAATAGCTCCGCCGAGAATGAAGCCGAGTAGAGCCCAGAGCATGAAACCAAGAGTCATGGTTTGCTTTCGTCCAATCTTGTCCATGAGGAAACCACCGACGATACAACCGGGGAGGTAGAAGCAATTTACTACCGTGCCATAGCCGATGTTTTGGACAACAGTGTTATTGGGGTTGAATTGCCCAATGATAGTTGATGAGAAGAGACCGAAGGGGTACGTGACAAAGTCATAGCAGAACCATGCAAGGGCTGGGGAGTTATCAGCGATTATTGAAACACGACGGACGAGCGCATGAACTCACAAACTCCTAGCATCGGCTTCCAGTACAATCTCAGCGCGGAAATGTATGGAACTTTAGACTTGATCGCGTGTTTCCTATACTGGGTCGAGTTGACCATCCGGATTCTGAAAACAAACACAGATAGGGGAAGCTATTGATGGTAAGCAACCGACTTGACGCACAACTTAGGAGCACTCACCACGATGCCCAGCCCAAAACAAATCCTCCACACCCCTTCAGTGGACTTATTATGATAACAAGCCAACACAATCAACGCCACAATTCCCGCCCCCACGAACCCCAAATCAATCGAAAAGTCCGTCGCCATCGCCACCAGTATCCCTCGCTTCCTCCTCACGCCCACCGTCTCATCCGACGCTTCCGCGGCGCTCGTTCCACATACGGGATACTCACCTCCAGCCCCGAAACCAGCCACACCTCTCGCAACGATCATCATCCAGAACATACCTAGGTGGTTGGATCCGTGAGATGCCGTCGCAAGGATGATGCCGAGGATGAGGAAGAGTGTTGCGAAAACTATTCCCGTGCGTCGCCCGAATCGGTCGATGGTCACGCCGAAAAAGAGCATGCCGAAGATTTCACCGATGAGGTAGGAATTGGAGAGGCGGGTTTTTNTGGTGGAAGAGATGCCGTCAGGATACCTGGAGCATACGTCAGGGCACGTGGAAAGAGAGAGGTGATGGCAGAGGGAGAGACGAACAGATCTTTGAAGAGAGGCTGCATGTAGCCTATAATTTGGGCGTTGTAGCCGTCACTGAAGAGAGCGATTCCAGCTACCAGGATAGAAAGAATGCTGGAAGTCTTTGTTCTCTTTCGGACAGCTGCATCGACCAATGGGTATTCACCGTGGACCTGGTTGGAATCTTGCTCGCTCTCAATGTAACCCGATTTCTCGGTGACATATTTCTGGTCATTAGAAAAGGTCGTTGGATTTTCCGTGTGGATAATCATGGTGGTAATCGAAATGAAGTTTCCTCACAGTTGTGTCGTTCCAAAAATCTTCGGTTGCCAGTCATTCTCTTCTGGGGGGAGTGTGAGCAACTATTTATCGTGCTTTCTTTTTACTATCCAACTCTGAAATGAAAGGCACACGCGTAGCGGCGTAGCGTGAAGAACCATGTGCATGCAAATGGTCCCAAGCCCTGCATATTGCTACAGATTGAAACCTGCCCCAATAATGCTGTTAGACGACATGTCTCGAAAACGTGTTCTGACATTGTAAGGTTACTGGCAGGATGAAAAAATGATATCGGATGGTGCTCCGAGATGTAAATCATAGGGAAGAACTCTGGACCGAGATCGACGCGTAGACCTGAGGTGGATGTGTTGAAAGCTGTCTAGTAAAAGTACCGTTGGGATAGCAAACATCCTCGGATCAGTACCTCCCACGTGTAAACCCTTCAAGCCCCAAGATCCAGCCCGCCTTACAGGTCGTCGGCACAGTCAGCGATCCCCACCTCGCCTCTTAGCTTGCATCGGGTCGAAGCCCGAGGAAAGCTTGTCCTGAGCGGATCAGCCAAAAGCTTTTTGTAATTGCTACCGGACTTTCGGGTTTATTCTTGAGGGAGAGATGTTACATACCAAGCAATCAATTCTGCACGTGGGTATGGCGAAGTGGTACAGAGTGGTTGCGGGATGATGTTGATCTTTGCTTTGCTTGGCATGGTGAGCTCGCTTGGGAAAGGAGGGTCTCCGGGTAGGGTGAGCTTGAAGTTAGCATGCGTTCTGAAGTTCACGACAGGCAACTCGCACCATAACAAAATCCCAGGAAGATAGAGCTAGCTCATCGCTGAAATTATTCGTCTGTGAGACCGTCGATTAACATCACTAAATGATCATTGCCGTGCTTTGAGGTCTGAAATATTCACCAAAAGGGAAGGGAGTGCCATGAGAAGGCAACAAGATGGAGACTGATAAGAGTTGAGCATTTGAGATCGAAAGCAAAATGCAGTAAATTATGTTCTGTTCCTGCATAGTGAACTCGCAGCAGTATTTACCTCCTCATGCACTTCCTCCCCACCCACCTGAATCCCCATCGCCATGCCACTAGCCTGATGAAACAATACATGACAGTGCAACATCCAAATCCCCACATTATCTGCCTTGAACCTGATGATAGCATAACCTCTTCGCGGTACACTCACAGTGTCCTTCTTCACCGGATTCTCGAGATTCAATTCCGGCCGTGGTTGCCCCGCAGTGTTGGAATAGGGATTATAACTCCCCCATCCATGCTCCGACCGATGCGTTGCCAGGACATAGAAGGAGTGGCCATGCAAATGAAAAGGGTGCGCTCCATCATCGAGATTGTTGATTATGATATCGACCCATGTCTCATTACCTGGTGTGGATGGAACGTAAGGGACCAGCTGGTTCTTATCCCAGTCTGAGCGAGGGAGGGATATGAGTGGTAGCTCTGGACTGGATTGAGGGGACCAGGTTGTACGGTTCATGAAGCCGGTAGGGTGATTGCTAGATATTGATAGCTTTTGGGTTTTGGCGTAGAGCAGGATGGTTTGCGGAGCTGTGGGTGGGAGTTTCTCTGCGCTTGGAGCACCTCGAGCAGTTGCGAGGTCGAAATGATTGGAAGTTGGTTCTATGAAGATGGCTTTGTCGGATACAGGACCAGAGTCAAAAAGAGGGAACGTTTGATTTTGCCGTAGAGCCTGGTTAGGATATTTGAAGTTCCTGAACGGAAGCATTAGCACAGCAGCGGGTGGCGATACCGAGCATGCTTACTCTGGATCAAGGAATATTCTCAGTTCAGGAGACTTTACTGTAGAGTCTGTCTCCCATTGTACAAGTAAGTCAACGCGTTCGCCAGGATAGAGGATGCCAACAGAGCTTGAAGCGTCACCCGATACAGAATAGCCACCATCCACAGTGTGAGGGGTAAGGTCGGCCGAAGACAATTGGACAGTGAAGCCGGCGAGAGAGCTTTGGATCAGAGTTAGCCAGAGCAACAATACTTGCTATTAATCTCATAGAATCCATACCCAACGTTCACCAGTCGTAGCCGGATTGGAGCTCGTTCAAATCGTGACCCAAGTAAACTTGGCATCTCTCCATTCAAGTTGTCGACACATTCGACAGGTCTTGCGGGCACAGCCATGGAGCAGATGAACTTGCCGAATCCATTGACAAGAAGCGAATCAGGTACGGGCTAGGATGAGAGTGGTCAGCCGATAAAAATCGAAGAAATCAAGAAACCAGATCCAAGGGCGCTTACCTCGTTCCCAAACCCTCTTGCACTCGTGTACCAAGCGAGGACTTCCTCGGCACCTCTATGATACCAATCTCCGACCATAACAAGAATGTCTCTCTTGTATTTATGTTCTTTCATGTCACCGCCCCCCTCAGCAGGCTTATGAACAACGAGCCCGCCATACATTCCATCACCTCTTTGGACCTGAGAATGCGCATGCCACCAAAAGGTGCCAACGTTCTCATTCCCAACCACGGAGTCATAAATGAAAGTCTCGCCTGGTGATACAGGACATTGAGTGATTCCAACAGCACCGTCCATCTGATTTGCACCTCGCATTTCCAGGCCATGCCAATGTATTGAGACACCCTCCGATGCCAGGGTGTTTGTCACGTGGAATACCAGTCGGTCCCCTGGCCGGCATTCGATCGTCGGACCTGGGAATAGCTCATTAACGAGATAAACAGCTTTCTTCACTCCGTCTGGATAACGGATCCCAGATGTGATGTTCCAGTGGTGCGTAATTGTGGTTGGTTGCCGTGACATGTGATCTTCTGGATGAAGTTCGATCCCAAGAATTGCCTCCTGAGACTCTATCGAACCTGAAGTCTTTGAGGAAGTCAAAAAAGACGTCTTGACTGGCACCCATGACAGCTTTGTGGCCGAGTTGAAGAAAATCGTGGCAATAAAAATGATCCCGAAGATCAAGCCAAGCGGTCGAAGCCATCTGCTGCCATCTCCATGGTGGCGAAGCTCATTTGCGCTGCTGTGAAAGACGCTATCGCCATTTTCTTCACTGCTCATCAATCTCGGAAAAATATCAACGTTGTGCTCGGCCGATGTTGTTGTGGAAGAGAAGCTGCTCAACCGCCGTCGTCGCGTGTTTAGGTTGGGCTCCATAACCCCTGTCGCGTCTTTCATCCTCGGCTGAACTTTTCTCTCCTTCTCACTTCTCAACTCTCGTCAACAAGTCACGGATTTTTGAACATCACACATCTTTGTTCGCACAAACGCGGGAACTCGTCGCTCCTCCACTGAGGTCAAGTGACTCCGGATAGGCATTCGATCCCACTCTATTCTCTCCTCTCCCTTCTGCCAACCTTCCATTTGATATCCAGCACGTGGGCGACATACAAACGACCAAGCTAGATAAAGAAGGTCGATTTCGCATTTGGCGAAAGGGAAGGCAAAGAGTTCTGCTTACCTATCGAGTGCGTCGGAGTGTACCCCGATGATGGATCGTTGCATTCAAGCTGCATGTCGTCGAACCAGAGTTTGGTTCCTGCATGCCACGGGTAGAAATGCTTGGCGCTGATTGGCCTTCTCCCGCAAGGTATTTTGCTAGGAGACAGCGCTCCCGCCAACAACCCGTGTAGGATCGTCGTCTGAATTCTCATCATGAAGGCACGTTTTGAAGTTGAGAGCGAGGTTCTATTTGAGCCAGTCTAAAATGGTGCCCTACCGAATTTCTATCACTCCATGTGGAGTATGTCTTGGGCTGCGAATCCACGAAAGCTTACCTCAACACCATACTTCCTCAATAGTGGACCCTGCAGATCGCTGTCGCTCTTCTCAATAGTTCCATGCAGGGCCAGGAACCCCTCTCGGCTGGTTCTGTCAGCCGATGGCGAGAGGCCGGTCGAAATCCCAAGTTTGGGAAGATATAAATAATATGGTAGATACCTGGGGAAGAGTTCTGCGAGACGCCGACAGATACGCCGACAGAATATCAACTGGACAGAAGACATCACAATGGCGGTCACATCACACTTTTTCTCCGCTGCTGCGGTTATGTTGCCGCTCCTCGCTGGATCAGCCACAGCAGGGTCAATCGCGGATATCGAACATGTCGTTCTGTTCATGCAAGGTTCGTCTAGCAATAAGCTCTTCACTTCCCCGCTGACAAGAATCAGAAAATCGTGCTTTCGACCATTACTTTGGTACCATGGCGGGAGTCCGAGGATTTTCCGATCCCAATGTACAGGTCAACTCTGGCAAGCCAGTCTGGGAACAGGATGTAAACTCTGCATTGACGAGCAGCGCATCATATCTACTCCCATGGTATCTTAACTACCAAAGCGGAGACTTTCTGGAAGCCACCCAGTGTATGGTTGCAGGTGATAACGGATGGGCCAGCAATCATGCTGCGTTGAACGGTGGTTTGAATGATCATTGGGCTACGAACAATACTCCTTGGAGTTGGGGTCATTACAGGAGAAGCGATATCCCGGTCCAGTTCTCAATCGCTGACGGTTGGACTGTCGGGGATATGTACCAAGTAAGTGCTGTCAATTCCACCTTTCAACAATACACAATGGACTTGAGAATGAGACTGACGAAGCCAGGAATCCGTCATTGCCTCCACCAACCCCAATCGTGTAACGTGGGATTCAGGGTCTATCAATGTCCCTGGATCTCCACAAACCAAGTCTCAAGGTGGCTACCCATATATTGACAATAACGAGACTCCAGGCTGTGAGAAGGGCGGCTTCAACTGCTACCCCCTTACCTGGAAAACCACTGCCGAGATCTACCAAGATGCAAATGTCTCGTGGTCAGTCTTCCAGGATAAGGATAACTTCGACGACAATCCTCTTGCCTGGTTTGGTCAGTTCCAAGACGCCTCAGAATCCTCCAATCTATACAAACAAGGGATCGTTGGACAAAGTCTGGACGACTTCTACGCCAGAGCAAAGAACGGCACTCTGCCCGCCATCTCATACATCATTGGTCCATCTGAACTCTCTGAGCATCCTCCGTATTCCCCTAGGGACGGTGCATGGCTACAAAGGCAAGTTGTTGATGCCGTCACGCAAGGTGCTGCATATGCCAAAACCGCTCTCATCATCTCCTACGACGAGACCGGAGGATGGGGAGACCACGTCACACCTTACCATTCCCCATCTGGCACACCAGGCGAATGGCTCGAAGATCCCTATGGTGTAGTCGGGTACACATATTCAGGCCCAGGTTTCCGCCTTCCGTTTTACATCGTCTCACCCTGGACACGAGGCGGTCGTGTCTTCACGGAGCACAGCGACCACAATTCACAAATCAAGTTCATCGAAGAATGGCTGGCAGCAAAAGGCAAGAACGTCGATACACCAGAGATGGTGCCTTGGAGACGAGCACATATGTCCGACCTAGTCAACGCTTTTGACTTTGACAATCCAGACTACTCTGTTCCTACCCTTCCTAATGCACCGGCTCCCCATAAGGATGCCAGTGGGAACTATGATGGTGCTGCGTACTGCGAGGGGTTGTATGCTGTCACCAGACCTACAGTTCCGTATAACAACCAGATCTCACCAGAGAAGGTGTCTAGTCTGTCTGAGCAGGGTTTCAAAGCCATGCGTGGTGCACTGACAGAAGGCCGCTACATCGTCTTCGAGCTCAACGGCTGGGCACTCACCAACGCAGGGAAGCCAGCCACGGACTTCACAGCAAGCAAAGCCACGAGCGGACATGAGGATATCAGCCAGCGGTGGGTCGTGCATCAGCAAGACGACGATGAGGCCCAGTTCATTATCAGCAGTGCGAAGGATGGGAGGTATATCGGGAGTCACACTGGCTTGATTGATAGCTCTAGCGGTGCACAGAAGTACACAATTTCGTTCCAGGCTGGCAAGGGGTATGCTCTGCAGAAGGAGAATGGAAAGTTCGTTACGGTTGATGCGAAGGGTGGTGTTCAGATCGCAGGGACGGCGAGCTATTTCCAGGCTTTCAGTGTTACATATTCGAATTGAGGAGGCATTGAAGTTGATCGGACTGCTTGAATAAAATGGGCGCTATTTTGGTGGACACTGAGGTCAAAGGCGGGACAGCGAAAATACCGAAGTAACGTAGGTTGACAGAGCATAATGTCATTAAAATTCCTCAGCAGTACCGCAATATACTTATAATTATGAAATTTTTACTTCGGAAGTGACCAATCGGCGTCTGGGGTGAAATATCTGAGGCTGAGGCTGAGTCCGTCTTGTTGGTTCGGCGCGTTTATACATTGTGGCGTTGGGGCTGATCGATTCAACAAACAAATTCGCATCGCACCTCATCTTCCTTTCACATAACTCCTTTATCACCGATTTCGTACTTGTCTGCTTGCACTTTTATCCCAGTTGAGCCCCAAACATAGCCTGAATAGACCTTGGACGTCGCTTTCACTGAGTTGGCCTAACGTCCCATCAGGTGCACTCTCACTTTACTTCACCATCGCCACTTCTCAACTTGCCACATTCCTCGCTCATCTCTCAGCTGCCTTAACTTCAAGTTCAATTTCAATACTTCGTATAGAAAAAATCCGCACTATCAACAATCGCACTCCAAATCATGGCACCCTTCAACATCGCCATCATCGGCGCTGGCCCCTCAGGTTGCATGCTCGCGCGTCTCCTCCTCCAATCCCAATCTACAGCCTCATCACCATCCCTCAACATCACGATATTCGAATCCGAACCAGCTCCTAACTTCCGTGCCCAAGGCGGCACTCTCGACCTCCACCCATCCACCGGTCTCGCCGCGCTAAAAGCCGCCGGCTTATACACCGAGTTCCTGAAATACGCGCGCTTCGATGGCTCAGCAATGCGCATCACGGATAAAAGTCTCAAGACGTATTTCGCACTTTCGGCTTCGTCGGATGGAAACCCCGAGATCGATAGATTCCAGCTGCGGACGCTGTTGCTGAGTGCGTTACCTGAGGGGATCGTCACGTGGGGGATGAAACTTGATGCCGTTGAGCAAGGTGCGAAGGGGAAGATGAAATTACGATTCGCGAATGGGCAGATTAGAGAAGGCTTCGATCTAATAGTTGGTGCAGATGGAGGATGGAGTCGTACGAGGAGGTATTTAGATCCATTACAGAGACCTGTCTTCTCAGGGATCTCGAAATACGCACTCACCATCCCGGATGCCGCAACTACCGCACCACAAGCCTCCAAAGTCGTGAACAGAGGTTCTATCTTTGCATTTGGTGACGGAAAATCCATTTCCGGACAGCAGCTTGGAGACGGCGGGATTGATGTAGGGCTTTATGTGCAGTTTCCTGATGGTGCGGTACCGGAAGAACCGTTGGGGAAGGTAGAAGTGGCAAGATTGTTTGAGGACTGGAGTCCGGTGTTGCAGGATATGGTTGAGAAGGCGGAATTGGAGATGAAGGTTTATAATCTGCATCATTTGCCCGAAGGGTACAGGTGGGATCATCGGAAGGGTGTTACGGCTCTAGGTGATGCCGCGCATCTTATGACGCCGTTTGCGGGTGAAGGTGTTAATCTGGCTTTTGATGATGTGATGAAGCTCTCAAAGGCTATTGTTGAGGGCATTGAGAGAGGTGGTGAGGCGTTAGATGGGAATATCAGGGCTTTTGAGGAGGATATGTTCGTTAGGGCTGGGCATGCGCAGCGTATGACGCATGGGATGATGAGTGATATGTTTTTCACGAAGGGTGCCCCCAGGAATAGTATGCAGAGTTGGTTGGTGAAGAGGGTGGCTTTCGATATTAGGGAGAATTGGTGGGCACCGGTTGTGTATCCATTTCTTTGGGCGGCGTTCTACGGTGGGTATGCGGTTTTGAGGTGGTTCTACTAGGAAGAGAGGATGGGAATTGGTGAGAAGAAGAATGATACCCTGTTGCAATGAAGTCATTTGGTTCTGTTGTTTGTGGCACTTCACTGAAGAGATTTACCAACTGTACTTGCAATTTCTCATGAATCAAAGCAGATCGGCCCTGGCGAGATTGCCGCATCTCCGACCACCTGGCCGGAATCGAAAGTCGGATCCGGTCTCCTTTTCTCGACCTGAAAGACAAGAATACAGACCATCTTGATGCACTTGGATATCTAAGACAGAAGAAACCCAAGGACTACCGTACAGCACTTAAGGCAACAATATTGAGTACTTCCTAGCTTCAGAGCATTTACTTTCAACATAGTGTCAGCCAAAGCTTGCGCTCAAGAAGATCCAGAGAGTTGAGTGAACTCCCCCGTGGAGTATTTGGATTTGGATCAAATATCAATATTGCTTGAATTGTGTTGATTAGATCTCATTGAAAGCGTCTCCCAGAATTTAGTGTGCCATATGACCTGAGGGGTCGAGGATTGGTAGCGCGGGGTTCTTTTTACCCCACCTGTTTGCTCTGTTTGATCGAGGGGCAGATCTTGGCACAACTTCCAACTTTCTTATCGCGAACATTTCTTCAACTTCACTCCACCACATCACCTCGCTCAAATGTCCGAAATGGCTTCCGACAATGGCGGAACCGTCATCACAATTGACAATTTCGCGACATCAATGTCCCAATTCTCAACCAGCGCGCCAAATCAGCTTTACGGACTCGTAGACATGGGCAGGTAAACAATCCTCTTCCCCAGTGTCGATGGCCGAGCCTAACTTAAAGATATATAGCAATGGCATCCGCTTCTCCATATCAGACCTCACCATCCCCCGCCTCCTCCACTGCATCTACCGCGAGCGTGCCCCAATCTCCCTCTACGACGCCCTCCACGAATCATCCCCCACCTCCAAACCCTTCAACTTCTCCTCCGCGATAGTCACCCGCGTAGCAGACACTCTCTCCCGCTTCTCCTCCATCTGCGACTCCTATGCCGTCCCTCGAAACCAGATCAGCGTCTTTGCTACCGAGGCAATGCGGACGGCGCATAATCGCGACGAGATGCTTGCTGCGATTGAGAAGGCCAGTGGGTTGAATGTCGATATCTTGAGTCCGGGGATGGAGAGTCTGTTTGGGGCGATGGGCGCGAGGAGTGGGTATACGGGTGTGGATGGGCTGTTTATGGATTTGGGGGGTGGGAGTGTGCAGATGACTTATGTTCATTCGGGGACTGGGGAGGGTGAAGGAAAGGAGGAGGGATATGATATTTTGGCCGCGGGGGCTGCCAGGAGTCTGCCATTTGGTGCGGCGAAGATGACGCTGGCGTTGAGTGCAGAGAGTGAGTTTGATGCTCCAAATTTTGTTCACAATACTGGGAAAGAAAGACTTCATGATATGACTCGAGGTTCGGTTGGGATTCACGGCCTTAAACCGCCTCTTGGTCTACTTTTCACGTCCTCATGACCTCTCGGGACGCCCAGGCTGATGATTTACAAACTTAGGCACTGCCCATTCGACGAAGACCGAGCTGCGGACTCGGATGAAGGAGACGTATGAGGAGTTGATAACAAAGTTCCCAAACCTAAAACAACAATCAGAAAGTAAAGAAGGCATCACCATATACTTCTGTGGTGGTGGGTTCCGTGGATATGGAAGCATGCTTGTAAGGCCATCCCATAGTCCTGAAGTTGTTCAGTGACATGAATTTCCTGACTGTAGTCCAGATGCATACCGATCCCATACAGCCTTATCCCATCCCTGCCATCGGTGGCTACACTGTTCCTGGAAACCGATTTATCAAATGGCAGGAAATGCTGCACGTCAATAATTACGAAGAGGGTAAGATATTCGGGATGTCCAAGAGACGAAGAGAGCAGTTTCCGGCCATCGTGTCAGTTGTACAGTCACTCGTCGAAGGTTAGTTGTTCCTTTTCGCCAGTCAGTGGACACGAATCGTCAAGCCCTTTGGTATTGAAATCATCTCGATGGATTGAGTAGAATACTAAGTGCATGTCTAGCTATTCCAAAGATCAAGCAAGTAATCTTCTGTAGCGGTGGAAACAGGGAGGGGGTGCTTTACATGAAGCTTGCGCCAGCGATTAGAGAGTCAAATCCACTCGCTTTGCTGCCAGGCGGAGCTCCAAACCAGGATCCAAAAGTTCTTGATCATATTGTTCAAATACTGCTCACTGCCATGCCTGAAGGATACCCTGCTATTCTATCTCACGAATTGCTACATTTTGTCGCGAGGAATACATGGCAATCAATGGGCGACCCGGACGGAGCTAACTCAGCCAAAGCACTGCACAATCCCATCACAGGCATGCTGGCCGGGTTACCTGGAATGACACACGAGATTCGAGCAGTAATCGCTCTCACGATGTCTGCTCGCTGGGGGAACGATCTCGGCCGTGTCGATCGAGGAGTTCACGATAATCTTCGAGCACTGGTTGGCCATGAAACTGCATGGTGGTGCGATTACATTGGCATGCTCGCAAGCTTCTTGGCTACTATCATGCCTGCCTTACCAGTCAGCGAGACAGTGTTGCCGAATACCGTCCGAATGCAGGCGTCGACTGCCCATGGACTTGGCAAGAAAGGCCATCACGTCGGAATCCGATTGAAGCTATTTGTTGCGCCGAAGGTTCAACTGGGTGTCCAGATTGGAGACCTAGAAGGAATGTTCAGGAAGGTGGGCAAAGGTATGCCGTTGAAATGGAAGGTGGAAGCTGAACTTGAGGATCTTTAGATTTTTGTTGTCGTTGAGATACCCTTTTGCTAATTGATTATATGACATGACATGATACCAAAATGGAACAATCTGCCGCCGCCGGCTTGTGATTAGTTTCCGAGATCCCGGTACTAGCTAGTAACTCCATGGGATCTGCAGTATGGGGTTTTTCCTCCAGCACTTTTGCCTGAAACTGGGTTAGTGTCTGGATAAGCTGACAGCTACGCCGCTTGCCAAGTACCGGTCGTCTATATCCATCTTGAACATCCCTAGATTTAATTCTGTACAATCATCGATTTCCTGTAGCACTAACAACCACAATGAACTCTCCAGCAGGCTCAATCCTCATCACCGGCCCAAACGGAGGCATCGGTATCGGCTTCGTCTCCCAATTCCTCAAAAGCCCCTACGCACTCACCCACTCCGCAATATACGCCGTTCGGGACCCCGCCAAAGCAACGGATCTCAAATCGGCTCTGACCAAAGCTCCAGAAGGACATAGATACGTAATTCTTCCAATCGACCTCACCTCCCAATCCAGTATCCGCTCTTTCGCAAGAGACGTCAACACCCGCGTTAGTTCGGGGTCGGTCCTACCTATTTCAGCCCTCATCCTCAACGCTGGCGTCCAAGACACAGCAAGAGAATATTTCACCGACGATGGCTTCGAACGGACGTTTTTCGTCAACTACCTAGCCAACTTCCTTCTCACGCTCTTACTTCTCCAAAGCATGGATAAGCAACATGGACGCGTGATATACACGAGCAGCACGGCTACTGATATCTGGTGGTCGGTCAATAATGCGTATTTTAGCAATGAGGAGCAGAAGAAGAGTATTGTGACGGATTGCGAGAAGATGGCGAAGGGGATTGAGGAGTATCCAGATGGGAATGTGGTTAAGACGGGGCAGAGACGATATGCGTTGAGTAAGATTTTGATGGAGGCTTGGATGTGAGGATCCTTTTTCTTCCTTTACTACTCCTTTCTCTGCAGAAGCTCATACCTAGTGTTTAATCTTATCATGAATGAAAGCGGACTTTTAATGACATAGAACAGGCACGAACTCCAACGCCGCATCAATACCGACCCCGCCCTCTCCAACATCTCCATCCTTGGCCACGACCCTGGCTGGATAGGCGCCACAGACTTAACGCGCAACGGCGATACAACCGTCAAGATTGCATTCGCATGTATCAGATTCTTTGCGCTCTTCACGTGGATTTTCTCCTCTAACCCGATGATGCGCACGCCTGAGCGGAATGGTGGATATCTCATGACATTGTGCTTTGATCGAGAGAAGTTTGGGGAGTATCCGAAGGCATTATATGTGGATGGTGGAGTGCTTTATAAGACCGTACCGGAGGCCAATGATGAGGGGTTGCAGAGGAGGCTTTGGAAGGAGAGTTTGGGGTTTGCGGGGGTGAAGGAGGGGGAAACGGTATTGAAGGATTGGAAGTGATGGACAGCCTAACACCAACGCTCTGCAACAAAGTTATTGAGATGGCGTAGATTGTAATCGACTACTGCTCTTTGCCTTTGGATCTGTATGTACGAGTCAAGATAATATCTTCAAAGGAGGAGCTATGTCGAAAATTGGAGAAGTCGTCACGTGATCATTCATCCTCACCACTTTCTACTATCCATGGCTCATGCTTCAGTGAGTCAAAATATGATGTCATCCGACTCTCTGGGCTCGATTGTTTCTCATCGAGTCTAGCTTTGTGGTCTGGAATGATACACGGACTGTTGCAACCGCACTGTGCAGCATGAGTCATTATGAGCCTCGAAGCTACCCGCGATTAAGCGAGAATGAAGGGTCTTGGTGGTGTAGCAACAACCGAGAGTTGAGAAGTACAAATACGCTTGCTCAGATCCTCAAAATTGAGGAATCATACCAAACAACAAATATTACAATCAAGCAGCAACACTAGACCAGCTTCAAAACTCTAAGGAGATCGACTCGACCAATCAATTGACATTAGCATGGTGGGCGCAACAGCGACAGCAACATCAACAACCACAACCAATACAAACATGGAGGCACTTGAGATTGGCTGCCAGACCTGTGGCATCCGATTCGACAGTAGAGAAGCTCAACGAAACCATATGCGAGGAGATTGGCAGTTTGTTCACCTCACCCCTAAATTCTCCAAATTGAATTCTAATTCTCACAGCGTCTATAACTTGAAGCGGAAGATGACTGCACTCTCTCCGATTCCTCACTCGGTCTTTGAATCGCAAATTATCAACATCAGCAAAGAAACCTCAGAATCGTCTTCTTCAGAGCACGACGACGAATCCGAGTCCGATGATGAGGACTTCACCCCAACGAGATGTCTTTTCTGCCCCACGATCTCAACATCAACATCAACCAATCTCACGCACATGTCCCAGGCTCACAGTTTCAACATACCTGATATGTCACATCTCTTAGATATCGACTCTTTCCTGGGCTATCTCTACACCATCATCAGCTCATTCCACGAATGCATTTCCTGCGGAAGTGTAAAGAGCAGTAAATCCGCAGTACAGGATCACATGCGTGGGAAGGGGCATTGCAGATTAAACCTGGAGGAGGATCCGTTAGAGCTAGGTGATTTCTGGGAAGTGAGTGAGGACGAGAGCGAGAGTGGCAATATGGGCGAGGGGAATGACGGAAAAGGTGATGAAAAGGAGGGCATTCCTGTCCTGGTAGAAGGCGAGCTCCGTCTCCCATCCGGCAAGATCCTCGGTCGACGCAGCAAGAACCGAAATCCTCGACTCACAATCGCCTCTCTATCGCGATCACGCTCCTCCTCCCCCCCGCAGAACACCAAAGAACCACAACCACAACCGCAATCACAATCACAACCACCATCAAATCCACAACAAGCCACATCCTCAGCAATATCCACAGTCCGAACAATCAGACCAACAGTCCGAACTGAACATCGCATCGTACCTAAGCCAGGTACACAGACAAGTTTAATCGGTCTTTCAGATGTCCAGCAGAGGGCGCTCAGAGCGACGGAGATGAAGATCGAGAAGGTGGAGACGAAAGCGAAGAAGATGTATGAGGCGAAGGTCGATAGGAAGGGGAATAAACAGAAGACTTTTAGGGTGTTGAGTATTGGGAAGAAAGCTGCTGGGTTGGAGAAGAGGAATGGTTGATATGTGGTGGAGAATCTCGCAAGGAGAATGTCATTACGAAGGTCTCTTCAGAGACGAGGGTGTGGATTTTGGAACATGGGAACCCCATGATGGTCTCCTGATGTTGACAGTAGCCTCCTCTGGCCTGCTGTGGAGGAATATCAGTGAAGAGATTCACGTTGAACGAAGCTACTGTAGCGCAGCGGGGGTACAGGGAGGTTCAAAACTAGGTTTATCTTCAGAGAGAAATACCGAGGAGCGGGGCAATACACTTTTGAACATGTACATGGAACACGTTCCCTCACACTACACACACCGAAGCATCATACCAATAGAAAAACATCGTTCGGCTCTTCGTAATCGACATCTGACCCCCGCAGTGTATCACACCTACTTCATCTCCCTTCCTTTCCCACAATCATCGAGACCTTGACCTCTTCCGTCCAAATGAATGGAAGCTGATCTTGGAACTCTTGATGACCAGCCGAGGCATACCGTTTATGATTTTTTCAACCAGGGATTCCTCGTGCCTTGAAGAAATGCCGGAATTTGAATCACTGTCCTGGCGACGAGTTCTCGACGGCTCATTTGCATATCTAACTTGCGACCTTTGGGAAGTTCCTTGGCGGTTGGAACTTGCTCCTGGGGGAAGTTGAGTTGCGGATCTCCATGGTCTTGATCTTCTAATTTGTATCTTATCATACCGTGCAACGATGTAGGTGTTGCTTCCTTTTGTGACTCTTGCCATCCCGACATTAGTCACAGGGTGATTGATAATCTACCTCCAGATTAGCGACCATCACTATCGAGTTCCTTGCTTTCAGCGGTCAAGGATATGGAAGTTTTGCGGACTGAGAGACTTCTTACCTGCGTATAATGCCCAACTTTCTTCCCCCGAGCTTCCTTTCCAACCGGCTCTCCACGATATTGCCACTTCTCATCTATCCAGCCCCTCACCGCCGACGCAAAGCTCTGAACATTATATTTCGACCATGCCAAGTTCTCGCCCATATCATCCTGGTCTTCATGATCATACCCTCGACCACAATTTTGTCGAGCGAGCTCCTCGGCCCATTTCTTTGCTGCTGTGGCGAGTGTTTCGCTCCAGATAAGATCCGGTCGAGGTCCTCCTGGGGCTTCGCGACGAGCTGGAAGACACGAGTTAGAACTTCGTTTAGGCACAGTCAACGAGTTTGAATACCTTCGTTATGAAGATCTAAAATCTTTTGAATCTCGTGATCGGGTAGAGACCTGATCGATCTCGAATTTGCGGATGGGCCAGCAGCTGGAGTCTTGACAGGTCCTTGAGGGAGGCTTTCGCTTCGACGTAGAGCGAAGTCTCTCGGATGTCCCCATGGCAAGCTCCCAATCACCTGAGGACCATCGTATCGAGCAACAATATACAGCCAATCTCCGGAATGTATTTTCACCATTCCTACCTTTGTTGTCCCAGGGCATATGATCTGCATTCCACCATTAGCAGCCTTCAGGTTTTGGTGGTGAGAATCATCAAAATTCCGGTTCTTTACTTGTGTATAATGTCCCACCATCACGCCGTTTCTATTTCTTCCGTTGGCAGTCACTGGGGCTCCTTTATAATCTGACCTTTCTCTGATCCAGCCCCTCGTTGTTGTTGTCAAAGTCATCTTCCCACCTTCTCCACCAAACAGGTTCTCCCCCATGGTATACGGCTTCTGTAGAAGCTTGGGATCGTGTTGTAATTGTCCCTGTCGCCTCATGTTCCGTACCATCTTCTTTCCCCATTCTTTGGCTGCTGCAGTGAGGGTATTGGACCATACGAGGTCGGGACGAGGAGGGCCGGGAGCTTCGCGGCGGGCTGTGTTCATACTATTTATTATTCTTTCTGGTCATGGTGTCGCTTGTAGTTAATACGAACCTTCATTATGTAGTTCAAGAGCCTTTTGTATTTCTTCTGCAGACACGGACAGTACAGACATCTTTAATGTTGGTTCGTAAATTGTCAAACTGGTCTGTTCCTTTCAATTGCGATCTCGAAAGAAGAAGCGCAGGCTCTCAGCTGTCTGGTTGAATGACTGTCCTACATGAGACATGACTGTAATGTTAAAGATAAGTTAGACTCGCCACTCACTCATAGTTTGGAAATCAATCAAGTATTCGACTGAGTCTGGAAGTTATCTTCACAAGCTCATACCGTCAGAGTTGAAATAACTTTCAGTCAAGAGTTACAAGCACCTTTCGACTCACGATTTGAATTGGAGACTTTTAAGGATACCCTCAATATGCCATGCTTGACGATGGGACTATATATACAGGATGACCGATCGAGCCACAATTGCCACTACTCTACTCCCATACCCTAGACTCATCGAGAGTTCCCTTGTGACGAAGAACTCCCACCCATGATACTTCCAAACAAGCTCCCAAGGAATGAATTTTTCTCTTTCTTTCTCTTTTCAGAAAAAGTAGATGAATCACCGACCCAACGAGAAACTCGCTGGACAATATGTGGCTGTGACGGTATCACCATCTGTAGTTGTGGCTTCCATGGTGTATCCCCCAACACCTGGGGGCCTCGGTACCTAGCAACTACGAACTGTACGTTTGGACCACAAGCGTATGCTGTGCCGACTTTCGTGCTTCGTGTGGAAATCACCTACATTCCTTCAGTGTCGGAACTCTCTTTCTGGCAGTGCAGCGTATACACAGCGAAAGCATATACCTGTGTATAATGACCCCAGAGGTTCCCCCTCTTGTCTTTAATGCTCTGGTCGACAGGCTGTCCCCTATACCACTTCTTTTCTTCAACCCATCCTTGTGCAGATCTTGCCAGTGTCAAAAGCAATTCTATAGGACTGTATGAGCCCACCATCAACTTATCTCCCATACCGATCCTGCCCGCTTTAAGATCATGTACTCCTCCTCGGTTCATGCGAACGAGCTTCTTGGCCTATTCGAGAGCGGCGGCTTCGAGTGTCTTCGACCAGACGAGGTGCGGACGACTACCTCCTGGAGCCTCTCGGCGAGCTTCAACAAGAGCCTTTTAGCGTTAGCTTTAGATATTGACAGTATTATTTCCGTTGTTGCGTAAGTCCAACGCTTCTCGTGCGTCTCTTGATGGTGCGCTCATGTTCTCTTGTGTCGCCTTGTGATATCCTTACTTGTCGAGATGTAAACATTTCTTAGGTCCAGACTTCTGGAAGTAGAAGGAGAAAAGGATTCTCTAAGCGATATCTCCAAGATTGCTATAAATAGTTCCTGACTTAGTACAGTCTGTCGCGCCTGAGTGAGTGCATTCATCGATTCCCAACTTGGTTTGTTTCAACAGAGTTATTCTTAGATCAAGTGACTGTAACATTGCACTGTGACAGAATTGACATGAAAGAGCAAAACAAAAGTAAAATTCCCCTGATTCATCATAAAATTCCAAAGTTTGTAAATAGTTTCCGACAATGAACTCACGATTCTTTTCTCGCTTAGCAATGGCCCTGCCCGGCGCCAGTTTCCCCTCACCGCTCCACTTCTGCGGCTGCTCATCTTTCAACCACCAGCATTGGCTACTTACAAAATGACCGTTTCCAACAGCATCTTTCAATTAGCATCTGGGTCCATCAGCCATACCTTCGAGCACCAAGGGCTCATGCGAGAACTGCGGTAAATAACAAAACGAGCTTATTGATCCACTCTGCACACGATGCTACGCCGCCAGTTACTGCTCCAAATAATGCCAAAGAGAAGACTTTGTAATGCATAAGCACAATTGTGGACCATTTATCCGGTATATGAACGTCGAAGAGTTCGAATGCTTGTCATCACGGGTTCCAGCCAACTACGCACGCATCATCAATACCAATAGCTTCAACGAGGACACGCTGAAGGATAAGTTGACCGTTATCGATGCCGCTGTGACTGTGCTGTATAAGTATAAGCCCTTAGCCTTATGAGCGTTTTTTGATTCGAATGTGGAGAAGTTCGTCTTTATTCGGAGGGAGAAAGGGATGTTTCTGTTCAAGATCTACAAACTCATGGATACCGTTCGCGTGAGCAGTTTATGGTCTGGAGAACATCACAAGCCATTGCCGATGCTAGTGACTAGTTGGATAGTCGGAACACAACGAGAATGACTGGGGCGAATCGTATGTTCTATATGGCGCGTGTCAAGCTGGTCCATATGAGCCGCACAGTGGTGACCAGACTTTGGTTCAGGCAAGTTCCATTCCCCATCAATGCTTTCACTTGTTTTGGCTTGATGGATCACGGCTTGTCCTAGATTTTGGGACTTCAGAACAGATATTGAAGCAAGACTGATAGCCTCCTACTTCGTGTTGATGAAAGCAGAGGGCCAGATCCTAGGTAATTCTCAGCGACTACATGGGGTATCCAGCTAGAGCTAGCGAAGAATATTCTCTATAATACACTCTGGACAGAAGGCCAGAAAAAACCTCGGTCCCAGACATTGCTATGACCGCAATTAGACTCATACATAGACCATGTGATTACATTGAAGGTGAGGCTGGGGCTTCAACAAGGTATAGGAGACCGATTACCAATTGAGTTGGAAGGGGACATAGATCAAAATGAATTCTAACGTCCATCCGAGATCTCGTATAATTTGATGTGCAGACCCCGGGAAGCGGGCCGCAACCGTGAATGAATTTCGAGTCAACTGCAGAGGCAAGACGGTAAGACAAGGTAGTTTGATCAACTGTCAATCGAGTTTTGACCTCAAGTAAGGAAGTGTATGGTATATACAAGAAAATATGGATATGTACAAGAAAGCTTCCGGAGCAAATGATGGAGCCGAACACTGAACCGAGCGACGCTCAAGGCCCTGAAAAGGAAGAGAATCTCATTGTCTAGCAATCATCAGCAGCAGCCTCTGGGGCAGCTGAAGCTACAGGCGCGGCGGATGAAGTTTGAACGAGGGTTTGGAGCGTAGTTGGGGCGACGCTGGCGATTGGGGCTGTGGTCTCGATCACTGCAGCTGAGGTGGTTATAGCTGGGATAGTTGAGTTTGATGCAACTGAAGTAGCAACAGGAGCTGAAGCTGAACTGCTTACACTTGATGCCGCACTGCCGGCAGAGCCACCACATGTGAAGAGCGCTGGTCCTGGGATGGTATACGCAGAGGCTTTGTAGGCATCGTAGGTGATTCCTGGGTCAGTGGCCTTGTAGGCTCCTGGGAAGGAAACAAGCGAGGATGGAGTGGTGGTTCCGCTGCCGGTAACCTTGATCTGGTGGCAGGATGGGTAGAATTGAGCTCCCGGGTAGGCATACGCAGCGTGCAATGCGATGACCTCGTGGCGGACCAGGTATGAGCCTGGGGTCAAGCAAGATGGGATGGTGTAGCTAAGGAAGCCCCCAGCCTTCTCGATAGCATCACTTGCCCAGACATCGGAGGTACCTGTACGGCCAGCTTCTTGGACCTTGAACCAAACGGCACTGTCTTCATTAGTCGATACTCGCCTTCTCTCCAACGTGATAGCTTACTCTGATTCGGGCTCGAAAGTGGTGCAGTCTCCTCCAGGGCAAAGGGCCATGTAGGTAATGACGGGTCCCATGTGAGACTCTGGCCACAGGGTCCAGTACAAGTCCACCTTGCTACCTGCTGCAACAGGGCCAGCAGTCAACTTCGCAGGGGAAGATCCAACAATCCCACCAGCGGTGTATCCTCCACATTGGATGTCGATGGAAGTCAGGTCCTCTACAGGTCCATTGCCTTGAATGGCTCTGAAGATCCGGTCTGGGAGCGGGGAGGTATAAGGATCTTGGTACGGTTGGTAGCCCTGAAAAGAGGAATTAGTCGACGTCGATTTCCCAATCGTGAACATCGGGAGAAATCTTACAGTGTATGAAACTCCACCAATGGAAGCATTGTTGACATATCCATGGGCAGAAACTGTGGCTGCCAGAGCCGCGAGAATGGAGAAGGTAGCGAAAGACATAATGAGTGTATTTGAGAAGGTTTAAAGACTTGCTTGCTCTTCCTCTTTGGCGCCTCTTCAATCTTTATATAAGCCTCTTTCCCTCATAGTGGAAACCCAATTTCCTCCTCATCTGATGTCCAAACTGCCAAGAAACACAGTGCATTGCTTGGCCTTGCTGTTAGGTGGGCGTTGCGCTGTGAATAGGGGCATGTTGACTTGTTTCCTCAATTCTGTACAGGGGAGGGACATTGCATCAATATAAACGGAACAAATGTTTCCCAACTTGTCGTCCGAACTCCGCTTGTCGACTTTATCTGCGCCACTGATGCTGTTTCAAGTGGTGGTGGGCGCCAGGGCGGCTCGCCAGAACGGGCTTGGGGTCCCGGCGCGAGCCCAGGAACCGGGACAGGTGGGGTGTCTGGATCCACCACTAGGAGAAAACATCGTGGCGCTTTGTTACAGACCATCCGAGAATATATTATCCTCCCCTTGGCCCAGAGGCACGAGGACTGTTGTGCTTTCTTGCAATTTTGCCAAAATGATCAAGCTTTTGTTGACAACTTCCCTCCAGTTACTTTCGCTCTTTAAGGCAAAAGGTTCAGGTCGGGATCAACATGATGTTTGCGGCACAGTCTGCTAGCGCATGACATGTAACAAACGTTATCGCGACAACAACAATTGATATGGAAGTCCATCATCGCCACAGTAAGTCTGCGCATCTTCTTGTGTTACGTGTATGAAAAGGTTCCGCTCAACTTGCTTCTCTGGGCTCTCAAGAATGGCTTCAGGTAGCATCAACACACCAAAACGAGTTGTGGTCATTGGCGCAGGATGGGCAGGTCTTGTTGCTGCAAAGACGTCAGTATCCCCGCGTTCCTAGGAGTGGCAGATGACTGATTTAGATGCAGATATCTGCAAGTTGATCCCAGTATAAACCTTACAATATTCGAAAGCGAGCGAACTCTTGGTGGGGTCTGGAATGCGGACCGATGTTTCCCTGGCTTCCTTGCGGATAGTCCATCCGGACTCTTCGACTTCTCTGATCTCCCCATGAGGGACGCGATTGGACTGAAGGACTGGTCGGATCTGCCTGGGGAGCAGGTATATCAATACTTGAAGGCATACGCGGAGAAGTTCTCATTGGTGGAAAAGATGCGTCTTGGCACGAAGGTATCGCGTGTGACTCGTCATGTTGATCAGAAAGCTTGGGATGTCGAGATAGAAGGTTCGGGGGAGGTAGTCACCTGCGATAAATTATTGGTTGCAATTGGACTAAACTCGAAGCCTAAATGGCCCGACATACCGTTGAAAGACTTTACGGGACTGGCAATTCATTCCAAGGACATCGGCACCCGGCATGCAGATCTGTTGTCAGAGAAGGTACAACGAGTTACTGTCTACGGAGGTTGCAAATCTGCCATTGATGCTATCATTCTCTGTGTCAACGCTGGCAAGCATGTCGACTGGATTATTCGCGAGACAGGAAATGGTCCAGGAATGATGGTCCAGATACGCAAGAGGGGCGTTCATGGCGCTCGGCTTGCTGGGCGATTTAAAAACATCCTAACACCTTCAATCTTCTCCATGGACTCTTTCTGGTATCGCTTCCTGCACAGTGGGAAGAGCCGACTTGGCAACTGGATATGTAGGAAGGTTTGGGCCAAGGCAAGCTCGGTCCCGCTGACGATGAATCCATATGACAAGGAATGCCCCAACATGGAGAAGCTTAAGCCAGAGACAGGCGAGTAAGTAGCATCAACAAACCCACTTGTGCCCACTGACATCTTCGTAGCGCGTTGTTCTTCACGGCTAGCCTTGCCGCCCTTCATGGCCAGGAGAAATTCGTAGATGAGCTGCACTCGGGGAACATGATCCAAGTTCATCGTGCAACCATTACATCCATGTCGAGATCGAACGTGGTTTTGAACAACGGGGATACTCTGCCGTGCGATGCGGCAATATTTGCCACCGGCTGGGACTACATGTCAACTTTGTTCACCCCGACAGATTCTCTCGCGCTGGGGACAACAGCACTATTGAAGGATGAAGATCCGAAAACAGCTTCTTATTGGGAAAGCCTTCATGTGGAAGCTGAAAAGGATGTGCTCGACAAGTTTCCGATTCTCAAGAACCCTCCATCCCACCATCCCCGACGAGTCATCCACACCCCATATCGACTGTACCGACATATCCTCCCATCGTCCTTGGCAGCACAAGATGACAGATCTCTCGTCTTCCTTGGTCTAGTAACCAGTGTGCAGACTTCTATCTACGCCGAAGTCTCTGCACTTTGGGCTATTTCCTGGATGGAAGGGATGCTGGATATCTCCAAGTCGAAGGAAAAAATGGACTACGAGATTGCGAGAATCAACGCTTGGTGTGAACGAAGGTACTTGGCGCGAGGTCAGACGAGACAGATAGCTTCGGCAGAAATTCAGGATGTCACTGATGTCTTGATGCGAGATATGGGGCTGAAGGTGTATCGCAAGTCAAACATCTTCTCGGAGATTTTCCTTCCTGGTTTCGCACAAGATTACAAGGGGATTGTGCAGGACATGCTGGAGAAATCGAAGGAGGAAAGAGAGAAGCAGAGGTGAGTATTACTAATCTATATACCGTCTAACGAATAAATTACAGGAACAAATGGAATTGAGGGGTATCTCCTTTTTCTCGCCTGGATGCTGCGTCGTCCTCTTCAGACCGTCGATTTGAAAACAACATTGTATGCTCCAACTCGCCCCATCACATTCTTCTGCCTCATGCCTTGCTCACAATCCCCTTGGGATTGAAGAACTTCACCACCAGGACCCCAAACCCCCCAGCAAGAACCACAACTCCACTAAAAATGGCGACTTCGTCAAACCCACCGTATTCTTTGACGAGTGCTCCATCAATAGGCGGACCAATGAGAGCTGCGATTGAGATGACAGCCATACCCATTCCCATGTATGTTCCAATTTCTCTTGCATCCGGTGTAATTTGAGCGAGACAAACGGCCATTCCAGAAATGATGGCTCCAGAGCAGAATCCATAGAACCCAGCAAACACGATGATACCCGCATTGTTTTCCAACTTCTGCATGCAGAGTATTAAAATTCCTGTACTCAGTCCGGCGAGACAGAGGGCATTCAGTCGACCAAGCTTGTCGCCCAGCACTCCTGGAATTACTCTGCCGAAGAACGACGCACCGTTCAGGATCGAGAGCAGATAGCCGGCCAGCTGCGTTCCCATGCCTTTCTGGACGGCAAAACTTGGGAGGTAGAAGAATGGCATGAACATTCCCATTAACATCAGGAAAACAGCAGCCAGCAAACTGGTGTACTGTGGGTTCTTGAACGCCTCCGGGAGGAAGAAGCTATTTTTTCTTGGTGGAAGGCGGGGTCGAATCGCTGCGGCTGCTGGAAGCATCAATGCAAGCATGATGAAGCCGATAATGCGCACCGTCCATCCGAAAGTCAACGAGCTGTTGTTCAACATCTTGCTAAGCATTATTGGGAACAGCACACCGCCGATCGACGAGCCTCCAATGGTAAGTCCCATTGCTGCACCGCGTTTCTTATTGAAGTATTGGCCCGTCGCAGCCATGGCGGGAGCCATGCTCATTCCCATGGAGACTCCTATCTCGGTGTCAGCTCGACACTCGAATGCTTTTGGATTACCTCACATACCACCAAGAACACCTTGCGCCAGGAGAAACTGGTAGAAGGAGGTGCAGAGACTTGTCATCATGACCGAGATTAGATATCCTAGGATAGCCGGCCATATGATCTGTTGGGCGAAAGAGTTAGCTCTGGATCAAGTCTCAGCTCTGGATGGGAAGTACCTTGGATCCGTATCTATCGAACATCGGCCCGCCGACCAGATTCCCAGAAAACACGAAAAAGATTTGTAGCGATCCGATCCATGATATCGTCGACGGAGATTCGTTTCGAAGTTGATGTGTTTGGTAATACTCTTGGTAAACACTGTCCTAGTTAGTATTTATGTCACACAAAGTAAGATTGCCATACCCGAATGCATTTGCGTAACCAAATCCGCAGAACAAAACCCCGGATGCACCAGCCACAACCATCCAAGCCCTCAACCCGCCCTCAGGGAAGTCGTCCCCAGGCTTCCCACCCGCGTTTACTACAGAAGCTTTCTCGGATGGCGACTCTATGCTTGGCTCCACATCCTGAACCTTAAGCTCCTTCTCCACGCCAAATGCGGGGTCAGCATTGTTGACATCCATCTCGATCGATCTGTAGTAAATGAATTGGCAAATTTAGCGAGTTGTACAGAATCCAATAAGCACAAGAATCAAACTGGTCACGTCCACCGAAAGAATGACCTTAACTTTAAATGCAGCATCTTGAACTTATAACGAACAGATTTGACGGCCCATTGAAGTGGTGTGAAGTTGCCAGGCGGCTGAACGGAGATAGCGCTGAATTCCTCATGCTTCTTTTCAAGCCATACTGCAAGGCTTGACACAGTTTCCCATGATCTTCCGCCATATTAGGCCGTGCGGTAATGGGTGATTGGTTGTTACAATGGACCCCTTGTTCTGGGATGATTCCGCTCATTGGGCGCCTCTTTTGCGCCTGCACTCCAGATCTTTGATGTTTGTTTGGCGGTCCAAAATCCGAAGCGCGAAGGCCGAGCTCGCTACCAGCCCCTGTCTAAACTTGTTAGTCAGCAGCCTTTTTGATGAAGTAGCAGCTGTGCCGCAGGCACATGACCTTATCTCCGTTCGCTCTTTTCTCGGTCTTTTCATCATCAATACAACAATAAGCCGCATCACGAAGGGAAAATATTATCCCTTTCTTACGGTCCAACACTATCCATATGAGTCAAATCTTACTATTGCTGCTGTCAAAAGGCCAATGAGAACCTCCTGACGCGTGTGCAGAATTTCGAACTGTTACTACTTGTAGGGCGGAAACCTCCCCCGTGGACTTACCGCGGACTAGATATTCATGAAAGCTTGTGGGCGGCTGCCTGGTCGATCTGACCAAGTCTTAAACGCTGCTCCGTATACTTAAATTGCCGAAAGTCAATTCCTTTCATATCTCCATCGTCAAGATGTCCGAGCCCGGTGATGTCCCTCCACCAGCCTCAGTAACTCCAGTTACTGCTCCACGAAAACGCCGCCGGCCAGCCCTGTCCTGCGAGCAATGTCGACGCCGGAAGATCAAATGCGACCGAACTTATCCTTGTGGCCAATGTATACAGTCGAAGACTGCATCATGCACGTACAGCCCAGATAGTGTTCCCGGAGTGGGCCACGTGAATAGAGCGGGCATTCATAAGCCCAGACAGGCAGTCCAAGAGCCGAGGGGACAAGCACCTCTTGGCTCGTGGTCAAGAGAGGACAGTATTGCTATTCCAAGTCGTCCTCGCGGTCCGGAATTTGCTCCTACGTCGAACGACCAGTCATCGGACAGCGCCTCGCAAAAAGGACTAGCTTCATCCGATACATCTCGTACGGCTTGGTCTTCACCTGGTGCTGAAGAGGTTCAGGAGCTCCAAGAACTTGCAAGTAATCCCAAAGGCAAGCAGCTTCTTGGCCGCCTGCTGGAGAAGCTTAATGAGCCAAAAGCCAAAGATACTGGCTCAACAGTAGAGGTCAGTATTCTTGCTTTTCTTTCCCCCGTTTCCTCCGCAGCTCTTTCAAGTCTTCTCAATTACCCTTGTAAGCGCTTGGAATGGCATAGGGCCCTCTCCTCGTCTCTTTGAAAGACGATAAACAATTACTAATGCTTGGCAACAGAGGGAAGAATTTCAATTCAGACTTGAACAAAAGGATCAAGTACGTGGAACAGTGTCAAAGACTAGGTTCTTTGGCCAGAGCCACTGGATGTACTCATTCGGTGCATTTGACCACATCTCCTGTATGACCATCAATCCTGCGAATGGTACGCCGGATCTCCACGAAACATTGAAACAATCCGATGTTTATCGCAAGCTCGAAGAATGCAAGGCCATATCGAGGGCTGCGAAGGCAACACCTCACAACCTGTACCTCTTGAACCCTCACTTCCGTGAGTCCGTTCCACCTCGAGATGTGTGCGACAAGCTGGTGGCCCTCTATCTACGAACATCAGAGTCGACATATCGCATCTTACATGTCCCTTCGTTCCAACGAGAGTACAATCAGTACTGGGTTGATCCAGTTGGTACTGGATCGCCTTTTATCATTAAGCTACTACTCGTGATGTCCATTGGGGCGATCTATTACCAAGAGCCCGACTCGGCACATTGGCGAGGCCAAGCACTTCAGTGGGTATTCGCTGCCCAGTCTTGGCTTGCTACACCGTTCGAAAAGAAAAGACTTCACATATCTGGCCTGCAGATACACTGTCTTATTTTGATTGCCCGTCTCGATAATGGTGTTGCTGGCGACCTTATTTGGAACTCTGCTGGAGCGTTGATCCGAACAGCATTTCAGATGGGATATCACAGGGACCCGAAGTTTCTCCCTCATATGTCAACACTCCACGCCGAACTCCGTCGAAGACTCTGGGCAACTGTTCTTGAACTCAACATTCAAGCGTCTCTGGACTCTGGAATGCCGGGCCTCATTTCTATAGCTGACTACGACACGGAACCACCCGCCAACCTCGACGACGATGATATCGACGAGCATGTAACGATCCCACCGACCTCCAAGCCTACCAGTGTCTTCACCCAAGCTTCACTCCAGATACGTTTACTGAGTAGTATGAAGCTCCGCCTTCTGATCGTCGCGCACTCCAATAACATTCGCATGGAGCCATCGTATGAAGAAGTGCTCCGCATCAGTTCAGAATTGTCGCAATTCCTCAAAGAAAACAACGCTTTCATCACGAGAATCTGCCAATCCACATCGCCTCCGAAGATATCCCAGATGGAACGGAACATATTCGACATTGCGGTTCGGAGGTTCCTGCTAACTCTCCACCGACCATATTCAGCTCGAGCAACTAGAGACCCTCGCTTCTACTTCTCCCGCAAGATATGTCTCGACCTCGCCACAACCTTCCTCACATACCCTTCAACCAACCCTGCAGAGCCCCAACTCCCAGAAGGATATCACGATGACTACACACGTATGACCATCATGCGCGGCGGCTTCTGCAAGGGTCTCCTCGTACACGCATGTATCGTAATCTTCTCGGAGATTCTCGCCCAGCTCGACGAAGAAACATCCTTCACCAATCAAAGCAGACTCGCACGCGAGCCAATGAAACAAGTCCTGCGAGATGCCGTCGATCTCCTAGCCAAGAGGATCGAGCTAGCAGAAAACAACGTCAAGGGCCATCTCTTCATCTCCGTCGTTTTGGCACAGATTGAGGCATTGGAAGAAGGCCTCTGTCCGCAAGAAAAGGTCATGGAGGCAGGGCTGAAGAGCGTGGAGCTGTGTCTTGAATTGTTGAAGAGGAGAATTCCGCAGAGGCTCAGCGCAGGCGACTATGATCGGCATGTTGAAGATGGGACATCGCCGGATGGGATTGGAGTTACAGAGGTTCCTCCCGTACATGATCCACGGATGGACTTTACGATGGACGATTGGAATATGGATTTCAATTTGCCGGAGTCGTGGCTGCTTTCTGGGTGGGAAGACAATCAGCCTTGGGGATTGCAGATATAGATACCAGGAAAAAGGGGGCGCATGGCGTTTTTGATTTATAGAGGGGAGTATGGATGTAACACCACTTTGTAACAATGCCACTCGCCCAGATAGACTTTTGCGGAGGCTCGAATAATCACAACTCAATCTTGAAAAGCTTTGGTACATGTTCAAATCCACCCTAGCACATAATTCCCCACAAAGATTCTCAGAATCGGATCAAGTGTTCCAAAAGTTACAGATCTGAGGCCGGCCCAGGTAAGTACTTGACGTTCCGCTGTCTTGTTTCCATTCGTCCTCTCTGAAAATGTCCACTGCCATGCTCCTCCACATGCCTCAAGATTCGATAGTCAGCCATATGCCATCACATGATTCACTCATCCTCTTCCTCCGACTTCCCTTTCCACCTCCCTCGCAAAGACACCTTTGTTGCACATCGCACAATCCAGATATATAAATAACCATAAAAAGGCTGCATCTCATTGCGGCCTATGAAGTCCATTCCCTGAAAAGCCTTCACAATGGCGTCAAATCCCCCTTGGCACCGGTGCGATGAAACACCCCGACTGCAGGACAACCGCGCTTAGAACACGTGATGGAAGCCATGAGCTTCTGCGCCGCTTTTCTGCGTGAATCATTGAGCTGAGCGGGCATCTTTGCTGCATGTCGCAGATACATATAACGTGACGAGATGTGTCCCTTAAAGTAGCCACTGACGTACACTTTTCAGTCTCAAAATCCCCTTATATCAGTCGTCGAGTGAAAATTGGCACGTGACCACCCCCTTGATCATATACTTCCTCTCCAGCTGGCTTCTGTTGCATGTCGTATCATCCTGACTATAAAATTTTTTGAGGCGTATTTCACTAGAAGGAGTTCGAATCCTCGAAGACAATGGGTTTTGCTGTGTATGGGATCCTAAGTAAATGCGGCGTCGGAAGGATTCTGGGGCAGAGTATGAGCCACGAAATCCTTCGGCTCAGAGCACTTTCTTCCGAGATTGATAAAATCGCCGATCGAAGCTCGAAGGAACTCGGAAAACAATGTCATGCTATATGAAAATGTCCCTCTACTATCAGTGAACTTGTGTCGGTGCTGATTACGCTTGGCTCTTGATCAAGCCAGCCACGAGCATGAAGAAAGTAAGGTTCTCGAATCCACGTATCTTGTTTTAAAAACTTAGAGATCAGCCATCTTACCTCAGTAACTATGCTGATTGCGACCTAATAATTTGAGCCAGTAGACCAGTTGTAAAGACAAGAAATCTGGGCCATGCGCGTGCGCGGAGAAGAGGTATTACGAATTCATATCACTCGCCCTTCACATGTTGTTTTGCTACTGCCAGGCCCCTTCCAACACCAGTTATAACCTGGACGCTATAACCACATAATTCCGTTGTGTGAACTGTCACCTTGGTTCCCAGCACAGCCATGAAAGCCGCATTGTCGACTCCGAGAATCTCTTTCGAGATGCATCTGTGGCATTCCAACCTGCCCAGGGCTCTAGTACTTTTAACCTAAAATCAATCAGTTCTATTCATACTCGACTCTTACTCAATCTGCCTGATATCTCGTCACTTCCACCTACGGCTAAACGCCGCCCGCCACATTGGACGGTCTGGGGTGACCGGGCAATTTCACACAGCCGATCTGAGCCGTGAAAGATTGTAGGATCGTCTCAAAAGGGCGTCCTGCTGATTTTCTTGGCTGCCATTCTTGGGTGAGAAGATCGAGTGGGGCCATGTGGGGTTCACTGTGTTTCCGGGTATGCGGAGGAAAACAGTATATTCGCCGAATTGAGAGGGTTCGTTCAAGATACAGGACTTGCGAATACGACGAATTCGGGGCCTTTCAGTATGCTGCGCATCGCCTAGCATGCTGCTTGATAGCTCGTGAGGTACTGATTGCTGGCAGTGGGAAAGTGTATCATGTTAAGCGAGTGGGGTGTTTACACCGGAAGGTGGGGTCATCACATAGCCGAGCAGTAGAATAAACCTCCTCTCAACGAGGCATTGTGGGTCGGCAGATGTGTTTAGCGATGGACTAACTAAGTACAAAGAATATCTGTAGAATGATTGATGACAACAATAAAAGGAAGAAACAGCGCCGCCATCTGCATCGTCGTCGTCGTCCACTACCAAAGTACAGTTGTTTGGCAGACCGTTGAAGTTTGTTCAAAACGCAAGGTTCGATCGTCGAGAAATCTTCTTGCCACCTTGATCTCAATCATGATCATTGGCCCAATCTCCATTATATATCCCAGTCTAAGCGCGAGTGCAATACACGTAAGCCAGCAAGCAAAACCGATTGAACAAACATAGAACCCCAAGAAGGGATGATCTATGCCTTGATAGCAGCACCTCCCATGGGCAGAGCCTTGAGCCATCCATCGACGGGCTCCGGTGCAGCTTGTGGGATATTGCATGCGTTGTATTTGTCGGCTGATTGCTTCGTGATACCGGCGGCGGGGCAGTCTCTGTCCAGATTGCAGTTCTTGTCCATGGCCAACTGAAGGGTCTGGTCCTTCCATCCGAAGACGTAATCACCATGAGCTGCGGAACCTCTGCAGGATGTGTCAGTTTTCTGCTCTCAAGTAACACCGGACGCGTGATAAGACAAAAGGAATGGAAAGGCTTACCCCAAGTTCATGCTGTACATGAATGGATTGGATCCATCAGATGGGAACTGGCTCTTGTCTGCCATGAAGTCGGTAACGTTCCACATCAGTTCGTACATGATTTGTGGGAGCTTGACTGGGTGAGTTGATGGGCATGCTCCGCCTCCAGTGGCACCAGATCCTTGGCCATAGGCAACGTGGGATTGATGATCTGGACTGTCGAGGTTCTTGCCATCCCAGCATCTAATCTTGTCAGACTCTTCTCGATAAATTTTCACTTCGAGGGTGGTAAGTCACATACGTTGGGAAGATGATGGTCTGTCGGATCATCTTGCACTTGGTGTCCATGGGGATACCGACGGTGTCAGTACCGCTGCATGGTGCACCTCCGACAAAGGTATCCTCGTTGGACGAGGTCCAGCAGCGATGGCAGATATTTGACTTGGCAACCTTCTTCTCATCTGTCTCTGTTGCCTTCCCTGCAATCATACGGAAACCCTGATATCGATTAGTATCTTGCCCAAAACCTTTCATCGGAGCATACTCACGGGCTTGAAAGCAGTCGTCTTTCCACTTGGGATGTAATAGATATCCATACCTCCCTTGTTGATCAACTTCCCCTGAGGCCCACCATTGCCGACTTGCGGCACACGCTTGTACGTGCCATTCTTAGCCTTGAAGAACATCACGGCGGTCCAGTAGTTGGAGAGATCCTCTTTGAACGAGCACGACGTGCAGGTAGACTGCGAGACGAGATTATGTGAGACGGGATCCATGGTGATATTGAAAGAGTTGCCTCCAATGATCTGATGCAAGTGAGGCGTGTACGCCTGTCCCGGATTGACGATCGGGTCGACTCGGTCGACGACCAGCTGGGAGCATGCGAAACGCAGCATGTTTTGAGCAGAGCCCTGCTGGGCGAGGAGCGCCACGAAAGCAAGAGTAGACCACTGCATCTTGGCTTAAAACTTGCCAAAGAATGTCGTCTGTTGACCTTGAGATTTCTGGAAAACCAGTAAATTTGAGTTGGATTGAGAAGTGAAAAAAACGGGCGTAGAAGAACTCTCGAGAACAGAGATGGGAATGTATCGTACCATCCTTATACCTTCTCTTCCTTCTCTCATTTTCCCCAGTTCCTGCCACCATCACACCCCGCAAAGCCCATAACTGCCGAAATGTGGAGAACTTGTTTACTCATTTTTCGCGTCATGTGGTAGCAATATACAATGGCCGTGAAAACATATAATAATTGGGTAGGAAGGTCCGATGTTTTGATTAACCTCATATATCCAGGCAAAGGGTAGTTTAAAAGCCGGTGTGACAGATGCTTGGGAGTTGTGATTGTGTTTGGCTGTTGTGGTGGTTGAGTTTATACGGCTATTAAGCCTCCCGGTAAAATCGCGCTTCACGATGTCACGGTGTAGCGGTACGACCGTATCATCGACCTTAACAAATTGTCTGCTGAGAGTTCGAAGTTTCTGGACATATTATTGGGTTGGCAAAGGGCGGAAGGAGCTGGTCCTCGTGCACCCCACAATGCCCTTTGAAATGGGTAGGTAGTATTGGGCTTTTCTTTTGGGGCATGATCGCTGGAATTCGGGGTGTTGGCTGACTCTCAGGCGTTGATGCACTATAAGTCGGGCTTGGGTCGCTAATTCTTCAAAGCCTGTCTCCATGCAGCGATTGGACCAAAGGGCGAGGATGAAATTGTCTCGTTTCGGAAATGTTCTAGAAGTAAACACCGAGAAAAGCTTACGATGGAGAACTGCTCCGTTTCGATCATTGCACCTTTCTAGATCGAATTGATCATTGTACAATCCGGAAATGCAGCAGTGTTCCAGAGCTGGTCCTTGACTGCTTCAGATGTACCTACTGCTGTGCATCTGAGGAAATGGAGCCCGCAGCGTCGTCCTCGGGCGTCTGTAATATAACCAAGAAAAGAGGTTACTGAAGCAAAAAGCAAAGCCCGAAGGAAGCATCATGTACACGCCACACTTGACGCCACTCTCACCGCTGAAAAGGTCCGTTTGAAATTAAGACTCATTCACAGTTCAGACGAATTCCAGTCATCTCATCCTACGTCTCACCCAAACGCCTCCACCCTTCCATCCCATCCCATTCCCTTCCATCCCCATTCTTCACATTAAGCCTACCGGCAAAACTCACCACCACTAAGCCATTCCACAACTCAAACAAAAACAAAAGAAATAAACTGTACGGCTAAGCGCTTGCTTGGCAGACGCCTGTCATCCGCTCTCCAGCCTGTGTTTCAATATCTTCGTCTGCTATACGGTGTACCATCACCACGACGCGGGTGCTGGGACACGTCCTGACTATCAATCGCTTCAGCCACTTTGAAAGTCTGGCTTGGATGACTGCCGAGACTTGACATATCCTTCCATATCGCCTGCCACGAGGGAGCAGGCACAAACGACAACAGCCAGAAGTCGATATGACGAATGATACTGACCGACCATGACAGCGGCCCAGATCCTCACATGCTCAAACTTCAAAGTTCAAAGTCAAATTTCCCGAAAGAATAAAAGCAGAAACGAAATGATTTGAAAGCATTTATTTTCAAAGGTACATGCAAGAATAGAATCGAACGCGTTTCTGCTGAGGCAAAGGTACCTATCTATCTACACGCAGTACGCATTCACCCATGAGCGAGCGAGCGGCACGTCAGAATACTATATTATACAACTCCACCAATCCCAAGATGTGCCTCACCAATCCCATTTGCTTGTGCCAAGGATGTATACTACGGCTGCATGGTAAGACCTGGTTGGAGTGGAAGACCTCTCTGCCTCGTCTGATTCCTCCCCGATGCCATCGATCGCCTTTTGCTGAGATCTCTGTGTAGCAGGAGGAACTTCCCATCTGTCGTCATTTGTACTGGTATGAAAAAGAAATTGTAATCGAAGAGGAAAACGCCTCGCTATGCCTTAGAACTCGAAACATGGTATCTCCACAATTACAACATTCCTCGTCGCTCTTCGTTAGATGCAATTTTCTTCTTCGCTGTCGTTAAATCTGTTTAAAAAAATCCCTTCTTCGTCTTCTTCTTCTCAACTTTCTCCTGTCCCTTGTTGATGCTGCCCAAGATGTCATCGAAGGTGCTGCCGGTGCCCCCACTGACACTGCCACCGCGTGCTTGTCCTTGTCCTCCCATCCCCATCATCATCTCGCCACTTCGGCTAGCTGTTCGTCGTCCCGCCGGTGCCATCGGGGAAGTGCCGCGGCTCATTCCTGGAGATATCCCAGAAATGGAGCCTCGACTCATTGGTCTACTGCGAGAGCCATCTGGATCGAATCCCTCGTCACCCGGGAAAGCTGGCAAGCGCTCAAGCCCCAAGACGATGCTGCGGCGCTGAGATTGGCGACTTTGATTGCGGTCAAGATCATGTGGGTTAAGCCCGGTACTGGAGCTGCGCTGGCGTCCTCGGGATCTTGGTCGAAGCTCTCCATCTCCAAATCCTGGTGGTGGTTGAAGAGGGGACATTAAGCCATCTTCGAGAGATTCGCTGTGCAGAGTTTCGGTTGCATCACCACCGACAAGCTGCTCGGCTACTTTCCAGCAATGACTACGACTGTATGTTGCCTCAACGCTGAATTCTACCATGTGACTCGGTAAGCTGACGACGCCTGTCCCACCTGCGACATTGTACCAAGATCTGTTGGCTCGAGCACCATCTTCTAGCCAGGGTCTTGGGTTCGCGGGCATCTGACAGAGGAAGTACTCAACATTCTCAGTGAATCTCAGTGTCGGTGCGTCAGTAACCAGTAGAGGGAGCGACTGAATCACAGCATAGAGGAAGATCCAGTGGCCGTATCGCTGCTCGGACAATTCAAGAGCATTTTTTCCGCGTGCCTCCTTCTCCTCGAAAGCCTGGTACATCTCCAGGAACGGGTTTCCAGGTTCTACCCCGACGTTGTGCGATTTTGAGAGAAGTAAGAGCATCTCATATTCCTTCAATTTGCGGGTCTGGAGCTTATGTTGATCCTTGGGCGAGAGAGATGGGTATGTCGGTTCGACGGTCTGGATGGTGGGTATGAGGGGTGTGTCGAAGGGAATGGGAGGCTGTACTGGTGGTGAGGAGCGATCAAACTCGGCCAACAGCTTTCGCAAGGCAGCTGCAGATGGTGTGACATCGAGTCCGCTATCTTTGTCTTCTGATGCTTGCATACCTCTTGTGGTGAAGGCACTGCGATCGACCAATAAATCGTAAAGTGCGCAAAGATCCGCGTAGAGAAGCTTCAAGACCAGTCGATTAAGACCACCCTCGTTGAATGTATTCTTCTTACTGCTTGCCTTTGGTGGCCATTGACCATATCGATCCTTGTAGAAGGAAAGAACTTGCTTTCGCATGGAGATGTAATTAGCCTTCCAGTTTTTAAAGCGGATGATCTTGGACTCGGAACTGGATGTAGATGATGCAATGCCGGAGAACATTGAAGGGAAGTCGAAGTCAGTCAATCTGAAACCGGCAGCTTGCTGTAGCTTAACCAGATCTCGACGCGACTGCTCCAATTGAAGCTGCGTAGTGGCTGAGAGTTCTTTGAATACTGGCGAATCCATGCTAATAATCGCGTCCAACTTGCCCACGGCGTGTGCAAAAGCCTCATTGTATAGTGCCGAGCATCTCATTCGCTCTGCCAGAAGGAGATTTTCAACTGTCTTCTCTCTGCTGTTTCGAACATCTGCAAGTGTCGTTGCTGCCAAGTAGAATCCAAAGCTCGAATCTGCAGCCTCTCCGAAAGTTGTTCCATCAATGCCGCAAAATTCGAACTTCTTCAAGGCCGCAGCGATGCTCATGAAGATATGGAAGACTGATGGACAGGCTGGGGTTGAAACAAGTGGTTGGCCATTGAAGAAAGCGAACACGTTGCGGGCGTCAATAAGCTTCTGGACGTCTTGATCGGGGAATTGGGGACCGCTTGAATGCAGGTCGACCGGGTAATATAGATGCAGATCGCGGGGTACGTCTGCAAATGAAGGGATATCTTCTCCAGAATCATCGGATCCCGAATAATTGTCAGGGGTGACTTTTGGAGTATATGGCGGAGTTCCTGGTCCGCGAATTGCCAGGTTACGCGTAGCATCCTCAATGCTCAGGCTTTCTCTTCCATCAAAGCTCCGTCCACGAGATCTGCCACTGCCTGTTGCACTATTGACTGCATCGTCGTATATAATATCCAGGAGAATCTGCGAGCATTGGACCACGAGAGAGTGACACTTGATCTGAGGGCCGCGTCCAGTGGATCGTGGGTGTAAATATACAAACATGTTCGCCTCCTTGCTGTCATCCCACAGTTCTGGTATCTAAACAGACGTCAATCCTCAGCCCCACACCCCTTGCATTGCACTACTCACCTTGTCGCCACCTAGCAAGAAATTCAAGCTGTAGTCGGCCTGTTCCCCCTTTGCAATAACCCAAGCACGAGAAGGGCCTGCATCAAGATCCTGTGAGGGGTTTCTCGATCTGGACTTGGAGCTGCTGCCGCCAGGTAGCCAGCTTCTTCTTTTCTTCAGCTTTCCGTCTGACTCCCCATCCGACATGTTCGTTGACAAAGGTCTGCTCGCAATTGGGCTTGAGAACGACCGTGCTTGTGCTGTATCTGGTTGTGGTGGGAGTAATGAATTCGCCCGTGGTCTTCTACCCTCCAAGCTGTGTGGACTCGGCGAGGCGTCTCTCGGGGAGGCAACTTGTACTGGGGGTGTGCCCTGTTTCTGCAATTTGTTCGGATTCGGGGAAGGAGGGGGAGGCATGGCCGTGTTCGAGTTCGAGATTTGGGAAGGAGCCGCGGGGGGAGCTCGAGTCGGTGGAAGCTGTGCAGCTGCGGTGCTCTCTGCGGGAATTGGCTTCCGCAGCACTTGTTGGTGGTCTTTGAGAAGCTTAGCATCGGTAGTCAAGATTGCTGGAAGGTATTGAGAAAGTCTGTTCAGCCGCGAGGGTGGCTTGGAGAGGGTTGCCATCTCTGCTGTACTGTGAGGAGCTACTGGCTCTTCTTCCTCGCTGACACGATCCAAGGGGACAGAACGAGAAGATCTAGAAGAGTGGTAAGAGGGTAGACGATCGTGTGTGGACTTACGGCGAGTCATGATGGCGAAGTTGTGGACTTGTAGTCTTCCATCAATCAGGTCAGTGGGTCTTTGCAGGATTCTCGCAGGGAGGAGGATGCAATGTTGGTGTTTGAGGAAAGCTCGGCTTGAGCAAATTGTGGATTTGATGCTATTACGCGTTTTGAGTGGAACTCAAGTGCGGGTGCGTGCTGTTGTGGGTTCGTCCGGTTTGCGTGGCCGATGATGAAGTATAAAGGCTTGCGTTTCCCAGAAATAGCCAACGCGAGGTGCGTGGTCTTGCGACTGAGGACTTCGAAGTGTTGTACCAGGAAAGGGAATTGGCAGGGCGACTGTCTTTTCGAAGTGGAAGAACAAAGGTTATGCAGAAGTTTCTGTCCAGTTTTCGATCAAAGTAGGAGGTTTAGTGGTATATCTCGACAAGAGAATGTCCCGTACGGAAGCGGTTGTCCAAGTCCCAGATGAGTATTATGGAAGGATGTGGCGTATGGATCTGTCTGAGTCTTGCAGATGAGTAAGATTCTACGACGCCTCATGCACGTAGTAAAGATGATGTAGGTTCAGTTGTTCAAAGGGTCAACAGACGAGACGAGACCAGAGTTGACAATGAACTGCAGTGCAGGGTCGTCTTGGTCCAGTGTTTGAGAATGGAAGTTGTTGTTTCCGACTGGGCAGCATCAGTACCGAGGGGAAACAAACTAAACCAAACCAAACCAAGGAGCTGGGATGATGTTTAATTAACTCCCGCCTGCTGTAGCTTGTGCAACTTGTGCAATTGAGTGTGTTGGCCATCGGCCAGCGAGGCTGAGCCAGTTATTGTATCTGATTGGAGCAGGAGGACCCTTCGAATGATGTGATTTGGCGCTGGAAGTGATGTTTCGGGGCTGAGATCAAGTGAGGCTAGTAGTGACCCAACCCACTTCGCCGGCTCGGGACCTGGCAGGATGACACTGACAGAAAGCTGCGCGGGAGGCGGAGAATAATGACTGTGTTGTGCTCTGCCGTGACTGTACCGGATGTTTATTTCTGGTGTCCTTGCATCAATTCAGGAAATGGTCCCTATGCGGATATGTTTGGATGACCTGGACAACGACCTTTGAACTCTAAAGAATCCCGTTGAACAGTGGGGTTGCAGATTGATTTTTCCTCGCAGGATCAACGTCATCTGTGGTCCGCAATCTATTTTTGCTGCATGGATGCCGTCGCCGTCCCGTCTTTGCACATCTCTGCACTAACAAGCATCCCCAGTGTGGCAGGGTAGTATCGCCAAGCCGTCAGTGGCGGGCAGTGCGGAGATCAAATCGGTTTGATCGCCAATCACGAGGGCGGCGTCGACCGTCCTTAGGTTGGCGTTGATTTTGCTGGAGTCGTTGGAGTCTTGTCAATTGTTGTCCTCAAACAGAGACACACATATGGAAACCAAGTGGTTGTGATTATCTTTAAAGTCTTTGAGGTCTCAGAAGAAGCAGCTATCCGTTCTCGGACACCTGTGAATCAGAGCTGTGACTAAGTGTTTTCTTAGCGAGGTTCACATTGGTAATTGCCTGCGAGAGCTGGTGAATGTTTGTTGGGCACCTAAAACACTTTCTCGCAAGGAAGGAAGGACATCTAGATTTCAAATGCCATTCCGGGAATGCCTACACTTCTCCTGAAAGTATCTTTCTTTTCACGTCACGATTGTTGCTATGCCCAGTCTTTGTCGCGTCGGCAGCCCCTATCCCTTGTTCGTTACCAGTCTTCTCTCCTACTTGCCACATTCAAAGCAACAGACATACTATGTAGGACTCGTCGCTCTTTAGCCTTGTCCTTCGATCGCTCATATTCTCAAGCTACTGCTTCCCAGCGCCCATTCGGGCTCTCAATAGCCCCACGCATCATATAATCACGTGGTATCAGAGTCAAGTCAGTGTGTCAAGGTCAGCCAGGTGAACAAAACCCATGGGTTCTGGACATGCAGTCAATTGGAAAGCGTATTTCGGTCCCTTAATATCTTCAGCGTCATTTTCTATGTCCTGTACGATCGCGGAAATGGGGAGTTTTCAGCTGTCGGGAGCTATCCTCCGCGCCCAACCACCGACACTCGTACCCTCAACCCCAATCACACCTCAGAAACTTACAGAACAGACATATGTTCACATCTCCAACGGCTACCTTCCTTCTGAGCTCGTAAAATTACGTTTTCACTGAGCAAAACTTGCTGATCACACTCATTCTGGCAGCCGAATGTGGCTAAGATCTCGAGCGCGCTCACGCCACAGTGTGGCGGTGCCTGTTTACCTCTCCTCGCTCTGTAGTCCAGTTACTGGCCTCCCTTTGACATTCCTTTGGTCATGCTTGATTAATTTTTAGATCTTCTACTCGGTGATTGAACGATTCCAAACTTCACTTCTGCTGCTCGTTCCGTCTTTCGTTCATTCCTGTTGATCAAGACTATTCTCAAACTGTCTAGCTCCAAAGATGCACAGTTGCTCTTGAAAATGGTCCCATATGCTCTTAGCGAAATCACAATGGTATTGTTCTAATTTACCAGGTTATTATTCTGCTTAATACTAGTCTTTCGTCATTGTATCCCGTGGCACTTGGAGCACGAAGGTGCCTGTTTTCAACCAACTCGGCAAGCCGGTCCACCAGTGTGTGGCACTGCTTGCTAGCACAAGACTCTCATCTCGAAATCACACTGAGTTGTTCACTCAAAAGGTCGGCAGTTCCGGCATGACCTCTCTCAGCCACGTCGATCATGTCAGATGCTTGTTCTCCTACTTTGTCTGACACCTGAAATCTTGTAAAGTTCTGCGACATGGATTCAGGTGTTAAAATCCATGCTGACTTGTACACACTGCTCCGTCCATTGGACCACATTTAGCGAAGAAGTTTGAGCTTGTGATAAAAGTCTCAGCAGAAAAACAGAACTCTTGACTCTGCCAATCAACGATATGCCATGCTTTTTTCAAAGTCATTCTAACAGGACCTTCCGCGCGACCTTTACTTCTGTGCAGGTATGTTCTTGTAGTGGCGCCTCCGAAGTACGGAAGAGAACACGAAGAAGAGTATGGCAATCACCGCGATGGGAATCACAACGCTGATGGTGATAATAGCTGATCGAGAAAGCCCGCCGTTTGAGCTAGGAGATGGAGTTTGTGGGGATGTCGAAGACGCAGATGTTGTAAGAATTGATGTCGCTGAGAAGTTTGATTTTGCTGAAGATGTCGCACTTGCTGTGACAGAGCCCGATACGGTCGTCATCAACGAGACTATCGAAGCTGATATGGGAGGTGTTGTATTAAAAGGTTGCGTCCCAGTCTCTGATCTTTCTGAAGTCAGATTACCACTGATGAACACTACCAGAACAGCAGCATAGGCGGCCGTCGCGGCGAATACATCTTGCCTCCTAGCATTTGTAAACAATGCCAGCGTCCCCGCAAATGCAACTGTCAGCCCACTTAGAAGACCTAATTTTGTTCTGGGGCTTTCGACCCAGTAAAGGCCGACCATGGCGCCGATCAGAAAAACCGTTGCCATCAAGCCACTAAGAATGGTCACAGCCAGTGCAACTTTGGAATGTGATACGAAGTCAGACAGACCATCTGCGGTTCGTGCCTACGAATCCAGTCAGCTTGTTTGTAGTATATATGCAACGGAAGCTGGAAGGACTACCCACTCGAAAGAAATAAGAAAGCCGACCCTCGAAGAGGCGAGTCTGTCTATCTTTCTGGACAGTCGGTGCAAGCACGCAGAGGTCTTGTTCGTTGTTCGGATCAAGATGCGCACTGATCTTGCCAGCAATCATCCCTGCTCCTGACCCTGAAAATTGTGATTTTTCGCGAGCCTTGGATTTCTTCTTGGGCCCAGGAGTGTTATGTGAGGTATAAAAGATTCGACGAACGACCTTCAAAGGCCGGCGCTCTGGCGGCTTGAGAGCCAGGATATCGTTCTCGAGCTTTAACGCAGTGTCTATGACTTGACTTAGTTGAGAATGGAAGACGGCAGGAGCTTCACCCACGATATTCTGTGAGAACACGTCGTATTCTCAAAGCGACTTCAAGTCTCTCTTGAGCAGCTTCTTGTAGCCTTGAATTCCTCTCCCTTTTCTCGATATCTTCCTGGGTCTCTCCATCGCATTGCATGTCACAGCCGCCACTGGCTTGCAAACGCAGCAATTCCCAACTCTGAGCACTGAGTTCAAGATCCTCATCTCGTTTTGCTTCCGCGTCAAGCTTATCTTGGATGGCCTCAAGCTCAGAGAGCTCGCTCTCTAAGTATAGTAGGTTCCTCGTAGACAGTCTCTGGAATCTCCTGAAAATGGTCGTCGATTTGTCTTCATCGGAGGCGATGAAAGCCGAGTATCGCGGATATCCAGGAAGGAACTTGTTCCACGGTCGCGTTTTGCTAGAGACTGCTTCAGCTGGCCCTGGATTGATAGGCGTGTCATCAGGGCGCGGCTGTAGCCCACCCCGAGGTTCATTAACAGACTCTATGTCTGGGGGCGCAAATAAGGTCATCGCCGGTCTGATATTCTCCTCCGCGTTCACCGTTGGGAGACACGGAATCTGGCCTTGGACGAGTGGGACTGTATGTGACGTGAAGGAGATGGACTGTCAAGAGCCCGCCCATCGCAGACTCCTATTGCGATGCGTGAAACTGAGCAAGGCTGCGGCTGTGTCTGCCACACAGTTCGCCCACGAACTGGTGACCTATCATTTTGATGTTCTAGTCCTGCGAGCTGCGGTGATCACAATCGCGGCAGCTTTGTGCAGCAAATCACATCGATACAACAGATCCACTACTATCTCTTTAGGTCTTTTGCATACTGCACTACAGCTTGATCTCAGCTCCTAGATTAATGGTGTTCTCCCAGCCTCGCACTTCCCCAACTTCTCATTCCGACAAAGTCCATCGTCCCATTTTTTTCCCCGCATCCATGAGAATACAAGGGTCGATTCCTCGGATCTTTATCCTTGGGTCGTTAATCTTCCCTTGAGGATCCCGGGAATGCACACTGACACATCCGTTGACTTCCTTTCCGGTGGTCAGTAGCGGGGGCCGACCCCAACATAATTTGTATGCTCGACGTTTCGCACAGGAAAGCCGATAGGGTGCATCGGGCAATAAGGAGTATCAAGCGCGTGTTCAAGAGCAGGCAGAGAGCGAAAGGTTCGTCCATTGCATCAATTTGCATGTTATCTCCAGCTCACCGCTATCGCGCTCCAGAGGACAACCTCCCACGGCAACGTAGCTTAGAGGATGCGATCATCTATTGCGACAATGCTGCAAAGATCGCTGCGAAACTGAATGGTAGAGTTGTTCAGATGACTTTGAACGGTGAAAGGGACGAAAATGGCGGTGAAAATGTCGAGTTACTTGCAACTGTCAAAGGCAAGGGAAAACAGCGGGCGCCACTTCAGGACGACATCGCGTTCAACATTCAGACGACAGGTTCCGCACCAGGCCCCAGCAGGAGCAGGAGCATAAATTCACAACCATTGCGCAGGGGACCAATAAGGCCAGGTCCACTGTTTTCTGGTTACCCTCCAACGCCAGATGATTCTCTGGTCCCGACACCAACTACTTCGCATGACAACGTACGCGTAGGAGAGTCAAGTAGCAGTGCCACAAACAACGCCCCTCCCCCGAGCTGGAACACCTACTCGGACGAGAGCTATCCCAAATTTGCTGTCATTCCCATGGGTGCATCAGTATGAGCATAACGTCTTACCTAGAGAGACCGAGCCAGTGCTTCACTGGGTTCTACAGAGCTGGTTCAGTGACCAACAGTATTGGCTCGTGTCTCCACGACTTTCCGACTGAAAACCTGCAATACTGCTCCAAGTAACGTTGAAAAGCCTGTAATATATCACGACCACGGCATACCGAGCGAATCGACCACTCCATTGACTGTTGAAGCATACTAGACAGTCCGGTCTGCCCGGTCCACGATACCAGGCACCTTTCGGCAGAAGAAACATGCTGGTCTGCTATAACGGGCACCTCACGAGACTGTGAGAGACCGAGTGAAAATCTGGAGTCAAAGACCCCTCGTAACGATCCAGTAATCTGCATGCATTATTGGGAGATCTCATGTTCCTTGCTCGCCAGACGAAGCCCCGTCGAGATAGTAAACAACCCAGACCACTGGCAGGCTTGCGGAATTTACTGGAAGCGATCACCACAGGCCAGTCTGATATAATCTTACAAGAGCACGTAGGCTGGAGCAATGCTCATGCCTAAGTAAATCGAAGAAGGTTGAGGAGGCAGAGCCAGAAAGCAGAACAGACCTCGGTCGCTGGCGAGAGAAAGAGGAAGCGTAATGATACCACTCGGCACGTCTCGCGACGACAGCAAGCAAGCATCGAATGTAGCCCATTATGGATGTGTCTATCTCCATATTATATATGTGTATGAACGGATGACGCAGCTTGCTGGTCGGTCTCGTTGCATGTTCTTAGCGACGGTAGGTCATGTAAATAAACACTCGGCAACCTAAGTGAACCAAGCACAATTGCAATTGGCGGAAAGAGAAAAATCACGAAATCTGGAGAGAATGATGCAACTAACAATAAACATTACGCACTAAAGTAGAGACCGATAACCATAACATCATCAAGCCGGCATCCACGACACCGCAAGGACCAGGAAATCCATGTTGAACCGAACCTCCATGCCAAGCTCCATGCTGAAGTGAAGGGAAGTGGAAACAATCGTGGCAAACCCCCAACCATCCATCACTAAACATCATACAATCATTCGATCGAAATCAAAACACCTCCCTCGCTTACGCGACCTGCGAAGTCTCCGCCTCACTAGGTTCATACGCACGTCCAGCCGGTCCAGTAGCAACAGACGTTCCCGTTCCACTGCTAACCCTGCTTCCATCAACACCAGCCGTGGTATCCCGATCATGATGAACAACACTATCATCACCAGTAACACTGTCCGCAACAGTCGTACCAGTACCACGCTGGCTCGCAGATCTCGGCATCAGATTCCCTTCGAGGTTTCCAGCCTGGGATGGAACATCCTCCAACTCTGGCTGCCAGTCCTTGAGATCATCCTCTGCATCGTTCAAGATCTGGCGGGCTTGACCGGCATGCTCGTAGGCTGGACGGACATCACCAGGGATGACGGGAGTGTCGTCGAGGAGGTTGAGGAGACGGCGACCGTGGCGGGCGAGGATGATTTGCTTCTCTGCGCGCTCGATGGTAGCTGCGAACTCGGCAGCATATGCCTCCTTCATCTTTTGTCTGGTCTAGTACGGTCAGCACTGCTCTCCTCTACTACTCAGAATTGGGAAGCAAGACATACAACGTTGGTCAACTGAGCCTCAGCAACCAAATTCTCCGCCTCAGCACGAACAAGCTCCTGCTCCAGCGTAACCAGCTTGGCGCTCTCAGGCTCCTTAATTTTCAACTTCGCAATCTCATCCGCAATCTTCGCTTTGTGGTCACGACTTGGCTGCACGCTCTTCTCCGTGTTCCTAATCGCCTTCAAGATCGCCCTGCTATCATCGAGGTTATGCGCATACAAGTCCTCCTGCTCGCCCAACTCTGACAACAGAACGCCAATCTTGTCGGAAATATCGCTGACGGAATCGTCGGCGGTGGCCTCGCCCCAGTCGGAGAGCTGTCCTGCGATGGAGAGTCGCTCCTTGCCGGCTGCTTCGTAGCTTTGGATCAGGTGGTTCTCGGATTTGATCAGCTTGTAGAGCTTCTTGCTGAGTTCGGGTTGCACGGTGCCGCGGAGGGAGCTGAAGCTGAAGCCATGGCGGGGGCTGGTTGCGGAGGAGGAACCGTTCTTGTTCGAACGAATGGAGAGTGCTCGATTCCTGGGAGATGGCAGATTAGCAGGAGCTCGCAGATATTCTTGCAGACCAGGAATTGCTCTGACAGGTGTCGCAAAGGGGTGTACCCTTTGTTATCTTTCACGAAGGAGTTCTCCCTTCGCAGAGAGAACGGATGGGGCATGTTGACGGACGGCGTAGGGAGTTAATCTTACATTTTGTGTTTGTTTTGGAGATGCGGTCTACGATTACTTTCTAGAGAGAGAGACCGTCAGCTCTTTCCATATGGATATCCCACGAGGTAGGTAACACCGCGACTTCCTTCAGCTTCATGTACGTCATCCGTACGAACGTGGAGGAGAAAGAACGAACAGGACCAACCTTGCAAATAGCGGGGTAGTAAATACCAAGCCTGATATATTACAAACCGGGATTGTGAAGATAAACTTTCTGTTTCTGTGCGTATTCAGGGTTCTTGCTTGAATTGTTTCGATTTGTGGACTTTCTGTTTTGAAGTTGGAAGAGATGCAGGGCAGCACCAGCTTAGAAGCTCCTGTCCCGCTGACCTTGCTTAGACCGTAAACGCGGAGCATGCGGGAGTGAAGTACAATGACGTCGTTCGCTAAATCATCTGCCGGGGGGGGGGGGGGGGGTCTAAACTTCAGGGTCCTGTCGGTTGTCCAGTATGCTCATCTGAATTTGCAGCAGAGTCTGGATGAAAATTCTATGCTGTTGCATGCGACCACGTATGTTTGGGATAAAACATTAATTTGTTGACTATTCTTCGTTGGGGTCCATGATCAGGAAAGAAAGAAAGAAAGAAAGAAAGAATACCTTCAACTTCATCACGTGCATTGAACCATCCCCAGATTTTGCTGCATTGCCGATCGTCTTCTGGATGGAAGCGATGAACGTCTGTGCATATTCTGACAGGCGATCAACGTCTGTAAACAAGTTCTGATGGTCGGACGAGGCTGGAATGAACACATTTCTCCGTCTGACATTTGTGCTGTGGTTTACAAGCGTCCAAGGACTCAAATAGAGCGCAACCTGAAGTTGAGACCAGAAATCCATTCAATCATAAAGGGCTCAAATGACAATAAACAAATACAATTAGAACACTGCTCAGAATGCCACCCACGCCCGCTAAACTCCAAATTCAAACGTTTCCAGCCATGACACCCATCCTTCCATGCCCAGAACTCCAAATCTACCCCGCCTTCCACCTATGTCAGGTAACCCAACCCCTCTTCCTCCTCCCTGATCGGCTTCCCTCCCATCAGTAAGATTCAAATCTACCGATAGGATCTCGTGCTGTGTCTCTGCTCGACCACGACAGGCACACTTCGTCTGTAGCTGCTCTGGCTCATCCGAGGAGCAATGTATTCCCTGCTTACAGGTCTCGATGTCCTGGTCACGGAAGTGTAAGATGATCTTCCGTGTCCACCATGGCCGTGGTGATGATGAGAGTGGTGCGAGTGCCGTGAGACCGGACGAGGAGCGACGTAGACTTCCTCGACATACGATCGGCGGTGATGCTTCTTTGGAGAAGAGAAGAGACACATTGTAATGTGTATATAAGTTGTTTTGTGGATGTGATTGAATGTCGAGAGACTTGGTATGCTGTCTGAACTGGACAAGAGTGGGGTCGAGTAGATATACCAAGAGATCGGAGCTGATTTTGCAGAGGACAGAAGGCTATAGGCTGAGGAAGTGACTCAAAAAGCAACGCAGGGAGAACGAGGCATACTTATGTACTCCTCTCGACTCACTCGGTCTGACAACAGCCAACATGAACATGGACAAGGCTCCCCTCCAATGACATATGCCAGCCAGCCAAGCCCTCTACCCATGAACACCTTAACAAATGCCCTTCAACACCAACCCCCCTTCACCACGCTACCCCGGCCCTGGCTTGGCCGCCTCGGTCTGGGATGTCACTGACCAGACCCATGACAGTGGTAAACTCATCGTAAAACCTTTCTCCAGACGAATCAATCGGGGCTGAGCAGACTACAGCAGAGCCTCAACATTCTCTCACCGACTTAGTGAGTAATACTAACTGAAAGCGTTAAGAACACAGTAGCTATATTCGCTGCCTAGACGGCCCCAAACAGTCCAGCTGACTCGAACTTACGAGAGAGAGCCTCGTTCTTCTCGCGCATTGCGTGAGCGCTAAAACGACAGAACGGTAAAAATCCAGGAAAATACTTGCCCACCCTGCCCTACCTTGACTTGACTTTCCGATGCCCGGGGCTATGTACGCATTCGGAGTACAATGAGGAGATCTGGCATCGCGAGGCTGGCAAGCAAGCCAACTTTCATGCATAGAAGCAGGTGAAGAAGAATGGAATGGTTGGCGCTGTGATGAGCGGGATCAGGCTATGAAAAGTGCGCTGCAGCTCGGCAGTGATGAGCCGACGTCAGCCTGCAGTGATATCCCTGCTAGGCCTGCCCAATTCGGCTTTGACAACACCATTGTCAACTTTTGCCCTGGATTTGATTTTGCCTCCTCGTGTTTACAAGTTTTGGATAGTGGGTTGGAAATACGATATGTCGGTAGATAGTTGATTGCCGAACTATTGTGGATTAAATTGTTCTCTGCCACGACGTTCTGCATTACACACAGGCTATTTATAGATTCCCTGGCAGTGAAAACTGTTCAAGCAAGAAAGATTGCCAGCCTCATCTTGATGCAAAGCAAACAATCTACCTATTAAGTCAGCCGCTAACATGCTTATGACCGTCCTCAAAAGATTCATGTGAGTGTTTGCTTTATGGTTCTGCTCTCCTGACTTGACGAATTGTTGCACTTCGTGCTCCAACGTCACACTTGCGAAGGATTCAAAGGCAATGGATTTCAACTTCGTAAATGCTACTTTAAACCCGAACCATGAGCTCGGGACATCACTTTTTCCACCTCGTCATCATACACATCCGCGATCCCTGGCCTCGACTTGACATCATCTCCAAGCCGACATTTCAGCGGGATCAAAATGCTCCTACTTATGTTCCTCAAACTCCCGCACATCAGCACCCGACTTGCTCGGGTCCCTCATAATATCTCTCAATATGAAATATCAGCATCGAAGCTCTCATGCAAGTCGTTGAAAGAACTTGACTTACACTTTCTTTGCATCTCAACCGTCCTCGTTTCAGGCACATCTGTCGACCGTACCTCGCGCACCTCAACCAAAGGCCCCTTTCCCACAACCTCTTCCTTCACTAAAGATTCTCCATCTTGACCTTTATGCCAGATTAAATCAAGCATCTTCTTGGTGACTTTTTGCTTCGCAACTTTGATACTCGAAGCTTTTCCCTGGAATGTTACTATTTTCTCGCATTCTTCTTTGTTTAGATCTAGTCTTGGGTCTATCAGAATCGTAGCGCTGAGTTCTACATTCTATTCTCTCCCTGAGCCAGACTTTTTAAAGCCGGAATTGGCAAGTGAGATGTCTTTTATGCTGGGGAGGTTTCCTTGCGCGAGCTCGTAGAGCTGCTGGACGGGCGTTTTGAGCGAAATGCTGAAGTTATTGTAGACAGGATCGAGTCTGTAGCGATCGGAGGAGTTCCAGGTGTCTCTTCTTGAGCTATCTGTTTCTTGAGAGAAGGGGCTGCAAATTCCTGGAAAGAAAGGGTTTAATCTTGAGAATAGGTGCTTGTGACGTTTCATGGATCGTGGGCGAGAACTGAATAAACACCTCGAAGAGAGACAGTCTTTAGTATATTTTACTGCTATACTACTAGCCAAATCATCAGAGTCCTGTTAGTGGAAATGTAGCCTAGTCAGCGTTTCAACCTCTGGGTACACTTCTCACTACCAATATTTCCTTGGCACCACCACTGGAGATGGATATTTCACTAGCGCCCAAAATCAGACTGACAGGTAAACACAAGCGAAGAAGGGATAATAGGAAATTATGTGGGTAAGTCCAGCAACATATTGCTAGTCCTGATGGCTGCATTTCTGAATCTGTCGAAATGATCATCAGATATGCAATTACCCCTCTGTTTATTCTCGCTTATTGCTCAATGCCGAACAAATCCGCCCTAGCCAAGCAGCGTTAATGCACATAGGAGAGGCTATGTCACAGTCTCCAGAATTTGCACATCGACCTCAGCCGTTGGGACCGTTCGGTGGCTTTCAGTAGCATAAAGTCCCGCCGGCTCATATTGATCGATAAACATGTCTCCCATGCCTCCTTATTCAATTGGCTTTAACGACTTTGCCAGATCCAACCAAATTAACTAAACCAGGTGGTGTGTCCGATGAATTCTCACTCGTGAATACGCAAGGTTGCTGATAATTACGTATCTGCTGCTTCAGCTGCTGGAAAGCTCTAAGCAGTGAATACTCCAGGGTCTAATGCACTTCAAATTTTTGGTCACGCACGGTAAACGGTGGAGGCAGTAGAGAGAGGCCATGAGGTGCGTTATCTCCATAGATGACGATTCACAGTCAAGTTCCCTCTCGCAAGTGCTATTCAGGTCAGGAATTGCTATCCTGAACGGTCAGAACAGCGCACAATGGGTAGACTCTTCCCATATCTATGAATACGATCCTGTCTCTTTCTCCTTAGACTTTTACACATTGATTGAGTCCACGGCTGTCAAAGCAACCCTTGTTCGTCGGTGTATTCCAACTCACGACTGAGTATTAACATACAGCTCACTTACTACAAGAACAAGACAAGTTCCAAAGATATTTCAGGGTCATTGAACATGTCATACCAGCGAGAAGGTCCCTACCCCGGAAAGAGCTTGCTTAACTTCACTCGTCAGAATGCTGCTCCATATGTGCAGCGGCAAACTGCAAACTCTTTCACCCGGTTCTCAACAATCGCAAATGGGTTCAAGGCAGGGCCCTGGAGGACGACATACGCGCAGTCCTGGGCCGGAGCTCATGATTCTCGTTTCTTCACGAGATCGATGGCAAATCCAAACAGATACATGCCACGGCCAGTGCTGGACAGACATGGAATGTTTTAAGCCTCAAATCAGAGAAGTGTGTTTTATGATCAGATGAGAGGGGGACGACCTGGCTTTTAGTGCTTCATTTGTGGAGTCCGCTGCAACAATACGATGGAAATGCAGTCGTACCTCTTGAGACATGGAATATCGAATTACATTGGGTAAGAGGAGAATCATGGAGCTAATCTGTTATCTATCTTATGGAGTAAAATCTATTTGGGATTGCGATCTCATTTCCTTCATTGGCTGTGGAGAGCGTGGGAACGCGGAAGTGGTAGCTCAATTTAGATAATTAGAAAAGGTGGGCCAGGACAGTCAGAGTCCTGAACACGTTGAACATCAATGATATCACAGGTCATAGATTGCTTCCGCGACATTGGCTGATTTAGTTGGGTTTAGAGAACCAAGTCACACTACAAAGTTTGTGGCACAGCTCTATCGGATGTCAACAATACAAAGCGCCTCAACCGCTTGAGACTGGTTATCTATTATTGTGGAGGTGACACTCAACGAGGAAGCTGATTGTCTTCTAGGTTGCTCAGCTAGACTTTGGTAGAGATGAAAGACAGGTCATTGTGATCGGCTCTTCGCGTCTAACAGCTATTGTCTGTGACTAGTAAGAGATTGTGATGCTGGAGCGGGATTCACATTTTGACAAGTAGAACAATCAGAACAGTAACAATTGGACCTATGAATGAGGAAGGAATCAAACATCAGGTTCTGATTGCTTTCAGTGGAGTATTAGTGTCTGAGAAACCTTCTTCGCAGAATTTCGTTCTCTCTTTCTCGATTCCCTCCAAGAAGTCCTACCAGACAGCCCTCATCACCAAATCCTCCAGCGCTTACAGCACTCCGAACTGTCACCTCGTCCAACTACAAAAAATACTCGAGCCTGTCTCGACTATGACCGGACTATCGTACTATGCCTTTCCACCCGGACTCGGTAGCATTCCTGCGACCGGGCATGCTTTTCATCCCCGCTGGGAGAAACTCTCAAAGGCAGTCCATATCACTATCGAGACCTCAAGATGCACGCTTCTTCGTAGGTAAAGTGTCGTTCCCGAAAGGAATGGTAGCTGGACCACGAGTAGCCGATGGTAATCCGAAGGCTCCTGGGGGAAATTCGTGGTACGTCGATCTGCCTGCACAGCGGCTGGGCTTTCCGTGCTGCGGATCGCGATTTCCGAGCATGGATCTGTACTCAGAACATCTGAGGGTTGCTCAAGGGGGAAACAACTATATTGGCTGAGTTAAGAGGTTAAAAATTGAATGAGTAGATACACGGACCCCCTGAAAGCAACCTCAAAGACCCCGGACCACGTTCCCAGATCTAACTCTTTATGAAATTAATACGATTACAAACAATATAAGAGCGAAAGAAAGATAAATTTTTATTTCAATAGTAAAGGTGAATTTCGGGGAACAAGGACTAGCACAATCGCGATGGAACTAAATTGGTAATTATAGTATTTTGTCTATTCTATCCATTAACTCCATGTGTTCGACACGTGTATGAAGACAGGAGTTATTATTTACCGTTCTTGGAAGCACATCGCATCTATCCTCTAAGATTGAGCACTTATCAACATAAGAAACTGAACTGCCAGAGATCTACTAATGTTGTTTGTTGTAATAAAACGCCGACTAACCAACAAACTGGTACGTTACGCAGCAGCCACGGCAGCTACACCGAAAAGCTTCTCTCGCTTCATACATAAAGCAGTCAGGAGCATGACGGCTCCTGCCACAGGAATGAGTACAAACACCTTTTGCATCGCGCTGACAACAGCCTGGATGACCTCCCTGCGCAACGTTCCATGCACTTGCTCCAGCACCTTGCTCTGAACGCCAGCAACAGCACTTTCGATATCTTCATCCGAAAAGTCCTGGATAGACAAGACAGACCGAAGATTTGCAACTGCCACAGAATGGTAAATCTGGCCTGCAACTGCGAGGGCGATGGTTTGGCCTCCAAGTTGCGACACGTTCTGCATGCTAAGGGCCGCCCCAGCATTCTCCGGAGCGGTGGTAAGTGAAGCGATTGAATAGCCAGTCAACATGGCCAGGCCAGTTCCGAAGGCTGTAATAATACTCAAGCCATAGATCGTTGCAGGCGACGTGGACGGGTCCAGGTACTTGGTCAAGAGAGCACCACCGACGGTCAAGAAGACGCCGCCAATGACATAGATCAACATGTACACCTTGATAGTGCTGAGAAAGTAACCCGACGCCAGGTTTACCGAGATAGCGACAATAACAAAAGGAAGCAAACGGACAGCCGCTTTCAGTGCACTGTCTCCATTGGTGAACTGAAAGTAAATGGGGATGAAGTACATGGCAACATAAAGAGGCGTGATGCCGGCTGAGGTCGCAATGTAGAGGAGAAGTTGCGTGCGCTCGCGCAATAGATGGACTGGGAATGCACGGTCCGTTGTGGTAGTCAAGAAGGCAAAGGTCTGCTGGACAACATAGGCGGCTAGGGTGACTCCAAAGGCAACGAAAGTGGCGATAGTCCTAACATCGTTCCACTCCCACTGGCCTCCTGCCATGGATATCGCTAGGAGGAATCCAACCCAGGTGCCAGCACCAAGGACATAGCCGACAAAGTCAAGACTGGCCAGTCGTTCCCGTACATTGATGCCTTGGGAGGGATAAATCGCGGGAAGAAAGAAGACATAGGCCGGAGCCGAAACAGCAAAGATAACAAGGTTGATATAGAAAGCCCAGCGCCAGGTAGCTGGGGATACTGCAAATGCTCCGCCAACAACAGGACCCAGGATGGCGCCAACGCCCCAACAGCTTCCAATAAGCGCCATATAGAAGCCGCGTTCCTTTGGTGTCGTCATGGTCAAGAAGTAGTTCAAGGAGCCGAGGTAGATGCCGCTACCTCCTATGCCGGCAACAACGCGGCCCACAATCAAAGCATTCATGCTCTGGGCAGCTCCACAGATAGCCGAGCCGATCTCGAAAAGGATGACGGTCGTGATGAAGGTCCATTTAATATTGAAAGTGCTGTATAGATTTCCGAGGGGGAGGACGACACAGACAGAGCCGAGAGGAAATCCTGCTCCAAGCCAGACGAGTTGATCAATGTGACCGAACTCCTCAACAATGGAGCCCTGCACATCTGCCACGATAGTTGTATCCAGACCATATAGAATGCAGCTGGCGTAAAGAGCGATGCAGATGGCTAGCCAACGAATCCCATGAATCTCTCGTTCTTTGCCCTCGGGTTCACGACTGGGGGGGCTCTTCTCTTTGAGCTCGGCGACAGGCTTCGAACCAGCAGGACGCCGAACGGCGGACTGGGTAGACATGGTACTGGCGGATGAGGTATGAGGCTACGATAGAGAAAGGAAAGAAGAAGCTATACCGGGCTTATTGAATGCCAGGTCGATATTTTTATATCGGTACATACCGAAGGAGTAGGTGGGCCAGAAGAATAACGCGGGTAAAGTCGAATCGGTGTATTTCTCATCCAATGCATAAGCAGGGACGCTTTGGAACAGTATTTTTACGTGTTTGTCATCGACCAATTGAAATGAGCTTCCGTGGAGCCTCCGTGGGTGCACACGAACAATTGTTTGTCACGTGATGACCGAAACTGTCTTGGTGCTGTGCAGAATACCATACAGCTCAGTCATCTGGTCGTGGCAGACGTGCGTGATGACAAAAGGGGGAGAGTAAACCGGGCGTCTCATTGGGTCGAATTGTTCTGTTTGATTATATCAATCGCCTCAGCTTCACCAATGCCAATGGAATATAACGCCTTCTGATTGTATCAACTTTCAGAGCGTAACTGTCTTGGTCTTTCTAGTACATCTAGCAGCTTCTCTTTTATTGGTTGTTTTTGTGTCTGAGACTGAGTTGCTACCAGTTCTCACTCAATCTGCTGCCTCCGTTGCTCTTTTTGCTGAGCTGTAGTCTCGTTGTATGCGCGCTCTGATGCCTATGGAGGCACCGCTGACAAAGGGTAAATACGAAAGCTGAACATCGCTTCCAGACGGACCTCCATGGAGGACTGAGTATCCAATTAGAAATACACCCATTTACCATATGCATAATGACTGGCTAAGGAAAGGCCATGGAAGCTCTTCTAATGTCATTATAAGCAAACAATGTAACTGGTTATGTTCGGCGCTGAATGAGATTTGAAATCACTCTGCTACATGTAGTTGGTACGGGATTCTGCTACATAATTATATTTAACGGACCTCACCCGTCATCAAATTGGCCTTTTCTCTCCCTTTCTCTAAGAACGACATCACAAGCAGATAATCGACCATAATATAAACCCACTTGTATCTATTCCTCGGACTCTCGTCACGCAAACATGGCAAGCTACGAAGGTCCATACTTTGGAACTGATATGTTCAAGTCCTTCACCAAAACTTGGCACAGCAACCCTTACCCTAGCATCTCGCCTACCCGCCCCGAGCTCAGTGCTGCCGGAAAGATCGTCTTCATCACGGGTGGTGGTAGTGGAATAGGCAAGGCTACGGCGATTGGTTTCGCGCAGGCCGGTGCCAAAGCCATTGCCATCTTTGGACGTCGCATCGGGAACCTGGAATCGGCTGCCGAGGAAATCAAAAAGGCCAATCCCGCGGGCACCACCAAGGTCATCTTCGAGAGTGCCGATATCAGCCAGCGCCAGTCTTTGGAGACTGCTTTCGCCAACGCTCTTAGCAAAGCCGGGGGAGGCAAGATTGACGTTATTGTGAACAATGCAGGTTCCCTTAAGCCTGGAAGCCCTGTCACCGTGTACCCCGAGAAGGATCTCCGTGACAGTATTGAGAGTAACCTGATTGGCTCGTACTACGTGATTCAGGCTGCTACGCCCTTGCTGGCATCCAACGCGAAGGTCTTGAACGTCAGCTCGGGCATTGGACACATGAATCCTATTCCGGGACTCTGGGTTTACGCATCTCTCAAAATCGCCCTCATTAAAATGTTCGATTTCCTCCAAGCTGAAAATCCAGATCTCAACGTTTTCAACATTCAGCCTGGCGTTGTTGAGACTGAGCTCAACCAAGTTTCCAAGTTCCCGGGACAAGACGACGGTAAGCTCACAGTCCTTTGATTTCCAAACGTTTTTAATGAATCTTTTTCATTCATTTCCATATCTGTTCTGTTAGCTGATTGTTACACTAGTCAACCTCCCGGGTCACTTCCACGTTTGGCTTGCGTCCCCCGAAGCGGGATTCCTCAAGGGGAAGTTCATCTGGGCCAACTGGGATGTGGATGAGATGAAAGCTCTTTCTAAAGTGATTCAAGATTCTATGCTCTTGAGGGTAACCCTGGAAGGCGTGCCGATCTAGAGCTGGGTATGAGAAGCATGATATCTTGCGAAATTTTGTTGTCTAGGGGCTTTAACTTCAATCCTATGTAGAATAGTGGTAATGAAAATCTTAAAAATTATCTGCTTCTCTACCAGTATTTAGTTCTGTTCTTAAAGCCAATTCTAGTCCTTTTTAATTCTTTTCCATCCGCATATCTCGTCCCGCCTGGCATCTTTCGTAGCTTATGAGAAACGTCTATTGAAGATTGACAATCAAATCATGGCAACGTAAGTGTGTTTGCGTGAAATGGCTGCGGAAAGGTTCATCTAGCTAGACTTTTAAATGAAGAAATATCAAGCACGGGGCGGAAGCAACGTTATGTCAGAGAGCGCATGTTCATATTCAGGTTTAGCTATACAGTGAATGTGTATATACTTCTTCTAGAACATGGCGCACGTACCATGAAACAATGAAATATATCATAATCTCAAAAACCGAGTAATATTTTGTGTGAACTTTCAAATGATTGGTAGACAATAAAGATATCACTTAAACTAAGTAGTGAAATTTAATGCGGAATGGTTGGGGGGGCAAGGTAAATATTAGAGTACCTGGAAGGAGATTTAGATAAATAGCGACGTATCCAGATGGTACCTAGGTATTTGCTTCAAGTTTCTTCAAATATTCCATCCTTACATGCATATCTACGAAGTGCGAGAACTGTCGACGCTGCTAGACATTACGGCTGGTTTAATCCGTCTGCGTTGCGTGAGCTGATGCAGTTCATTTAGAGTAACTTGAAAGCACTGCAACATTTCGTTCTCGGTCCCCTTCACCAGTTGGTCCATTGTCTGTAAGCCAGTTTCCACAAGATAAATATCCAAGTATAAGTCGTCATGTTTCGGTTTGTGCATGCTATTTGCCATCAAAAGCACCAGAGATGTCACGTAAGAGCATCCGGTTTCCCTATCGCAAAATCATTGAAAGTCAGCTTCGCTGCACAGTTCTGCTACAAAGCATACATGAGACAATGGACGGGAACTATGATATCGCCCATGTATGCGCCTACTCACCAGAAGTTCCAGCGATCAAATTCCCCTAATGCCCCAAACACGACCAACAAATCGCGTGCCTCACCTACCAATACGTCCCACTTTGGTGGAAGCAGCGGTTGGATACCTTGGCTACCATACCTGCGTACACTGGCAACCCACTCGACATCCCAGGCATGGGCTTGGTAGATTAGAGTTGTGCAAGTCAGACTCGTGGAGTGCAATGCTCGAAGGAAGCGTAACATAGTAAGAGCTACTCTTCTTGAGCCCGCTGAGGCCGTGAACTCGGAGGGGATAGAAGCTTTCCACTGCTCGAGTGCGGAAGCCACGCTCTGTAAAGCATGCGCCCGCTCTTCTGCACTGCGTTTTCGAGAGCGTGTTGAATAAATGTAGTCATACACCGCTCCTTCAACAGCAGCCAGTTGGATACGTGCCGTAAAGTAGTTCATCTTGACAGCTCCGTCAGCGGTAGTCATGACACCCAGAGTGCCATCCGAACCATCGATTTCGCTGAGATCCTCGGTGGGCTGCAGGACCGTTTGCGAAGGCAATTCAAGATTAATATCGTCGTCAATTTGGATAGAGGCTTGTTTTGAACGCATGCTGAGGTCTTTGTCGAGAATGTACACCAGCCAGAATACGTAGGCTCGCTGTCTCATCTGGGGAGCATCCAAGTGTGTCGAGTAAGTCTGATCATGCAATCTGATTCCATGTGCGAGACGTATCGTTGTGGTAATCAAGATCAGTGCAGGTTTAATGTCTTGCGCAGCCTGAAGCAGCATCACCATGCCTACCAAAACCTGAATGTTGAGTAGCTGAATGTTGTCGCCTAACACCAGCCTCGAGAAAACTGTCTCTGCCCTGCTAAGACATACAGCCACAGACGGAATATCATGACTAGTCACCAGATGGTGTCGTCGTGCGAGAGCTAACACAACATTTATGGCAGCCCATACGATTGGGTCACGCTGTAGGGGTCCAACACTATAAAAGTCGTGAGTCAAGCGCAGGAGAGTACCAGCATGGAACAGCGGTAATATTGAGTTAAAGTCCTGGAGGTAGATTTGTACGACAGGTAGGACCAGATCCATTGGAGGTAGATTCAAGGCTTTGGGAGAAGTATTGTCGTCTTCGCTTCTGGTGACATTCAACGGCATCACTCTGGCAATCCCGATCACGTTGTCGTGCTGGAGCGGAGGTTCGACTTCATGTCTCTTTTCAACAACATCCAGACGCTCGGACATCTGTTGTACTAGTGATTCCAGCTGTCCCAATCGACCTTGCATATTGCTGACAGTCATCTCATCGTTTCGGTCACTCCGTCGTTTCTTGGGTACAGGCGTGCGACTGGGTGCTGTGTAGGTACAATCTTTATCATACATGATGCAATTTGAGCAGTGAGGCTTCTGTCCATCACACTTTAACTTGCGCTGGTAGCACAAGTCGCAGGACTTGTTTCTGTATTAGCTGCTTATTTTCTATGACATCCCTTGGCGACGGAGGAAGAACGCGCACCTTTCTGGCAGGCTGTATGCCATCCATCGTTGTTTTGGAAGTATCGGCAGGGATACGGGATGGTTAAAGATGTAAACAAAGTGATCTCGTTTGCTGTAAAGCAGACCAGTTCTGGTGTAAGCCTCGCTGCTTTATCGTAGGTTGTTATTTAGTTTTGAAAGGGATATATGACTATCTTAATTAGTCAGCCAGCGGATCTCGGTCGATTATTCGCCCGAGCTAGATTTGAAAGCCAAGTATTGTCAGTGCCTCGTGAGTGCCTTCAATACACATACAACACGTGCACGGAGAGGTGAGTAAGCTGAACACGCAGCTTTTGTTGTTCTTAACTATTTATTTACCAGACACTATTCCGCGAAAGTAGTTGCCTCATTGATCTTCACCCTGTGTCGCGCTTTATTTGTGAAACTTAATTACCTCTTCCCAAATTCGACACCATCTGCCACCTCTGCCTTCGCTCAGCCTGTCCCAACCTAACAACCACCCCCTCCCTCATCCCAGACGCCTTCTGCCCCTCCTGCCATCCCACCGGCGCCCTCCCCTACTCCTTCTACAAACACGAATTTTACTCCGCTCCCTGCGGCCACTGGGTCGTCCACGCAGACTCCGGCCTATTGAGATTACCTAGGGAGCCAGACATCGTGCTCGTCACGCCACCAGAGGACGAGACATGTGGGGAAGAGCGATGCAAGAACTGGGCAGAAAGAGAGGTGGTAGGGAAGTCGAAGATGCCGGCGGAATACGAGGGGCTGGTTAGGGTTTTTACCAAAATGCCGGAGCTGGAGTCGTGGTATTTGGGAGATGATGAGAGGCCGATGAACGAGACTTTGGGAAGGAATGCACGCAGCAGGCATGTCTCTGAGTCAACGAGCCGTCGGTTTGCATCGAGTTTGGTAGAATCCACGAGCCTCACGATGAAAGGTGGGAAATCGTTCGGGCATGTGTCTGAGTTCGACTCAAAGGCTATCTATCCCGATGATGAAGGTTCGTGCTGCGTGTCAATTATCTGATCTACTTAACCCCACAAAAAACACTCGCTAGCCGAAAGTAAACAAGCAACGAACTTCCCCACCGCGCATTTCAACTCTGAAGCAGCACCGCCTTGACGTTAGAAGAGGAAGAAGAACGAAGTATGTTGCTTACTTGAATGCCGCATTCTTCCTATGATATCAACCTACTTTCTGCGGCAGTCAACAATTTTCCCTCCAAATGGGCTGATCCGAAATACTTCCCGCCAAGCCCCAAAATCCCCATCTTAGGCACAACCAGTAGCCCAAAGGTTCGGTCGAAACACATTCATCCAGTCACATACCAACGTCAACGATGCAAGGCCCATCGAGCTCGGCATTCTCAACGTCGAGATACAGCACCGCACAATCAAGACTACCCGTTACCTCCCGGCAACCATCTTCATCGCAAGCACCACCAGCTGAACGTGCTGAAAATATCCCTCGACAACTAACTCAAATAAATTCCAAGAATAACCGCTCAATTGAACACGAAACCACCCCTTGTCCTTCGTCGCTCTTCTCGACCACTCAGCCAGACCCTAAGTCAGGATATCCGCAGAGGCCAAACAAAGAATCGAAGGCTCGAGGCGAGTGATGTATGAAGTTGGTGAGATGAAATTCGAAAGACAATGGAGAGGGACGCATGAAAGTGACTCTGCATTTATGGTTGATGAGTACGCAATGGAAAGGTGGACTGATTGGTTGGCCCATGGAAGGCAGTAGGGCAGTAGAAAGCACAATGGAATGGAAGCAATCACATTCAAGTAGGATCAGGAAAACATAATCTTGATTCAAACAGATCTCCTCATTTATTTAATGCTTCAACTTTACTCAATATTCCGCCAAGACTGAAACTGGCGTGAATTGACAGAAACTCCCCATGATCTTGGTATAGAAAAACATCCGGAAACCTAACGCCAGGAAATGCCACTACACAGTAGTAAGGTACACAGGTCAAATACAAGGTGCCTAACCAAGAGGATAAAAGGGACAGGCCACTAACACCGAGAACATAATGCATGCATGAATTAGCATATGCGAAAATCAACGAACACAGGATATCCAGCCCTCCAACTCAGCTAGGACAAGAATGTAGGATCGAGCAATGGGCATCGTATACCACTTGCTCTGCTTTTGTGCACTATCATCACATCATGTCGTAATCCTCCACACTTCAAACATTACTATTGCTGAACTGGATCCCATCTCTGCGGTTCTCTTCCTCGACCGTCACCAGGTGAGAGAGCTTGTGGTATTCCTCTGTCTTGGTTTCCTGGTTGGTATGCCTTGTATCCTGGGTACGCTGGTTCCTGTGGCGGAGGACTTCTGGTTGCGTAGCTTGGTGCTGGAGTACCGACATTACCGAAATAGTCCGAGTTTTCAGTTCGTGGAGGTGGTCGACCATATCCCTGCTGGGGTGGTGGCGATTGTCGTGATTGATACGAGGGTGCACCGCCTCCAAAGTCGAATCCAGAATTATTATTCAGTGCGGGTGAGCCGGTACGCATTGGTCCACCAGGACCTCTCGATGGTCCGCGTGGAGGGCCGTACTGATCATTTGGGCCTGGTCCTCGTGATGGACCACGAGGAGGCCCATTAGGATTGGGTCCTCTTGAGGGACCGCGAGGGGGTCCGCCACCTTGCATATTATCTGAAGCGTACGATCGATCAGTGTATTGTCGTCCTGGTCCCAGTGGTCGTGATGAGTCGGAAGAATACTGGCGATTAGGTGGAGGAAATGGCCGCCCATTGTCTGAGTACTGATCGTTCGCGTATTGCCCTTGAGGCTGCCTTCCACCGTAGCCTCCGACTGCAGCTCCATCGAACACATTGTTTTGGGCATATGGGTCTTGGGGAGCAGGCGACCCGTATCCTCTGCCTTGACTGTCGTATGCTTCGGGTGCATCGTAAACGTCTTGACCAAATCCACGGCCTTGTCCATCGTACCCTTGAGGCGACCTCCCTCCATGACCACCACGACCTTGTCCAGGAGCTGGAGATCCATATCGGCCGTTTCCATTGAACGCAACTTGACCCTGGCCTTGATTATCGCCAGCAACACCCATGTATCCATTGTTTCCGGCGCCAGGTCTCGCACCAAACGGACTTTGACCATGTCCAACATCCGGGCTGGGAGGTACGCTCGTTCCAGTACCAGCAGCTGCGGCCATGAGAGGCATCTTTTGTCCAGTTGCTGGATCCAACTCTCCCAACTCCACAGCATTCTTCTCCTCCTCGGGAATATGTTTCTTCGAAGCTGCATCCCAGCTGGGCATTGGTGGGAGAGCGTCCTCATTCAGCGGCACGACCTTTGGCTCGACGTACAATCCATTCTTTCCGACTTCGAACTGAGCATATTGCGGTGGTGTTGGCTGTGTCGAAGCAACATTCATCGGTGCACCAGCCGCAGGAAGCGCTCCTCCCATCATAGGCGCCGGAGCCTGATATCCTTGGTACCCTTGCTGTGGTTGTGCTGGGTGGAAGGGGCTGTCTTTATGCTTCATTGGCTTGTCCTTCTTTCCGGCACAGCTATCTCCGCAGCAGTCGCAACACTTCAGAAAGGAGAAGCAGCTACAGCAGCACGAAGCTCCACAACAACATACTCGACCTATGCACGTCACGATCGAGAGGAGGATGAGGCCGCCGATAATGATAGCTGCTATTACAGGCCACCTGCAAATGTTAGCCATGCTCTCGGGACTCGGTACGGGGCAACGAACTTGCAATATGTAGCGTTCATACAATTATCCCAACTGGAGAAGGAATCCTTGACATTATTGACCTCGTCCGTGATGCCTCTCTTTCCCAGCAGACTGTCAAACAACATCTCTCCAATTCCCGGCCTCACACTCCTCTGCATAGACGTCGTGATATGAGGCATGTTGGCTAATTATTCCGACCACCCTGGGTGTTGTTGTCCAAATCACGGCGGCAGGACGAAGTGTCGACACAGTTCCTCCCTCCCTCGAGTCACAAAGTTCGCAGATATCCAAGATACAATTCGTGGTTCAAATGAAATTTCGGATCGATTCGGATTGTCCAAGGGAATCCCAATCAAACTTCGCAGATCCCCTCTTGCTACTCCATAATCCCAACGCTCAAGCTCAATTTCCCTCTCTACCGGATCTGCTGACGATCCTCTGACCTGTTCGTCCTGTGTTCTCCCTACTTTTGCTTTCCCTGTCTTCGTAGAGTTCTCGTCTGTTGTTGTCGTGCGTATTGTGTCGCAATAACAAAAAACAATTATAACCCAACACCAAACTCGTTCGCTGGAAACGCGTGCAGGAAGTGTGGTGGAGAAGAGATGATCCGGCGGGCGACCCGAAGGTTTTTAGGATGATGGGATTCAATTCGGCGTCAGGCTGGGCTGAAACGGAGGCGACTGGGCTGTGCAATGTCACGATCAATCAACGTCTGGAAATAGCCTGAGCCTCGTGATGTTCTGCCTTGGCGGATGCGCAGCTCCAGTGGTGCATAAAGAGCGTGATTGGATGCTTTGGCTGAAGGAATGACGATAGTTGGATGTTTGTGAATAGATTTAGGAGGAAGAGGAGGAGGAGAGGAGGAAGAGAAGAGGGCGGCGGAGGAGAAGGCCGGAGAGTGAGGAGAGGAGTGAGGAGAGAGACATCCAAGGAGACACAAGGGCGAAAAGTGGATGCGCAATCAATCCGTTTCTTGGGGGTGAGGCGTTCGCGTTCGTCGCTTGCCCCAGTCGAGAGTGACCCCTGACATTAGTCTCAGGACCGCCCAGCATTTCGGTCCGAGTCTTGGCAAGCATGCGAGGTGCGTTGCATTCCAAGGTGTGGCGAATGCGGATGAGAGTGTGGCTGAACTGAGCGAAGGAGGAAGTAATTGTACGAGTACGAGCATGTTGACTTCTGATATTCAAGGCCTTCAGGCAATGCACACATTTCAGTATCAGGATGTGTGGAGTCCTTTTTCATTCTCATTGTGAAACCATTGTCCAAGAATGCCGGAATGTTCCACGATATTCCGGGTTTTCAAAATTGCTCTGTCTTCAGCATGTGACATGTTTCCAGCAAATCTCTCTTGTGCTCCTGGAAGCTCCTTACTGGTCTGACACGTACTATGTATTGTATTCTTGAGACTGTACGTCTCAATCAACAGAACAATAATATGGGAGAAACTGGTTTTGAATCACTCCGTATTTTAAAATCGATCTCATATTACTAAAGTGAGGAATATTAAAAATACTATATGCACTACTAAGAACACTACAACTGAATGCAATCATTACTTAAGAGCTGGTGATGAGATTAAATTACATCATTGAGCAACAACCCTTATGCCTTGCCTCTTCTTCTTCTTCCCTCTGGAGCGCAACTTGCTGGCTCCTCTCCTGCATTGCTTCTTCTTCCCGACGTTCAACCATGGGTTGTGCAGCATGAGCTGACTGTGCCTGAGCCCTAAAAGGCACAACGCACCCTTTAACCTGGACATCAATTCCATCACCAAGTCTCCGTTTCCGTTTGAGATGAAAATTGAACATCTCCAGTAGCTCAACCTCAAATTCCCTATTCAACCTCACCTCCACAAATGGACCAGTTCCATCCCTCACAAAAGCCGGGACATACGTCCTCATATCCGGCTCCTTGTAAACCTTCTCAATGTCCAGATACGAGCTTGCCATATGTCTTGGAGCATTCTTCACACTTTCATCGATCAGGAAGATCAGAACTTTCAACTTCGGGAAGAAATTCGAAATGAGGCAAGCGAATTCTTGAGTCCGCCAAAACTCCCAGGGCATAGCTACACTCTCCAAATGCTCGAATAGGGGCGGACGTCCATCGTATGATGGCCAATCGAAGAACTCATTCTCTTGCATGTACCAGTACCCGCTACTTCGCCCGGCGAAGTAGAGATCCTTGAAATGAACGATATCGCGGTCAAACCGGATCCAGGGATGGCTCTTTATGCCTTCCAAGGTATTAAGTCGCTCTTCTAACATATACGTACGTAGAAACTCTTCTCGTGATTCTCGACACGTTGCACTCAAGCCGGAAGGAGACTCGGGTCGGTAACGCGTACAAGAAGTTCCCCATGTCGGACCTTGATAAGCTTTTGGTGGCACCAGGAACTTGTCGTACAAAGGCTTCCAAGTGAGAACCCGGGGAGCAGCCAAAGTGTACTGCCACTGTATGTGAGATCAGCATAGTTCTATTTGTAGAAATCGAGAAGTGACTCACGACTTTCCGGCGGATGTCCAGTGGCATCAGGGCGAATTGATGGAACGGCTTGGACTCCATTATTTCTGCCGCAAGAGAGTACATATATAGGATCACCAATTGCTATGGGAAGTTTAATTGCGCTGCAAAAGCTGCGGGCGGTTCAACAGTGCTGACCAGAACGGATTTTACGTCACTCCACTTTGGTTTCGGGGAGGTTGGCCTGTCACTGAATGTGCATTGAGAATGAAGGCAACTGGCAGATTTGTTCTTGAGGAGCCTGAAGTGCGATAGGGAATAATCTTGTGATATAGAGAGAAGTCATTGTCATTTAGTATGATCGTGGTTCTGGCACGTAGGTATGAGTGCAGGAGTCACGACATGAGGTATTTTTTAAGCGAGCCCCTGACGTCGAGCACTTTGTGCAATCTACCACTTTTCCAATCTGAGAATGGTCTTGATCAGAAGCTCCTTAGTCTAAGCCCCCTAAAGTCCTTGCAACTTTGCCGTTTTGCTTTAAGGTATGTAAACGCTGCTGATGCCATCATTTTGAGAAAAAGAAATTCAGGCACTTCAGCGAGTTCAGGCGGGCGCCTAAGTTTCTTAAATCATCTCAACACAGTTACAAACACTCTGACACAAACAGCCACGCCTCGCCTTCTGAGCCATCTGCCGTTGAATATCCTATGCCTGAAAGCCAGATTCAGCAGCTCTTTCTTGTTTGGCACTTTTCCACTGCTTCTTATGTCCAGGCCAGCTCTCCGTCTGGCACTCCTTCGAGCAATACCTGCATATCATCAGTCCCAACCACAAAATTTCACGAAGTCAAGCTATCACTTACGCAATGACCTTGCAACCTCCACAAAGCTTTACACCCGACTTCCTTCCACATCTATCACAAGTCTTCGAGTCGTCGAATTCCTGCCATGGCTTCGTGATGAACCCCTCCTTCTGCACTTTATGGGCGGCCTCCTCAGCTTTCCGATCGCAAGCTCCTCCAGAGATGCAGATTGGTGATGCGATATCGATGACGGTCGGTTCGAATCCCGGTAGCATCGTTGGTTTGTGTGGAGAAAGAAGTGGTACAGCGCAGTGAAGAAGCTCTTTGGCAGGTTTGTTGCACGAGACACAGCGCCAGGCTTGGCTTTGCAAGATCTCGTTGTAGTGAGCCTCGACGAGCGAGGTGAGGAAGACTCCAGTGTCATCGCGGTCGGGCTTCGAATCTTCGTCGGTATGAGGTGTACAGAGAACGGTGGGTGCGACTGCTGCGTAGGTGAATTGATGGCCTCCTACTGCTGGGTCGCCGCAGAAAACGATGTATTTCGCGGGTGTGGTCTGTTGATCCATATTTTCGCAATTGGTCGTTGTGTTGTAGTTTGAAGGTAATTTTCTTGTGCATGAAGTATGTTTTTGCCGTTATTCTCAGGTTGATGCCTAAAGTTATTCGATCTCAGTACGGGCAGGTGCGACCAGGACGCCACGTTGTTCCAAACACTGCTGCCATACCTTTCACCACCACACCATAAAAAGCATTTCGCGATTAATTAATTTCGCACCAATAAAGAGAGTTGCAGATCATTCAAGGGGCAAAGTATCATGTAGAGCGTACGCATCGCTTTTATTAATGCAAGATAATCATGCCAAGGTCCTCGCTTCTCGTCTGGATGTAAACAGAGGAGATCTTAGCCGTGCAGAAACCCAAAGCCAAGTAGCGCTCCTGACTGCTCGTCACGATCAATTTTCTCCCCACTAATTGCTGGCCAGATCTTACGAGATCTAACACTTCTTTGCCACTGCAGCTGCTCCTTCAGCCATTTCTCTCTCCTTCTGCACACGCTTGCAGTCCTTCTTATGAGCAGGCCACAACTTGATCTGGCACTCCTTAGAGCAGTACCTAAAAACATCATCAGCTTCCATCAACACTATCAACTTATCAATTCCAAGAACAGCTAAAGACATACCTAAACTCCCTGCAGCCAGCACAAAGCATCACTCCGTCCTTCCCACAGGTCGCGCATAGTCCAGCCCCAATATTAACCATCGTCTTAGGATCCATCTCCCGCCATCTTCCCACACACTCCTCAGTCTGAGCAAAGGCAAGCACCTTGCCCATACAAGGTTCATCATGTCTGCAGACCGGCGCCTGAATCTCGACAACACTCGGCTTGAAAGTAGGATCAAGACTTCCCTTCCCCGCGCTCCGATCCCACAGATTATTGGCGTAGACAGAACAGAAGGCTTTGGCTGGCTTACCACAGTTGGTGCATGTCCAGGCGTGAGAGTTGTTGATCTCTTCGGTATGAGCGCTTCCGAAGGATTTGAAGATGCTTTCGAAGGTGTTCCATATCCCCGCAGGGGGCTTCCAGCCGGTTTGGGTGAATACTAGGGGTGCCAGTTCCGGGACTTGCTTTTCGAAGATGAATGTTTTCGTTGCTACGATGGTTCTTGGGTCGCCGCAGTAGATGATGTGGTCTATGGTGGTTGTTGATGGAGGCATGATGAGCTTTGTCGAGAAAGAGGGTTGATGTTGATGGAATGGACTAGTCGGAATGTGTGGACGTTGATGTTCGATCTTCTCGAAGATGATTTTCGCGTTGGAAGACGAAGTTACGGCTCCGGATTGGAAGGGTGCAAGATATATGGTATCCGTCTCGAAAATAATAATCGCTCCTTGCCGACCTGAGGGGTAGAAAGAGTGAAACTGTGTTACCTGAAATTCACAAACTGTAATAAAGCAATGGGCTGAGACGGCAACACCTCAAACGTGATTGTCAAAGTGAATGTGGGTAAACAGAACAGGCGCTAGTGAGAACAGACTTGGAAAGAAGCAGCATCGATCAGAGTTGGTCGAAGGAACTGTTTGCATTTGTAGCATTGGCAGAATCTCATCGCGTGCAAATCGAAATCCATACCATATGAGCTGTCGATGGACTGAGAAAAGAATCCGCGGACGGCTCAACCATGCATCAGCATTCATCTAGAATCGAATCAGGTCGCCCAGCCACATCCCGTAGCATGATATGCCACAGTGAAATCTGGACAGAAAGCAATGCAATAATAACCAACAACTCCTCCACCCAGGGACGATCAAGCGCCTTCACCCTTCCCATCCTCCAATGTAATCTTGCCCAAGCTCTCTTGAGCAGCAGCCGAGTCCGCAGTAGCCTTCTCATGTTCCAGTCGAATCCGCTTGCAATGTCTCTTATGCGCTCCCCAATCCTTAGCCTGACATTCCTTGGAGCAATATCTGAACACAGCAATTAGCACATGCCCAGAACCGAACGGGGGACTTTGTAGTTTCTCACCTGCTACTATTGCAACCATTGCAGAGTTTCAAGCCAGACGTCTTGCCACAAAAGCCACAGAATGTGAGGTCATCCTTCACATCCGTCGTCTTTGGTAACGAAATCTTCAGGAATTCTCGCAGAACCTGGTTGGCCTGGGTAGCACAAAGACCACCTACGAGACAGATTGGTGCCATGGAATCCAGGATTTTAGGCTCTCTACCGGATGGGGGCTTGAGAAGGGGTATGGCACCGCTCATGAGTCCAGTGGCGGGCTTCTTGCATATGATGCACTTCCGTGGGCGAGACATGAGAACATGTCCCTCATGAGACTTGACGATATCGGTGACGAATACCCCAATTGCATCGTAGTACTTGGTAGTATCTGGTTCGCTGAGGGAATGTCTTTGCATAGTGAGATGGGGGCAGCTTCTTCGAAGGTGAAGTAGGCAGTGAGCCCGGCGGGCTCTCTTGGGTCACCGCATTTGACGATGTCCTTGATGGGGACTGTTTGTTCGGACATTGTGCCTCGGGCCGTTCTCTGTGATCGATTTGCGTTGTTGAGGTGAAGATAAGTTGGGGAGACGATATCGTCTGAAATGTTGCTGAAGAAAAGGGAATATGGCCAGAGAGAGATGAGGTTCTAGGTTGGCAAATAGTCGCGTATTCACTCTCTCAGTGGGAAGGAGGCAGCTCGCTTCGCCGAAGTCGTCGAGGGCCACTGACTCTCGAGGTGTGGTGGGCATCACACCTCCAGATGGGAGAGAATCAACCTTGTAATTCATGAAATGAAAAGATGACTTACTGCCTTTTTTGTGGCTATCGCCAAAGCTTAAACACTGGGAGAATTCACTCGGATGGTCTTGGTTAATGATGAAGAAAGAACGAGACAGATTCATTGCTGCAAATAAGAACAAGTCCAAAGCAAAGCCAAAGCAACTCGACCTCTGGACTTTGGCATAATAGGTCTGTATGGTTCTAGAGATGCATCTCAACATATCAATGAAACTAACGGCACCAAGCCAAGCCGAAAGAATTACATTAGCCGGTTCATACAAACAGACCGTTGGGTAAAGCGCAGGTCAACCAACAAACGTAGAAATAGAAAGGAGAGGAAACGAGACTGAAACATTTGCATTATTTGCCTGACCTAGCGTAGAGCCATGAACATCGTTTCTCTCCTTCCAATCCACAAGTGACAGTCTGTTGCCATCCTATCCTCCCAAATCAACGCCGCAATAGCAAGCCCGACGTCCTCGTACAACAAGTGTGTGTGTGTGTGTGTGTGTGTGTGTGTGTGTGTGTGTGTGTGTGTGTGTGGATATCATCATCCATCAACGCCATTCGAAAAGAAAGTTCCAATCCCGGTATCATTACAGCAATCCATCGTCCATCAGGCTTTCCATCACAGGTATATCTCCTTCGCTCCATCGTATCATTTCCTCCATTTCACTTCTCCATTAACAGTATCAGTCTCCTGCTCTGCTACACCCTAGCGAATAATCCCATCCCCCTTTCCAGGAGGCGGACCCATCGGCGCCTCATAAACATTATCCCCACCCCTCTGCGGCTGATAACTCGCTCCCGGCTGCTGCAACTCAATGCCACCACTCTGCTGTCCATATCCCTGATTTCCATGTCCATAGTATCCATCATTACTCTGAAAAGTCGTGCCCGTCGCCTGGTTCCCCATATACGGCGGCGGAGGCGCCTGGTATCCTCCCTGTTGCTGATGCGCCCACGCTCCATTGTTTCCGTATTGTTGGTGTTGTTGGGCACCATTGTGCTTTCCGCCCATCCAGCCGGTTCCGTACATTGGCGCGAGGCCGCGGCGGCGGCGGCGACGTTGGCTGATGCATCTACATGCTTTAGTACGGGTGTAAAGATAGGGGAGGGTGGTGAGAGGGGGAATGGGAAGAGGGAAAGGTAATGCTTACGAGAATGCGAGGCCGAGGAAGAGGAAGAAGAGGACGATTAAGACGAGTGCTACCCAGCGGCCCCAATTGTCCCAGGTCGAGTAGTAGCAGTTTCCGTATATGTCGACGCGATCGCAGCTGGTGTTCATTGTTAGTATTTGGTGTTGGTAAGAGCTGGATATATTCTCTATTTGCTTTCTGGTGAAAGAGAAGAGAGAAGTGCAGAGCGAGATCGAGAACTTACTCTCTGGCCACAAGGCGGCTGGAGGTTGTTGGTGCCATGTTGGATGGAGTCTTGAGCTTTGTCCAGTGGCGTGAGGTTCGCAAGGCCGTATGCGATCTGATGCTCTTATCACCAGATATCAACTTTCAATCTGTATTTGTATTTCCTTCTGCTCCCGCGACAATCTCCCTTGATGCAAAAAGGGGTATATTAGGTATGTAGGTATTCAGGTACGAGATGGAAAGGAGGAAGAAAGAGAGACAGGTTGACAGGTTGAAGAAGTGAGGAGAAAGTCAAAGTCTTGGATGGTCGTCTTGGGCGGTGGCTGAGCATGGAATCGATTTCCTTGTTCGCCGAAAGGACTCGGCAGAGCAATTCAGCCCCGCGGTAGCTCTTGTCACGATCGACGTACTTTGTGGCACGTATATAGAATCCTGTGCCGAGCCGTCAACACCACCACGAGCTTGCTTGCCATGCCACACTCACTTTGGATTGCGTGGCCTGGGCGGGGAGATCACGAAGTGTCTGAAGACTGGTGATGTATCTGTTATTTTCATAGGTCAAATGATTGGTGGTCAAAGGGATGAAGATTTAGAGTGGATATTTGTTTCTTAGGTACGTATTCGGCGGATTCAAAGCTCATTCAGCCTGTAACTCGCCAAAGTACCCGTATCGATCCCTTTGTACAACATCCTTGAGTACCAAATCCAAGTCGTTGGAATCACGCTCCGCAATTCCAGCTCAGCTCATCTTTCTTCAGAGGAGCGCATATCTCATCACGCCCAGAGAGTGTTCAGTAGCACAGCACAACCATAGCTCATAATTATCCCGTCTATCAAGCAATACACGAGCCATCAAATGAAGCTCAAGCCGTCAAACTCCATACCCTTCACCCCGGCCCCATATCGTCACAACTTCGTCATCAAATCAATGCCTTCTTATCCATCCATCCATGCCCTTGCCTACCAGACCCAGGTGCTTATCCCCCTCCACAAAAATCCAACCACTCAAACATCACCATCCTCTCCCCGATCCCATCCAATCACAACCCTCTTATCCCCGTAACAAGGGTCTCCCTTCCTGACCTGACCGACCGACCCATGCCCATGCATCAACTGCCAGCGCATCAAAAAATGGTTTGTGCGTGCGTAGGTAGCCTGAGTGAAGTACGGACGGGCTGGCTGGCTGGTTGCCAGCGCAGCAGAGCATTAATGTGAGGAGGGAAGAGTTCGGTGTTCTGTTCTTCTTCTTCTCTTCTTATTCTTAAATTGTCCTCGCAATAAGTGTGAATGAGTCGAGATATTATCATGTGGATTTTACATCCTTCCGAAGGTAGCATTCCTCGCGACGGCATTGCCTGGACTGAACTTCCTTGAGAAGGGAGATAATTGGCACACTCCTTAACAGTTTTCACCCGGAACCCACCTACGAAGGAGTCACAGTCAGGATCAAAAACGTGCAAACACTCAAAAGCCAGGGGATATGAAGATGCTACTCGAGTAATTACACTGCTCAAAAACCCCCAAACACCCGGCCATGCCTTCAACAAAGCTACCTCCCTCCTCCACCATCCGTCCATCCATCCCACCAACCAAAGAAAAGAAAAAGGGTCACAGTCAGGTAGACCCAACCCACCACCAACAATCCCACGCTCGGATGCCGAAAATGGAGAGGACTCGCGAACCAAAAAGTAGGAAATCTAGCAGTCTCAAGCGAGCTAGCTATTGATGCGAGTAGACGCGGAACGAGAAACGCTTGCTGGTCATGAAGGTCGTCTCGTCGTTGCAGACATGGGCATGGCGCGTCAAGAAGAGGAGTCGAACTGTCGGGTGGAGTCCCGACCTGTGGAATCGAATGCGAGGTAAGGAGATCCTTTTCGTACGTGCTCAGAAGTCGACGCTCGTAAGTAGAGAGAAAGAAAACGAGGTGCTGTGGGCTGAGGAGATGTATTTCGTTTTTGGTCCTTGCAGACCGGAGGGAGAGTTTTATCTTTCCGTCATTTCGTTATCATTCGTCATTATGTTCTCGTCCGTTCAATTGGAAAGGTGGTTTCCCTGGTCAGATATTCTGGAAGGAGTTCCAGGGACAAGGTTGAATCCTACTTGCTGGCACGAGCAACTAGCCACTGCAGAACGGCATCCAGGTTCGTCTCTTCTTTTGCGCTGATGCCATAGCAACTCACTTCGCGATGGGAGATGCTCTTGAGGTCCAGAGCCTCGATCAGTTCATCGACGGACAACTTCTCCTCGAGATCCGACTTGTTTCCGAGGACAAGCAAGGGAATACCCTCCAATACCGGCTTTTCGAGAAGCAGATGGAGTTCATCCTTTGCGACTGGCAAGGCTTCAGTATCTGCCGAGTCTACGATGAACACGATGGCATTCACCCCTCGGCAATATCGCTCCCACATGGACCGAAATCTGGGTTGTCCTCCGAGATCCCAACATTTAAGCGTCACATGGCCCTTTTGTACCCGCTTCATGTTAAAACCAACAGTTGGGATGGAGCTATGGAAGAAGGATATGGTCAGCCAGATGATATTGTCGGGTCGTGTGGATAATATTGGTCTTTAGCACCTGCCGCAACATGTCGCACAACAAGAGGGGAAATGGGGGAACATACTCGAGGGTGAATTCTCCGCCCTGGGGAAGTCAGTACTTGGTGTGGTAGTTTGGAGCAGTGGGGTTTCTCTTACCGCCAGAACTCTCAACAGCGAAGTCTTGCCAGCATTTTGGAGTCCGATCATTGTAATATCCATCTCGGTCGCCCTATGATCAGAGAGATATCAGCAAGCCATGCGCAGAAGCTTCTTCTTCGATGTGAATTCTTGCAGCGGCAGCTATTCGCACAGCATGCGATCAAACCGGCACAACAGCAAGTACTGACCAGAATAACCTTAACAGCCAATCATACACCCTCTTGAATAGGCCTGCCATGATAGCTCGATTATCTGCCCGGTGTAGAATTGTATTCGAAGGAAAGGATCTGTGCGGATTGAGGGTCGGGCGGTTGCCTGGAAGTTGCGCAAGGCTGCGTAGGGAACGAGTGGGGAGAGAAGGTGGATGGATGGCTTTGAAGCTGTAGATGTTGTGTAGCAGTAGTTCGTAGAAACCAGGTTATCGCAATTCCAGAAGATGTATCACCGTAAGCCTTTGTGCGCCGAAACAATTGTTATTGATTGAGTTCGCCTGATCGCAATGTGACGTTGACGGCAACGGTGTAGCTGGACGGGCAGCGCTTGTGAAAGGATAGGACAGGATGGGACGAGATGGGGATGGGATTTCGGGATCCAGCGTCGGAGGAGAGGCCCCAGGGAAGGTCGAGCACGAACCGCCGGGGAAGACAGATGGAGGACGGATGGGGTTGAACGGCGGGTGAGCAGCAACACACAGACCGAACAAAGCCCAAGCTTCTTGAACTTTACCTCAGCTTTTCGTCCCACGGTGCGGTGCGGTGCTGCCGTGCGTGCGTGCAGGTGGAAGAAAGTCAGACACAAGTCTCGGCAAAAGCAAGCAACGAGGGGTCGAGATAGCTGGGTGTGGTGGGGGGACAGGAGCGGATGTGGTAATTAAATAGAAAACACAATAAAGGAGGGCAAAGACGGGCTGGGCCAGGTTGAGAAGGGAACGTATATGAAGGAGAAGAGTGTGCAAAGATGTAAAAGAGGATGAAGGTTAGATAATTGACACCGGGTAGATGACGAACGCGGGGCTCAAGGAAGGACTGGCTAGCTGGTCTGGTGTTTCTTCGAGGATGCGGTAGACCTGGAGGTGCTTTGAAGAAAGTCGTCGAGTTGAAGTTCAAGGCGTCAAGTGAAGACAAGACGATGATGACGGGAGGACAAGATGCAGGGCAAAGCAGTGCAAGGCAATGCAAAGCTATGGCAAGCTCTAGTAAGGCGACTCAGTCCCTGAAAATGGATGGACGTCAGATGTGTTCAGGGTCGGTGTTATGGTCTGGACCTGGTGTCGGGGGGCCTCCTGGCTGGTTGCCGGTTGGGCTGAAGTGCTTGAGCTGGATGGTGATGGGATGGGATGGGATGGGATGGGGATGTGATAGAAAAGCTTTCCGTGAACTGTTCCGTAGAGCGTGGAGTGAGCATGAGGATACTCTAAACAATGGTGCAAGCCGACTCGATTCGATCCGAAGGGGCAAGTCAGGGAGCGTGGAGGGGAAGGTACAGTACAGTAGCTCTGCAGCTCAGGTGCACCACAGCACGCAGGCGCAAGTCCAGTAGAAGGGTTAAGTACGCTATATTATGCCCCCGATATGCAGCTATTGTAGCTATTGCAGCAGCCTTTCTGTTCTTCACCTATCCCACGCCGTCAAGGAGCTTCCCCCAAAAGCGAGGCATGCAACTTGCAGCATCTGTTGCGCAAGTGAGGGGATCGAGTGGTTGTGAGTGGTCATTGCTTCAGGCTTCATGAGGGGAACTCGGCGGGCTCTGCGGCTTCGATGATATTCAGGCCAGTGAGAGTTCTTCAGGGCTGACGACGAGGGGCGCAAATCACTGGCTCTGGCCGAGGAACTTTGGTGCAGGTTCTGGTGTGGTGCTTCCAGTTGCAGCCGCAGCCGCAGCCGCAAAGCATTGGTGCCCAAGCCCGATAAGCCCATGCCGCTAGTGCTATCTCTAGCGAGAAAAAAAGTTCATGATGTTTTTGTTCCGCGTTGATGGGTCGTGAAGCCACTTCTGCCTCCCACTGCCTCATCACAAGCTCGACACGCATTGGCTGTAGCTTGCAGTGGCATCTGACAGGTAAGACTATATCCTCAACATTCATTTTCTTCCCCTGAGTCACAGAGGCAGTCTGCGCAGGCTCTCACGAGCTCCATGCCCAGCTTCGTCTTGCCCGCCCTTTGGCCGAAACTGACAATCTCTAGCACAATGCCTCCCTCTACTTCCCGGCCTGGTACGGATACCAAGTGGTCCTACGAATATGAGACCCTGCGCCGAGAGAACCTCTTCCGCAACCCTCCCAAAGATCACACCGCATACCCTGCGCTGAAAGCTGCCATCTCCCCTCACATCGAATCCTTCAATGCGCTGTTCGGAGAAAATGGAACGATCGCGCAAGGCTTACTGGATATTGGAGAGAAAGTATACATTGATGGCGATGATAGGACAGGACCCGCTGGAAAGAATATTATGCGGATCAAGGTCAAGGAGGTTTTCGTCGAGAAGTCGATGCTGCCAATGTCAAACAAGTTCTCCACCAGGAATCGAGAGATCTTTCCTGCAGAATGTAGAGAGCGACATGTCACTTACAGAGGACGAATGAGTGCAAAATTTGAGTTCAGAATAAATAATGGAGACCCAAAGGAGTTCGTACGAGATCTGGGGCAGATACCTTTGATGATGATGGTAGGTTGATTTCTCTCGGAGGCAGGGCCAATGCTGATTTTTGCAGTCGAATAAATGCCATCTGGAAAATAACTCACCCGCACAACTCGTCCAACGGAAAGAGGAAGCCGAGGAATTGGGCGGATACTTTGTGGTTAACGGAATCGAGAAGATCATTCGTCTTTTGGTGGTGAATAGGAGGAATTTCCCAATGGCAATCGAACGTCCATCTTTCGAGGGCAGAGGGCCGGCATACTCGAAATACGGTATGCTTATGCGATCAGTACGACCGGATCAGACCTCTCAGACCAATGTGCTGCACTACCTGAAAGATGGCAATGTTACGTTCCGATTCTCGTGGCGAAAGGCAGAATATCTTGTGCCCGTGATGATGGTAATGAAGGCTCTGGTGGAAACAAACGACAGAGAGATTTTTGAGGGATTGGTAGGAGCTGCTGGGTCCGAGGGATCGAAGAATACGTTTTTGACCGATCGAGTGGAGCTTTTGCTGCGGACATACAAGGCATACGGGCTGTATACGAAGAGTAAGACTCGAGCATACCTAGGAGAGAAGTTCCGGATCGTCTTGGGAGTTCCGGATACCATGTCGAATTATGATTGCGGAACAGAATTCTTACGAAAGATCGTCCTGGTCCACCTGGGAAATGTCGATGTTACGGAAGCGGAGGACAACGACAAGTTCAAGATGCTCCTGTTTATGACTAGGAAGCTTTATGCGTTGGTGGCCGGAGATTGTGCTGTGGACAACCCCGATGCTGTACAGAATCAAGAGATCCTGCTGGGAGGTTTCCTCTATGGTATGATCATCAAAGAACGACTGGATGACTGGCTCTCGACACAACTGCGAATGTCGATACGGGAATACTTACGGAAAAGCCCAGAGCATGGATTCACGACCCCAGAGTTCCTGAGAGAGTTTCCGGTAAAGCTATGCGGGCGGACGAATGAGAATGTTGGAGGGGCCCTTGAGTATTTCATGTCCACGGGAAATCTCGTCAGTCCTACCGGTCTCGATTTGCAGCAGGTATCCGGATTTACGGTTGTGGCGGAAAAGATCAACTTTTTGCGATTCATTAGTCATTTCCGCATGGTTCACAGAGGTAGTTTCTTCGCCCAACTGAAAACCACGACTGTTCGAAAGCTTCTACCCGAGAGTTGGGGTTTCTTGTGCCCAGTCCACACTCCCGATGGAAGTCCGTGTGGTTTGCTGAACCATCTCTCTCACAAGTGCCAAATCCTCACAAAAGCTTCTGATGTGTCAGCGATTCCAAAGCTAGTGGCTGGCCTCGGTGTTGTTCGCTCTGGATCATCATCGACGAAAGAGAGTGTTGTGGTTACGCTTGACGGAAAGATTCTGGGATGGTGCACGCCAAAGCAGTCGGTAACAATCGCGGATACTCTTCGATATTGGAAGGTGGAAGGATCTCACAACGTTCCGAAAGATCTTGAGATTTGCTGGGTGCCAAACTCCGCTGGAGGACAGTATCCCGGAATTTACATGTCTGCATCTCCTTCCAGAATGGTGCGACCCGTCAAGTACTTGCCTCTTGATATGGAAGATCTTGTCGGGCCACAAGAACAGCCTTTCATGTCCATCGCTGTCACCGAGCCCGAGATTGTCTCTGGCGAGTCCACCCACGTCGAGTTCGACCCTACCAATATTCTTTCAATTCTCGCCAACATGACGCCCTTCTCCGACTTCAACCAATCTCCTAGAAACATGTACCAATGCCAGATGGGTAAACAGTCAATGGGAACGCCCGGAACAGCTGTTCGATACAGGTCGGACAATAAAACTTACCGCCTCCAAACTGGACAGACCCCGATCGTTCGAGCTCCTCTACACAACGAGTACGGATTTGACAACTTCCCCAACGGGATGAACTCTGTCGTCGCAGTCATTTCGTATACCGGCTACGACATGGACGACGCCATGATAATCAACAAGAGCTCCCACGAGAGAGGATTTGGTCACGGTACGATCTATAAAGTCAAGAAGATTGACCTGGAAGAAGGAGGTGGCAGATCCAGATCTTCGAAGAACATCAAGAAGCTTTTTGGTTTCGCGCCAGGATCTGAAATCAAGGCAGAGATCAAAGCTATGATTGATGAAGACGGACTCCCGCATATTGGACGTCTGGTACAGGAAGGCGACAAAATCTGTGCTTGGCACACCGTCAGTCAAGATGCCAATGGCAACCTTGTGAACAAAGATGGCATTACGCATTTCGAGAAATACAAGGATGGAGAAATCGCTTTCATCGATGAAGTCCGTCTCATCGGCAACGAAAATGGAGTGGAACCAATGCAAGCCATCTCCATCAAATTCCGCATCCCTCGTTCACCAGTCATCGGTGACAAGTTCTCCTCTCGACACGGACAAAAGGGTGTCTGCTCCCAGAAATGGCCCAGCGTCGACATGCCCTTCACAGAATCCGGAATCCAGCCCGACACCATTATCAACCCGCACGCTTTCCCATCTCGTATGACGATCGGTATGTTCGTTGAGTCTCTTGCCGGCAAGGCTGGTGCTCTCCACGGCCTCGCTCAAGACAGTACACCCTTCCGCTTCGATGAGCAGAATACCGCGGGCGACTACTTCGGCCATCAGCTGATGAAAGCTGGGTATAATTACTATGGCAACGAGCCCATGTACTCTGGCATCACAGGCGAGGAACTCCACGTCGACATCTTCATCGGAGTCGTCTACTATCAACGCCTCCGTCACATGGTGAACGACAAGTTCCAAGTTCGAACCACGGGACCTGTCACCCAATTAACTGGTCAGCCAATCAAGGGTAGGAAGAAGGGTGGTGGTATCCGTGTTGGAGAGATGGAGCGTGATTCTCTGCTTGCCCACGGCACTGCGTTCCTGCTTCAGGACCGTCTGCTCAATTGCTCGGATTACTCACGCTCGTGGATTTGCAAGGAGTGCGGGACCTTCCTCTCGAATCAACCAACTGTTTCTGCGTTCGCAAACAGGAAGAGAGGCACTGGTGTCGTTAGATGCAGGAAGTGTGCGCATCGTGCTGAGGACTTCTCGGGTAAGGGCGAGATCTGGGAGGACGGTGAGGGGCAGAGGTGGATTGGTGGTGATGATACGACGATTGTTGCTGTACCTGGTGTATTGAAGTATTTGGATGTCGAGCTTGCTGCTATGGGGATCAAGCTCAAGTATAACGTTGGACCTTGATGCAGCATGGTTGAATTATTATTTGTTCGCTTGCTCAGAGGGAAGGAGGCGTTCTGGTCTGTAGGCATTTACATGGAGCTCCGGCTGGCTTGGAAAAGAATGGATGTGTTATGACTTTAAGGACTCTCTCCGTCCTCGCATTGCGTCGATCGTGGTAAGTTTTGAGTTCAACTTAATGTTTACCAGCTGCAATTCTCCAAATGGTCGTTCTACGGCAAGACTCCTCAGTGACGACCTTCACTTCTCGCCGCTGTTCCAGACCTGCGCAGGCTACCAACATCCTTTGATTGCGCAGCAGATCTAATTTCAATTTCCTTCAAGTTACACAGAAATCTCGCAACACGTATTGTGTTCCGCGATTCTATCTTGATCGCCATGGAACGCTGGAGGGAATTGACGGGAGAGTGGACGCATTCGCACCTTCCACAGAGCTTTGGAGCACAAAGTCTCGAAGCGAAGTTTAACTTCGGATTCTCGAGCTCCAATTCCTCTCTTCACCTCCAGATCTTCAACCTCCAGATCTTCGCCCCGAGCAATCGTCACTCTTTTGGGTTTTTGGATAGCCCTGGCGCTCGCTTCTTGCTTTTCTATCGACAACGCGAAATCGTACGTTCTTCTGGGGCGAGGAGAAGAAGCAGGTCTTTTGGATACTTCTTCGCTGAATGCAACCGCACCGAAAGAGACGCGAGGATCGACATCGATCCCATTACGACCACGCTCGTTATCATTGATGTCGAAGACATGCCATTTCTTTCGTTCTGGATGTCTGCGGCGGTATTATGCACACTTCTGTCACGCCCGGCACTTGCGTCGCCAGCTTCACAGCAGCCATATCCATCCTATGACTACGGCGCGGATCTTCCACGATTACCGAAACGTCAGACCTCCGAGTTCTTACCCATCACAGGTGTGCATACAGGGAGTGGTGTAAATGGATCTTTGCCATTGCGAATCGAGGTTCGAGAGCTTGAGAAGGATCCTGTGGCTTGGACGCTGTATATTTTGGGATTGGACATGTTACAATATACACCTCAGTCGGACATGCTTTCTTGGTACCAGATAGCAGGTGAGGAATGTACCGCTGCAAACGAGTTTGGCTGACAGTTCAGGCATACATGGCAGGCCTTTTGTTCCATTCGATAATGTCCTGCCAAAACCAGGAAACGAGCAGAATGGATATTGTAATCATGTTTCGATTCTTTTTCCAACATGGCATAGACCATATCTTGCTCTATACGAGGTCTGTGGCGCAGGTTCCTTGCGAGACTTTTCGCTGATCTTCAACAGCAAGCACTACACGAGAAGGTTCAGATGATCGCGGAACAGTACCCCCCTGGACCAATGCGAGAGCGATACGTGGCTGCTGCTGCCAACTTCAGGATACCGTATTGGGACTGGGCAGTCACTCCGACTGGTGGAAGTACGATTCTTCCCGACAGCGTGAAGTCGCCATCTATTGTTATCAATGGTCCAGCAGGTGTTCAAACAATCGCAAACCCACTTTACAGCTATCGCTTCCAGCCTTTGGATCCTGTTAACTTACCAGACCGCCCAGTCAGTTTCAGACCCGTGTGAATGGAGAAGTTCTGACCTTTACAGTTCAATCAATTTCTTGAGACTGTCCGCTACCCGACCAATCAGGATGCCTCCGCAAGCTCCCAGAACAACCTCATCGCCCGACAACTCGATAATAGCGGTGCATCGTTTCGAACTCGACTCTACATTCTGCTCACAATGTACAATGACTACACGACTTTCAGCAATGAAGCATGGATAGCCGACGACAACCCTGCAGGATATGATTCATTGGAAAGCATCCATGATCAGATTCATGGTCTGACCGGAAGTGGAGGGCACATGACATACATCCACTACTCCGCGTTCGACCCTCTTTTTTGGCTTCATCACGCCATGATCGATCGGGTATTTTCAATGTGGCAGGTGATCTTCCCAGACAGCTACGTGGTGCCAGAGCCTGCCATCTTCAACGCATTCACACATTCGGCTGGGCAGACACAGGATGTCAACTCTCCTCTGGCTCCATTTCACAAAGACCTCTCTGGCGGATTCTGGACTTCTGAGACGGCAAGAACAACAGAGGCTTTTGGATACGCGTACCCGGAGACGGCCAATTACATCAATGGGAATGTCACAGGTCAAGTAGTTGTCGCCGTGAACCAGCTTTATGGATTAAGGTCCGGAGTGCAGCCATCTTCGAAGAGACATTTACACGTCAGGACCGCAGACAGAGAATGGATCGCCAACATTCGAGTCAAGAAGTATGCTCTCAATGCACCATTTTATGTTCACATCTTCATCGGCTCGTTCAAACCTGATCCATTCTCTTGGCCCTTTGAGCCAAATTTAGTGGGCACGCACAGCATCTTCGTCAAAATCATTGGACTGAATTCAAATTGCAATTGCGACCCAGATCAGTTGGTGACTGCTACAATTCCCTTGACAGATCGACTGCACGTTGATATCGAAGGAGGCTTCTTGAAAAGTCTAGAGCCGGAGGATGTCACACCATACCTTGCGAAGAACTTGGGCTACCGAGTCTCTCTCATGAACGACACCGCGGTCCCGAATGCAGATGTACCGAGTCTGAAGATATCAATTTTGAGCCTGGATGTGGAAAGAGGCGGGACTGATGACGAGCCTCCAATTTGGGGACAGATGAGGGGTCACATGGATGTGAGTACAGGGTAATGATACATAGAAGCCTGTATAGGACTGTATATGTATAATAGTCTTGCAGGACCAATCTGGACAAGTGGGCAGAGAAGCACTTTGGATAAGACGTGTTGAAGGTTCTGGCATGGATAATCAACAATTGTATAGAAATTTTCCAGTATTGGCTCTGAGTAATCCATTGACTAAGTTTCAATCGATCAAGAATCAATCAGTCACCCATCATATTATTTTGAAGTCCTCCAACACCCATGATTCAAACCAGCTGCTGTCAACGTTCATGTTAATTATACAGCCCACCCGTTCCATATCCTCAGAGCCATCTCTCCGTCGAAGCAAAAGCCAGAACCCACTGTTTGATGTCGAACCAGGAATATCTTCAAGATGCACGAGCAGAGCCCTGTCACCATTGTTGACCCACAGATCCTGGTTAATTTCAAGATCCAAGTCACCATCCCAGTCCTCCGGCTTCTCTTTTGTCGAGTTAAACACCATCATCTCAATCCGTTCCCCGCTCGAGACGCCAACGATTACCTGATCGAGACCTGTTGGTGAAGGCTCGTCGAAGTGAGAAAAGTAAATCGTCTTCGGCGACAAAATCTTATCGTACACCACTTGGCTGCTTCTCAGCAGCGGTATGGAGTAACCACGGACCTGTAAATATCCAGAGATTACCTCACCGAAAGGGTTCTTGGCACTCCGGAGCTGTACCTGGCAGTGATGAACTTCCAGGTCGAACTCAGAACAAGTCCATGGCTCCTCATTGTTATAATACACAATTGGACTGTCAGTGACGGCCCAGGACCATGACGGTGCGCGATACTGGAGTACGTGTGGCGCGGATGGTAGTTCCGGATACCACATCAGCCCACGATGTAGATCAAAGTCCCAGAGCCCGGCTAGATATGTTGCACCAGTACTTTGGTCTCCTAGAACTCTGCTGAGGGCTTCGGCTATAGCGGACATGGCTGGCAGCTTGTCGGCTGCGACTGTGAGAGTTCGATAGGAATACCAGTCTACCAGGTTGTAGTATTCCGTCAAAAGTCCAAACTTGTCAATGGTTCCAGGAGAGCGGTCGTCGGCTGTAGGGCCATACAGGATTGAATCCAGATGAGGTAGCTTATCTGGGACGACATTGACGGCCCCAGATAGTTGTTGTCCATCCAATGCTTGGAACCCATGCGGGCACTTCCAATAAATGCCATGTTGACCAAAAGCGAGGATTCGGGGAGACATGATCGATTCCTGCAATGTCCAACCACGCTTGGAGAGATGACCGAAAAAGTTCAGTCTCCATAAGTTTTCGTCGTCTTCGTTATTCAGCCATGAGATCATGACGCTCTCCGGTACTTCCGGATCCGAAAAGATCTTCAAATTTGCAGTTGCTGGGCCAGGCATCTTTGGACGTCTCTTGAGGATCCCCTCCTTGCTACCTTTTGAAGTCATGGCAGATATTGTCACCGCAGCATTTTTGTAAACAGACCCCATCTTTGCCGACTCGATCTCCCAATCATCGCGAGAGTCTTGGACGATACAAAGCGAATCGATCCATAGATACTGAATGCCGATTCTCCTTGTGATAGTGATTGCATCCTGGAAGTTAGCCGCCAATGATGCATAGCTTATGGACTCTTGGAATTGATCTATATTGCTGGTCTGTAGGACTGGCACGATGTTACCTCCCCAGCAATGGCTGAGTGCGGCATATGTTCCAAAGCTTCCCTTGGTCACGAAAAGCCGGACGTCGTTGTCGTCACCTGATTGAGAAACGACATCTAGGACTCTTGTTGGGAGAGGCAAGCCTTTGCTTCCTGAGCAGTCAAATTCTGTGTGGCTTTCGTCACATTCCTGAAGCCATCCTTTGACAATGGCATTGTTACGTGCTGAGCCCAGATCGTCCTCTACCTCGATGCGGCCGATTGGGTGACTATGTATCTCAGCTCGTTGATCTATAGGGAGGTTAGGATCAAAGTCCAAGTTGTGTACAAAAGTTCAATGACAAGTAGAAAAATACTTGTACCTCTAGATCCAGTCAGAAGTAACTTAAGGTCCGGAAGCTCGTACTCCAACGATTCTTCAGATCCTCGTGGTTCTATGTTGATGGGTCCCAGGTGCACTGAGACTTGGTCCAGGATTTGCCCTTCCTGTAAAACATCCACCGAGCTCCGCGAGTTGCCAACAAAAAGAGTCACACTGGAGTCTTCCAATTCTTTGGCGTACGTATATATAGTATCGTTAGGGCGCTCTTCCGCTCCACGAGTATCCTGCCAGTTCCAGTCTATATCGCATCCGCGATAACAGTCTAGAATGAGAAGGCAGATCTCACATCCAGCAAGAGCCGCATGCTCCAAATCGTCGAACGACGAGTGGTGCTTATAATATGCTTCGGTGGGTAGTCGGTCTGCCTGACGATCGACTGTCGTGAGCAGCACAAGTGACTCTACACACACGTTGGCGCAGTAGCGACATAGAGAGTTCGGACTGGTGGTGTTGACGTCCATTATTGACCTGTTCTTCAAGATTCATTCTGACAAAATGAATTTCATCCAATTCTGCCAATATCTAGCACCTTGTCGAGATGCAACATACTGTCGCGCCTGGAGTTGAGTTGCCAGTTGTCTCTGCATATCTAAAAATAGCATCACACCCACTTTGTCCTTACTCAGGGACTCGATTGATCAGGTTATGATGCACTTTACGAACACCGAAATTCCACATGGCTAATCAACAGACTCCATCAATGAAATGGTTTTAGCATTCATCAACCACAGAACCTTTCTTAAATTTTGGAATATTACAGCCCACTTTGAAGTAGGGTAACTTCAATGCTAAGGAACACCGGTAGGAACACTCAATCGCTAGAAAAGCTGAAGACCAACGCTGGGAAGGCAACTGGATCCGCTCTGCTCACTCCTTTCCCTTTCACATTGCCGTGACTCGTTACATTGGCCCGCCCGATCCAAAAACATCCTTCAAGAAGCTAATGAAAATGATGCCATGAGTCCCTCCTTTGTACTCAATCGAGTTCAACGCTGGTGACGCTCCTCCTCTTCAATCCTATTCCTTTCCGTGAAGTCCTTAACCAGCGCAGTCGCACCGAGAGCCTCCCCAACTAAATGTGCAATGTGGTGATGCTTGTCGCCCAGAAGTTCCTTCCCTAGTGCGTATGCTCCGATGATCTCCTCGAACATGCGTCTTTTATGATGCTTGACTCTCTCGGATGAACGACTCCTGGAACGAGACATGGAGCGGTTGGCGGACCTTGAGCGTGACCTTGAGATGGATCTCGATCGTCGCTCTCCCTTCTCCTCTTGCTGCTTGTACATTTCCCAAGCTCCGATGGCAATGGCAGCTCCAATACTGCCCTTCACGATGTGTTTCGTCTTGTCTTCATGATCCTGATCGACGGCTTTGAGGAATTGATCGGCAGCTATGACTGCGCCCGTCGCGCCGATTGCAACCTCTGCAGTTTGTGCTAGATGATCACCAGCCATGGTAGTAGTATGTTGTTGTAGTTATGTTGATTGATTGTGATAAGTGTATTGTATTGTATGATGATGTTCTGAATTGGAAGTGGAATGCAAACTGCCGCTGTGAGTACCCATCTTAATTTATATCCCCTGCTTCAGTACCCAGAACGGGCGCTTGAGCAAGTGATCATAGGCCGAGCATCACGCTATGATGTTCTATCGTGAGATTCTGGGGATGCGGAGAAAGATGCTGAAAGCCTCATGTCCACCAACTAGACTATACTGGACGCACCATCAATATTCATCAATCCTCGCCGAGTGTATTCAGTGCCCGATTCGAGTTTCGTTATCCAGTGCTGAGTGTGCTGCAGGATCCATGAGCTTGTTGGGTGATCATCAGGTGACGTGGAAATGCATGTCATAATGAGCGTGATACGATTGGACCTCCTCAAAATACGGATATCAGGAGACGAAAGCCTCAAGAGTGTTCCGTGCTCCGCCCACAAAGATCCTGGCGACCGAGTAGAGAAGTATCGAGTCTAGTGTAGGCTGTCGTATGCAGCGGAATCGCTGGCTCACTCATCTGTTGAGAAAAGGCAAGCCCACCTTGACTTGAATTCGTTTGTTGCATTCCATGCCTTCGGGTCCCAGCTTGCACATCCTTGCATAAGAACGAATGATGGTAATGTGAATAAGTCGGCAAGGAACCCTTCAATGCTGAGAGAATCGCTACAAGTGATCAATTTGTTCCGGAAATCTGACATCGGAAATCTATCGATCCAATCGAAATGCACATTTTGTAGCTGAATAATGGTCGGACATAAAGGCTCAGGAACATGAGGCGAGGCTGGGCGAGACCTGGTCACCGAAGCACTTGCACATGCGAGACCCAAGATAACGCCATTGTGAAACAAGGCTGAGTAGATTGTGTGGTTTGGAAGAGGAAGAAGAGCATGGTCAAGAGATATTGCTGTCATCGAAGTAGAGTACGAGAAATGTGGGGTGTTCCCTGGGTTTCTCTTGTCCGTGGAGATGTCACTGGAGCAGCCACTGGAGGAAGTGCCTGGACTCCGAGACTGGCCTTTTCGTCGGGCAAGTCGTTCGCCTAGGCCAAAGTGTAAGACGCTAGAGGCTATGCAACTTGTGACGCAGAGCAAAGGAGTTGCAACTTACGACGGGCTCTTTGTGCAAGGCGGTCTTGGATCTGCTTGCGTTTTTTTGCATCGTCAACTCCGAACCAGACGTCGTCTTTCGGTGCTGCCTTTTTGCCCATCATGTGCATATGTGCATATGTGCATAGATGGACTTCAGTGGATGTGAACAGGCGGTTAAAAGATATCTGATAGGAGTCCAGACCCAGAACCAGAACCGCGGCAGCGTGCTGAAGAAGGCGACAAGACTACATTAAATGTATTAAAGTTTAGTATTGGAAATTGCTGATCAATCTTGATCATGCCGAGCACGCTAAATTCTGACACTGATTAGAGTTCACGAATCGCAGATGGAGGGGGATAGTGGGTATGGAGCGACCAATGGCATTCATCAAATCTCAATCCATGAAAAGTTTAATCTGTGAAGTACAGATACATTTCTGAGCTCTTGTGGTACATAGGTCCTCGACTTCCGCTATACCGGGAGAAAAAGTCCGGAATTTTCGGTTATGAATCATTGAGAATCTTGTACCTGGCCAAGCAGTGCGTAATATGCCGGGGAGGAAGACAGGGAGATGAAGCTAATCGACGGTCGGTATTTACCCGGGACCATCCGCTTGCCCTAGCTTCAGGATTCGACCGGCAAAATACAACAATACATCCATCCTTACCGCAGCTAGATAACTAACTTCTACCATGGTCACCCTGTTCACGTGCGGCTCGACAGGCTAAATGCACAGATTCTGGGTTACATTACAGTAATGGAGAAAAGTGTTTCCCCGCCGTCAATACCCCTGATGAGTCCTTTCATCAACAACAGAATCAAGGAAGAAAGGTGTAGATCATGACTACAAGGTGGTAAGGTTCACATGGATTATGGATTATATTCAGGCTGAAGTGCTCTCCATGATCCGTTGGGACTATGTGGCTGGACTGGATCCAGCTTCGCCTTTCAAGCTTCTATCAGATGCGGACAAGCTTTTTGGATCTCTTGGGATAAGTATAAAAGATCCGCCAGATCGATGATCAAGCATGCAGTCAGAACTCCACCCTTTTCAGATCATTCTTCCTCTCTTTTCAGGAACTTTGACGCCATGCAGTTCTCATTGGCTGCAGCATCGGCTGCTTTCTCACTTCTTCAAACAGCCACTGCACTTCCAGCAAGCTCATCCTTACCGTCCCTGAATGTTTTAGCCAGGCAGCAGCACAAATTGTGGTTCGGAACAGCCGCTGATATACCACAAACAAACGAGAATGTCGAACAAACCGATGCAGCTTACCTGTCGATTCTCACCAACGCCAACATATTCGGTGCAATGACTCCAGCCAACATCATGAAGGCAAGTTTCTCGAACTCGAGCAAAATGCTTTAATATTGACTAGTTTAGTTTCAATACCAAGAGCCGTTTAACGATGTCTTCAACTTCTCAGGCGGCGACTCTTTCCTAAATCTTGCAGAGAGCTCTGGGGCGAAAGTCAGATGTCACAACTTGGTCTGGGCGACCCAAGTCGCACCATTCGTCACAGAAGGACCATGGACCAAATCTAGCCTGACTGCAGTCATGGAGAATCACATTAAGACTGTTATTACACATTATGGGGAGCGGTGTTACTCTTGGGACGTCATCAACGAGGCACTTCTCGGCAATGGATCCTTCTCATCAAGCATTTGGTACGACACCATCGGGCCAGATTACTTCCACCTTGCTTTCCAGTTTGCCCAAGAAGCCGTCGAGACCATCGATGCAGACATCAAACTGTACTACAATGACTATGGCATTGAGTCTCCCAACGACAAAGTCACTGCCCTGCGCGGCCTGGTCAAAGATCTTCAGCACCGCCGCATCCAAATCGACGGCATCGGATTCGAATCTCATTTTGTCGCCGGAAGTACTCCTTCTACTGCAGACCAACTGGCTGCCATAAAGATATTTACATCTATGGGTCTCAATGTCGCGCAGACTGAACTTGATGTTCGCATTCCTCAACCACCTTACTACACCAAGGCGGCTCAGGCTCAACAAGCGAAAGATTATTACTCGAGTGTGGCAGCTTGTATGCAAGCTGGAAGAAAATGTATCGGGACCACTGTTTGGGACTTTGATGACAAGTACAGTTGGGTACCAGGTGTTTTTCCACCAGCTGGAGGTGCAGATATTTTCAACGACACGCTGGTGGCGAAGCCAGCTTATTATGCTATTGCCGAGGCGCTTCGGGGCAAACCCTGCACAGTGTGCGGTTGATCGAATCTGCAGATAGAAAGCCAGTACATCGTCCAGATAGCACTAATGATTCCTTGTTTTGCACCGTTCAGCTGAGACTATTCCCCCATTCTTTCAAAGCTCTGGTTCCCTCTTAAGGAATGAGTTTGCACTAACTTCCGTCCATTTCGTGGATTCCAGGGCCTTTTGGATTGGGTCCAGGAATTACCAAAGCTTGGCCTGAAGTTAGCCTTTCCACTGACTCAGCTCAAGCCGTAGAGGAACAGAGGAGTCTGCTGGAATGACCAATGGTCGTGATAGTTTCCTGAATTGAAAGGCATTGTCTCTTGGACCCCAGCGAGATGCAAGCGGATCAAAATCGAGCGATTAATATATCAGCTTATTTGCAGTACACTGTCAGACCAGGCTATGAATATCTTGACCTGCCTGACCTTATCTACAGACTTTCCGCTGTCGCCAAAGGGAAATTTTTTCTTAAAGTTATCATGTGAGGCATCCTCATTTGGGGCTGAGCTTTTTTTCAGCTGGGCATATCGAAGCCCTTGGGCGGGAACGCCAACCTCATTGGACGATACGTGGCGCCAATCAACCTTGGACTTGGTTAGATCTCATCAAACCAATCCCGCTCTTAATGACAAGAACCATTCTCTCATGCTGGCCATGTCTCCAAGCCCAGTATGAATGGACTGTCGCCTTATCGGTATCAAAGCCTCACTGGCGATGAGGTCCGACTGCTCAAGATCTTGACGGTGGAAGATGACATCGTTTGCAACCTGATCCACCACAGCCTTACCAACGCACCCAGTTTCCAAGCCTTGTCCTACGTTTGGGGTACAGAGTCACCATCGGAATTCATCCAGTGTGATGGGGCAAACTTGATGGCGACCCCTCATCTCCTCAATGGATTGCAAACCCTCAGTCGACAGGTCGGTGCAGAATTGCTCTGGATCGATGCAATCTGCGTCAACCAAGAGGACGATGATGAGAAAGAGATACAAGTTCCTCGGATGACCGAGATATATTCTTCCGCAACGCGAGTGATTATCTGGCTGGGGCCTGCGTGTGATGATAGTGATTTGGTGATGGGAATGATTCCGGAGCTGAATACGCTCTTTGGTATCATTGAAGACATAGGAACCATCACCAAATCTACACTTATCCCTTATGGTTTGCCAGCCATTGAAGATCCCGTTTGGCTTGCCGTATTCAAACTTGCATTTCGTGACTGGTTCTCACGACTTTGGGTAGTGCAAGAAGCTATTCTGGCTCGGTCGATCGTTATCCTTTGCGGGGAGATGCAGCTTGAATTTGAAGAGATGGTGAAATTCATCGATTTTCTCCGACTATCGCTTCTCATGGATGACGTTATCCTCGAGCATAATTTCCGTCTGCCCGAAAGCGACAACGGCTTCAGTGCTCTCCCACTAATAGAACAGTTTCGACAGATGAGATCGGGTGGGGGCGATATTCACCTGTATTCGCTTCTCCAGCTGTCTCGACGGAAGCTTGCCAGGGAGAATGTCGATAAAGTGTATGGGATGATGGGGGTCATGAGTGCAGAACTGCGAGACAAGATCAAGGTTGACTATTCATCAGCAGCCAGACGAGACTTCTGGCAGACCTATATCAATGTAAGCACAATATCTCTGGAGGTCCATGGGTTCCTTGTCCTCTCGATGGCACCATCAGATCAAAAGCACCCAGAGTTGCCGTCTTGGTGTCCTGATTTTCGGCATGATTCAGAAACAAATTCTCTTTATACGACCTACTGTGCTGGCATGGCAGATCCAGACTTCGATGAGGTTAGGATACCAAAGCCGATAATCAGGACTCCGGAACCGAAGCGTGTTGAGTTTCGTGGGCTCGAAATGGACAAGGTCAAGGATATCGTTGAGCTGTGCCCTAAAGCAATTCACCACGTTAGATACTCGCTTCAGAAAGCAGAAATGGTTCTCAACTGTGAGGCACGCTGTCTCAAATTATCCAAGGCAGCTTTAGGTACCGGTGACGCGATCCCGAATCAGCACATTGGAACTCTAGTCACCGGTATGCATCCTGATAGAAGCTTCTACTATGTCGCCCAGGCTGTAGAAGATTATCACTGTATGCGTGCTACGCTCCAGGATGTGATATCACAGAACGGTGCTTCGGAAACCATGCCGCAAGACCAGGCAGCAATTGTTTCTGCCGAGAGATATCTAGGAGCGATGTCTGTCGCCTGGAGGGGCTCTGCTTTTTTTTCTACTGAGGATGGACGCATAGGAATAGGTCCAAAATCCACCAAAGCAGGGGATTCAATATGTATATTCTTTGGTGCTCATGTACCACATATTCTCCGCTTTGATTCTACTCGCATGATTCATCTGTTTGTCGGATCTGCTTTTGTGTCCGGGTTGATGAGTGGCACAGAGTTTTACGCAAGAGATCCATGTAATACGTACAAATGCTTTGTAGTTGGATAACCAGAAAGACAGGACGCTACCTTAGCTATCTCCTTTATCCGATCGAACATGTAGATATGTCGTATTCGAATAATAATTCCTGTTAGTGAATGCTTTGGCATAATTCAATCGAGATCCCCAGATCTCTTACGGCAATGTCATTATCACACAGAATTATGGTTGCCCTACAGACCAACGCATCGCGACCCAAGGTTTCTAGGCCCAGATCAGAGATATTACAGCAAAGCGAACTTGCTCTCATCTCGGGTCCAGCCAGCTGGAAAGTCATTGAGAAAAGCAGAAAATCAATACTCGCTGACTCTAGAATGCAAAGCAACGCAAACTTTCGATTAATTATCCCAAAAAGTCGTCCCGCAACCAATTTTATCCATCCCAAGTTCCTCGCCTCACACTTCGTAGCTCACTTCGTTACGGTCCCTCAGATAGAAGAGACTGAGCAGCTCCATGTTCCAAACTGTTATCCTATCCGGTGTATCGTTCTGAGAGGATTCATCCCTATCCACCAGTCATCTCCGTATAACCGCTCCAATTGTTTGAAGACTGCGACTTTCGAAACGCCATCAATGATCAAGTTGCTAATACGGGCGCCAATCCACGCAGACCCTACCCGTTGCATATGATCATCCACAGGTCGAAGGAGCATGATAAAGTAACTGGTAGTATTACTCGGGTCTCGAGACTGGCAGAGCAACACTGCTTGTAACTCCTCTGAGTGGCCGTTTTCGATTTGACATGACGTTATTGTCGTTTGCGTCAGAGTCGCTTTGCGCATTTCGAAAGAGAAGGCATCGCGCAAAGCGATGGAGAGATGTTGTTGCCAGTCGTTTTGGGAGACGACGAATGGAAAGGTCCATGTTCAGGGCTCTCCTCGACTTGTACTGTGACCTCCATGTCAGAGATGGTCCCACCCTCCTCTCGTGTCGGGTTCTTATCCTTGGTAAAATAATCAAAGGTCTGCTCATTCATAACTGTGTTAATGTATTGACAGTGACCGGACCACCCACTCCACGACCAGCTTGGTAGATTCGTCGCCTGATTACCACCTTGGTCGGGTCCGAAACACCAGCAGAGGCCAAGCAAGAAATAAAGCTGTCGCTGGCTGGACTTGACATGGACTAGCCGTTGTTCCATGATAGAACTGCCCCAGAGGTGTCGCATCCCAAACTTCTTCTCGAAGAAACCTAGTATGCCACGGAAAGCGTTCAGCCGGTCGGAAATTTGAGACAGATCCCGCTGAGTGAACTCGCTGATGCGATGGAAGATGTGTTCTTGACGCCTGCTTACATCAAGGGCAAACAAGCCCATGAAATTCTCCCCATTTCCACGATATTGGACCTCCAGAATTGGTTCGGAGTGAGGTTCCTTCGACTCATTTCCTTGCATACTTCTATATGGAAGGTTGAAAGTTTCTAAGCAGTACATGCCACGACATTCGAACATGATCTCATCGTCCTTGAAGATAAGACGACGTCTAGACAGCAGCCCTTCCTGATAGATCCAGCCTCTCTTGGCCCAAGCGGAACCTGATAGGGTATACGTATACGGCTGTGGGGGCGTGAACAATGTATAGTTTGCGGTTTGTTTATAAACTCGTCGTGTCCGGTGGCGTACTCCCACCCCAGGAAGACCATAGGATGGGTCATCTCCGGCTATGGCGATTATGGTAATCTCAGAGTTCAGGTAGATTGTATCCATTTGCTGCAACCTGTAAATAATGGATCAGTATTTGCTTGTCTGAGAAATCATGCGGAAAGGGATAAGCATGTCTTCAGACAATTTGAAATAGGAAACCATTAAGCAAAACGGGTGTGGGACGTTACTTTTTAATGTTAGATTTAGGTTACAAAAATTTGATAATAATTATTGTAAGATGTAGTGACTTTATATTATTAAATAGAATAAGTTTATTTCTTTTTGTTGTAAAGATAAAGCAATGCAAAGTTTGTGATTCTTGAAGTTGATATCGAGGAGCTTTGCTTAGCGAATTTTGGGGTCACTGCTTACTTTATTTTTGATTAGCGCGTTAAGGGACCTTTAATTTCGGAATTATATTAGTAAATTATAGGTATAATTTTATTTAATTCTAATATTAACATAAACTTTTAAAAGGACTTTAATTATTTGGATTTTAATAAAAAAGCAAATAGTTGATAAATTGATTAAATCAAAATTGTTTTATTTGCAAATATATTAACTTGGGGCCGAAAAAGAATTTATACATCCAAGCGAAAGCGTGAGCAAGCAAAGGTTACTTATAAAAAAGAAAAACGTTAGCAATAAGCTGCTTAGCGGAATAAATAAGTTAGTTATAATACCCTAATCAAACCTTACTTACTTGCTAGCTTAGGGTTAGGGCTAGGGTTAGGGTTAGGGTTAGGGTTAGGGTTAGGGTTAGGGTTAGGGTTAGGGTTAGGGTTAGGGTTAGGGTTAGGGTTAGGGTTAGGGTTAGGG
>JGI24508J20089_1000107_pt1 | contig 111262 bp, 127 predicted proteins | sample LinPmetageLP24_FD_20089 | JGI IMG/M metagenome (IMG submission 20089)
CCCTAACCCTAACCCTAACCCTAACCCTAACCCTAACCCTAACCCTAACCCTAACCCTAACCCTAACCCTAACCCTAACCCTAACCCTAACCCTTTAAATTAAACTATTTTATATCTTATAATCTCTTTAAATTCTTTCAACTTTTCAACTTCAAATACACTTATACTCTCTCTTAACTCTTATATATTTTAACTCTTATATATTAAACCCTATATCTTCTTTTTATTTAAATCTTTCTCTTATACTAATCTTCTTCTTTTATTCTGATTACTTCTTTTTTTATTTATTCTCTTACTTTTTAATCTTAACCTACTAGCGGTTAATAAAGGGAAAGGTAAAAAAAAGCTTAGAGGTTAGGGGGGTAAAGAATTTAAGGGTAATTCTGATTATATATATCAAGATCTATAAGTCAGCTCTACTCTTTACTCTAGAACTCGGCCAGGGCCTTAGCAGCTACACAATTAGCTTGAATACATTGGATCCCACTAAAGCTGGCAATTTCTTTTAGCTAAAGCATATAAGCTAGTTTTGTTTTAAAAGCTTGCTGGAAATGCTTTTATAACCACTTCTGGCTTTCTAGCCGATAGTAAACCTTATAGCAAAGCGGTATGATCATGTTTAGGAAGCGGCATTCGATCTTCTTATGGTTGGGATCAGTAGCATAACAAATGTCTTGTAACTGGTAGCACTTTTAATAAGTAATATATTGCTTAATCTACTCTTTGCCTTTGGTTTTTTGTACCTAGTAAGCATTATTCTTAGCATGGATTTAGAAGAATCGCCGGAAGCACATTTGCGAAGCGTAATTAAATTTACGACTTTGGATTTAATAAGATAAGCAAGTGTTGAGTATGGTTTGTAGGTTGCTTGCATAACGGTTAAGCATTTGATTCTACATGTAGTTTTGTTGTAAAACCTTGTTTGGCTTAGTAAAAGTCATCCTTACTTACATTGGAAGGCTAAACTTAAGGTTGATCGGATAAAGCTTTATATAAGGATGTATACAAATCTGGCATGCTTTATTCTCAGCTATACATTATCGCTAATGCTGCTTAGTATTAAGAAATTAGCTAAAAACGCCACGAGAGCAATGTTGTTAAGTCAAGTAGAGTTGTATTGCTTTCTTGTTTAGAAGCAGCTGAGTATCAAGTTGTGGCTTTCAGGTTTGGTTAAGTATAATAATAGAATAAGTCTTTGCATTGTTATGGCTTGCTTGATCGGATTCTTGAGTAAAATCAGACATCAAAGTAGAGGCATTAACATAAATAATCTAGCAAATAAAGGGATGGTCGAATTCAAGCTTAAGGGTAGACGTGGCTATAATAGCAGGTTGGGTTGGAATATTAAATTATTGCGTGATGATTAACTTTTTCTTTTTTTTCGTCCCAAACTTGGAGGTATATAATGGGCATTTAAGGAGATTAGCTAATTGTATCACGTTTTCTTTGGTTTGGTAATATAGAATGATCTTATTTTATTGATAGTTAAAGAGATCTTCCCGTGGCTAGCATGATTAAATCAGATGAGCAGCCTTTTTGATAAGGGTGCTAGCGCCCTTTTCACGCGTGACAACATATCGAACATTTGATTGATTAGTTGATTCTCAAATGATCCGAGGCTTAACTAGCTTGTTGTACTTAAGGAACTTCTCTTGCATAATCGGAAGAAGCGTGGCAATCATCCAAACGATTTGGGTCCTGATTTGCTGCATATACCAGCTTAATTGGCCCATGCATGGCTGATAATCACTAGCTGTAATGGTAAGATATCTTTTATCAATTATAATGCGTGCTAAGCGCTACTTGCTGACTTCCTAATAACAGTATTTGAGAAAGCTTTGGGTGTATGTTGCTTTGGCTGACGCAATTACCAAGGAAGTCGAATGTTTACAACCAATAGACCAAATGAGAGGTTAAATGCTTACTTTGTGGAAGCGTTCAAGCATGTCACTTTGCAAAGCAATGGTAGGAAGAATTAAGATAGTGGTCTTAGCATTTGCAACGGCTGCGCTAATTATAATAATCAATGTTTTGCTAGCACCAGTCTCGAGGATCAGAATAATCTGCTTAACTGGCTGTGGACTTATAATGATTAGGATTTTATTTTGCTGATCGGGCGCCTGGAACTATAAAGTAGGGTTATTATAAAGATTGTGAGCCATTGCTAAAAGGTCAGCCTTAAAGTAGGCCCCTCTGCGACGAAGCTAACCACGCTTGGAAGCATCGAGCATTCGAAGTGAGAGGGTCTTCGAAGCACCTCGTAGCTGCTTTTCTTAAAGAAGGTAATCAAACCGGAAAAACGTACGCCAGCTTTCTGATGCTTGGTAATTGCGGTGTAGCAAAGCATTCATAGTAAGAGTAATAATGCTTGCATACGCATGATTAAACGTGTGATAGCTGTGGTTACTTTGTTTGGTTAGGGCTATTAGATTTAATTTATTTTTAATGTTGTCTTTTACATAATCCTCAAGATCAAAATTGGCCCAATTTTTGATTAAAAACTTCTCTTTGGTAATTGAAGTAATTACTTGTCGCTACTATGCACTCTGAAATTGTGGAATCTTTGCACAAATGCATGCCTTATGCAAATAAGCTGAAATGCTGCCGTTAGCCTATACAATGCTATCCAGCCTTGCTTACAGGTATGGCGAGATAAGGGCACCTGATTGCTGTTGTCGAAGGAATATCTGGCGCAATGGCAAGACATATGCAATATAAACTAGCAAGAGATTTTCAATGGCCTTTAGTAAAAACCAGATGTTGTTCTTGTACGCGCCAAATTGCTGCTAACTCTTGTGATACTAGGTATAGATTATAATTAACTTTTCCCATATTAACAAATGGCGCTGTCGAGCATTGTTTCGCCACATCACTGATAATAACTTAGATTCTTATAATGATAAATTAAGTAGGATATGGCATAGCACTAATGCTTGCTTCAGGAACTCTTGGGCATATGCTTTGTAGATTTCTATAGCTTTGGGAGATAAGATTATGCTTTTATTTTTAGCCTTAATTAAGAACATGGCCTGGAACTTAGCATTATTTTGGATTTGCCGGAATAGAGCTAGCTTAGCACCCTCTAGGAACTTATAATTGCTTGGATGTGAGAGCCATAAGCTTCCAAAATCTTTCAAATCTAGATTATCCTTTAGTTTTCACAATTTCATTAAGATCAGGTCCTTGGCTTGGAATAGGAGCTTGTCATAGAGCAGGGCATAAGCTTGTTAATATTTAGAAATTACCAAGTTCGAGATTTGCGATATCTGCAATTCAACCTCGTGATATTTCATTGTTTGCCTGTTTAAGAGCCATCGAGCTTGGTGTTTTATAATTGCAGCTTTTTTAATTTTGAATAGATATAGTTGCTATTGTAAAATATGGTCAAATGGCGTTTTAGCTAACTGCTGAAAGAACTTCTTATAGATCTTAGCGAGAAAGATAAGGATTTGGTTTTCGTTATCTTGCTTTTGAAAATAAGTATAGTTAAAAAGCATAAGCTAAGTAGTTTACGTTAGAGCTGATAAATGGCTGTTGAAATTCTCCAGCTTCTTTTATAATCTTTGGCTTTTCCCATGGACTTTCTTGCTTAGCATAACGCAAAAACTCAAGATAGGCGATTTGAAAAGCACGCCGCTAACAATGTAGCAAATCAAGGCTAAATAGAATCGCTAAATGGCATGCTTGAAAGCTAGCTTAACCCCTTTCTTATCTTTAAAATCCAATGCTTTCATAATCTTATTTATAACTTAGATCTATAAAGTAGTTAGTTAAATAATATCTTTGGGAAGCATTTGATTTAACTTAGCTTGAGTGAAGTGATTGTTTTTGCTATATATCACTTAGTAATAGTATACCACTAGCTGCTTTATGATAATAAAGTAAGTGATTAAGGTTGATGTATTCTTGAAATACCAAAACTTATCAGCTTTGCTTAACGCTTTAACATAGAATTCGTTTAGGATGTTAGCTTATTGCTATGTCATTTTCTAGTTTGGCGAAATGTTGCTACACAACCGGTAGGCGTCTTTTAGGATAGCTTTAGCTGCAACTAGGATTCGAATAAGCTGAGGATCTTCAGCATCCTCACTACTTATATCAAGCTTTTTCTTCGGCGGCAGCTTATATAAGTCCCAGATCTCTTCATCTTTTAGCATTATCAAGTGATATGGAAATCTTGTTAAGTTATGCAGTTAAAGCACTCTTTTCGACCTTAAATCTCTAATATCTTAAACTACAATTGCTTACTTATCAAGATCACATTTCATATCGTTGTAATCCTTTTCTAACTTTTTAAACAATTCCTTTTTGGGCTTAATTAGTATAGTTGAATGGGTTGGGTCCGGTGTTTTTACGCCCTTGAGAATAATAAAATAAATAACTAAGGCATTATTAGCAAAGTAAATTTGGAAAAGGCAACTCTTTTAGAACGGCATCGATTTATACTTCCTTGCACTTTTTTTGTTATAGCTAAATATATGGTCTTGCATTTGCAAAAGGCGGATTGTATAAAAAGGATCTTCGATGGGGCAAAGAAGACAACGAAATCTCGCATAAATTAGGAAGTGCTTAATTGAGGCAACCGGCTGCCTAAGCCTATCTTTCTTTAAAATCTTTAAGTCCCGTAACGTCAATGCATTGATATATGCTAAGTGAGCCTTCAAAGCCGGACTCAATAAACGATGCGGCTCGCCCTACAAATATCGCTTAACATTGCTTTGGCTGGAAACTAGGCACATTTAGTAACATCAACATACAATTACTTGATGAATCAGGTTATAAACAAGATCTAGCAATATAATAATAACAAAACCAATTAAATAAAGCCTTCTGGTAAGCGTAAACTAATAAAAGTATTACTTATTATTAACCTCTTTTAAGATGTAACCTTTTAGAATGTAAATTCGTACTTGCCAGGGGGGCATAAAGCTGCAAGTAGTTTGCGCCTTCCTTTTGGATTGCAAAAGGGCCCTCATATAAGAGGTAGGCTAAATTATCCTCTCGAGCCTTAATATCAAGTTGCACTCGATTATCTTCCGCAAGCTTGATGTTTTGATATTTTATCAAAATATCCTCAATCCAATTAATCTCTACCTTTGCATCAATTAACTTCCCGCAAATCTCGTAAAGTTCGACTTGTAACGCGTGATTCTCGCGTTGTAAATCGCGATTCGAAAGGCAAATTAGTGAAAATCACAAAAATTCCACATCGAAACATGTACTTGACGCGTTCCTTCTCGAATGTGACAACATTTTGAGATGATAACTCTCTGGAGCGCAGCTCCTTGACTCTCAAAATACGTCGCGTCGAAGATGCTTGGAAATCCTAACAATTCTCTTTCCTTTTGTTTCGATATATTGAATAATCCTCTTCGAGCTGGATCTGATCTCGCTTCGAATCAACGCCCCTCGAGGTCCGTCCCCTCGAGAGTCTATAAGACTGCACTATACCTGTAAGGGTAAGTGGGTGGTTTCTCGAAATTCCCTTCTCTTCAAATGCGTCCTCGATCAACGATAAGCCTGCCGCAGGCGTAGGGGCTTGCCCCCTGCTTAAGAAACCCTAACCCAAACCCTGGACCGGAGGCCGATCAAGCCTCAAGCGAGATCTGACCCTGACTCGAACCCGCCCTGACCCGTGCCTAACGCGACAAGGAGAGGGCGGATCAGGGGTAAAGTAAGCCTGAAGCGAGCCCCCTGAACGCAACCTCGACGACTCCCGAACACGTTCCCGGACCCTAACCCTAACCCTAAAAGCTGAGACACCGATGGGCCCACGACTTGAACGACAACCCAAATAGAAACTAACACTGGAGGATATCACCTGCACCTAACAAGATAGCAACAAAAAGGGCCCAACTATTTGTCGCGTATTTTTGAATCCCCATCCAAGGAGCGCACTTCTTCTGCAGTCATGCTTCAGCATGTTAAAAACATCCCTATCGAAAGTAGAAAGTTGAACGAGCAAGCAATAATTTCTAGTCCCATCTCATCCCTGCGCCTTGAGCATGGTCAATGCCCGAAATTTCGAAAGAAGATCCTGGTCCGAACATCATAAATTCGTGATATGCCCTCAACACTGCAAAGTTCAAGTACAATCTTCGATCCCATCTCCAACGCTCATTTGGGAAAAGCGGCCTATCCTTGATGAACATCACAACAACTAACTTGCCATTTAACCAACGCAGTATCAGTGCACCGCCACCGTATGCAAGACTGCAGATCATATCGCCAGGTCGAGTATCCCCGTAAGTGTTGATAGCAGACATTTCTTCTGCAACGAGGTCTACATGCTTAGGTTGAGCTCCACCAGTAACAGCCCCGGAGTAGTTTGTCCACCCATATACCGTGGCACTACTGTCCCACACACGACGAAAAGAATCATACCCATCTCGCAAGGTCGGATCACGGAGCTGTCCAGCATCTGGCCACGTGGAGGAACCTTCAAAGTACCCTGGCTCACTTGAACGATTCGAGTCCAGAACTCGGGCGGATGGAAGCAAGTTGGATTCTGTCACCTGCTTCGAGTACAAGATATTCGTCTCCTCACTCGTGTAATGACCAACGAGCAGTTCATTTTGGGCCTTTTCATGGGCCAGGATGACCCCTAGCAAGTTACACCTAACAGTAGCAACGGTGGAGTGTCCAGCCTCCAAGAATATCTCCGAAGGTAATGCTGCTGTCCAAGAGCGAGGACTTTGACCTCTCTGGGAGAAGTAATAGAATAAGCTGCGAAGTTGGAGGTCATTGACCACAGAGGATTGATGATCCTGGAAGTGATGTTGAAATAGACTCTCGAGATTTTCCCATTCGCTCTTCTGGTAAGATATGGAAATATTTGCTTTGCAACAGGCGGGTCCTATCTCAAGCACTCCAAAGATTCTGTCTCGTGGGTCGAAGCAAAAAGACTCCCGATAAAGATGAACGTTATCAAGCAAGGTGTTATTGTTCTTTTGCCGTTTGCCTCGCTGGGCGAAAATATTGTAAAGAGTGGTATCTGCGATGAAATCCATCGACGATTTATATTTATCTTCAAAGGCCCGTTTATATATTACCATGTGCTTTTCTAACGCTTTTTCGAGAAGAGTGAAGTCGAATGAGTAAGCACCACCTTGCACCACAATTCGGGGAGCTAGTATAACTTCCTGGATGATCCATAATCGAGTCCAGTAGGTACGATCGCAGAACGCTAAGATGCATCCCCACTTTCGATAGTCAGAAGCTCCGTCAAAACTAAGCTTCGATGAATCCGTGATAATATCGACAAGGTCGCCCATACTGGAAACTGAGCATGCTGCAGAATCTTTTTGGTCCCAGGTCAGCGATGGATCGCGTCTTGATTTTGGGATGTATTGCATTTCGAGTCCCACCCAAGCAACAACCTGCCAAGCATGAGAGTATATGTTGCCCATTTGTGCCACCTGACTAATATTAGGATAAAACACACGACTTCAATATAGGAATATATACCTGATGAGCTTTCTCTATATCATCAGACTGGTTTATACAAAGAGCATCGATCCAAAGAACTCTGACACCTGGAACCTCTCCTTGGTCTCTCAAATACCACAAGGCGCTAAAAAGCTTTTCTCTCACTGGCAAGCATACATCATTAAGTATGATGGAACACGGGGTCTTGGTGTCGGCTCCCCATTCGTAAGAAAGGGCTTCATAGATAGAATCTGGATCCTCAAGGCCTGCGTGCTCCAGGGAGCACGTAATTGTATCCGGATTCGCGGGGTCCCGGGGTTGCAGCCCTATCAAGCGTATCTCGAATGTTGATGTGTCGAGTGGGCGGTAGGGAAATACAAGCGAGGCAGACGACATGCTGAGTTCGCTTGAGAGTGGTGAATTTGCCCATTTGCCACCACGCTGGACGTGCTTGCTTCTGATCGATGAGACGTTGACCATGAGACTTGGAGATTAGGCAGCTCTGTGGGTACACGTCACGGGGCATTGACGACTCGACCAATCATGCCTGTTAATTCTGCAGGGGACGACTATCTTTGAGTCAAGACAATAAATTTGTTTAATCCAAAAGGCCCATTTACTCAATGGTCCTCACATACAAGTTCTAGCTTCCAGCGAAACTACCTCTTATTTCCATGGTTATGTATATCACTCAATCAGACATTTTCTGGACAAGCTTCCTATTTTCTGGAGAAGGTTGTGCCCCTTGATGATACTTTCACGAGTCCAATTTCGCCTGATTCTGGAGCATTTGGTTATGGAAATCAAGTTGCTGATATTGCTCGCTGTTCGCTACATGATGGCTAAATATGACTAGAGACGATAGAGGGGAGGATCAACTCAGGGCCTCTGAATGGTGCATGTCCCTGGTGCGCTCTGCTCGAGATATCGGTCTTCTACTGAAGTCACCTCCATCTAGTCTGGCTTACCACTTGCGCAAATCTCTTGGTCCTTGGTATCTGACCTTGTGTCCTGTAGATCTTCTGATTCTTTGGACTAGCCGTGGCTGGACAATATTTCGTTGCCGCTGTTCGGGGCACCTGAAGATCGTCTCGCGAACATGCTTCGGTGTAGATGTGGCACTAAGCCTGGCGGGATAAAATAAACAATACTGACTGATACGATCATCTAGCGGACTTTCTGCATAAAACAAGATAATCCGCGTAAGACTTCGACTTGCTTCAAAGTAGCGTGTCAGTCTTGACAGCGTATTGCAGCAACATCCAGCAAACAACGCGCTCCGGCCTTCATCTCTCACCCCTCAAACCTTTCTTCGCTGACGAGTTTCAGTGGAACTTCCCGATGGTCTCGCCCAAGTCACTTTAAACAAATCATTGATTTTCATGTCAGGTTGTTTTGGGCAAGAAGCGCTGGCGCTGGCTGGGACCACATCGCTCAAAGTATGACCAAAGTCAAAAGAATTATATTGACACACCACTACCAAAGACAATGCTGTAGAAAGGAGAGAGATCATGATAATCACCCGACAATCTGTTTTAACCAGCCCAAAAGAAGAGCCTGAGTTCTTCTCTCCACTTTCGCCAGTCGCCGTGGCCGTTGCGATAGCGGCTGTGTCGGTAGCTGTCACCGCACTTCCTGTTCCAATAGTCGCAGTCTTAGGCGCAAAGATATCACTATTCGAAGTAGTATTGGCCACCATACTAGACGCGACAGAACTGTAACTTGCAAGTGCGCTCGATGGAAGTGGAATTGTATCCTCCTGGTAAACATCTTGAATTGCAATCGAGCAATTGGCAAGAAGAAGATCAGTGAGTACCTTGGCCTTGTCTTCAGCGCGTCTCTGTATGGCTTGAGACTCCTCTCTCGTATCCAAACCCCGGAGTCGGTTCTTGGAACTGGCCGTCTTGCAGAAGTCCGGCCGATAAATGGCTCCCTGGCGAAAAGCGAAGAATCATGAGAACATGACTGCGCGCTGTCCGTTTGTAAACGATCGGTAGTTCACTGATGCTACGTTGTCTTTGAATGTTCCTCTACATCTGGAATACTATGTATTGATCAGCAGGGAGTTTGGATGCTTCAAGGTCGCCAGCATTTACAGCACGGCAATTACGAGACTTACGCTCATATAGTTTCTCACCCATTGTGGTTCGAGGTCAGGCCGTGAGCAAACTTGTTGTGTACATTCGTAAACGTCATCTTCTTGGTTTGGGAATTGAAATGTATCAGCGATGCCGTCATCTCTTCCACAGTTTGAGTCACCATGGGTATGACGCAAGCCCATCCAATGTCCAAACTCGTGGATTAACGTAACTCCACGAAATCTTGACTCAGAAAGAGCAGTAGCATCATCATTCCGTCGCAGTGCATTGATGTTTAGCACTACTCCGTCTGTGTCAAATTGTTGATCTTCGGGAAATACTGCGTACTGTTTCCTACGGTCAGTTCATCTGTTATGGGAACCAGGTTGCTATACATACCCCATTGAGTTTCTGAACACTGTCAGTAACAATGGAATTCACAATCCAGATGTTAAGTGTGTCAGGACCGCCAAGTCTGGTTGCCTTTTGATAAGATTTGTGTTTCGCGCGTATTGATCTGGCGGCTGAATTGTCTCCATCAGGAGAGATGTGGAAGGTAAAGCTTTTGGCGGTGTTTGTGGCTTTCAGAATAGTCAACTCCTCGTTCCATAGCAGATTTATTCCAAACTCCTTCACAGCTCTTTCAAAGTACGCATGCTTTCATAGCCCATTAGTAAAGCTCCATTTGAAAGAACTTTCACTTACCTGTTTGCGAACACGACTCCTGAGTATCTCTTGATCAGCAGCCGATTTCTCGTCGTCAGGTACATAGTTGTAGATAACTTCAGAGACATGTTGTCAAGGAAATTGTCGTGATATTTAACCTTTGTTCGAATCTTCATTAATACACGGAAGCGGTATGTTTGTATATGAGAGGTCTAGTGTTCTTCCAGATGACTGGAGCTCATGATCATTCAGATCTCAGCCCTGCGCCGAGCAGGGCAAAGTAGTTAGTCAGTCTATGGATAACTAGAAAGTATTCTTCAAGACGCCCATCCAGATATTGGGGGTCATCGTGGCAAAACTTGAGCATCCAGTAGACATTTCCAAGAAGAGCTTGTCAAGCTTGGCTATCAGGAATCTGTTGGGCGGGTGGAAAAGGAGGTGCCAAGAAGTCAAGCGCATGCTTCAAGATGATATGTAGGTACTGCTTATTTGTGATTAATCTTGGAACATCGTAATTAAGGAAGATTCACAGTCTGGATGCATTCCCAATCCTCTCCCACGATGACTTTTGGAATGGTAGATGAACATTCGATGCCAAGATCGCAGTTCAGCTTGAAGCCTAGATCCAGCCACAAGTTCAGCAAGTTCTATCCATTTTCACACCAAGAACTTGCCAATACTAAGCGACACGTCGAGGTCATCATTCGATCAGCCTCACCTGAGATCTCAGAAGCTAGTCCACTGGGTTTTCTTGATTTCTTGTTCGCGCTGAAAATGTCTCACTAAAATCATGGGATATTCCCATTGCTGCCCCACCCCCGCTTCTCGCTTGTAGAATGCAGGGCAGTTTCACTGGCTGCAACCCCAGGAATAGCTTACAGTGAGGGGTTCGCTTGTTTTAAGGATCAAGTTCCAGGCCTCCCTCTCTCTCGCTTCAGGGACTTGCAGCCGGTGCTGCCCAACCCAACCTAAAACCCAAGCTGCACTGCGCAGCCTTCACGTCATAGGCTGGTCGGGGCAGAGGCCCGGGACGAATAGTGGGTTGTAGCAACCTCGAGAATTATGGCAGTCGATGGGGCATGTCTGGACCTCCTGGTTTCCAGAAGATCACAGCCCTTTGAAAATAACCTTCTTAAGCTGGAGAATCTTGAGAACGTGTTTGGATTCGTTCACCGGCAGTATAAATCCTTGGACAGGGTCCTAATGTGATAAACTCTGTCGTCGAATGAGAGGGTATGTGTACCGTTGAAGCATAGACTCTGTGTAGCCCAGTAATATGAGGGGAACCTGAAGTATTAACTTCGGTGAACTTCCAGGACAAAACTTGCCATTCACACAAGCAAAATGATAACTGCGCTAGACATAACTAATGCGAGAGTGAATCTTGAGCCTCAAGATAATTTTATTGCCTATGAGAATCTGACCACTGATTGCGAATCTGAACCCGCTTTGCGACCCAAAATCATCGTCCATTTCCGTCGGCTGGATCGGGCTCAATGACGATCAATTCAGGCTGGATCCTTAGCGCAATGGTATTCCCCTTGATGTCGAGTATGTCAAGGAGACGAACATTCTCATCCGTATCAAGTCGATTGACCTTATCGTTGCGATCAACACCGTCATCACGCAGCCACTCATCAAATTGATCAAGACCGGGGCCAGTCTCATTGATATAGACCACAAGACGACGAAACAACTTTGGCCAGATCACGGAAGTTGTCAACGACTTCAAGTCAGATACCTTTGTAGGTAGCCCCGGGAGACCTGTTGCACGTGGCCAAATTCCTTTTCCTGCAGTCCGAGCAGCCTCTGACTTTGCCGACAAATTCTTCCGCAGTACGGGCGCCAATGTTCCATAGAAGGCTGGAAAGGCAAGACCATCCAAAAGCAGCTTCGTGTTCATCGATTTGTCAATGAGATCACTTTTGACAGTGAGTTTTGCTCCATCCTTGCCAGGACCATCGCTACCACTGTACACAAAGCCAATAAGCCTCCCATTGGCATCAATTCCGTTGGACAACACGAAGCCAGGGAGACTATCTTTATCGGCAGACTTGATTTTGTTGGGAAGATCCTCCCAGTACTTAATGTTGGTGAACCCGAGTCCTGCCAACAATATGTCGCGGGCTTTCTTGCCTCCAGTGAGTTCTTGATGAGTTCTTTCGAAGTGCGTCTCCAGTGCGTCAATGGCCTCGAGGCGTACAGAGATGCCGCGGCCGTTGATTTTTGGCGGTCTTCCCGATAATCGGGGAATCTGATTCTTGTCCAACACCAGCTTTTGATTGTCTGGTGCGAACTTCACCGTATCGCCATCAGGTTCCGGACCCTGCTTCGGGAGGTCTGGATAACGAATGACAAAGTTCCCATAGAGTAAGGTGTATTCAGTCATGACGATAAGATTGTTGTTATTTGATGGTGTTGAATCTGGATGTTGACCCGCTCAAAATATCAGGAATCGATGCTGCTTAAATCCACCATCAAACAGAGTAGCGTATAATGATACTTTCAGCTCATGCAACTCTTCGGCTCTGAATCTTAGATCCTGGGGCTTGCATCCAATGTTTCATGTACGTTACACAACATTACCATATCGACGTCCCCATATACATTCCTGAACATCCTCCTTTACTAGGGGCGGTATGTTCCAAGTCCTTTGCATTCCAGACGTACGCCTTTCTTTCCTTGGTCGCATAGACGTGAGTTCAATCCAATAAGGGTTGTTGGCTAATCAACCACCTTCAGCCCATACAGTCATCAAGCACTGTCATTGGATCTTTTGTCTTGCTCCACAGGCAAAGTCGTGCTACTTCCAGTCACATTCCCAGCTTCTAACTCAGTCCCATTGCGATCTGGAACCATCATCCGTGAATTATTCTGCCCCGCAGTAGGCAAGAGATCCTTTTTGCTGCACTTGAACTGTGCCACTGATACCATGGACCACAGTTAGCCTTAAATTTTTGGTATCATCATGATGTCTCTATGGGTGGCTATTGGAGTCCTCTTTGCATACCCTCTTCACAACGGACCCAGCAATACCGTGTGCTTTCGGGGTTAACATCACATCATGGAAACTCACTCTTTCCATTATGTGATTTCGCGTCTTTCTCGAGTATGCAAGCCTGCCCAACTCAGTGATTCTTCGGTTCTCCGAAGAGTTTGCTGGGTGTACTTCTAAGTCCAAGTTTCATCAATATGCGGATGTCCAGAATTCTCACTAAGAGCCTGTTGATTATCGTGCTATTATTGCAATGTGTCGTCCTCGATGCGATCTTTGGTGTAAAGAAGACCCATAATTGAACAACTAAGACACAGAAATTCGGCCACGATCTTGGCATCAACGGAAACCGCCTGCTGTCTTGGGATGCAATACCCCGAGTATGGAACTTGCCGAGATAGTGGCTGGGAAAGCATCACACCGTATCAATCGCCCCGAGGTTTCGTATTGTCACGTCAAAGGAAATAACCAAGACAGTAGCTCAGCCCGAGAATACGCCACCAGTCAGATGTTGGCTGAGTTTTAAGATTGGAAGAAGTCTTGCGTAGAACGTGCTAAAATGTGTGGTTATGAATCGTTTTGTGTATTCCCTCATCCCGGGGAAGCTGTCAGACCCCTCCGGTTCTCGTTCAGGTGCTCGCTCATTTCCAAAGTCCACCACCAATCAGGAGATCGGTGGATTTGGATGACCGCCCGACTCCTTCGGTGTTAGTGTCTATTTGAATGGCGTATCCATGGTTGTTGACCCAGGATATAATGATCTGATATCTAGGCAACAGCTACCTGGCAATTCTCCAAGAAAATGGCTTCTTGGTATCCATGTGACAGAACCTAACACTAATCGGAGTGTTCTTGGCCTTCAGCACAAAAGAAATATGCCAGCCTTGAGACAAACCGAAGCTTTACTGACGGATAGACATTGCGAAAGCCTGAAGGAACCTTTGCGTCTATGAATGCTGAATTGACCATAGATTTCGAGGCATTTCGAGGCATTTCGATGCCATTGGATCCTCGTGTCCTTACGGCTGAGTGGCTGCGGTAAGATCATCCATTTGTACGATACAACGATCCAGTACACGATGATCTCAATCATCTCAATGAAAGCATCAGTTGAATTCTTCTGGCTCATCTGGAAGTGCGGAAGAGAATTGAGTGATTTTGCTTCAGGTGGATTTCGAGTGGTTGCAAGAGCAAGACGAGGCTACATCGTGGACTTCCAGTTCAGCCTTGGGCAGAACGCAGTTGATATGATAATACTGTCAGACATACTCAACAAATAACATTTTCTAGGAATATGCGTGTTCCAAATGAATTCCGATCAGGATGTAGATCAAGCTGTTGTGCATCAAATGATGGGTGACTGAAGGGCTGAGTAAGCGTAGCAACTAAGCTCAGCATTTCAAGCTCCGAAATTCTGGGGATGTGTTTCAAGGCACACTGAGAAAGGCTTGGGTTAATTTCGCATCGATTGGAGATCTTTCGACACTACCAATGAGTGCCAAAGGAGCGCGAAAGGGGCCTAATTGAGACCCAGGAAGTAAACTTGCAATTGTACAAATTAGTAATGCGGATGAGACAGAGCGTCTCGAACCGGCGTTAGGGAAGTACAAAACCAAACAAATTAAGCAAGAACAAATTGAGTAAAGGTTGGTTGGAAATTATTAGATACCGATTGCAAATTATGGCGAGGAAGTCTGCAGGCGGGAATTCAATATGCGATAAGAGTCTTGTAAATAGTGAACCGAGGCACTGAAACAGGTGAGGGGGGAAATTATATTCACAATTTCTCCATCCTGCGGGAGCACATCCTTGGTGGTTGATATCTGACTCGGGCACTTCGCTCTTCCAATTACAAGAATATAGCTTCGCAGGGCGACAAATTTCACGAGACACCTCACCCGTCACCTCACCCGTCGCGAAACTCCGCGACTCGAAATGCCGCACATTTCTCGGAGCTCAGCTCCTGCATTCTCCTGGCGAACTCTTCCACTGATTGAATCCTCTTGTTTCCTACTCCAGAAGCCTCATCAACTGACACACCATTCTTTGCAGCTAGCTCTGCTTTCTGTTTTAATGCTGTGAGAGACTCTGCTATTTTCGCTACATCTTGAGCTTTTGAAGTATGTGTCAGAAGATCCAGCAAAGTGAACACAGGTTCAACCAGTACCAAGTCTTGGGGTTCTTTGTGAAGGCTTGCATGTTCCAGCATGACAGTACATGCTGATACGATGATCTTCAGGAGAAACCAAATGCACGCAAAATCACCCTGCGGTAATAGCCGAAGAAGCTGCGTGGACCCCCGCGCCTCCTCAAGGAGCAACTTTTCAAGATTGGCTGTACGGACTTCGCGACATACCGTATCCAGCGCGTGGAAATAAGTGAACTTTAATATGACGCTATGTAGCAGGATGAAAAAGCTGGGTGACTCATGTATGCTGTTCAAGTTCTCGACAAGAAGCATGCATGGACTACTTTGGTTCCACCCTTCTAGCATAGAAATTAGATCTTTTGCGCTCCGCAATCGATCAATTTCCGAAGACCTCTGGGCTCGTGTTGACAATAGGCGCTTATAAATCTGCCCTTGAATGATGGACAATCCAATATGGTTATTGTAGAAATTGACCTCGTTAAGACGGCTGTGGTTCAAATCGATAGTCTCGAGAGGAAGATCAATATCCATATCGTCATCATCTTGAGCTGGAGGATTATGCGTCCGTATGCTAATGTCCTTGTCGTAGATATACAGCAGCCAAAAGACACACTTTCTTTGTTCCAGATCGGCAGAGACGACGCCATGGTTGCCTCGCCGATGCAGGTTCATGTCCTGTGCAAGTTTTACTGCCATTGAGATTAAAACAGAACCTGGCTCTGCGTTCGGTGTTCCTTGCAGCAAGATCGCCATTCCAAGCAATGCTTGTACAGCCATCAGCTCATTCGTGAGCATAGAGAGCTCCCCAACCAGGGCTAATGCGTTCTGAAGATAGCCACAAGCATGGATGTCCTCCTCGATGGTGTCCCCAGTCTTCATGGCTCGGAAGCGATGCGCAAAGGAGAAAACTACATTTAGGCATGCTCGCCACGCCGGGCTTTCCTGACTATCATCTTCATACCACGACTCGAAGGCTCCCTGGAAGGTTGTAGCGTCGAAAATAGGGAACGCTGAATTGAAGCTCGAAAAGGTTTCTTGGATTAGAAGTTGGGCTGCATCCCGTCCTGGGAGTGGTTTGAGTTCTCGTGACCCCGTGAGTGACCAGTTCAGGGGCGTACGAGTTGCAATTGGCCTAGAGACTGGTAGGTCAGCTTGAACGTTTCAAACATAGTAGCAAGAGTAAAATCTGTACCGTAAGGCGAGACTGAAACATGCCGCTCAACACTCGAAGGTGTCTCGAAATATTTTCCCCGTTTGCGCTTCATTCCGCTGTGCGAATCTGGTGACTTGCTTCGTGGGGAAGTTTCCACGACATCAAGAGGTAGGTCCGCATTTAATTGATGTCCTACCCCGGACGTTCCACCCCTCAATTCCGCCTCCAGGAGACCTTCCATCCTTTTCAGTCTCTCCTCAAGCTTTTCGACATGCTTATATCTACCAATTGTCAGCCTTGCTGATTTGGGCAAGCAGATCGCATACCCTGGTGGTCTTCTCGGACCCTCCTTAGTCTTGGCTGGGCTGAATGTGCATTCGATATTGGACTTCGTACACGGTGTACAGCTACCAAGAGCTGCATTGCAACGTATCTTCTTCTTCTTGCAGGAATCGCATGCCTGTAATTTATCAGCACTGGGCTTCATGAACAGAGATTTATTGATGAAACCTTGGTAACCATGACCATCCTTTCTGATCTGCTCTGATCTTCCGGCATCGAAAGCTGTGTCATCTTGCAATTGCCACATAGGTTTCAAATAGAGTGACCTAGACTAAAGAATAGCCATTGAAGAAGTAGACACAGCTGAAAATCGCGTTTCACGAGCTCGCTGAAGGTAAGACTACAATCGTGATGATTCTGTAATGGATAGCGGAGAATTTAGTTGGTAATCCAAATGCTCACTGCTTATCCGAGGTCGTCGCCTCCTGCTTAGTCATAGCCTGGCACATGATCTATTCGAAGAAGAAAGTAAACCTCAAACTCAACCACCAAAGTAGTTCAAATCACAGATTGGCATCTTTGCGATAGATCGGAATTTTCCCCAGAGCTTTTCTAGTACAACGTCCACCTCACGCGTTTGGAAAGTGCTTATATCCCAAACCCTTCACAAAAGTCTGCTGCCAAGGACCCTGAGACCTGTCCTCCGCAAGATGCGTATAAAACTCGCCATGAGCCGGTCCATCAATTTTGTGATAAGCAGGTGAGCCGTCAGCATTTCGCTCATCAGCATAATAGAATCTGTATTGTCAGTCAGAATATATCGCGACGAAATAGCAGTTTGCCTACTTGTATCCTCGATCGGTGTACGCTGAAGCTGCAGATCGGATGAAGTGCGCTGTTGCTGACTTCCCAACGCCCGAGTTCAGAAGAGATGCGATGATCGTGACATTCAAGATATTTCCGGTGAAGATGAATGTCCTCGAAGCAGTGGGAGGAAGTTGACCAAAGCCCAAGACGGCTTGTTGTGCTGCAACGAAGGCGCTGATTGTGTTGATGTTCATATCTCGTGTGAAGTTTGCTAGAGGAACCGAAAGAGGATCTCTCGGATTGTTTGGTGGAATGCCTGCACCAGCTACCTGCGCGTCAGTATGAGTGTGATGTAGACGGAAAGCTGCTCGAACCATTGTAAACAACGACGCTTGGAAGTCCGTGCGTATCCTTGAGCGTGGAAAATACTCCAACGACAGACTCTGGATCGGAAAGGTCGATGGAAAAATTGATTTGGGTAGCGGTACTATCTTCCTCCTTCATTTTTCTCGATGCGCGGGCGACAATGTATCCCTTTGCAGCAAAAGCATCAGAAACGGAGTGCCCAACGTTCGAGCCGAATCCGAGAAGAAGCATTACTGGGGCTCTCGCTGCCATTTTGGAAGGACGTCTCTAAAGTATAGATGAGCTTCGAGTGGAATAATGTTGATGGGTTGATCAATGAGTCGATTGAATTTGAGATGTGCTGATGATGTTTGACAGAATTTCAAGTCCTAAGTCAGTGGCTCTATATACATTTTCCTGGAAAAAGAACATGCCATGGCTTTGTAATTCTCGACGTCTTGCCCCTCTTAAGTCTTAACATTCTGTTTTGTCAGATATGATCTTCTCGAAGGGATCCTTCGGAACCTCCGATCAAGTTCCAGGCTGGAAAGTAGCCTCCTTCCAACTGCGATTCAAGATATCGCTGATGATATAAGCAGAGGGGATCGACGACATTGCGGGGCAACAGGAGCAAACAAGTCCACATTTCGGTGCCGGAGGCTTCGGGAGCTCCGAATAAATCGTGAAATTCGGCCAATTAAATGGGTCAACATCATCTGCGAGTTCCCCGCAGAAACAGGTTATGCCATTTGACTCAACGACAATCCCAACATGATAGAGATCAATGTGAGTCCTGATCAAGTAACATTATTTCGGGGGATCTATGAATTTGTAAGAATCATGATTTGCAATCATCGAAGAAACAGAAGAGCATTTTCCATGTTCGTGGTACAAGAATGAAGATATAAGTAGAGAGGTGTTCTCTCCAACTCCAATGCATGTTCCATCTCTCTATTCAATCTATTTTACAGAACAATCTTACATCCGCAACTCATTTCGCTTCACGTACTGCTTGATACTCCAGATCACATCCACAATGACTTCAAACGTTTTAGTTACGGGCGCTGCTGGTTATGTGTAGGAGCCCCTTAGATCCACCAGTACGCCATAAAGCTAACGAGCTACAGTGGTGGCTCCGTCGTTGCCGACTTGCTGTCCAGCAATGTTCCAGAGGTCAAGCAAGCTCGAGTCATCGCTGCAGTTCGATCGGACGAGCAAGCCAGGGTTCTATCAGAATCTGGCATCAACGTGCTTCAGCTTGACCTCACAGACAAGGACGTCGTCACGAATGAACTTGTGAAGAATAACAGTGAGTTTCTGTTGTGGGGCGAGAAGGCGCAATCGTGCTGACAGGAATATAGTCAATATCGTAATTCACACTGCCAGCTCCCTGGATCCAAGCTTGGCATTCAATCTTCTTTCCGGGCTTGCTGAGCAGCAGAAGAAAAGCGGAGGCAAGGCTTACTTCATACATGTGAGTTATTGGTTGAAAGGATGGGACTGCATTGACCAAGTATTGACATACACATAGACCTCGGGCTTGAGTGCATTTCTCCCAAAGACTGGCTGGCCAATGGGCGACATAAAGGATTCCGGTCCAGTTTTTGAGACTGAAAAGCAGCTTTCGGATTCATTCGCCCTGCGGGAGGTAACATTACCAACGTCTCAGAAAAGAAAACTTATGATTCTGACTTTCCAAAGACTGACGTTTCTGTCACCGAAACCGCTGCAGAGCTGGGGATTACCAGTTTCATTGTTGTTCCTTCCACAGTTTGTAAGTTAACCTCCACATGATCCAAATCCTATTCGCACAACACTTGAACTAAACTTTTGCTTCAGATGGTAAAGGTACAGGAAAATGGAACCGGCTCTCCGTCATCATGCCAATCACCGTCCAGGCCGGCATTAAGACGAAGGCCATCTCCAAATTCCCCGATGATGGAGTAAGTAAAACTTTGAGTCTTTCAACTTATGATGACTCGTGACTGATTTTTCCTCAGAACAGTGCAGGCGTACACATCTCCGATTTGACGAACCTTTTCGGACTAATCGTCAAGAATATCCTCCAAGGATCCGGGGATTCAATCCCTAGCGGCAAGCACGGCTATTATATCGCAATCGCCCATGAAATGTCAAGGTGGGAGACACTGGATCGTCTCGCGGCTGCAATGAAAGCTCGTGGGCTAGTGTTAAGCTCGGAGACACAGGTATGGAAAAGTGACGAGGAAGCAGCGGAGGCAACAGGCGTACCAGCCATGTTTGTGGATATATTCTTCAACTCGAGGTAAGTACTCGTCTGTTACCTAAAGGGTCATGACTGATCCAGATCTCAGCGCGAGCATTATTGCGGACAATGCTTTCAAGTTGGGATGGAAGCCTTCGTGGGACAAGACTCGCTTCTTGGACAACATTGATGATGAGGTAGTTAGTGTGCTGGAACTCGGAAAGGCAAAGAGCAGCCTGGTTGACTCTTTGTTTTTGGCCGCTAGCGCGTAAGGAGCACGAGTATCCTCACAAGGCAAGCAATACATGAGAGTCCAGAGGTCTTCAAATCCAATACATCGTTATTTTTTCAGACAGAGCGACGTACCATTGAATCCGTTCTGTCGTGATATGCCACAGCAGGTGCAGTGTTCTTGTACTTGGGTTGGTCAGCATCGCCTTTCTTGTCCATTCTCAAACGCCTTTCCGACTTTGCTTCTCTTTTTCTCGCATTGATCTCTTTGAAAGCACGTCCCAAGTCTGGGGGTAAGGGAACACATTTCCCACTGGAGAGCACGTCTCGAGAGATCCGACGGGTGGCGGCCACCTTTGGGTTCCGGCAGATACACCATGCGAAGTTTTACGCTTCGGCGGTAGAAACAACCATTTTCAAGAAACCTTTTGTCACTTTGACGCATATCAGAATGCTCCGCGGTATGTACGGGATGGTTTCTGGGAAAACCGAAGTTTGAAGACGCAAGGTTATGAGATTTAGGGAACCCCGATTGCTAGAGCGTCATTGACCATGCATTCGAAAGTATTCGAGAACTGGTCATATGTCTAGTCTACTTATCATGGGATTATTTACATACGGATGCAATCTTCCGGGTGATTTGCGTGTGTGCAGCGCTGTTATACTCGACATCCGAGGAAGCGGGGTGGGAACGTCCTTGAACGAGCTCTCCGAGACTGAATCTATGACGGTTATATATAAACAAGAGAATCTTGCGGTTACTTCGAAATGATCGAAATCGTAAAGGCTTATCCGGAATAACATATTCGGATCACAGCTTCCTCCCGCCCGTCGAAACTCTCTCGAAAGGAAAAGAATTTGTAGCTGGGGTAGAAGACACAGCAGAATGTCATAAATTTCGGATTTCGCATGGCAAGGCCCAGTCAGTGGCTGAAAAATACCAACGTCAGCCGTAGCTTGCCGTTGTTTACTTCGCAGCCAGCGGAACAGCTTAGCGAGATGACTTTAGCATCACAGGCGAGATTGTATTGCGGCTACCCCAGGATCTCGGGGATGTCGATTTGATGAAGCTCTCGGAGTTTGGGGCCTGTGTCGGGGACTTTATCTCGGGAAACTAGGGATCACCTTCACGTTTTCGTTGGCCTGCGGTAACACCGCCAGAATTCGAAATTGCGGATTCATTGCTGGGACTTGATTTTCCTGAACACATGTATGAAAGACGTCACAAATGGAAGGCAAAGGTTACACCGATTTTTTTGACCTGATTCGAAGCAGTCTAACGCTTTCCGGTAGATTTCAACAGAATTCTCTGGCTTCTACATTGAGAACAAGCCTCGCTTGGAGGACGACGCCAATCCTTGATCAAGCGAACTCAAAATTCTTGCTCGGCAGATGCGAAACCTGTCGAAATCATGGAGGTGAGCAATTTAGTCGGAAATTGACATATCCCGCAGTCTCGACCAATTTCGTGATGGTGGCGCACATTTCGCAGGCTTGGGCGCAAATTTACGGACATCCCCACGATTGATGAGATACGAGAATGAATGTCGCAGCAGAAACTGCGAAAACCCACCACAGACAAGGAGGCATACATTTGTATCATAGTGAGCACGTTTCGCATATCTCGCACATTGCAACCGTTTCGGCCCCATTTGCGGAAATCTGCATGTCTGACTATCTGCGGGATTGGGCTGGACTTCACCGTTTGTGCGAAGAGGTCTCATCGTTATCTTGTCAGCGGCAACAGCCAATCATCGCAGGCATGTGGGGGTCCTCTCATGTATCCATCCGATACTGTAGGTTTCTCAAGTTTCGGCAATTTTGAGTATATTTTCGGAGTTTCGCAAGCCTAGTCATCTATGTAGTTAGACTAGCTAGACTCCCTGAGGTGACCGAAGACCTACGTCTGGATCATTTCATTAACGACGGGAGGCTTCCGAATTCGCTCTCAGACATGTCGACGTATGACTGAGTACAATTTTCGGTAGTTTCGACGGAGTTCGAGCGTTTCGCCAGCCTCGATATCGCACGTATTGCCCGCCATATCAACCACGGAGACACTCGTTTGCACTGTGCTAATGACGATTCATGACCATTAAATTCATTTCGGGATAGTCTAGCTCTTTCAATAGGAAATGAAGACCTCCTGATCAAGCTTTACAAAACTATATTTACATAATCAAGCAGAGGGGCTATTCCAACTGGGACTGGGTGTTCGAAAGAGGCTCTCATCTGCTTGCCCGTGAGAAGAAAGAGAGGTACTTGAAACTCGGTAGTCTCGGCATCATCAACGAGAATATTCCAGCTTTTAGCTATGTTAGTGTACAATGCTACGAATAAACTTTGGCAGATTCAAGATGCTCGTTCCCAGCTTGGGAATGTTTCCCTATCTACCCTTCCTTATACCTCTTGCTGGAATCCCATGCTGTATCTAGCATCTACAGGAAGTATAGAACGTCTGTTACGATATTCTCTATACTTGATAGTCCTTATATAGTCATATCGTAAGAGATAGACATGCACACAGTGTCCAGGGTCCAAAGTGGTCGAACAGCGGCTACGACTGTGAGCAGCGCTGATGCCCCCGCCAGGCTCGCAGCACATCCAGATATACCTACTCGTACATGCTTACAATATAGGCAGAGCGAGGTCGTGGAGGCTCTCGTGTTGAAGCCACATAAGATGTCAAGCTTTGAGGCTGGAGGAAGGGAAGCGGAGAGCCTGTCCGCCAATTTAGGCTTTCGGCTAGCCAATTTAGTGACCCCCACAAGCTCCAGCCACAACGCCTTTCATTATTCCCTTTCATCAACTTGCATCTTGAGCAAACTAAATACAATCTCGTACTCTTGAAGGGAAATTTCCCTCGAGCAAATCCTCGTGCTTGCATTTGTGATGCTTATCTTCAAGTTCCCACGTTTACACCCCAGGATCAAATCTTCTTTCCCCGCCCTACACCCACAGATTGAAGAGTTCGGGCAGCCCGTCGCAGAGGTTACACTGATTTAGGGATCGTCACTATGTCAGCCAATGATGGCCTCAACCCCAAAGATATCATCCGCACTTCAATGACGCTATCTGTGATCATCGATGCAATGCAAGTAAACTCCATTCTGGTTGAGATCAGCTCCATACCTACACCTTCTCATCAACACATCCCCTGCCTCCAAGCTCTCTCAAGAGTACCACTTCCCCAGACATCCCCTCAATTTCTAGACCGATTCCACACATGACAACCTTGCTTTCGCACGCGAAATGGCATTGTCGGCGATAGAATGCAGCCTGGCCACTGAGGCTGGAAGCTCGACGATCACTGCTAAAGGACCAGGAGCGATAGAAAAGCATACAGCTTCAGGCAGTGGCGACTTAAATGAAGACGGTCAAGCGCTCAGCGATGTCGAGGACACAGCTGTGGTTGATAAGGGCTCTGTTGACCCAGTCTATGAAGCAAAAGCAAGAGTCTTGGACCATGCTGTTCGTGATCCGATTCACGCGAGAATCTGATACTGATATCCAGTAGATCCAAGAGATCGGAATGGGATGGTATCAGTGGCAGCTCTTCATTGTTGTAGGTTTTGGCTGGGCAAATGACAATCTGTGGCCAATCGTCACGTCACTCATTCGTATGTTTACCCGGGAATCGGAATATTCAGATCTGACTTTACAGTGCCTGCCATCGTCAATGAGTTTCATCCAAGTCGTAAACCATATCTTGCTTTGGCTCAAAACACACCACCCTCATCATGATGATCTGGGGCTTCATCGGCCTCGCTTACCCGCTCTACAACGCCTTCCTACCTACCTCCGAACCATCAAAGGCGCGGAATTCGGCGATGGCTCAACATACATCACGTACCGCAACTCACTTATCATCGCAGCTGTTGGGTTCCCCGGAGCTCTTCTCGGTGGGGCACTCGTCGAGATCCCGAAGTTCGGACGGAAAGGTGCTCTTGCCGTATTTACCATTCTCACAGGCGTCTTTCTGTACGGCACCACGACTGCGCTGACGAGTAATTCGCTTCTTGGTTGGAATTGGGGGTTCAATTTTGCGAGTAATATTATGAATTCCGTGCTGTATGGTTATAGCCCCGAGATATTTCCGACCAAGGATAAAGGGACCGGAAATGCGTTGACTGCGACGGTGAATCGTATCTTTGGGATTATGGCGGCAAGTATCTCTAGTCACAGGCTTTGGATACAGTTGACAGAGCTAGCCTATCATTGCTATGTTCGCGAATTTGGAGACCTCTGCTCCGGTATATATCAGCAGCGCGCTGTTCCTCGTCGCGGGTGTTCTCGTTATTGCCCTGCCTTTCGAGTCACAAGGAAAGGCGAGTTTGTGAGACGGCGCGGGGTCTGCAGATACTCCAGGCATTTGAAATGATGGCTTGATCTCATCTCTTCTGTCTCGCTCGAGCCGGTTCAAGTCATGATTTAGTTTGGATCTACCAATACACACATGACCCTTCTTGTGTTCCGCTGTATCTGGCTTTGGACTTGTAAGGACTTCTAGTAATCAGTCTACGCTGGAAGGCATTTTGTCCAAGCCTTATCGTATGCCCAATCCGTCCACGCAGACACTGAGTGCAAGCGTAGCGAAGTCCGTGATTACACACTACAGGCCGAGTGTTTCACAACAACATCAACAACGAACTAACATGTAATCCAAGAGTTCCATTCATCTATAGAAAGAAAGCTTACGCTTATCCATTGAGAACCCTCATGGCGATTTATCAGACATGGAGTACTTCCCTTGATCCTATCGCAGACCGCCCAGAGAGGCATATGACTCGAAAAAAAAAAGCAGTCCACCCAACGCCAAGCAAAGACCATTTTCACTGACCGAAATCGAGAACGCAGCAGCTATCTAATCCTTGCGAAACAAACCAGCAACTGGATGACTGTTCAGCGCCGTATTCTTTGTGATATCACCCTCGATGCCACGTCCGCCGGAACTAGATCCCTCACCACCATCGAATGGAACCATAGCGTGCGTACGAGCGAAGTCGACCGTATCAGTTCCAGTTCCAGAAGCTGATCCAGCGACAGCACCAGTTCCCGAATCCTCAGCATCGAACCCGACCTTCTGAATTCCATTGCCCTTGTTACTGTCCTTAGCTTCTTCTTCATGGAAATCCTTGAAAAGCTCATCTCCATGCTCATTCTCTCCATGAAGCTCCAGAACACCAATCTTCTCCTTGCCCTTGCCCTTTCCCTCCACCTCGCCAATGGCACCGACTCCACCCTCATGGCTAAGATCACCACCATCACCAAAAGCACTGACGCCAGCCTCCCGACCCGTAGCAGCATTACCAGCTGCGCCGCCACCGGTGGGATCCTCGATATTGTTCTTCGTGCCATGACCGCTTGGATGAAGCTTGTGGAGCTTGGTGTTGAGCTTGCTGAGTTGACGGTTGATCCATGGTGTCTTCTTGGTGGACGTCGTATGCTCGGCGGTGGTGGGGTTGGGGATTGGGGTGCTTGGTCGTGACATCTTGATGAGGATGTGTTAAGGTGAGGTGAGGCGAGTCTGGTTTTGGAAGGTGAGGTTGAAAGTGGTTGAAAGTGAGATAGCACTGCTTTAATTCGATCTTACTCGAGAGACTGGCAAAGCGAAAGGTTAGCTCCTGGGTGAGGTTGATATATAAGAGGGGTTGAAGCTCGTACCTTGCTTGCTGTGATGTTCGAGGTAGTTGTGCGAAAGCTCGACCTCTCTTGCGTAAGTTGGTTTGATTCTCCAACTTCGAAGTTGGAATCAAAAAAGGTTGAACGGACGATAGAGTCTTGCTTGCGAGCTAAGCAACGCGGAACTCGAGATGGCGTGGTAAATCATTCACCGAATGCGAGATGAGGCATCATTTGTTGACTTTCGGCTCGAACTAGCGTCTTCCTCGGGGCGATATTTGCGATTGCATCCTTTAATAAGACTGGCGAAATAGTGCATATTCTGGGTAGAGATATTGCATACATATATTAACGCGCCATTACGTAGCTTGGAATGGCTGTTTATGTAGGAAGAAAAGACACATGAATTGCAAGAGTGGGCCGCTTCTGCCGCAACAAACTTGGTATGACGAACAAATAAAGAGTTATCAATAGGGGAGGAAACAAGGTCTACGATAATCCAGAGACAAGACGCCAACCGAGCTCGTTTAGTGTCCGTATACCAACTGCTCATCTTCCAAACGCCACAGGGCGATTTGTGTCCGGCCAGGCAATCGGTCTAAGGTATGTCCTCCGCAAACAGCCAGCTGGGGTCCTTCTCACGTAAAAGCAATGAATTTGCGTCAAGATTATCGGTACTAGCCTTCAGTGCTTCGCCTTCTCAGCCTCCTTCGTCTTCCTCGCAATCGTCGCATCAATCCTCTGGAAACACGCAAACCCCTCAATCAAACAACTCCCAATCCACTTCCACCATACCGCCGTCCCTCTCACAACACCATGTTTCCTCAACCTCAGCCGATCCAGCAAGAAGGTCTCTACAATGTGCAGCCCAATAAACGTCCAAGTCATCTTGCGCACCACCCACAAGAACATCTCAGCCCCGCCAGGATAGAATCCAGCAATCTTGTACAGCAGACTCCCCGGTACGACAAACGACTGGAATATACAAGCCAGCCATGTGAGCGTCAAGATGGCAAAGAGGATGACTTGGACGGGCTTGCGGGGAGGCTCGTACTCGGTGATGCGAATTGAGGAGATGTCGAGAGCAGAGCGGGCTTCGCGGTCCATTTCAACGCTACGCGTTCGTGCTTCGGACCAGGATTTCATGGGAGGTTCGAGGGGTATGGTGTGCGTCTTGCCGTCGGTCGTCTTGAATGTCATGGAAGAGAGGGATATGGAGGAGAGTGTGGCTCCGTAAGCAGCTCGAGATGATAGCTTGCAGAAGTGTTGGAGGTAGTAGAAGAGGGAGTCGGCGTGATCTGCGTTCATGTGTTTGATGATGCGCGCTTTGGCTGCGTCGTCTTGAGGTGTGTCTGCCATTTTGTATTAGGCACAGGTGGAATACCTCGGGTTGTTGTGGAGTTTAAAACTTCAAGTTCATGTGAAGAGGCGTTGACGTTCGAAGGTTGTTTTGGAGCTTTGAATTGACTTCCGACCTCGGCACGGAGCATCCATGGGCCGACCCCTGCGTCCCGTCTCCACGTCTTCCTAACCAAAAGTGGGTTGATATTGACATGACTTGGAAGGTTAGATCACTTCAAAGTTCCAGAAATATATCTTCAAACCAAACATTGTCCTGCTCGAAAACGTTGCTCTCTCGAATTTGTATGCAACTAATCTAGTATCAACCTTCAATCATTATATTCTAGCCCACCATGTCTTCCAACGACACGATGATTATCGACTCCTTCACTCCTCAATCCGGATCAATTTTATCAAATAGCCCAGTATCTGCCGGAACTCTCCAAGCAGCACTCTCCACTGCTCAACAGGAATACTCTCTATCTAATCCAGAAAGTTTCAAGACTCATAATGAGGCATGTATGAATTTTCCAGGAGGAAATACAAGAACTGTTCTCCATGCTAGTCCATTTCCCATGGCTTTCGGTTCGTCAATGCCGACCTTCTTATGGGACTTTGTTGACATCGTTTAGAAAGTGGAAAGGGAGCAGAACTTACCAGTCTTGACGGCAAGGTATATGTGGACTTCTTAGGGGAATATACTGCTGGCATTTATGGTCATTCGAATGAGAAGATTGCTTCTGCTGTTGTGGAGGCTATGAGTAATGGATGGAACTATGGTGGGCCAAATAAGTATGAAAGGGAGCTTGCGAGGAAGGTAAGCACAAACTCACATTCTTCATGGATCACATGACTGGCATTCCTCAAACTCGAGGCGAGCGGAATATCTGAGTACCCTGATCACAATTGTCCGGACGTGGATCAGGGCTCGTCCTCGTCATATAGCGTACTTACTTACCATCCACAGGTAATCCAAAGATTCTCCCCATCCGGTCTCGAACTGGTCCGGTTCACAAACTCCGGCACGGAATCAAATACAATGGCCCTGGCAGCCGCACTCGCGTTCACGAAACGTAAGAAGATACTCGTCTTCAGGAATGGCTATCATGGTGGAACTCTATCCTTCCCAGACTCTCTCAACTCTATTAACACGAATCTCCCCCATGACTTCGTTATCGCCCCGTACAATAATATCGAAGGCACTAGGAACGCTCTATCCTTTCTCCCTCAGAGCACACTAGCTGCGATCCTCGTCGAAGGTATTCAAGGCAGCGGAGGCTGCGTGGTGGGAGATCCCAAATTCCTCAAATTTCTCGAGACCACAGCACATCAGCTCGGGGCTTTGTTCATTATGGACGAGGTGATGACCTCTCGATTAACCCATCATGGGCTCTCTGCGTCCCTAGGACTCAAGCCGGATCTCGTCACATTAGGAAAATGGGTAGGCGGTGGAATGACATTTGGTGCCTTTGGCGGCAGGAAAGATATCATGAGTATGTTTGACCCTCGGTATGGAATCCTAGGGCATTCTGGCACGTTCAACAACAATGTTGTCACAATGGCAGCGGGATGCTGTGGAATGGATATCTATGACGAGCATGAAGTGGAAAGGCTGAATGCCCTTGGAGAAGACCTACGACAGCGTGTTGAGAATCTTCTCGTCGAATATGGAATAAGGAATTGGAAGCCGAGGACATCGTCCGCGACTCAGGGAAACGAACTTGACTGTCCATTTACCGGTCTGGTCCCTGATGGCAAACGTATACCTTCTTCTCAGCTACAAAAGAACTCGATGGGTATCACTGGGCAAGGAAGCATGATGTGCATTCACTTCTATGGGCCAAGTGAAGACACTCTCAAGGCTCTGTTCTGGCATCATATGCTTTACTACGGAATTTATATGGCGCAGCGAGGATTCATAGCCCTCAACCTTGAGTTGACTGACGATCATGTGGGTCGGTTCGAGGAAGCGACAAGAGAGTTTATCATCAGATATGAGGATGCGTTGAGATGAAATACAATATATCGCCACGAGCTCCATCGTCTCTCAAGGTCGGTCATACTTCTCGAACACATCTTTCTCAGCCTTCTCAAATTCTCTCATGATAGTCTCCTTCCTCTCTTCGCCCCTTACCTTCATCTCGCAACCGAACGGATGCGCACACACCAAGAAGCCTTCACTATATGCAGTCAGGGGATCGATGTCTACATCTTCGCTCTTCATCCTGACACCATTTGCGTCCTTCCCAGGCAAGATCTCGAACGCCCACAAGAGCTTGGCGATACCCAAGAACAGATTTCGTTCCGCTAGATGGATGCCAGGACACAATCGTCGCCCTGATCCATATCCATAGTGATCTCGAGCATCATAATCAGCAGAGGCAGCTAGTTCAGGGGCTAGTTTCGTGACGCCAAGATAATGATCTGGGTCAAAGACTTCGGGATTTGGGAATCTCTTGGGGTCATGATGTAGACCCCAAGCATTGATGAGGACTGTCGTTCCTTTCGGCAAGAATTTACCATCGATCCAGTCATCTGTCCCAGTCAACAAATCTCATCCTCAGCATTATTCTGGCAACAAGACATACCTTCAGCAACACAATGTGGAAACGCCAACGGCACGACTGGCCTCCACCTCATCGCCTCCTTGACCGTCGCCGCCACATACGGCAACTTCTCATAATCCTCCCACACAGGACTCCTCTCGTTCCCAACCACCTCGTCAATCTCCCTCTGCGCCTTCCGCATCACTTCGGGCCACCTCGTCATCGCATGCATAAATGCGATAATAATTGAACTACTCGTATCACTCCCACCTTCCATCATAGTCCCACCGAGGAAATACAACTGGTGCTTCGTGAGGCCAATCTTCTCATTCTGATCCAATACGCGGTCCATAAACGATCCCTTGAAAACATTCTTGGACCGACGAGTCGTGACGATGTCGGTGTATTGTTTGTAGAGCTGATTCATCTCCTTACTCACGTCTTTTGCGCGGGATTTCCACATTCCGAGGAAACGTTCTGGGATGTAGTGGAGGAGGGGAATGAGGTCAACGGGCGGCGTGTTGCCGGTTTCCATCACTTTAGACCAGTTTTCCATGAGAGCGTAGAGTTTCGTCATATGTGGTGTATCTGTTTGTGGGGTGCGGATGCCAAAAACTGGAGTTGATCAGCGATCATTCTTTTCGAATCTCTTGGCCAGATTTCTGTTCGGGATGGAAATACTCACGCAAACTCATAACAACCGAATTACTAAATCTCTTCGGGTGGTCCATATGCTTCTCGGGCGCAATCAGGAAATCCCTACACATCTGCACGGCCTCCGCATCAACGACCTTCGTGTGCTCGCCCACAACCACGCTTTCCATGAAATGCTGGTGGATCACCCTCCTGTACGCTCGCCACACGTTTCCGTAATCCATGACAAGGACATGATCACCGCCGGTGATAAGATCGTTACCGACGTATGATGGTGGCCGGTTACTGTAGATATTGGATTTCTTGTCGATGAGGTTCTTGATTAGACGCCGGTCGGTGAGGACGACCATCGTTCCTGGGCCAAGTTTGAGGGAGTAGATCCCACCGTATGTGCGGGCCCATTCGGTGAATCTGGCACTGGTGTTAGGAGATGATTATGGGAAAAGGGGAGGTGGGATGGACTTGAGATGTGCATTTTTCAGGGGCATCTGATGGAGATTTCCTAGGAGTGGGAGAGTCGGTGGTCCTGCATCTCGTTAATCTTTTTGTCTCTACTGTACACTGGATCTTCAAGCTTACCAGGTGGAAAGTCTCTCCCTCTCCATCCGACGGTTAGGATCAGGTATGTGAGGCCAACAAGGGCGCCGATACCAAGGAGAACGAAGACTGCCATGTTTTAATTTTCACAAGGTGTTCAAGACTACTGTATATTTTGCCCTGAGGACGCGTTTTGAAGCATGCAGCCTTTTATCTTGATAGCACCGTACTACATCCCCAGGTCCGTAATTACGGATGTCCAGCACTAGCCGTGTCACGAAACACGGTCGAATTCTGATTGGAAGGGGGAATAGACACGCGGGATAGAGACGCGGGGTACGGGGTAGTGCGAGACTACGGTTGGATAATACGCATCGGGTAGAAGATCTGACTCAGATGATCTAGAGGAGCGTTAATTGGCTATACTATTGTCTCTTTACAGAAGCTACAGACTCAAGACCGATTTCAAGACCCTCAGTAATTTGGCCTTAGGATCATCAATCATCGACTGAGACCGCCAAACAACAAATCGATCCGGCCTCACAAGCACACATCCATCCTCCGCTATCTCTCTTCTTCTCGCCCAATCAAAGTACACATCCTCGTAATCCTGGCCCCAGCCAATCGAATACGCATTGATATCTATACCTATTTCCTTGCCAACGTTATTTGCGCTTTCTTTCCATGCAGAGCCGCCTATCCCAGTGAACAGACAGAAAGCGCCATGGCCTGCAAGATCAATCGTCGAGAACTTCTTGCCTGGCATCTTTGTGTTGAGCCAGGCGTGAGGAAGTCTGCTGCCAGGATATGTCGTAATTTGATGCTCGAGGACCGGATCATCGGGGAGAGGAGGTCGAGGTCCTTCGTCTGCTACATAGATTGCTGAAGAAGTGTAGCGCTGGTTCATCTCTACACCTACACCGTGAAATTCATGGGCAGTATTGTTCACGGCTTTTTGCAATCGTTGTCTTCGAGCCACTCCTTCGGGTGTCGCGTCTGATAGTTCTGCGAAATGCTTTTGTCGGACTTTCAAAGATGGATCAAGCATGCCAAGGGCTTCCCAGACAGGGACGTGGTCGCGAAGACCGTCGTTCGCGCGGGTCACAATCGTCGCGCCGACAGGCTGGCGTTCAAGATTGAAGGAATCGAGGAGCCCAGGGCCGGATTTTCCTTTCATGACATATGCGATTTTCCAAGCGAGATTGTAGGCATCTTGAATGCAGGTGTTTGAGCCGAGACCGTTGATGGGTGGATGTCTGTGGACAGCGTCACCGAGACAGAAGCTGGTGATGTTAGTGAGTGTCTCGATCTCGAGGTATTGGACTTACATGTTCCCATCCGAGTAGTACTCAGCTACGATCTCGTTGATGAACCACTTGGAAATGCTGAGAATCTCAACTGGAATCGAGTCATCCCCCACGATCGACTTGACACACTTCAAATAGTCCTCGTGAGAAGGACTAAAGTCAGTACCGGCCTCGGGGTGAGGAAAGAGGATGAACATCCACCTACAAAATCAGCTTGTCCCAGCGAAAGTAGTTCGTGACTTACTCTTTCCAAGGCTTGACCATACGAGCAATACAGCTCCAATTGAAAGCAGGACTGTCTTCATCTGGTTTCATAACCCAGTGCAGATTCCCCATTCTGTTCTCCACGACATGTGAAAGGTCAACCTTCACAAGGACATTGATCGCTAATCCTTGACCTGGTTTCTTGATCAGAGGGATTTTCAATTGCCGCAGAACTTGGCTCCTAGCTCCATCGCATCCAAACAAATATTTGGAGCGTATCTGATACACAGTCTTTGTCAGATTATCTTGCAGTGTGCTTAAAATGGTGTCATTCGCTTCGCGCTCGAATGAAAGGAACGAAGTATCGAAGCGACAAGAGAAGCCATTGTGAGTTGCATGTCCGACAAGAATGGGTTCAAGAAGAGTCTGAGGTATATCAGTGTGTTTGCACGGGCTTGCAGCATCGTATGCTCCCTAAAGAATATCAGAGCTTGTCCTGGAGATAATTGATCTCGAACTCACTGCTCGTGCGGGGTCATTTCCCCATGAATATATCCTCGCAAACTCCTCGCCAGCCATACTTCTACACCATCGAGTGTGTTGCATGGAGTTCCGTTCTACCGCGACTTTCATACACTCTTCTTGCAGTCCAATGTCTCGAAGGCATTCCATTGCTGCCATGTTCGTAATGTGTGCTCGTGGTGTGTCGGCCGTGCTTGGGGTGGACGCTACCATGATCCCTTTCAACCCTTTGCAAATCAGAAGATATTCTCAGAACCCGTCTGTCTACTCACCATGCTGAGCCAGAAAGCATGCCAGTCCTGCTCCAGCTGGACCAGCTCCAATAATCAACAGATCTGTCTCAACAATCGTCGCCGCAAAAGCTCCACCGCTATTTCCATTGACTGTTGCTTGCGCCATGATTGTCGCTGATTTTTTGCCTCACTGTCAGATTCCCAGGCACACCGAAAAATAACATACATTGAAAAGTTGAAAACATCTTGAATGATCATGTCAGGTTTACCTCAGCCTTGGTCATGCCAATCCAGCAAGGTACAGTAGTATGCAGCTAATTGTTTGACTTTCTAGGCAAACAAAGTTTTCGACCCCTCCCCCGCGTTTTCGGGGCATTCATTAGTCCATGACCTGTGCCCGCGGGGCATTTCCACTTCCCTGACCAAGTTCAACCGCACACCGTACATGATCAGCTCTCGTCCGCAATACCCGCCTCCAACCCCACATGGCTGTCCCACATGCATCTCCAATTGTCGTCTTACAAGACCACAATGCTTTAGGCAAACGGCCGGAGGTGGAGGCTGATGGCGGCAAATAAGAGCTGATATATCTCTGGTAGATATTTCCTCCTCCTCAAACTGCAAAGAACTGATTAACTGTCCTTGCACCTCCACAACAGAGCCAAGTATCACCATCAACAATCCCGATATCAGCCAGCATGTCTCCATCAGCTTCGAAACAGAAAATCAACCTCGTGCGGATTGCCCATGTCTACTACACGCACAAGAATCTCGACGCCGCCCATCAATTCCTCCTCGACTTTGGTTTCAGTCCTTGCAAGAAGACCGAAGATACGATATACTACCGCGGCTATGGAACTGAACCATTCGTAGTCTGCGCATCGAAAGGGACGGAAGACAAATTTGGAGGAGCTGCATTTGTAGTCGAATCAATGGAGGACCTCGAGCTTGCAACTTGTCTCCCTGGCGCGACACCAATACACGATTCAGATGCCCCAGGCGGAGGAAAGAGAGTCACATTCTACGAACCAGTGGACAATTGCCCATGGCATCTAGTGTATGGCCAAACGCCCGTGGAGATTGCGGAGACCTTCCCAGAACTTGCGTACAATTTCCCTACGAACAAAAACCGACCCGTGAACAAGACACAGCGCTTCAAGAAGGGACCGGCGCCGATACACAAGTTGGGACATTTTGGGCTGTGCGTGACGGATTACAAGAAGGCATTCGAGTTCTACACTACGAACTTCAACCTCAAACCTACAGAATTGGTGTATGCGCCAGATACAAAGGAGGACATCACGACATTCTTGCATCTTGATCGGGGCTCGGAATGGGTTGACCACCACACCTTCTTCTTCTTCGAGGGCCCAAAATTCCACGTTCACCATTCAAGTTTCGAGATCTTCGATTTCGATATCCAGATGCTAGGACACAATTGGCTACAGGAGAAGAAATATGAGAATTGCTGGGGAGTGGGCAGACATGTAATGGGTAGTCAGATCTTTGACTATTGGTTTGATCCGAGCCGTTTTATCATGGAGCATTATGTTGATGGGGATCTGGTCAACGATGAGACGCCAATAAATAGAACTCAGGCCGCGCCGGATAATTTGCATGTTTGGGGTAAGTTGATCAATTTCTAAAATTCGAGCTATGCTGACTTTCCAGGCCCGGATGTCCCACCTACATTCTTGCAGTGAATGGGCTTGTTTGACGGATAATGAAATGATATGGGATGGCGGGAGTTATCTGACTGTTTCCTTGTCATTGCTCAACAAATAGTTGAGGAACTTGTTTACCTTGAAATTGATATGTGGACACTGCCCGTACTGAATATCGAAGCAATGAAATGCTCTTCGAAACCGCAATTTCTGACGTGAGAAAGTGGCCATGATTACAGGAATGCCTTGAGACCTTGGCGTACTGTGAAAGTGTACTGCAGAAACAAGTGGCGGGGTAAGCACAGTGCGGAAAGACTTCCATTGGCCATTAGCGTCTCCTATTTTTGGCACTGTGGGTGCGGTGGATTACCCCTCATCCTAGTTGATATATCAGCGGGTCTCCCAGAAATTCGACCGCTCTTTCATGTTTACTTTGTGACCATGAAAAATGGAGGCCGCTGACTTTTCCCCCACTTCTTCCCGGCCAGCACTTGCATGCGAGCGATGCAAGAGGTAAGCCCCTGATTGACACCATCAAGACTACGAGCTAATGACTGGGTAGGAGAAAGATCAAATGGCATGTGAATTAATGTTGTTCTTGGTGTGCTCTCGCTAAGCCGTCGAAGTGATCGATCCCTACCGAAATGTCGTACTTGCCTCAAGACATCACGAGAATGCTTGTACCCACTCATATCAAACAAGCCTGGACCAAAGCCGGGTAGGTCTCCTGCCGCTGTATGATACGTCAGGATTTTGACTTCCCTAGGTACCACTCAACGTCGGAGAGCGAGGACGTTCACCTCGACCAGCGAGGCTGGGACCGTGCCGTATCGAAACAATGACCATCATATCCTTGTATCTACCTCAGAAGAGCCCGCGACACCGGCCTCTCTTCCCTCTGTTGAACCAAGAGCTGAAAGGTCTCCTTCAAGAGGCCTTGCATTGTCTCAACTGCTACAGCTATCACATGAGCCGTTCCCCCAGAGGATAAATGATGTTTCTCGTGAAGGAGCTGGGAGTCAGAATCATGACTTCGCCGTCAGAAACATCTGCAATGCTTTCGAGATCTCCTGTGAGACGTATAGAGTTTTGTGGGATTTTCCCCCCTCTGATGGGATGGGAGTGGAGGCTGACTACTCTAGAATGCATGCATATTTCGAAAACATGACTTCGTTCTCGCTCTTCCACCGTCCATCATTTGACATCAAGCTCGCAAAAATATCCTCACAAGTCCAACTACAAGCTCTCGTAGCATCAATGTTCAGCTTTTCATCTCGCTTCGTGCAGAGACTAAGACCTGGGTCTTCGAAGATTCCATCTTCACAACATTTTTACGACCTCGCTTCCAGGCTCACAGAGACTGCCATGAACGAGTGCTCAGACGAACCATTTCCACTACATCTCCTCCAAGCCCTCATCCAAATCACCTTCCAACAACTTACGGAAGGCGTCCGAGGCCGCGCATGGCGTTCGATAGGAACATGCGTCCGCATCGCCTACGAGCTTCAACTCCACCTTGTCGACAAGGTCTCACCGAATAATCGCATCCACCCCAACCTTTCCCCAGACGAAGAGAAACGTCGTGCCTGGTGGGTCATCTGGGAATTTGATGTTTTTGCCAGCACGATTCGCCGTCTTCCCACTGCCATTGATTGGAACGAGAATGAGACCTGGTTACCAATTGACGACAATATCTGGTTTGCGAACAGCTGTGTGAGAAGTTGCAAACTTGATCCCGATCCAGCTACGGCATGGAAGCGTTTACAACAAAGTGGAAATACCAGCTCGAAAGCTTGGTTCGTCGTCATCAATGCTCTCATGAGATGCGCGCATCTGCTTTCATATCCACAGGCATACTCAGCAGCTTCGACCGCAGAGGCTGGCGAAGTACCTTCAGGACTCGACATCCTCGCTAATTCTCTTTACTGCCTCACTGCCGCCCTTCCATCCAACCTCATCTATAAAGGAGAGTTTCTGCGGTTTGCACCTGACTCTCTTCAGACAGACAGCGCGAAACACGGCATACATATCATGACTCAGCTGTCTCGCTTCATGATAAACCACTACCAAGTCTTCGACAGCACATCCCGCCAACTCGGCGAAAGATCCGCCTCTTCATCCACCGACTCTTCAGCACTCACGCCTGCCGACCAAGCAGCCTGGAATCACTACCTCACCGCCGCAAGCTCCATCGTCTCACTCATCAGGAATTGTTCTCCATCCCATATTCAACATGCAAATCCTTTCCTCGCAAGTACAATCTGGCTAGCAGCTGCGGCACAAGTTGTCTCCAAAAGCTTCGACGACAAGCTGGTTGATCCTAGGTTGGCGGACTCAAATCTTGATGTTCTGCAGATGAACCTAAGTGCTTTCGTGGACTTTTGGGGCGTTTCGGATACGCTGAGGGTTAAGCTCGGAACATTGGAGAGCAAATTAAAGGCATTCGCAGATGGTGAAAGTATGGAGAGAGTCTCAAATTCTCAACCACCGCGTCCAGCTCGAGCAGAAGAGATGGCTGTTCAGTGCCCTCAAAGCCAGCCGCAACTCATGCAGCCTACGAATTGGATGAATGAGAACGAGGGCTACGTTCAAAACATGTGGGCAGAACCTCGATTCGATCTTGTGAACCCGTCCATGGTTCCCGATATGAATTTGAACTTGTGGGGATGGGGAATGGATGAGCTAATGAATTATGGCGGGATCGAATGAATACAAATCACATCATACAATTTAATTTACCGATTGATCTCCCGTAGAAACCTAGCACATTGTATCATGATGCCCCGATTCAATCACGGAATTTGACCGCGCTGATGAGTAACACGGCACGAAATGCGGACGAATTCTCTCTGGTCAGTCGGAGCGGACGAATTCAATGTGGGGTAATCCGAGATACCCCGCGTTCCCCTCGTTGGATCATCACTTACCAATATCTCACCAAAGACCGAAATGCGGATATTGCGGACATGTCATACGGGACTAGCTTGCAGCTCTGTACGGTTCCTGCAGGTACCATCACATGCGAGAGATAAAGATTCGGTATTTATGCTGATGTCGGTCACATAAATTTCTCCTGCAAGAGACTTTATTACTTTAAATTCATAACAGAATATCACGAGAATTACTCAGGACCTTGTTCGCCATGAGCATCAAGAGATTCATTCGGTTCACTGACCAGAGCGGTACAATCCAATATGGAGAACCATCTGCGTCAGATGTCAAAGGTAGTTTAGAAGGGAAATCTGTCGAAGTGTTGTCTGGAGATCCATATATGGGCTTCAGCAAGACTGGGAAGCAAGCTACCATCAAACAGGTATGCGCTTTCACTGGCTCTAGAAACAAATTCTCACAGAATAAGCTACTCTCACCCATCGAGTCAATACCGATTTTCGAATGTATCGGCCTGAACTACGCACACCATGCCAAGGAAGCAAATGTAAGTCTCTCCATCCTCCCAAGCGAAATTCAAATTGACAATTCCCTCCCAGCTCACACCCCCCTCTCACCCAGTCGTCTTCACCAAACCAGCCGACGCCCTCGCAGGACCCTACGAAGACATCCCCATCCACCCCGAAGCGCAATCGCAACTAGACTACGAAGGCGAGCTCACAATCATCATCTCCCGCGACGGCAAGAACATTCCAGAGTCCGAAGCTCTCTCCTACGTCCTAGGCTACACAGCCGGAAATGACGTGTCGGCGAGGAATTTCCAGATCCCTGCTTCGATCAGTGGGAATCAGTTTGGCTATGCCAAATCATTTGATAAATTTGCACCGATTGGTCCTTGTGTATTGCTTGCTGATGGAGTGGATCCTCAGGATTTGCAGTATGAGACGAGGGTTAATGGGGAAGTGAGACAGAAGACGAGGACGGATGATATGATTTGGACTGTTAAGCAGATTATTGCGCACTTGAGTCGAGGAACGACGTTGAGGAGGGGGACGGCGATTATGACTGGGACGCCGAGTGGAGTGGGGTTGTTTATGGAGCCAAAGGGGTTTTTGAAGGATGGTGATATGGTGGAGGTTGATGTTGAGGGAATTGGGGCGTTGAGGAATAGGATTGTTTTTGAGAAGTGATTAGCAGGAGGAAGGGAGTGAACGTGGTGAAGCTAACCGAGGAGATCAAATATGGATTTCGAAAATGTCTGTCATCCGTTCGTGAAGGTGACAAGATAGTCTCCCTGTTTCCCATCTATTAATATTAAGTAAAATTAAATTTTGAGACCAAATTCTTGATTCCGGCCATTTTGAACTCCAGAACCCCAAGTTACGCCTTTCAATCCAATGCCCCCTCCCAGATGAATCCCAGATGAAACTCACAACCTCTCCACCCAGACTCTCTTATCTTCCCACTCCTCCCTCCACCCAACAGCACCACACAACCTTCTCAGCACTCCAAAGTCTTCCCACGGAATATCTGCCACCTCAATAACCTCCAGTGGACCTGTCTCCTCCCCAAAGAGAACAGATTGTTTGATCTGCCCTTGCTCGTCCGCCGAGATCGAACTCAGATTCAGATACCTCAACGTTGACTCGCCAGCTCTCCTTCCCTCTTTCGAATCCGACAGAGTGACAGAATCCAGACGCCGCCGTAATCTACACATCGCAATCGCGTTCCTCATAGGTTCTAGAATCGCTTCATGCTTAGCTTCCTCCTTCGTCAATTCTCGCGTCGGATACGAGCGATACTCGTCTTCGAAATCGTAGCGAGGCTTGAGAAGCATGGTTTCGATATCGTACATGTCGAGATTCCGACCCACGCTCAATTCTTCAAGCTGGCTGCATAACTTTTGGAGGTGTGGGACGTTACTTGGTCCCATATTCGACATACTGAGGTCGAGGGAGCGGAGAGTTGCTGGCGCTTGTGTCAAGAACGTGTTGATTTGTCGCTCATTCAGTGGTGCGCCGTCTGCGATATATCCTGCTTTCAAGACCGCTAGTGAATCTTTCGCTGCTGGATGAGAAAGCAGAAACTCCACAAGTGCGTCCAGATCCAGGTCCCGACATCCCCAGATATTGAGATGTGTCAATCTTGCCGACGAAGGAATCGATTTCAGAGCCTCCACCGTCACGCATGTCCTGCTGACATCCAGGACTCGCAGTTTCCTCATTCTTGGAAGTAATGATTCCAAGACTCCGGGGATGTGCAATCCTCCTGCTCCAGAAGTATCAATGAACTTTAAACTCCTGATTGTGCTGGAAAGCTCATCTGGTAAAGCATCAAAGGCACCCCTCAGCATCTGCGTCTTCTCATTCAAACAACTCACATCCAACGTCAGGGCCTCCAAGTCCGGCAATCCAAAAACCAATCGATGCAACATCCTCGCATCTTTCACATGACTCAATGACAACCGGAGATCTCGAAGCCGTGGTAAACGTGAGAGTTTGTCGGAAGTGAGGTTATACCCACAAAGTGCCGAACGCGTGATGTCGAAAGTTCGAACTAGGGAGTTGAGATCAGGATTCTGTTCTAGAGTGTCGAAGAAGCGGGTTATGGATGAGACTTTGGGGGTCTTGATGTTGGGGTCTCGATACATCATGAAGAGAGCGATGTCGTGGAGGCGATGCGAGACTTGGAGGCAAGAGAGCAGACTGTTTGGACGGCTGGAATATTCTCCTAGAAGTTTATTAGATTTGTATTTTGATATTGGTTTTTAATTGCTTACCTGGTAGAGCGTGAGGAATATCCCAGCCTTTTCTGGTTGTGGGTGTGGCGACGTAGAGGAGGATTCTGTTCAGGATTTCTGTTGGGAGACGTTCAAGTGGTGACGAGCCAGCTGCGTGAGCTGGAGTTCCCTTGACACTGGAAACCCAGTCCATGAAAGATAGAGAACCCATTTTGAAATCGTTCAACGAGAATTGAAACTGAAGAAGTGCACGGCAATATCAAGATATTGCTTGGAAACAAAGAACAATGACGATTGATGGAATTCCTCAACTCACTGTACTCCGACGTGTATTTATTGACTTTCTCAAAAGCAAACATACTCCAGGCCACCCCTTATATACGGGTAAAAAATGTCCCCTCACGATGCATCGAGATCTAGATCTCACTTTTTCATGACTGGACTGGCTGGCTGGCCCAAGCATCCCTCCTCGTCATCACGACACATTCCACACAAATTTGCCTGACGTCCATCCAAGCCTGCAACACCGACACAACTCCTGTTTCCGCGCCTGCTCAGCATCCAATCGCCTCTCCCACTTCCCCAGCTATTATAAATCGTGCACCAAAAAACCTCTCACATCCGCAAACAAAACCACACTCATAACTTTACATCATCCGTCAAAGGCATCGCGCATCCAGGCAAAAGCCAAAACATCTCATCACGACATAGCGCGCCAACACCCGCCAAGCTCACGGGAATCCAATCATTCCCCGCACTTTTATAAATCGTGCGTCCCCCTTGACTAAACCTCGAACCTCTTCGCACCTCGTGCTCGAGGGCCCTAGCTCTGTATTACCCCATAGTCCAGGGAAAACGGTGGCTGGTGGTGCGGTATTACCCCATAGTATTGAGCCCTTTTCACAGTGATGAAAGAGTTACGTAAATCCACGTAGCGGGATATCTATGTTTGGAATTTTGGCCTCAGAGGCATGGATGCCAAGGTGCTTTGCGAGGCACGTGGAGTGAGGCAGAGGCTAAAGGGGTTTGTTTGTTAAGGCGAGACGAGCCTTCAGGCGTCATCGGTAGATGGGTATGCTGGGCTGAAAGGACTTTAAAGGGTTTTGCTGGGCCAAGAGTTTGCGGCGTAAAGAAGATTGAATTTTCAGGTACGCACGCATTCCGAACTCCGAGAAAATTCGAGTGGCGTTGCAAACCCCGGTGGGCCGACTCAACCGAGAATTTTGACAGCCGAAAGAAAACACTGGATATCGAGCGGAACAACATTCCGCCAACGATCTGAACACATAGTGTGGAGAGAATAAGGCTCATGGCCAAATATTGATTACAGTTCTATAAAACTACATTTTATGGATGCCAAGTACACAACCTCACCCGTACAACCTCATCCCTTTCTTCTTCGCTTCACAGTCCCTGTGTTCCCAACATGTGACTCTCCATCACCAGCTAATTCATCAGCGTCATCGTCCTCAGCAGCTTGTCTGACAGTCGAGCTCTCTCTCATTTCTTCACTTCTTCGTTCGGCACTCCTGAGACTTCCTACAACCTTCTCGACATCGGCAAACATAGCTTTGGTATCCTTCACAATTCCATCCACGTCAAATTCGTAGCCAACGACATCTCCCTTATCCTTTCCATTCTCGTGGAATCGTCTACCTAGTCCCCGATCTGGATCGGCGTTGAACATGATTGCATTTGCAAACATCCGCATTAATTCCTTCTCCAGTTGAGCATAGTTGATGATGCCCCTAGGTGGAATGAGATCCTCAGAAATAGGAAGAAGAAGGCTAGACGCGGCGGGATTGACGTTGAGACTGGGATCATCTGCAACGACCGCAGCTGCAGCACGAGAACCTGCCGTAATTGCTGATCGAATCGACTTCAGATCTTGAGGTCGAAGAATGAGATTCTTGTAGCCAGGTGCATCCCGCTCTTTGACTGGATATGAGAACGTGCTTGCATTTTTATGGCCTGCAATCGACTCCAATGCAGAGGATGAGATTTTGGGAAACGCTCTCGTCCAGAGAACTTGAGTAGGTGGGTTCGAAGCTCTTGCCTCGATAGGTGCAAATGGGACACTAGATTGTCGTTTCCTCTTCGTTGATTTCGCGGGCGATGGGCCCATTCGAGAATGTCGGGGCAGCTCATCTGCTGTAGTGTCGCCAGCATCATCGATCCCCACGGGCGTTGCAACTTCTTGCTTGACGTTCCGGTTAATATTCTCATTGTCCAACGAAAGTTCGTCTGCATGTGACATGACTGATTGACTTCTTTGAGAGCCAGCAATGACTGATGATGCTGTACTTCCTGCACGACCGCGGTAATTTACACGGGGAGGTTTGGACTTGGTCTGCTTTTTCGGCTGTTCGACTGATGGTAATGCTTTGGTAGGCTCGGGCTTCTTTGGCGTCTTCTTCTTCGGCGTCTTTTTCTCTGGTAATTCAGCTGGAGCCAGAACAGGACTGAGAGGCTCCATCTCTGGAGGGTCAAAAGCCATGAAGTTCTTGGGCGTAGAACCAGATGGATTTGGCGTCCACACGGTTCCACTTCCAGTACTGTGGCGCGGCAAGCCTCGGGAGAACGGTGTCTGTGGGAGTATAGAGGATTTCCGCTCTTGACCAGCATTGTATGGAGAATTGTAAGTTTTGGGCTGTTGCTGAATGATGTTTGGTTGTTGAAAAGGCGTGCGGTGATTCGGCTGTTGTTGAAATTGTTGATTGCCAGGGAAAGGTGCATATTGTTGATTGAATGGAATTGGTCCATTGCCAGAAGGAGATCTCTGATGAGGTGAATATTGGTGACCAGGTGGAGGACCTTGCATGACTGGAGTTCCAGGATACATTTGCGGGTTGTGCTGCATCATGGGGGACCCGTGGGGAGGATACTGCATCATAGGAGCTCCTTGAGGAGGTTGAATTATTTGAGATCCATGAGGCTCTTGTTGCATCATTGGTGATCCGTGAGGGCCCTGTGACATTCGGGGAGATCCAGAATGGGCTCGATGTTGGCCGGCTGCATCTGCAAGTGCATCAAGAGGCATAGCCGGGGAGCTTGGAGGTCTGTGGATCCCATTTGGAGGAGGAAGAACAATCTGGCTGGGGCGTTGGTTGATTGGAGATGATGGTACATGCGGCTGAGGAGGAGGGATGCCATGAGGGCTTGAGAATGGTCTCGGTTGATGGGGTTGTGATTGTTGATGTTGGTTATATTGTGCATTCTGCACATTTGGTGGTTGGAAATGAGACGGTGAAAGAGTTTGCCATTGGGTATAGCCTCCTGGAGGTTGGCCCGATGGCATAGGATGCTGGGTTGGGTATGGAGGTTGGCCTTGTCCAAATCCTGGTTGCATCTGTTGTCTCTGATCCGGAAAACCTTGTAGAGGAGAAGGTCCATGTGGTCCAGTACTTCCTGTTCTCATTGGAGGTGGGAAACCTTGAGCTCGAGGAGGATCTGGTGCTCTTGAAGGAACAGGCGTAGCATCTTTGCTGTTCAAGACATCGCTGATAGGCAAGGCTTCGGGTCTTGGGGATGCCAGAGGAGTATTTGGCTTGGATGGTACCTTCGTTAACTCCGACCGAGCATCCTGCGGTAAAGCCTCCTCTACACCGTTTGTCTTAAGCGTATCCGTAGCAGTCCCATTCGTAGCCCTATTTTCTTCCAGTATCTTGTCGTCCCATTCTCCTCTCTCGATCTCCCGAATCTCTTCCTGAATTGCGGCATATCTTCTTTCGTCCTCCTGGATCGCCTTAATCATAACATCTCGGTATCGCGCGTAGAGTCGGTCCACCAATAAAGGTAACTTCTCCTTGTATTCCTGTGCATCCTTAATCGATGGGAGGGGAGGTGTCGGGAGCTTTCGTTTCCTCGACCCCGAATCATCCACAACCTCCTCCTCCGACCTTAATTCATCGCGTAGTAATTGCAGGTATAATTGTCGCAGAGAGTCAGCACTCAGTCTTTGCGCGTCGTACGCCTCCGAGCTCTTGACCAGATCATTGTCCGTGAGAAGGTTCGAGATCCGATCGAAATCTTGCTCTTCCGTGCCGTATGCGACCAACGTTTGGAATAACAATAGACATTCAAGTGGCGTATAGGTTGCTGCCGTGGAATTCATGCCCCAGTGACCTCGCCAGCGCCCGAGGAAATTGTCGCCGCTGGAAGACACGAGATGGATGGGAGCCACGACGACGAGGACCTGTTGCTGTTAGGATTTGAGGGCATTCGCGGGCGTAGAGAACTTGCCTAGCGGCAGAGACAGGATCACCAGTGAGTTTGGATCGCGATTTAATAGCTGTCATGGGGGTGAGTGATGTTGTCGAGACGTTGTCGCAATTGATGATGCTATTCAGAACGATTTTCGAAGAATCGAGGGTGTCACGTGCCCACAGTTCTCCTGGGCTGGGCGAAAGAATTCGAGGTGACGACTTACTTTTATTCACCTTCACCTCTCAAAGCTCTTTTACCCCGGGATTAAATTGGCTTTTACATAGATTTGCTTACAACCATTCAAGCGCATATTCTTTATTTTGGACGCGCTCTTGCAGCGACGCACAGCTGCTTGCATGCTTCCAGGCTTTGATTCCGAAGAGAAGAGATGCTGCCGGATGCGCCTGTTGAAGCTCGACAACTGATATTTTCTTTCCTATATTTCAGACCGTTGGGATCTCTTCGACTTTATCACCGTGCCCTGCAAAGATAATTGAATTTCTGTGCTTCATCGTCATACGGGGTCCAGAGGCCTGGATTGATCCCAGTCCCCCTGATGTTTACATTCCTCAGAAGGTCTACCGAAGGTCTCTCCCATCATAATGGCACTACATTTATTACCACCACTGAATTTACGATTGGTAACGTTTCTCTGAAACGTCTTATTCTTGTTTCATCGAGCTCTATATATTTATAGTAAATCTGTTATCAACACTCCAAGCTTTGCTCAGACAGCGTTAGGAAGATGCAGACTCGAATTTCGCAAAGCTCATCGACGGAACCTCGGGCTTAGTACAAGCATAAGTCCAAAGGCCTGGAAATCATTATGGTATGCGTTACATGACCAGTACATGCCACCTTCAAGTTTGATGAATCATGGTCAAGCACAAGAGAAGCAGGTTCAGAGATCATTCCAGTTCAGTAACTCTGCTTCTGTGACAACATAGGACTCAATGAGACAGTGATACATTCAGAAAATAGTCGATCGACTGGGACTTCAAGTTTTCAAGTAGTATCATTCCAGAGTTACTTCTCCGGTGATGTATTAGAGTCAGTCGGACATGGCCAAACCATTCGTGTTGCTTGGTGACTCTCGGCTCCGTTCAAGACATCAACATACAGTACACCACAACACCACGAAGTATCGCATTCCTGCTGCCTGGACTGGATTACCAAAGAGACAGGCTCTCTATGTTCCTTATTTCCATATTACCGTTCTCATCCAGACCATTTGACTGTGAAGCATCACGTGTGCATATGCCGAGGTTATCCCCAATGTATTCCAGATAAGGAAACGGAAGACTAGGTTAAGGACTGCTAGAACCAAGTTCAAGATCTAAACGAACATATGTTCTCCTTATGTCCTCTTCTCCTCCAATATCTCCTCATAACACAGCCTCAGCATGAACCATTAATATCACCAATCCATGCCTCAATCGTCAGGCTGGCTGCGGATCATTATGCTCAACCCAAGCCATTTCGCGTATCAGATTGCAGGCATGAGGTGGTCAAATTGCGGCCATGCCCCCTTTGTCATGGAGACTCCGCATGACATCCCTAATATCTTCTGACGACCAGCTTGCAAAACAACAGGCAGCTCCCCTCCACGATTTCTTCCCGATCTGGAAGTGTAACTTCTTCAGCCTTTTCAGCTCCACACAAGAAAAGGAAAAGGAAAAGGAAAAGGGAAGGGAGGGAAAGAACGAAGGAGGCCGAGACAAGACGCGGGCACTAGTCGGATACCCCTTATTTATCGCCAGCCAATTTAGCTTTGAAGATCCCCATACTTTATTTACAGACAGGAACGTATCTCTCCCGCCATAACTTCGACATTCCTACCTACGAAACACATTCCTCGCTCTCTTTGTTTATACCTCGATTCTCCTATTTAAATATGTCGGACGAAGAAATGGATCGGGAGTGGAAACCAAGCAATAGACCGCAATCGTGGGTAGCCTCGTCCTGGCATTCTGACACCGCTGACAGCTTTAGAACTATGGCCAAATCATTCTCCCTCGCCCTCAACGATCTCTTCAAGATAGACAACAGCATTGCAGACTTAGATGCAGCTGTTTCAGAGAAGTGCGACTCCTCATTTTCCTCTGCGATCGTATTCTGACCTTCCCCCAGGAAGAAAGCGGTCTCTACCCAAACCTCCGAACTCGAAGCCCTCGAAGCCAGATTGAAAGCAACCGAAGAGAGATTGAAGATGGCAGCGACCGGAAGCCCTCCAGGGAAATCATCTGGCAGATCCAGTCCGCGACAGCGTGTGCCGTTGGGAGACACATTCAAAGAACACCCTACAAGCCCTCTGTCCGCAGAGTTCAGGAACAAGGATGGCGGAAGATATGCGCCAGGAGATCTACCCCCGACTCCAGGACCCAGCGAAGGTGAATCCGATTCCGAATATGTCCTTGTTGAAAGGAGGATCAGTGCTGACAAGACGGAAGATGGAGATGTCCCGCAACAGAAGTGATATCGATTGCTGCATTATTTTTCGGAGTACGGTGACTTTTTGGGCTTTGCACACGCTCGTTGGATAATGGGGTTGCATTGTATATACCAGTGATTGCAATAGAGCATTCGTGTTTTGTCGATGGGGGTCTGCGATTACCCCGCGTTGTGCGACTTATACCAGAGGTCGATTCAATTCCACGATTATTCTTTTCTACGAGTTCATACGATGCTCTTCATGGCCGGGCTTTTGGACATATTTTGGGGAGGGATGATACCTTTGGCGGGTGATATAATCAGGAGACTGAAGCATAATCCCTCGGACACATCTGGAACAATCCTATGCTGTCTGAAATTTGTCCTCCCATTCTGAATTCTGGTCTTACTTCCGACGGTCTATCTGGTTTCTTATTGCAGAACTACCAGTAGGATCAAGCAGGAAGTATGTAGAATTGCAGCCCAAGCCAGTCACTGATTTTCTGCTTCGTCTGGTTTAAATCTCTCCCTTGTTCGATCTGCTTTCCTTGCTCATGTTTTATGCTTCTTTGATTGACCAAGCACTTCGTATAGCCGAAGCTACTGGAAGCCGCTCAAAATGCTCGCTATAGCAGCAGTAGAGGTGCTTGGGACCATCGGAAGTCATGGGCTGCTGAGTCTACCTTATTGGGTCGCTTCTCTTCATCAGCAAGTCTTCCCGTCATCTCTAAGGAGAAATGGGATCATTTATTCCAGGCAAGTTACTCGGTGTCCAGGCGGCGACTTACCTGTCACGGTGGGAGATCTCCTCGAATCGGTCAATTTCAGTTATCTTCAGCCTCGTCCTGCAGGTCGCTGGAAGAGGTGAGGGGTCATGAGGCAGCTGACTGCCTGTTGGCATGCGCGTAACCGAGCGGACTACCTCGAGCTCATAAACCTTTGGGAACTCCCTCCTTCTTGCTTCTGAACAGCATTTTTCAATCTTACTGATACATCATACTAAGAATGCGAGTAGTTCCCTCTCTACAATCGCGTATTTGGAGCTATCGCCTACAGCGCCGACTGGTAATTTCTCAAAAAGTTGATCATTCCTCCCGATCCTAGCCTCGTTGATGTTCTAGAGTCCTCGAACCACGCCAGGACTTCAACCAGGGTGGGCGAAATGGCTTGTATGCTCGAAAATGCTGTAAAGGTACAGCTACCTTTAATCCAGCGACCAGACTCCATACCCCATCTGCAAACATGCCCATTGCATCGTGACGATGGGATCCGAGTATGCTGGGGTAAATTGAAGAATGGCGAACCATGTAGAATTTGGACTCGGAAACATGCCTGTGGCTCCAGTTAGATCTGAAGCTGGCTCCGATTTGACGCGATAAAACTCCTGAACAACCTTGTATACTTCCTCGCTAAGTCCGAAGACACTCGTACAGTCCCATAAGCCGATAATATTCTGCCATTTATGATGACGAATGAATTCTCTGAACAACTCTGTCGCAGAACCCTTTCCACTGTCGAGCCGCGCCTTCGTGGCGAAAACTTTATCCGGCAGCAATAACCTCCCGAGTCCGCGCTCGAGATCTAATGAGAACCAGAGCTGGGCTACAATTAAGAGTTCATTGATTGTAGTCTGGTCTATGACTTGGCCATCGACGAAGTAGCTTGGAAATTGCCGGAATGTCCGATAGAGGTCGATACTAGCCCACTTTGCATCGTTATGACCGATCAGTGTATCCAGAGCCTCGCTTGTAATATCGTCTCTGACGGTATATCCGAGCATTATTTGAACATGACTCGCCTTTGCCATCTCATCTTCGATTTCCACTCGGCCAAGGATAGACTTAAGTCTCGTGACTTCGGCTTCCACGTCTTCCCGAACTTTGGCTTCCGCGGCTTCTTTCTCCTTCGCCGCTTTCTTCTTGGCAGCCTTTGATGGGGCCATGGTTACCAAGTATGCCAGAACAGTCCTGAAAAGTAATTAGTCGGCTGAACTCCTTTGCCAACGTTGTTGTTGCTGCTGCTGCTGCTGTTGTCGTCGTGCGGTTCGAGAAATGATATTGGTTTTGGCCCAGCCCACGCTAGTCTCCTCCAGGCTTCCTACCGGATTCACGAACGTGATGAGAGATTATCCAATCAGAATAGGAAGTTCTGTAAAATTATAGTGATTGTCATTCTCAATTGCAGGAGAGAGTTTTCTATGAGCAGAGTAATTACAGTAATTCCTAGCTGCCAATATTGAATCCTGAGTTCCGATACCATCAATCTTGGCATCAACAGCTGGCATATCCACGAATTAAGCGCCCAGTCCATTTCGGCGATGCCCTCGTCCATTCCTTCGTCGGAAAGTAATGGTCATTTCGTTTCATCTTCATCACTTGCTCAATTCCTCCTAAAGTCATGGTTGTGAGAGTGAAGTCTGCAGAAGTTAATGTCAGTAAATTATAGATCGGGTTTGGATTGAATCGTACTAGTGTTATCCGGTATCGCCATGGCAGCCGCGAGAAACGAGTCCAGATCGCCTGCTTCGGTATCGTTGACATGGGTGATGAAGATGGCAGGGGTAAGTCCATAATGATTTGAAGGCGAACCTCTGATCACACTGGACACGAATACTTCGCTAGGTGATTTTCCGACACGGAGTCTTGCAGCATGGTGAGGAGGCTGGAGCGTCGCACCGCAGAATATGACGGCTCTCTTAGTCTCGAAATCATCTGCCAAGATAGTATCTAGCTCCAGGTCAACCTCCTCACCATATCTGACCACTCGTGCTTTCAAAAGCTCTGCGTCGTCTTGAATTTCGGTCTCTGAAAGACGAGTTATGATGTTTCCATTCAGTGTCAGGACGATGTCTCCCTCCAAAAGAGCTCTTGAATCGTCGCTACCTTGGATTGTTCGCTTCTTGACTTTGAATAATTGGTGGCAGTAGGAATTGGCAACTTCTACCTTGCTTATCCATTCCTCGGAAACCTTCATGTCGCGGGCTTGGCTCATTGTGATGGCTTCAAACTCAACGCTAAGGAATCGCAGCTTCGGGATTTCTCCTCTTCGTACCCTTGATATCACAGGAAGAATTGTGGAAGTGGCTATTCCGTAATATCGATACATATCTTCGTCATCATCGTTCACATACAATGTCGTCAGCCACAGAGCTTGGACAACACCCTCATCATCGATCATGATTCCGCTACCGCATTCATCCGCCAGTCCCGTATCGACCTTGACTGCTTCACTGTTCATGGCCCTGATCTTGGGACGGTCAAGGTTTCCGGCAAGTTGCAGATTGTAAACGTCCGTGACAGTAGTCTTAGTGCAGACAGGACCTCCGATGTTATTGTCCTTAAACCCAACAAAATGAAGCGACTTTCCCTGCTCCAAATTCGTGGGACTCAATTCGACGCTTTGCAGAGGAGCCATTACAATCTTGGGATCATACTTGATTAGAGCGTAGTTATGTAGTGGATGGCAAAACAGCACCTCCCCATCGACTATTATTGAATCCGCGATCGTAAGGGAGACATCGCAAAGACCATGCGGCACGGTCGCTCTCGAGACTAGAACCACACCGATTTCTGCGTCAATGACAATGCCAACGCTTGGTCTGGGTGTATAGTCTGACCCATTGAGGTACTCTGGAACGAAACATTCGACCTTGACGATAGATCTCACGATCCCTGAAATCGCTGGAGGAACACTTCGCAGCTGCACAAAGTTCGCTGATCTTGGGACTGGCGAATGTCTGGCGACCATATCTGCAAGATCTGCTGACTCCCATAACCCACTCTCATCATTGCGGATGTATTGGACTATCTTCTTTGACCAGTACCGATCGATACGTAGAACAGAGATTCGGGGTGTTTGAGGATCGTGCAGGTTGGTATATGTGACCACCACGCGCGATTGGTCTGGAATGGCTTGCATGACGTTGATGAAGGTGTCCAGATCCGGAGTGTCTTTGTTGTCAACCTTCTGTATTGTGCAGCCTGTTGACAGTGGGTCGAACGATCCAGCGGCATTGCAGAGAAAAACACCTTTGCAAGCAACCCCATGGGCCCTGGCTCTCTGGTACGACAGATCTTGAAAACTACCACCAGCGACTGTGACCAGACGATTTGGAGTAATCTTGTACAGATCTTGAACACCAATCTCGACTTCCACATCTTTTCCACGTCGTTGTAGCAGAAGTTTGGCGGTACTTCCCACGCTCGAATCGAGAATAGCATCCAGGACCTTGAATTGTGCTAAAAGCTCGCCATTCACTTTGATGAGGATATCCCCAACTTTGATTTTGGAATCTGACGGCCCTTGTGGAATCACACGTTCTGCAACCAAAATTCCCACCTCAGATGGGAAGGCTTTTCGGAAAGCACTCTCCCACTCTGGAGTCAAACCAAGGCCTTGGCATTCGTTGAAGGGCTTGAATTTCCACTGGCACTGGATGTCACCTCGAGTGATTGGCTCGCTCTTTTGAAGACATTGCAGTGCACGAAGTGGCCGGTCAAGAGGTAGGAAGAAATCTGTTGCTGTTTTCGCCTTGCCGCCAGCCTGCATTGCCACTGCTTGTCCGAACACATTAATAACCGGGCTACCAGAGCTTCCACCTGTAGCTCCCGAAGCTGCCTGGATATAGTTGGTGTTGAAATCGCAATAACCTTCACCGTCATATTCCGGTGCGTTTCGGTCAAGTCTGCTGATGACAGCTGCTTGAATACTAAGCTTCTCTCCAGCATCATTGCCAATGAGTCGTACCGCTTCGGCCACTTTGGCAAGGTCAGGTCTCAGTGGTATGGCTGTCAAGGTCATATACTTGACGGCTTTGGGGTCAAAACGGAGAATGCCGAAATCATGGATTGGGTCGTAGTATATGACATGAGCATCGACTTCTTCATGATCCTCGAAGATACATCTACCCCAAAAGGGATTGGGGCCGGAGACATGCCTGTTCGTAAGGATATATCTACAGATGTCAGTTTTTATTTGGCTCCGAAATTTTCATCTCAAGCTTACCCTCTCTCTGCATCGACCACAAATCCAGTGGCTTCCGAAGATATGGCCTTCTCACCATCGAAGGATCGCGTGTGACAGAATTTTACCGACACGACTCCTGCTGCAGCCTTGTCAACAGTTTCCTGCCACTTGATGTCCGCCGGATTGGCATGGCTATGCCCAAAGCTAGATCCCGAAACAAGTGATTGCTGAAGGTTGTGCATGATGCTAGAGATATCGTTGTCGCCGAATTCAGAAAAAATCTCGGATTTCAAAGTGATCTTAAATTCACATGAGGATGGTGAGATCCCGCTGCCTATTGTCGCAGCCTCGTGGCCGATACTCGGTGAATGGAGGTGGTGGCGGTGCGTATCATGTGACCCGGGGCTGAATATGCGGGTATCAACGTGGGGAGCTGCCATTCGCTAAGGCGAAAACACCGAAAGTTCCACGACATACAATGCTCGGTCATCCAATCCAAACATCGGTCACTCAACTCGGGTTCTCTCGGCTTACGTGGATCTTGACTAGATTTTATGGAGTCGTTATCTTGGCGTGTCGCGACTAACTTAAGTGATCATGATAATCTAGGTATGTTTACTGAATTAAGCGAGGAGCATTCTTTAGACTTGATGGTGTAACTCTTGACGTCTGTACCAGAATATTGATCTGGGATGATTCTGGATCCGTCATGGATGATTCTGATTGATCTGTGAGAATTTGGGATTTGTCATGGATGATGCTTACATGTTTTGCTTATCATCACTGTTCTTTGCTAGACTGTCTTGCGTGTCTGTCGAGCGGGTTGTATCTACGCCACGTGCTTCGCTTCCTATTATCTTCCAACACTGAATGTAGTATTGTTGCTGGAACAATATCCTCTTGTCAGTCATTGACAAGAATTAAATTTAGCGACAGGAGAGCAAGTTTGAGCCCAGCATGTATAATTATGAAGGATAGTTCAGTGCTCGTTCTTTCTTTCTTTCAGCAGCATCAACAGACTCCACATTCCCAATTTCCAGATTTACCACGGACTATCTGATATCAACAGTCTGTTTCATCCCAGAAACTCTCCAACCTTAAAGGCGTTCAACCGCCATCACCAGTACTGCATCCATTATGATGCCGACCTCCTCTTCAAGAATTTCACCAACACCGAGTCCTTGCCCGTCAATCCTGATTAAGGAGTGCATGCAAGTCTTTTCCACACTTCCTGAAGATCAATACTCATACACTGAAACAGGAAAGGATTCCGGTCTCAGACTATCAAGAGAATAACTTCCTTACAACTCTCCACGTTCGAGCACTGCCCTGATCAGATTACCAGCATATGGACGGAGAGCACCACAATGGTGCCAAGGATATTTTCTGCCTCTGAATGCTGGAATGAGGAGTGCCTCCCTTCAACTTCGAAATTCATCATTTCAACCCTCAATCTCATTGAATCAACCAAGAACATTGAAGGCCGGCCCTACGATGTTTACCGACGTTCCGAACAGGCCTCAAAGGTTGGCCCTATACTTGCAATCGCACAGCTCGTCGAACCGAGCGGAGCGAGACCTGTAACCGTGATTGGTCTGGACATCCTTGCAGAAGGAGGCTTCCATGTCCCAGTCTCTCTGTCCGAGTTTGTCGAGGGTGATGACGAGGCCAATCAACAGCTTATTCTCACACCAAAGTTTGCCCTCACTGATTACATCTTGACACTTCCGACGGAATCTCATCGCCTCTAGAAAAGTGCCACAAGCTCTGGCTTGTCTTTCCACCAACCGAAAAAAAAACCTTGGGCTCTTGAAGAAAGCAGATGGGCAGAGGGCAAAGTTAGACAGAGTTGGGAAACACCTGGGAGGTGGACTTGTTCTGACAACCAATTCTACGGAGGCCATTCATCTCCCGGCTGGCTGCATCCACGCTGTTATCACTCTCGAAGGAGGCTCTTTGGTCGCGACAGACTTTACGACACTCTATCTTCTAGACCTCATGCCGCGATGATCAGTACTGGCCTCGACGATACCGGCGCCGTATCCACATTCAGAAAGGAAGTATACCGACGCTTCCTTTCCTCCGCCGACTACGGATTGGAATTCAGGCAGGAAACCTTAGTACTGACCAGCTGGATTGGAATTCTGGACAGGATCCGAAGTTACGCGAAGGAATGTCCTAAATGGCAAGTGACAGCAAGCAAGGTCTGGGAGGACTTCTTCCAGGAGGAGGTGAAGGAGACGTTGTGCGTTTGTGGAACGCAAGGGAAGACGAGATTCACGGATCATTTTAAGGGGAATCATATGTGGCAGGTGGCAGAGGTCAGAAGAGGAAGGTCGGAATTGATGACGAAAAGGTGGATACAGTTGAGGAAAAGCGACCAACTCGGGTATCAAAGCGTCTGTAGAGGAAGTAGGGGGAAGGAGAATCTGAATGTGGAACGGAGGCACCAAGTCGCCAAGCCTCGTGGCTGAGCTCGTTTAATGAAAGGAGATCAGGCGTCGAGACTTGGACTTATGTTAGAATAGTTGCACGCACTTCCTAAAGTTTACTCCGAGCAGCAGAGATAGGAAAACTAAAGGCCAATACTGCTTTGGCCAATGGAAAGCACATAGTATCTGGATATTCCGCAATTCATGTTGACACCCGGTAAATCTGCAAGTGTCGGGTAAATTCGATCAAGCACACGACGGAAAAAATATGCGAATTCTCGAGAAATGGATACGCACAGCCATCACCTGACTTCTCACTGCAAAGTAAGGATTTGATTGATTCTGACGGCACAGAACACAGAAACTAGCTAGAAGGTCCCAACAATGCGGTAGTTGCATCCACTGAAAACGTGCCTTATTTCGCCTTCCAAGTGTAATTCTCCATCCTAGGGATTTCCTCGCAAATACATGCACCCTCAACTAGCTAACAGCTTGGCCTCCAAACAGAATATGACAGCAAAAGAATGCCAGAACCCAACGGCAGAATATGATACAATCGTTCCCAGTCCAAGTCCATTCTGATGGCGATGTATTGATCTGAGATCGCTCGATTGACTACCTCATGGCAAGGTGTTGCGACCACGAGACTTAGGAGCTTTCTCAATATCAGATTCTTCCTCATTGCCAACAGGTGTAGGAGAAGTGAGGTGATGTGACTGGATGCGAAAACTGTAGACACCATGTCCATCCCGCAACAACGACAGATGGCTAGTGGAGCACCGAGTGGTAGGCTGAGCTGTCACCGTTTCTATTATGTAGTTAGTATGTGGACCATGGCGATAAAGAACTCTTGAGTTACCTGGCGGAGCCTCAGCCTTTCTTCGGAACTCCTCGCCTCCATCCACAACCTCCCATACATCCTCACGGAGTTTCTTCAAGCCTTTGGGTGTCCAGAATCTAGCATTCAAATTGGCTCCTCGGACCTCCAAGAATGGCTTCAGGTGGGCAGGGTGTTCGTTCTTGTGCTGCACCAGAGAATCTAAACGCCCCAACTGCTGGTTATCCGCGAGTCTCATCCATCCTAGAACGATGAGCTCAAACTCCTCAAGTCCGACAATGCCATCAGGTCCCCATTCGACTAGCGATTGACCAATAATGCCGTATGAAATGGATTCAGTAGCGTTGAAAATGGCAAGTCTGCAGCATAGAATATTAGCCAGAGTCTGAGAAACGCGTTTGAGGACGTTCCGTATTCAGGAATCGAACTTTACTCCCGAAGCCTCTCAGATCAAATGAAGAGGGATAACACAAGGTAACTCACTCTGGCCAAATTCTTCTAATCGCTCGTGCGTCGACTGGAGTTGTCAGCATGTATTGCTTGACATCAACTCTCGTACACTCCGCGTAGGCAAGCTCTTGAGTGACTTTGAGAATCTCTAGCTTCCCAGATCTGCCTTTGACTGCTCCCTTGATGCTTCGTCCAAGTTTAGCCAAGTTGGCGATCGCTGCACGCTTGGTAAACAGCATGGTATCCCAAGGCATGTTCCCATAGCCCAAGATATTCTGTTGGGTGGCCTGGAAAGTAGGTGCCGGCTTGAACACTGACTTGATAGCCGAATTTGGATCGAAGGAATGGCTGTTGAGGTTGACGGAGGCTGGAACATCATTAAATGCTTTCTTCGAGAATTCAGGGTTAATTTGATTATTTGGTGTCTGCTCGAAGCCCGACATTGAAAGTGTAGGCACGAGGTTCGACACGCTCTGTATTCTGTTGACATATGGAATAGGCACTGCATATCTTGGGTCCTGTGCGGCCATGGCAAAAAAAGACTCTGTCTTGACAATGATATTCATGCCAGCGTATTCAAGCCGATCGGTTGGCAAAGGAGTTCTCTGCTTCTTCGAATTTTGGAGTCGTATCAACGCGTCGTCCTCGCTACCTTCTGCTGCAAAGATTCTCTTCCTCGCGACGTTTTCAACGACCTGAGGACCGGAGTAAACATCATGACCCAAGTTCGACATATTCTCCGTGGGCGGTCTAGGTGGCTGTACTGATGTTGGCAGGAGTGCGCTGGAGTGACCCATCGCATTTGTTACATTGAACACCTTCCTGGTTGAGTGTGGAGAAGATTCTTCGACGCGACAGTATTGACTGCGAATTAGTGTTGCGATCTCGAAAAGCGAAAGGTTTTGAAGGGCGCGTTGAGACAAGGTAAACAATCGGGTTTTTTTAAGCGAAGGCACTAAACAGACTAGCGTCTGAGGAAGCTGGCCAAGCTATTCAGGTTAAAGCTTTCAAGACGTGATTGGCGATTCAAATCCAGTGAAAGTGAGATTCTCTGGAGGTAGACGAACGGACCATGATCAATTCCCGCTCTAGGCGCATTTGCGGAATTCTCGGGGGCATTGTAGCGTTTTCAGAAAAAGATCCATAATTGGGAGTAAACAAAGGTGATTGTATTGCTAATGTGGGCAAATTTGATGCTACAAGTACCAGCACGTAAATTAATATTTCGACTGCTCAGACTTGCAAGCAATTAATACTGTCCTGGTAAACGTACCAGACACATACATAGCACGAACGGGAGAGTGTTCACTCCAAAGACTTAAATGCTTTGTATTGATGCCGGGTAATTTTAGACTTGTGACACGCAAATCAAACCCCTGCTAACGAATCGGTAGACTGTTCAAGATTGATGAAATCCCCCGCGGCGATACGAGATTGCTGAGAACAGCATTGATACCCACCAGTATTACCGAATCTGCTGATTTCTCCAGATAGTCTGCCAAATCATTCTTAGCTTTAATTCCTGTCGCAAGTGACTCTGTAAGTCCCTCCTGAAGTCCTTCCCTGGGGTTTGTTCCGAATTGAAATCGTCTGTCACCAAAGTTTCGAGCTTCTTCCTCGGTCCATTCCCGATCAGAATTCATCAAAGTACCTAAATGAGCTTTCAAGTCAGGCAGCAACGAGACCTTACTGAAAGCTGCTCTAGTTTGTCTTGCATCCGCTCTTGCCTCTTTTAGAACATTCTAGCATGTCGAGGAATTGAATCATTGGGTCGTTTAGGTCGCATTCGAAGCTCCGTCTTTATACATCCTTTTGTTGACAAACCGGGCGTCATGATTAGGCGGAGGTGCCAGAGTAGGCTACTAGCAATCTCTTTGTCAGATAGGGTTATCTTCTCCTCTCTGTTGCCATCTCGCTGATAACGTACTTCCAGCAAACTTTTGTGGTGTCTGGAACGAGAGCATGAGTCCACCTCCGGGCTGCAAATGAATGTCATTTCTTAGATGAGCTAGTGGCGTGCGAACACGATAGATTTTTCAGGTGCCAGGCATCCGCTGTCTCTTTTTCGATCATTTTGAACGAATTTTAGCATACAGGTGGCCCTTTCCTCAGCTGAAAGTGGACACTTGAGGCAATGCTCCTGTCCCCGAATGTTGTTGCTCCTCCCAAATTCCACCTTATACACTGTCCATCGCCCGCAATCTTGACTCTGCTTGTGCCATCTCTCTCTTGGTGAACTCACGTTTCTCTTTGCTTCATCTTCTTCCATTAAAGGCGCAACAAGACCTCTCATCACTTCCTTCCAGCAGAGTCGCCCAAACGTCACAAAACCTTTCACCCATCTCTTGAGCCGACTCCACTGTCCATTCTTGAACATCCTGCATACATTCTCCACGGTGCTTTTAATACCTCGCAAGATCTCGTTCCCTAAGCAAAGATTGTTAGCCTTTCTTGGATGTAGGTGAAATTATCACGAGGTTTTGGATAGCCAGAAGATGTTGAGATATTGTGAGTGGAACAATGTGAAGTCTTCGAGACATACAATCAAGAGGGAATTTGAAAGCTTCTTTTGCCTGTATTACACTCTATCGTGCCTCGGCCAAGGTTTCGAGTTTGACATCCAAAGATATTTTCAGGTCTTCGCACTCCTGGCGAAGCTCTTCGATGATTTGGAGGCTGCTCAAGCGGTGTGGAGATGCTCCGTACAAATAATCATCTTCCTCATCTCCGACACGGGTAGTTCGTTATCTGGTAGACATGAGCAGGCATTCAGGACTCGAAAGAGGGTCAAATGCTGCTATGCCACTTACCATTTGAGGCGGCTGGGCTGTCCCTGCGCAGAGGTCCGTTTCCATCCACTAGCTGGTAGATTTCGTATCGAAGAACATTCACTCCCTCATAAATCCACTTTGGAAGCCTCTTGATGCTTTTTGACTTCGCATAACCAATCTCAGCCGTTCACCAATCGACTCAAAATCTTCCGGCTCAATGTAGATGCCGAATTGCTCTTCTAGGGACGACAGCTTGCCTTCCGCTGCCAATCTCAACCAACCAACGGCCAAAATCTCCAGTTCATCAAGTGCATCAAAATCTGGTTGGACAGCCTTACTTCCCCCTAGACTCTTACTATCAAGAAGATATGAGTTTGACCCATTTTTCTGTAAATGATGATTTCGGCCCACGCTCTGTGCAGGTCAATTTTGGCTTCATGCTTGTTGAAGCATTCATACTTCAGTCGATCCATTTTCGCGATTCCCCTCCATGTCAGCCACTGACTTGCACCTGCGATCTGCTTCAGGGTCTCAAATTTGCCCGTCAGTGTTGCGAATTGCGGGAGCATCTTTTTCTTTCGGAAGCGGTGGGGGAAGGCTCTGAATCTGTACTTGGTGCGTCGTCGTCCATATTCTGCTCCACCCATTCTGCCTCTTCCTCTTCTTGCGGTTCGTGCTGGTTCTTGTGCTTTTGGCTCCTAGCCAAGTCTGAGGACTTGACCTTCTTGGCTTTTCTCCGGCTTTTCTTGGAAGCCATTATTCGAGAGGTGAAGTGTAGCTGTAAGGCGGATTCAGAGAGAACGAACGACAGCGCAGGAAGTCTGCTAGCCAGGCCGAAGGAAGAAGATATTGTGGAAACGGCTGCGGAGCAGGAAATCAGTCAATGCCGAAGTTGAGTATGGGAAGAGGTAGTTGAGACGGCAGTAGATGCAGCTCTTTAGCATTCACAAGCTTTTCAAATATCAACTGTCATCTAGTTGCATGTCGTCACGATGCTTTGTTGCTTTTCAATATCTCCGTCCTTTGATCAACAAAGGAGTATCAGGCTATTTTGTTTCCATCACCGTCTGCTATATCCACGAAGTTGTAGCTTCATTGTTTACCCTCATCGTATCTGGTAATAGGTAGAAACCGGAAGAAGCAAAATCAGCGTTCCAGCAACTGACCTTCGCCCTGAAGGGTTTCGAAGATCAGCATTCGAGAGCTTGAGTAAAGTCTTTGACACGTCTGAGGAGCATTCCACACCAGAATATACTTCAAAGTCTATCGAAAGTTCCAAACGAGTTTCATTGAGCATAAGGAAATTTTATTCTCGTACTTTCGTGTGAACATTTCTTTCCATTCTCGTGTCTGGTATATGCCAACTTTGAAAAAAAGTACATCCCTGACCCAAATGCGAATTCGTATCACTGGCCACCAATCACACCCAGAATCACAATTCTATACCATTTTCTACGCTCCATACTCTTGATCACCTCATCTCCGGTATACTTTGGTCATGAAAGCGGGCAAAAAGGCTGCGCAAAGCCCGTACCCGCCATTTCTCAGCCTAGAACCACCACAAGGCAGTATTGCGCTGTTCACCGAAGACCGCTACCAATAAGGTCGAGCCCCTTTGTCACGCCCGGAGCAAGTCTATAGTTTGCCTTGCCATATTCTCAATTATTTTTCTCACCCGGGCTGGTGGTTTTTGCACTTTTCTCTTGCTGCTTCGCCACGTCGTTCTTTTGTACATGTACAAGACCTTTCCTTCTCCAGATCGCAGGGCAATACCTGGTAGCTGATATTCTTGATTCAACCACTTTTGATTCTCTTCATCTTTCGAGCTTTGGAAGACAAGGAACGCATCATTCAAAATGCCGCCAGTTCAATCAACACTCAACACCGCGTTCAGCGGAGCCAGTACGGCGTCTGTCAATCTCTTCACGAACGCTGATTGCACGAAACCATTTCAATTCTCCGACTCATCGACCCCTGTACTGATCGACAAATGCTACAACACCCCTCAAAGCGGTAATAAGCCTGTCTACATCTCAGAGCAGGATGTCTGCGCGGACGATGAGGAACTCACGCTCCTGATATCGAACGGTACATCCCTGCCCCTCCCCTTCCCTTGTCTGGCTTTGCGAAATTCATGGGTGCCCATCTAGATCCACCACTTGCGCTTCTTTCCAAGCTCCCGCACTGACTCGACCTTCTATGACAGGGCCGAACTGCTCCCCTCCCCATACCACCATCCCCCTCACCCCTCTGGCAGCAGATTTGTGCCACGCCTTTACATCCAGTACGGACTGCTCATCCACAACCAATATGAAAAGCATGAAAGTAGTCTGCCGTACTACCGAGATGAAAGATGAAGATGCAGAGGAGGAAGAAGAGACGAATATTCTAGAGAGTCCTCCACCACCAAGGAAAGATAAAAGAGGGAATGATGTCAGTGTGGGTGTCAATGCGAATTGTTGCAAGGCTTGTGTTGTTATGTGATGTGAGGGAGGGGAGGGGGAAAGATTGCGGGCATGAAGAGAATGTAAAGACGATTGAAGGGGGCGAATAAGGGGTTGTGTACCCGATTCGTAATAGTACTTTGAGATATGTAGGTGCTTGGGAAATCCATCGCTACATTTGGTTTTGGTCTTGGGAGATTTAGCTCACAATGGGAAGTCTCGCTTAAATTTCTCAACCATAACAACATATCATTTCTGGAAATACGTCTGCGAATAATGAATTGTGAAGAGAAATGCTTAAAGTCGCAGTGTAAGAACGCAACGCTCGTATGACGCCACCTGACCACGTCCGCCCTCAAGTCTGCCAAGCCTGAATGCGCTGTAAATTAGCACCCCTGTACGCTCCTCCATACCGATGATAACCAGAGATGCGGCGAAGTCCCAGTGCAATTTGCACACAGTGCGCTTTTGTAACTTGGGGGGGGGGGGGTGGATTCTAGCATTTGCTGCTAGCAACATAAACATTCCAACCTGCCTCGTCAAACTGCTGACCCATACAGTTACGACAGCAAGCCTTTCGGATATTATCTGCGTAATCGCCTATCTTGCTTCCAGTGATCCACCACTCCACGTAGTTCTATTTTCAAATGCTACGTTAGCACGTAATCTCACGTTCCTAGATCCGGAGGAAGAGACAAGCTTACATCATTGCAGACAAAGATTCCCGCAGCCCAAGAACAGCTCACGCGCCCACAATGGCGAGCTGGGACGCGAATTTCACCTTTGATGCGGCGAAGATAGTTGATTCCGTCGACGAGGGGAGCTTCGCCGACGGGCTTCCAGGGTTGGGGTGGGTGGCAGTCTGGGGGTCCGCGCTGTGAAGGAGTGGTTGTGTTAGTTAAGGAGTCAAAGTCTCGAGCGGAGGAGTAAGCTTAGATTATATAAAGATGATAGGGCGTCCAGAAGGTGTAGCAGTAACGGGCGAGGAGCGAGAGGAAGTCAACTCACAGGATTTCGACTCTCGAGGCTAGAGGAGTCTGTTTCGACAACATCGTGGAGCTTGAAGAGGTGGAAGTTTTCCTACTCCTTGTTAGTAACGTTCACCTTGAACCAAGAGGGAAGCGGTCGTACCTCAACAGTGCCGTTCATGGGGATGAGAGCGCCTGTATCAGGATCACGATAGATAAAGTCAGAGGTGAGATCAAGTTGGAGAGTTGAGTCGGCGACGTCCGAGGTTGGGATGGCGACGGCTTGGAGAGAGAAGAGCAGGGTGAGGACGAGGGTAAGAAGTGTGGTCGGTAGACACTTCATCTTGTTGGATGCTTGGTTCGTGTTAATGTTGTAGTGTTATGGTTCAGTCTGTGGGTTGGTTTTCGAAAGGTTCTATTGATGCGATGGTTCGAAGAAAGGAAGTGTTGAAGGGCGTTGAGGGGGGGTTATTTATGGATCATGGATCGAACAGCCACGTCTCAAAGAGGTCAAAGTTATGACGTCTATACATATGCTTGAATAGAAAGTCAAGATTTTCAGAAGTGAATAATAGATTTCTAGAGTGCTTGTGAATGTATATTCGCAGTAGAGGCATCGTGACGTAGTATGTAACGTATGGTGAATAGCATTTAGATGCGCGCGGCAACAAAACTTTAGAAAGATACTCACAAGCAGGAACGATTTTGATACTCATTGCCTCAAAGACGTGCACCGAGGTATGCCATGAATTTCATGGAAGGACATGCGTGCAGGAAAGTACAAGATTGAAAATTTCCAGAGCAAACTCGCTCAGCGACATTTCTACCTCACAACATCGGATAAATCCCTATGTTAATCTCCATCCCCATGCATTGCGAAACTATCACGAGCAGGACCACCATAGAAAATCAACTTTTTCCGATCTCACAATCCACATCTCATCCACTCCACTAACCCCATTCACCCAATCTTAACATCCACAACAAAACAATCCCTCCACCCTCTCATAGCCATCACAGCCATCGCATCCTCCACATCCCTATCATCCCGCAAACACATCCTCATCTCATCCCTGCCCCCCGCACGCAGCGCGTTAGAAGTCCACAGCACACTCCAAACCGCTTGGATGTATCCCGAGCTGTTTTCAGCATGGATGCCGAAGGATTTGTTGTGGATGATGGAGCGTATGGAGCTGTTAAGGTCTGAGAGGGTGGTGGGGATGGGGATGGGGATGAGGGCGCTGTCATAGGGGAAGCGTGTTGGGCGCTGGGACGTGATAGAGATGAGGACGGGGAAGTGAGAAGGTGGGTTGCTCATATTTGCTTTTCGGTACTGAGTCGGTAAGAGGTGTTGGGTTGTTGGTTGCTAGGTGGTGGCTGATGAGTTTGAGAGAGAAACTGACAGCTTTTTCGAAGAGGTCTGCATCGAGAATTCGAGGTCGAATCCCTGTGTTAAGTTGAAGTAGATGTTCGGGGCCTATATGTTGTTTTGATGAAGTCAAGGGGCTTTGACGGAGCATGTGGAATTGGGGAGAAAAAGGGCCACTGGTATCTAGCACTTTGGAGAGTAACGCAGAGGTTACTTGGATCTAAGGAAAGTTCAGATTCCAATAGAGAGCGCTGGAGTCAACTTGAAACTCCAGGAAGTGATGGCCTTTGACTCATCCAGGCGAAGTTTAGAAGAATTCGCGTTGTGCGGTAAATACGACAAAAAGCGCGGAAAGGATAAACAACGTTTCAGAGTCAAGTAACTGAGGACTCATAAAATAGTAGAGGCCTCGAGAGGCGAAATAGATGATATAAGCTAGTCTTGCTGTTCTCATCCATTTTATCGGAAAGGGCATTTTACTAGAGGACGAGAAGCCTTGATGAATATGGAAAGTTGAAAGTATAACTTATGCCTTTGCCACTAGCAAGGGAGACTTGCAAAGATGCAGAATCCCATTATCAGGGTCTCTGATAGTTACCAAGTCAAGCCCGGAAAAAAAAGAAAGGATCATGCTTTCCAAATGCCATCTTTCACTGTCCCTAAAACAAACTTTGATGACACTAGGGTCGTTCAAATCCCTTCTTTAGCTCCGTGACTTAAAAATCATACTCTAGACTTCTATTCCTTCGACTCCGAAAGCATGTGACGTGAGCGGTACTGAGGCCTGAGTGGCCATAGCAGTCCAAAAGCATTCAACGCAAACTCTGCCCATCCCTCACACCCACCCCCAAATTCCTAAGCCATATCCACAACATCAACCACAGAAATATCGACCCACCCCCTCCTGCTCACCTCCCTAAGCGCATCACCAAGCTCCACGTCACTCATCAAGCGCGTTCGACTCTCCACCATGGTCCCTCCAGTCCAGCACACGCTCCAGTGAAACTCAGAATCATCTGGTTCGGCGACTTCGATTCCGAAGTGACGGCCGTTGATGGCGTCTCTGAGATCTGCGTTGAGATCTGCGATGGTAGAGGGAAGGGGGAGGAGAATGGTGTTGTAAGGTTCGCTGTGAGATTGTTCGTCATTGAGGAGGACTTGTACGATTATGTGATGGGTGTTGTGGGTGAGGGGAGTGGAAGTGGGGGGTTGGACTGCGGGGGCGGTGGAGGGGGTGTTGCCGTTCATGGTGGTATGTTGATGATGGATCTGTGGATTGATGGTTGTGGAGTTGAACTCTGTGGGTTTTGCAGGAAGCGCTTGATTGATTGTTGTTCGATTGAGGACCAGTTGAGCTGTGGAAGAGATCTGTTGGATATTCAGATTAGTTGAGACTTTGATGTTGTATTTGTACCGAGTCACTATAATTGATTCTGGGAAGAGAAGAGCTGGTTGAGCTGTGACTCTGCAGCTCAAAAAGATCCGCGGAAACCACTGGGAGAAGAACACCCGAGAAGAACAGAGATGATAGTGTCGGAAAGAACTGGAGGTAAATGATCAAAGTGGGACACCACCACGAGAAGATTCTAAGATATGGAAGATTCGCAGAATGTACAAGAAATTTGTTCTGAACAATCACTTAAATGAAGGAAGAAGTAGTATGAAGCGACACGCAAGCGGAAAACAAACGACATGAGCAGTGAAAGACAGTCAAGAGCTTTCATGGGCTAGTTTGGAAGAAGTAGAAACAGGTTGGGTGTTCAGACACCACAGACACACAAAGAGTTCTTCCGAAACGAGTAATTCAGTCAAGAATCTTCGCTCCAAAGCTTTCCTCCCTGCAAGATTCTCGTCGCACCTTTCCGGAAGCCATCTGCGTCAGTCTTCAACAGACTCGGACCGATACTGATTCGGCAAAGTCCCAAGTCAGCCAGTTCCTTGACAGACAAATCATCCTTCCTCGCACCCAATTTGACAGCAAGTCGCCCTTGGAAACCATCGACAAGTATCTTGATCTCATCTGATGTGATGAGACCACCAGGCCCACCCCATACAAAGACAGAAGTAGCTCCCGCTGCCAAGTACGATTTCCCTCTCTTCACGGCTTCCTCTACCATCATCTCCCTGGTCCAGCCATCCGGGTTAGGTTTCAAGCAAAGCACATCCGTCCTGGCATTCACTACGAAGTCTGGGATACCTGCGTCTCTCGCAACTTCAATGACCTTCTTGATCCTCTCTGCTGCTTCCTCAATGCTTCTCAAGCAAGCCATCCCGCCGCCGAAGCCCTTCTCAGGGTACGAATCCTCGATGTTGGCTCCCATGACTCCGATTGATATAGCTCCGGAGATGGACTCAACGATCTGATCTCCGTAACCATCTTGCAAATCCATTGACAGGGGTAAGCCCGTATCACGAATCAGAGGAGCGAATTGGGAGACGGAAGATAAGTTTTGGGAGAGGTTGAGCTCTTCGTCTGCAATGGAGAGTTTGGCTGCCACGGCATACGAAGCTGTAGCTGCGGCTTTGACTAGACCGGGATGGGTTTCATTGAGTGAGAGGAGAGTTCTTGCTGAGGCAGGGTCGAAGATATTGGTGAAAACAATTGGGCTGCCTGGTTTGTGGAGGGCTTTGAGAGTTTGTGCGTAAGTATTGTCGATGAGGCTATTGGAAGACATTGTAAAAATTCGGTGATCGTGGAAGTGTCACAGAAAAGAAACAAGAAATACTCAGGGCTGATTGAAGGGAATTGAGGAGTCACACTGACCCCGCATGAGGGGCATCGCGTGAAGGGCGCGAGATCATGTGAAGTACGTAAGATGGACTCATGTCAGGCCGATAGTGAAGTTGGCAAAGTCTTCCGTCTTACATTCATAGTAGAATAAAAACCGCCCGCGTTTGACTCGAGGTTTCCGAGACTATGCAGGAAGGAAGATGAAAGGGCGAAGGGTCGATGTTGAGAACTCGTGCCAAGACCAACCAGGCCGAGCATCTGCCGGATCACATGATCATCTCACAGTAACCCAACCTTGCAGCCACGATCTCCCCAGCTCCCCTTCCCCGAGGAGCCCAGTCCTCGAGCCCTCGCACAGATCCATCTCTTCTAACAGGTTCAGTCCAATTTGCTCCCTCCTCATGTGAAAGTGATTCATATGCAGCAATCATTCGTGACCCAAAGTCCTCCGCCCTTGTTCGCTGTGCGCAAGGTGTGACGCGGCACGGTACTATGTTCCTATCCTCATCACTCTGCCTCGCCAGCACGTCTCGTCCCAGCCCGGCCCGCCAGCAGAACAGGGCGACGACCACGCACACTTATTCCAAGCCACCTGCACAACAAGTGTTCAAGCAGCGTCCATACTCAGGTGCCCATCGAGAGGGCCAACGATAAGGTCATCGGCGTGCCCCAGGTGTTCCGACCAACAAAACACATGCAAATTCCACACCTTGTCCCCCGGGCACACACCACTCACAGAAGCAAAACTCACGCCGCTTTCTCGACAACCATGTCTGAGCCTCAGCCAGAGGCTTGGGAGCAGTTCATTGATTGGTCAAACAATCCCTACGAAGGCTACGACTGGTCGAAGGGAGACCTCCTTGATGCCTGTTCGGATCCAATGCTGCAGGCCCTGGTTGTCAACGGGTAAGTGAAAAAAAAAGAAGACGGCTAACAAAGAGGGTGGTAGCGTTTCGGAAAATGCACCGGTCTCAGCACCGGCTGGCGAATACAGTGGCTCAGTATCATCAAACGAATACCTTGGCACAATCATGGTTCCGACAGCGTTCTCCACGGGAATGACCCAGCCCCTTGATCCAGCAGAGGCCCGTGATGGCATACTAGCGTAAGTGTTTATCCTTATCTGAAAATTGTGAATCCTGACGTGAGTGTAGATTCAACGTAGCTTGCGCTGCTTGTGGGGAAGTGATCACAGATACTTATGGATATGGTACTCGTTGGAAGCTCGAATTGCATGCCAAACTGACTGGCCATTTGAGTTGGGCCTGTTCACTCATCGGTTGCCGAAAGACATTTCCAACCTATCGAGAGCGAGATGCGCATCAGCAGCGACCACATGTTCTGGGTCACTCTCGTCTTGATACACCTACCCCCTACGACTGCGTAGAATGCGGCCATTGCTCGTCGTCGAAAGCAGACCTACTTCGCCATGCGAAGCAGCTTCAGCACCAACCATATGCATGCGAATGTGGTTCTTCCTTCTCCAGATTGGATGTCTTGAACCGCCACCTCGAGAAATTCGATCCGGAAGAGCCAAAACATCCTTGCAAATATTGTAAGCGCCATCGAGGCCCGAATGGATTTCAGCGTCTGGATCATTTGATGCAACATATCCGCAACTATCACCATCATGAAGTAGACAATGGACACGGAGATGACATGGACAAGTCACGACTCAAATACAAAATCCCCACCTGCCCTCACCCGGGTTGCCCTGCATATCGAGATGAAACATTTAAACAGCAGTCTCAACAAATACAGCAGGCAGACAAGCCATTTGCTTCCCAGTCAGCCTTCACCAAGCATATGCGTGATGAACACAACGAGTGTTCGTTTCCCTGTGATGTTGCTGGCTGCGAGCGGGTGGGTCGACGAGGGTATTTCAGAGAGAAGGATCTGCTCAAACATCGTCGAACTCAGCATCCAGATGCACCACCATACGCTGTTGAGAAACGAGCTACTCAATGGACATGTACACGACCTGATTGTAGTGCCGTCCTTGACTTCTCTTCATTGCGACACCACTTCCGGGCTCATGAGCAGTGCGACGAGCGGAGCTAATCCAAACTTCTTCCACTCTGTCAAGGTGGCGACCTAGCTGATAGAGGATTGGAAACGGACGGCAGTATCGAATGATCTTGAGTTCTGTTTCTCAGAGTCACGGGCTGCCAGCCTTGATTGGAATTCTTTTCAGCGGACGCTATAAGAGACGGATAGAACCGAGTGTTGTTTACGCTTTGTGTCTTTCTTGCTACACCTTTTGGACTGCTCTTATTTCCTTGATCTTTTCCTCCGATATTCTCTCCCTTGGTCATCTACTGGCAACACACTCACTACTGTCAGTTTTATTTGGTTTTCTCGCCATTTTCCTTGAACACTTGACAAACATAACAACCATTAACGACTCGGATCATGTGTCTCGTTACAAACATCTGTTGGTTTATCTAATTAGCTTGGTGGGATCGCGTTGAAATCCACATGAAATTTCGTTTCGTAAATGTTTATGCCCTGTGCATGGTCCAGACAACGAATGTGATAGAGTTAGACACCCGCCTTCATACCACCGTAGTTCTTCCTCGGGTATGTTCTATCTTCCTATAATCGAGCCCTGAACAAGCAAAGGATTTTCCTGCGGACGACTTGAGAATCTACGAAACGCTCACCAGTATGTTCCTGACACACACCTATGTGCTACCAGAAGTGATGCATCATGCATCGCGCACTTTGAAGAGGTCTAGAGCAATGCCCGGAACCAAAAGTTAAATAACCCAACGGTTGACTCCGTTGCGAGCAGTCCTTCCAATGGCCATCTCACCGCGAAGCCTGTCTCAAGTATGCATAGACAAACTGACATTACACTTGTATTGCAATGCTACCGATTGTTAGTGAACGTTACCTCCTAGGCATATGTCGCAGAGTGTAAAGACTAAGAGCAAGAAATCCATTTTTGACGATCTAGCCGCTTTTCTTCGATACATTTACAATTCTCTCCTCCACACAAGCACATCCACATGCCCACACCCCTTAATTCTTCCCAAGCTTTTCGTCGCCTTCCCATAAACAAAGAAGTCTAAGCAACTTCCTCAACCATCTTCCCACCCCCAATCCCCCCAGTCCCAGCAGCCTTCACACCCCCCGCCTTCCCAAACACCCCACCAACAGGCGCATCCAACCACTCCTCAGGCACACCAATTCTATTCCCCTCCTTCGTACTCACCCATCTCACAAACAAAGGATTAGGCTTGGCTGGTTCGCCGTCTGCGTTGGTACCGTTGGGGTTGAGAGCGTTGTCGGCGGCGGACATGCCAGCGCGGCGGGCGTTTGTTTTGGGAGCTTGCTTTTTGAGGAGTTTGTTGATTGTTTCGAGCTAAGGGGCGGTTAGTTGGCGATTGAATGCACATGGTAGATGGTAGTGCTGAGCGAATGACAGGATGAGCAGTGGGAAAGAGGAACAACGTACTTTCTCTTCCTCGTTGCGCTTCTCGCTGAGATTCTTACGGCGACGAGCCATTTCTGCTCTGCGCATGGCGTGTTCTTCTGCTGTGAGGTGTTTCTTGACTTGGACTTCTGAAAGGTTGTTAGTACTGTCCAATGAAATAGATAGAGTAGAGTAGCAACATACCATCAGGCAAAGCCAATAAATGACCGCCATCACTCTCCTCGAATCGTGCACGTTGTCTCTTGGTCAACTTGTTCAGATCGGGAGTCGAGGCCCTGCTTCCACCAGCAGGCGTCTCATCGTCACTATCCAAACTATCATCTTCCTCCTCATCGCCTTCTTCCTCAACTTCGATCTCTTCCTCTTCACCCTCGGCATCTTCCTCGTTACCCGTCTGCATGCCTTCTTCCTCCTCAACTTCCTCGGCAAGGTCACTGTCTAGCTCGCTCAATTCCTCATCGTCGCTAGCATCCTCCATTTCTTTCTGCTCGACTGGGAGGACTTTGCCCTTGACGACCGGCGGTTTGACGGTAATGACTTCCTTGGCTTTTCCACTTGCTCGGGAGACTTTGATCACGGGTGGTGGTGGAGGGACATCGACTTCCATATCGACATCGCCCTCAGCGTCTTCGTCACCAAGTCCATCATCTTCAGCATCCATATCCTCATCCTCATCTTCTTCCATTTCGGCGTCTTCATCGCCCGCCTCTTCCATCTCCTCGTCTTCATCTCCCTCCTCACTATCACTCTCCAACACATAACTCTTCCTCACATTCCTCGCTCTCTTCCCTTCGATAATCTGACCACCGATAAACGGATCGCGTGCATTGGTCGTGGTGCTGAAGCCTGAATTGCCGGATGAGCTGGAGCGTGTCGCTTCGCGTAGTTTGCTGGATGAGGTCTTTACTGTGAGACGCATCGATGATGGGCTTTTGGATGTGTTAGATGGAGGACCACGTGAGACAGTGGCTGAGGAAACATTTTCTGATGTATTGCGACGCGCGCGTGAAGTTCTGTCGCGAGGTGGGGAGTCAGCTACTCTGATTGCTTCTTTGGCCTTGACGGCTGCTGAGCGTTGACTGCGCCGCGATGACATCGTGATGTGGTGTTGATTTGTCTCAACTCGATGCGCTTGCTCAAGATAGCCTCGTACAGATATACGGGGAAAGATAGGTGTGCTGCAGGTCTGAGTTGAAGCTGGGGAACATGCGGGGTGTCGCTTGGATGAAGAGGGGAGGTGGATGTGAGAGGGATTTAGATGAGGTTGTCTGCAAGGGCCATCGGGACACTGCCTCGATAAGGTAAGAAAGATGCAGTGCGGGATGAAGACAAGACGGATGTTAGGCGCGTCGCATAAAATGCCTGCAGGAGATGAGATGTCATCCAATCCTTCCGAATAAGCGCGCTTGCCTTCTCGTTCAGCCAACAGCAACGCCGTTCGGAGAATTGGCAAGATTGTGATCTCGTCTGGCAAACGCCGTCCCGCGTTCTCTGGAGTCTTGGTACGAGGCTTCTCGGTCACTCACTTTCCCTCTCCCTTACTCTCCCTGTAATGAAACGTAAAGTGCAGACTCGCTTTCGCCCCTCTTCCCGTTCTTGTACGACTCCAACGATAAGGCACAGTAAATGAGAACCGCCACCAGGATAATACTGCCCAGTCCAGTACAAGCACATGCGCCACCAACAATTCAATTAATGAGAACTTGAGATTGAAAGAGACCAACTGGTGGAGGTGACTGGCGCAGAAATATTGAAAGAAACACAATAGCAAAACTAATGACTATCAAAACTTACTCATTCTTCCCACCGGTGGCTTTTTCAGCCCTGCCTCCACGTGAGGTTGACCCCTTTGTACCTGCGCCTGTACCAGCCCAATCGATGGGCTCCTCCGTACCCTCCGAGTCTGTACTCAACTTACGAAGCTTCTTACTGGGCCGTTCTGGTCGTCCGGACATAATGATTTAATTGGATGGATGCTGTGCGTGCGGTGTCCGATTGATGAGGTTGGTCGGCGGCTGATGCTTACACACAGATCTGTGTTGGAATGGATATCTTGTGAAGCGTTGAACTTTAGACCAGAAGTGAGAAAGAAAATGGTGATCGTATTGAAAAGAAAATTACAAGCAGTTGACGCGTATTGCAATTGAATCGTTGATACACGAGAAAGTTGAATGTGGACCAATACGTCGCGACTTTCAGCATTTCATGCTCCCTTGCCAAACTCAAACATCGGTCCACGGAGGAAAGTGCATCCCTGTGATTGGCCCTCATGATGACATAAGCCTCCAGAATCCGGGGCCGAGGCTCGTTGACCAACATCAAAACATCCAGCCTTCCCACCCTACACTCTCGCGCATGTCAATCAACACTTCACAATGAGCGACTCCGATCCAGAAAAGAAGGCCGGGATACCCGCATGGCAGACCAAAGCAGCATCTGAGTCTGCGAAAACGGACGAAACTGTTCCGGCTCAGAAAGAGGAGAGTCGCGAAACGGTGATTGCGCAGGCGCGGAAGTTCCTCGAGGAGGATGAAGTTCGAGATGCCTCTACGGATAAGAAGATTGCTTTCTTAGAGAGCAAAGGGTTGGGAAATGAGGAAATACAAGAGCTGCTAGGTATCGCAAGGAATACCGAAGCCAGCAGTACTTCTGAAGTGCGTTCCATTGAGCAATCAACGACCTCTACTAACATTCTGCAGACAACAGCACTTGCTCCCAGCCCATCACCGGCGCAAACATCTCCTCCACCTCCACAGCCAGCATACTCCCCTCCGCAATACCAAGCACCCCCTCAACCACCTATAATAACCTACCCCGAATTCCTCACCACGCCTCCACACCCAACACCACTAATAACCAAACCCCGCCTCCTCACAACCCTCTACGCCTTCTCCGGCCTCACAGCCCTCCTCTACGGCACGCACAACTACCTTGTAACGCCTATGATCGCCTCTCTTACCGAAGCCAGGCTCTCTTTCGCTTCGACATCCAAGACCAATCTTGACAAACTGATAACACAACTAGAGGGCTTAGTGTCCGAAGTACCAGCGAGCATGAGGAACAAGGGCATTGGGGAGAAAGACGACGAGAGTGAAAGCGATGAAGATCCAACAGAGATGTTCCATAGAGATATCGGGATCCAGACTTCGCCATTCATATCCCGGCCTTCTTCACCGGTCGATACCTCCCCTCTCACGGGTCATACTGCACGTCTCCAGAGCCTCAAATCAACACTGGAGGGTTTGGTGGAGGATAGCACCAGCGAGGCGGGCGAGACATCCGAGTTGGAAAGTACGATGGGGATATTGAGGGAGTACTTGGATAGTCTGGCATTTGTGCAGCCGAGCTATAGTTATGGTGTTGGGGGGTATGGGAGTGCTGGGAGGAGTGGGAAGGATGAGGATGATGAGATTGGGAAGGTAAAGAAGGAGATTAGGGGGGTCAAGGGCGTTCTGCTTAGTGCCAGGAGCTTCCCGGGAGTGGTAAGAGTTGGTGGTGGGAGGTGAGAATGTCTTCTTCGCAGGCGGGCATATGATGATATATTACGAAGAATATCTTGACCAGAATGGCCATCTCGGCACTCTATTTTCAGTCTTTGCTCCTCTTCCTCGCGTTTCCTTGCTCGATCAAGCTTCAAAAATAGGAGAAACTGCATTTCTGTTTCCAATGGTAGTTATTATAGCAAGTGCTGTCCTGCTAGCTGCTCGTCCTTCCTCGTCACCTGTGTTGCTTCCCTTCAGAGGAAGTCAGATAATAGGCCAGGTTTCCCTTTCTTTGATTGCGTTGTGGTTTTGTTCAACTCAGCAGTGGAGTGACGCTCAGCGTATTCGCGACCAGTTCATCGACATGTCTTCTTCAACCCGTTTCGTTATTTGCATCGAACAGTCTAGTCGCCGTCGAGTCACGTCTGGTTTGCCCTCATGTCAATCCCCACGTGCCCCAGTACCAGAACCACCTCGAATCTTTTGCTATCATAAGCAAGTCCCAGTCATTCGCCATCCCCGACGTCAAAAGCACGCCCTGTTCCTGACCTCCAAAAGGACATCGACATTGCCATCTGAACATTCGAAACCATGGAAACCTCAGAAGCCAGTCACCCTCAGAATCCCCATCTCCTCGCGACCCTCCTCACCAGAAGCACCTACAGCACACCAAACCTCCAACATGTCAACCCCAAAAACGGAATACCTCCTCTTCCTCCACTCCACATCCTCCCCACCAGCGAGCTCATCGACCTACCGACAACGTTCCATTCGCTCTTCGAAAACAACATGGTCAACGCCTACACTGCCCTCACAGACCGCACTCGCGCTGCTCCCGGAAATACAGACAAATATATCCGTATCGCACCAGCATACTAACCTGGAGGTTTTCCGAAGAGCTCACCTGAGCCCCTCCATAAAGCAACTCTATTCCATTCTTAGCTATCCAGCGCTTGTGGTATAGCAGCACAAAAAGAAGAAGCAAGCTTTCTCTCAATTCTCTTGTCACCTGCTTGCAATCTTTGAAGCACAGCATTGGATTCTACTCAGAGGTGCTTGAAATCTTTCTCTCTCTCCTCACTTCTAGCAACACCCAGATACATCATCAGCAGCACACAAAGCTCCCAGAATCAATATAAAAAACTTTACTTCCTACCAACTCCTCCTTCCAATCCAGAGAACCACAACCTCCCACAAAATGGCCGAACGCATCGCTCAGCTTCGATCCTGGAGAAATCCAAACACCCAAATCCAACAAAACCACAACAACACACCGACAGGACTCCCATCTATCCCAGAATTGCCACCCACCGCACCATCACCGCCTTCTCATCCACCCTCCAATTCTCCCCCCGACATCGACGAAAGCGACAACGACAGCAACAAGGACAACCTTACTACTTCCACCACCACGGAACTAGCCCTCCCCATCCCCCTCCTAATCCAAATCCTCATCAACCACTCACCACCCCCCCTCCCCTTCTCAACCGTCCTCGTCCCCCTCTTCTACACTAACACCATCGCCATCATCTCCTCTTCTATCGATGCCCTCATCGCTTCTAATGATTTTGGGATTTGGGATATGATGCCGCAAGGGGAGAGGGCTGTAAGGAGGGGGGAGATGGTGTGGAGTGTGTGTTGGATTATTGGTGGGGGAGGAGAAGGAATTGGAGGGGTGGGAGGGGTAACGGGAAGGGGTAGGGGGGTGGAAGGGCAGGGAGGGGCAGAGGGAGGAGGGAGGGAGATGTATATGAGGTTGAATGGGGATAGGGATTTGCAGATGGCGTTGAGCTTGATTAGGGGGAGGGGTTGGAGGGATTTGTTGGTTGTGGATTTGGGAATTGTGCCGGAGTGAGATAGAAGGGATGGAACTGAGGGTGGTAGCGTTTCTCTCATGAGATAGGGCGCATAGGAGGGACTTTGATATTAATCGCCTCTTTGGGGGATGATATGGCTTGGCTTGCGACAACGCAATTACACCTTAAGCCATTCTGCAGACGATTGTATTCATTTGTCTGGTGTCATTTGCTAGATCCGACACTCCTGAGTACTGCCGAGCGTGGCTGCAACACATCGCAAGAATTTTCCGCTAAGTTCTCCACGTTGGCCGTGGTCTAGACCTTGCCTCATTATTCGAGAATTGTGTTGTTCGTACCAATGCATATGTACGGCAATAATGGGAGATTTCTGGATGAGAACAACTTTCTGTGTTGGCTGAAATGCGAAATTGCCCGTGCCATTGTCCTTTGTTTACCTCGCTTAACCGGACGCGTGCTTGTTTCACCACACCACAAGGGCAGAGCAGCCATTTCATGTTCGCTGCATTTCTTTGTTTCATATCGCTGAATGTCAAATAGGAAGGCTGTAGTGCAGCAACACTGAGACATTGCTGCCTGCTCTTTTCGCTTTCTGCCTCAAGTCAGCCATCCAGTAATGCAGTCGCCCGTTTGAGCGTTTGGTCAAATGCGGGTCAATGTTAAGAATGAGGCAAATCATCGACCGCTGCAAGAGACTTATGAAGCGGAAGAAGCGAAGAGTTTCATCCAAAAAGTCAAAAACATGGGTTTTGATGTTTTTCTTTTGTACTTTGGCCGTCATGAATCATGCTCACGAATCTAAGTACACATGCGCAATTCTGACGCAATGTGGTGCATTTCCCCTTGGAAGCTCTCTCTTTTTCGCTTTGCTTTCATGATCACATTAGACCCACTCCAGATCCAAATTTGGCTTTTGAGAGCTGCTCCTCTGTTCCAGGGCTTGAATACGTTAATGATCTTTGAGTTGGTCGCTATGCCCCTCTGTACTACATAGTGAAGAGCAAAGCCTTTGTCTCGAAGAATCTCATATTCTTTCAAAACTAGTCACAGAAGAATACAGAACTGGTATATCGCATCTTCATCTCAAGTTTCTGCAACATTCTTTGAATGGAAGTGCCGCGTCGATTGAGGAGCATGATGTGGTGAAGTACTGCTTTATGCCCACCACTTGGCTTTCAGGACATCTCTATATGTATACTATGATCTGTCTCACTTTCAACACATCCAACGCGATCAGAAGCAGCTCAGAAAACCGTTCAAATACCCGTGGACTATCTAGTCAATCCTGCGCTTACCGAACTCCAACAACATTCACCAGACCCTCTGCAAAATGTCTGCCTCCATCATCGTCCGCCTCAGCCTCCATCGAAAAGACGATGGAAAGCCCTACAACATCGCCACCGGCCTCATCCCACCAGCCGACAACATCTAGGACCTCAAAGACAATATCACCAAGCTCCTCCAAATCGACCAATTCATGATCTTCAAGAAGCAACCCCTCGACCTGAGAACCTGGACGCGGAGCAGATGACCTTCGCCGTCTCCTGGGCCCGCGACTCTTCCACCTGTGATCTTCCAAAGAAGAGTGATTTCAGCAACGGCAATGTGAAGGAGTTGATGGAGGCTATGAAAAATAGGGGATGGAAGGATGTTCTTGATGTCAAAGTCGTGTTCGATCCAGCAGTCAAGAATGGGCTTAAGACTATGACTGAGGGAGAGCGTGCTTGGGCTCCGATTGCTGCGAGGGTCGATGAGAAGCATAGACTTGCGAAGATCAAGTTTGCGAAGCGTCTTGCTGAGGAAGAGTCTGATTGAGGAGGCTCTTTACTTCTTCGATCATTCGGCGGGCTGCACATGCGACAAGATTAGAAAATTGCTTTTTGAATGCATCATGAGGATTCGCTGGTGAATTGAAACATTTTGGGGTGGTATCTTTTGGTTATCTGAAACTGTTTGGTTTGACCTGGCAAGGAATGGGAAGACATCGATAGTTGGGGCGCTCGAGCAAATAGAATTGTGCATTTGGATGGCTGGAGTCTTGTACACATTCTATTTAAATTGGTGAGAGATGGTTTCGGAGCGTGACAGTTCAGCCTCAATCGCCGACCCAACCTTACAATGAAACATGATCAAAATTTTGAAGCGAACTGTACGTCCGAGACATTGTAGAGACTGGCATGCACTTACATCAAATAATGTCATTCTGCTTTCCCTGGAACCATTCTCTTCCACTGATTATGCCAAGAACAGAGCGAGTAAGAAGCACTGGCCAGAGAATCAAGCTTCTCGTCCCAACAGAGGGCTTGCCAGGGCTGCACCAAGGCTTGGCCCCAACAGCCACGAAATAACACCGAATTCCTGGTGCTGTTATGCCTGTAAGCAACAACTTCTGACATCGCCTCTAGTTTGAGCTTCAATTGCATGACACAAATCCGGGTTAACAATTGGTGTAATTGCAACATCAAGTCAGGATCTACCATTTACGCATCAGAATTCATTCACTCTAAAGAAACGAATCTACACACAATGTGTCAGGCATCCAATACAGCACAATTAAAATGAAATCCTGAAACTCGACATCGTCTCATAGAGCGGACTTCTCCTCGGTCTTGACAGCAGCAGTCTTCGTCCCCGCATCGGCACTGCTTTCAACGTCACTATCAGTTGTCCCCTCCCAGTTACTCTCTTTCAAGTTATTGAGCCTATCCTCATCCCTATCAGCGCGACGGAAAGTCAACCAAAAGCCAATGCCGCCAAAGAGAGCAACAACAGCGACACTGCCGTAGTTCCAAACGAGAAGAGGATCTTCACTGAGACCAACAAGAGCTTGACTCAAAGCGCTGGAGATAGCGCTGGTGAGCAGTGCGATAGCTTGGACAGTGGATCTCATGTTCTTTGGCGCTTTGGTGTAGGCGTATTCGAGTTTTGTAATTGATGCCATGACTTCGGATAGACCGATCAAGCCGTAGGGGAAGACTTGAATCCAGACAGTGAAAGGAGCAGCACAATCTTCATTGTTAGCTTGGCGTGCGTTGATGTCAGTGCCACACGGTGAAAGCTTGTAGATGTAGTGCTGAGTGACAGTTGCGGAAACCATCGCCAGTGAGGACAAGAAGAAACCGAATGAGATCTTCTTGATCGGTGTGAAATTGATTCCTGCTTTCCGTAATCCAGGGTATATGAGGAAGTCCATGATTGGAATGACGATGATGATGAAGATGGGATTCAAATTGTTGATGACATCGTTGGGAACACCACCGAGGGTCATGGTATTGGCTTGGGAGACCAGATTTCCGGTCATTTGGTTATACGCAAGCCAGTATAGAGGATACCAAAGGAATACTTTGCAGGCAAGAAGACCTCGACGGACCTCGTCCACCCAAGCGTCGTCAAAGGTCATCCAGGTTGGTCGATCTGCTGGAGCAATGTTGCTTGGCTTGACTCTCTCCCAAAAGTCTGGGTGCTTGAAATTCTTGAGTCTAGAGTTGGTCAGTCAAGATCCTAAAGAATAGTAGGCAAGGAGTAGTGTTCGGAAGGAAGACTTACGTAGTTGCTGGATTAATTGACCACTTGCCCTTGAAAGCCAGGCCGATGAGTTTGGCTGCCTTGCCCATGACAGAGCCAGTCGGAGGAGCATGAGTGTAATATTTCTTGCAAACAAAGAGAATTGCGGGACACATGCAGAAGACGATTGTGGGAAGGAGGTAGGACAACCAGAACCCCACGTAATGCTCAGCGTAGACCATAGCTAACGAACCAGTGAGGGATCCCACATTGATCAAGAGGTAGAAGTAGATATAGATCCGAGCAGTTGTCACTGCAGGATCAACAATCTCTTTCTTGCCATGCTTGTTTGTCCTGACATATGGCCTCTCATCCTTGTATTGTTCGGCAATCAGGGGCGAAATGTTGGACTTGAATCCACCAGTTCCAAGACCCATGATAACAAGACCAACAGCGAAGACTCCAATGGCAGCATTAGGTTTGACAATGATTGGGGGAATGGCGGAGATGATCAAGATACAGTGACCGACGAGGGCAAAAGCGATTGAGTACTGGATGGTCAGATAGCGACCGAGATATTGATCGGCCACATAGGCTCCTCCCAAAGGTGTAACGTAGGACCAGAAACTGTTGACTATACGCTGTCAGCTTCGTCGCCGGAGAAAACTGTCTTCCGGAAAGGCTTACACATTACGAGTCCTGTCGATGCTCGTTGTCCCATTCCAAGAGCCCCCGACTTTTGAACAATCTTTCCCGCTCCAGTGGAAGACCCAATTGGCAGTGGACGTTGGATAAAGTTGACAACTACGTATACTTAGCGGAATTTCAGATAAGGTGTTCTGATATACTCACAAACAGCAGTGGTGCCATAGTATGAAAAACGCTCGGCAAATTCAACCACAGCAACGGTCCACGATGTCCATGGAATGTGACCTGGCACCTTGGGCAGAGTTGCGAACTCCTCTTCTGTTGGATAGGGCTTATCACTATCGACAGCAGTTGCGGGTTTTTCACCATCGGAAAGAGAGGTTGATACCGCAAGTGTTGGTTCGATCATGGTGGCGCCATGGGTCACCTCGAGACTGCGTTTGACGTTCATTGTCTTGACGACGCTCAGGAGTGTGTGACCTGTTCAAGCTCAATAGCCCTAATAGAATTTCAAATAGAATTTCAACTTGGATCAAAACAGGGTGGAGAAGAACCAGAATATATACGTGGGATTCTACCTGTTCAAATCCAGTACTATAGCTTGGGGTCCTGAGCTGCTCGCCTCATAGATAGACAATCGCAAATTCGACTTTCTCATCATGGATCCTCTGCAACATCACATCTTGGCCACTTGGTACTGGAGGAAACAGACGAATAGAGATCGCATGTCGGTAGTATTGGACGCCCCAAAAGCTGACCAAGAGAATGTGGTACAGCTAGAAGGCAACAGCTTGTCTTGTCCATACTTGACTGTGACAATTAAGGCAGTTACCAAGATTTATCTCAAAGATAAGTTTGCTATCGTCGCGCACGCGACAGGCCAAATGAAAAGCTTTGAGTAAAGCCAAGGCAGCCGAACAACCTAGCCAAGATTATCCTATCAGCCAACGGCCGAGGGAGCCAGTCAGCACTTTTACAATTGCGGCCAACTGTATTATCCCCGCACTTCAAAGCCCGATTCCACCTCCTGGGTGTTCTCGAGATAAGGTTTTCTCCAGGGGGCTGAAATAGCTCGTATCTTGTCATGCTTATTACCTTCTTAGAAGAGTCTGGCCAAGTCCTTGGTAGCTGCGGCCAAGACCACAACTCACCTTACCTGTAGACTACCGCCTGGGATGGCTCTATCGAGGAATCTTTCAATCCCTGATCGGATTTCCTAGTACGATAAGGATTTTCGCACAGAAAAAGCCTGTTGATAGAGGGGATCCGGTAAACTTTCATGATCTTCGACGTTAGAATTGAGACGACATACAAGCGCTTAAAAGGCATTGAGGAGGGAGTCACGAAAAACACTTTACTATGGGAGAACAGAGAGCCTCCATTACATGGTACTGTCGTCTTGTTTCACTTTGGGAAGATAGTCGTGGATCCGTAGAACTAGCAAAGGTAGCTTGATTTTGTTAGACTGTATCGTGGCCTTCAAAACTTCGCCTCTAGTTTCGATTTCCCGTCGGGCTTTAATTGTCTACCTCTAACGAGTTGGCAATGAATTATATCCCGATAATATCCGCGTTCAAGACCCAAAAGTGACGGCGTTACAGCTATAAATGGCTAGAGTCGGACGACGGACCAGATTTGTGGTTGCAGGAAAGTAGTCACCGGCTGATCAATTCTCCTAATTCTCTGATGCAGTAGTGGCCGCCTTTCAACCTCCTGCTCCGCGTATGTGTTCTACAAGACTCAAAATGCCATGGAGAGTCTACATCAGGCTATAGACGAAGCGAGCTTTTCAGTCTCTGAACTTGTGTTGCTTCCGAAAATTGTATCCATCTCCTCAAGCTTGATATTTCTCGTTTCAGGAATGAAGAAGATATTGAAGAGGAAAGCGAGAAACGCAAGCGACTAATAGGTAAACCCAAGCCGCCCTTCAATATTTGCCTTCTCCGCGTCTTCTAGGTAGAGGTTTTTGAAGGAGGTGACGAACTCCATAGCGAGCTTGACCGCGTAGCCGCCCACTCGAAGAGTGTACTTGCAAGGGTGTGGCGAAGGAAGCTCCGCTGCGACGACGTAAGCGAGGGGCGCATACAGTGCACCCCCAGTATACTTGTCTAGCGTACTTTTGTAATAATCGCTGCTTTACATGTCTTCCGAGTCTCGTGAACTCTTACAACCAACTTAACCCAGCTCCTTCTCGAAATCAAGTTTTGTGATCGGTTCTAGTAATTCTCAGCAGTAAGAGCAGCAAATGTCAAAAAATTGCGCTACACAATCAAACTGGGAGGTAAACTATAGCCAAAGCTCCGCCAAAGGACTAGAGGAGAAGCATGGCATCTAACCCTGATTTGACCTTCGGGACTGGTCTGCGGCCAATACGATCTGCAAGCAGCATGCAGAGCAGTATCCCACCTATATTCACAACATTTGTGCCCAGATTTAAGCTACCTGGGCTGACATTCTGTAATACTTTAACAAAGAGATCGCTGTACTGTGAAGCGAAGGATTGTCCTGTGGACTGCTGGAAGGACAATAGACAGAGACTGGTCTCGCCACAGCCTAGCTATGCTTCTTACCATTCACTAGGAATTTGTCGTGGATATTGAAGACGTCATAGGACTACTGACTCACTTTGTATAGAAGAAACAGTACTACAAGCGGCAAGCTTCGGAAGAGGTATTCTGCGATGCGAGGGGTGATTACGTAGTGTATTATTTTCCAATTCAATAGATCATACGGCTATTCAGGTCTCATACCAAGTCTGTGTTCTTGGTCACTCGTATCGTCCTCCGGTCGTCAGTATCATGCATCCGGGCCTCCGAAGAAGTTTCCGTACCTGGATCCAAAGAGTCCAGTCCATTGTCCGAAAAGACCTGAACTCTGTATCCATAATCCACATCCAAATTCGAGGGGTTGTTAAGGATATGCTCTAATGATGATTGACGAATGATGCCGTGGTCCTCATCAGTCACAGCTATTCTAGCTTTGAAGCCCCTGGATCCTTTCCCTGAGCTACCGAATGTGCTCAACTTGACACTAGACGTGTAGGCGCTTCGCTTCGCCTTAGACTTTTCGCTGACTCTTATATATAGCACATTGAAAGATGGCGCGCAAGCACAAGTAAGCGCAATTGCAAGCTCAGCAACACTTCGATATAATTAGCATCAAGCATATTGAACACCAAAATGAACCAACCTACGCTAGCATTTTGAACTGAGTAGCTCCCAAAGTTGCGTCGGGGATATCTTGGATATTGGTGATGATCAGCCTTGCGGCACTACAAGTCGTTGCGAGACCTCCGGCTCCTAGCAGCATTCCGATTCCGATTTTTTTCTTCCGCGTCATTTGTACTGACCACATCAGTGGAATCGGTAGTAGAAGTATAAGAAGGTCAGTCAAGACACTAAGGATGTTGTCTATGCGAAATACCAAGCTGGTATTGATGCAGGACATTCGAATCGCAGGGTTCCCTAAACAGATAGGCATGATAAATTAGAATCAGAGTAATATATAGAGTGGAGGTAGACGTGTTCAGATGAGCAATTGACTCATCGATGGAAGAACACGATCTTTAATTTACGTACAAAAGGCTCCGATAGGTGTACATACCCAAATCTTGGAGCAGGTTTGGGCAGTATAGTACAGTAGCATGAAAGTTAGAAAGCAGTAAATAGCTCTGACAACCTTCGTCATTGGCGAAAAGACTCGGATGAAAATGAGGAGTAGAGTGGCCTTCACGAAAAAAGTTGTTGGCGAATGAAATAATATATCGAAGTCTGAGGCGCGCGTTGAGTTAGCGATTGCCCAAGAAACAAATCCAAGCCGGGCAGTTGCAGCGCAATCCCTCGGGCTATCTGGACCAGGAGATCAACGCAAACAATTCATATTGATCTTACATAACGTCTAAAAAGATTAGCGCTGCGTCTTTGCCGTTTCAAGCCACATACTTTCTTGAATCTCATGAATGCTGGTTTCGTAAGTTCCCCTGTGGAAGTCAATAAGTTAGCAGGTGCATGTCTGTGCTGTGAGGAAACTCCATTGGATTTATAAAGAGGCACTGATGGCTGTCTTCAATCGGCTTACAGTCATGATAGCCACCTCCTTCCTCACCTACTGTGTCCAGTTAGTCGCGGAGCGCCAGGTCTGAAAGTTTCACTCACGGACGATTCCCGATGCGAAGAAATATGTAGCAAAGACCTTCTCGACATCAGAACCTGAATATTTATCTCCAACGCCCAGGAGACTTACCCAGGCGATCGAGCAGCACCCTGTATCATCTCAGATCAGTATCATCAACTACTCTGTAGATAGGTCGTTTTCCACCTACAATCCTCTATTCCAAACATCCCCACGATCCTAGCCCTGATGAATAACCTCAAAAATACACATGGCGTCGTTATCGCTATGCACAAGATTTGGACAACCAAATTGATTGTGTAGAACACATCTTCGGGATGGTCAAAGTTCGGCGTCACGCCAGGAGGCGCTGGCTGTGATCCGACGACGGTTGACTCCCGCTCACTGATACACGTCAGAACTTCAACTGCTTCTTGGTACTTTTCTGCACTTACTACATTTTGGAGTTGTGAGCGAAGGTAGTGAAGCAGGACTTCGAATGCGGAGTAACATGGAGTTGAGCAGGGTATCTATAAGGCATCGGGAAGTTCTTAAATGGGCTTCCTAAAAGTTTATTGGGGTTGCGGTATCACAACTCATCAAGAGATAGTAGTGCTGGCACTTCAACTACCAGGGACTTCTTGTTCCATTCTTGAGAGAAGATAGAAAACGATTGGCCGAGGGTCGGGTTCCCCAGCACCGAAAGGGTCAGGCTGTGGAGCATGAATCGCGAAAACAAGCTCAACCCGGTAACACTACTTAGGTTGTGACCTGGTGCGGACTGGGGGTCATTGATCAAAACTATAAATTCCTTACCTGTACCTGAAGTGCGAAGAGTCCTAGTATCCAGCTCGTCTTGATTCGAGGAACCTGCTCAGGAATGAGTGAATATGCCAGGCATACACATCATCAACTGCATAGAATAGATCAAATTGAGTGCTGAAGCCTTGAACAAGGATTGAACTCACGGATAGGGCTATCAAGAGTTGTAGTATAGAGGAGCAGGTACAACGGAACAAGCTTGAAACATCACAGCCATGGGATGCAGAAACCTCCTTCTGACAAGAGATGGCAGACTTCCACCATTCGCAACGCCTGATTCTGGAACCCATTCTGGATCTGCGTCCGAATCATTTGAATCCGTGTTCATTGGCTGCTAGAATGCTCTTGGTGGCCATACTCTGTTCCCCGCTTGTTGATTGGTACAGCTTGAAACGAGGGGTTACAAGCCGAAAGTTTGTTCTGGTTGCTACCCAAGGCCATGTCTCGCGAGAGTCTGATCGCTCACTAATGATAAACGACTCGATTGGCATTGTCGCATAAGGCCAAAAAGTAACAGGGAGCCGAAAACCTTTCTTGGAGATATATGGTCCCCCTCTCGGTTTAATTGTCTCGCGCTGTCGATAGTACAAATGCTGCTTTTAAAAATCTCTAAAACTTATAAGATAGTAATCCAATCGGAAAGCATGCTTTTTGAAACCTGGTCTATTGATTCGACGTATAATATTAATAGAAAGGGTTCGAAACACAGACACGTCAATGTCCTCTAAATCCGCTAGACAACTAAACCGGGGAGGGGACCATAACCGAGCTGCGAATGGCTGTTGATGATTTTCAAGAGCAAGGAAGAATCTCCGGCATCTTGGAATGAGACCAACGACAACACACAGACTCTGACTAGTTTGCAGCTTAAAGCTACTTTGGAAATAATCTTTTCGATCGACATTGGGATTTACTCATCGCCTCATAGTTTTGAGTCTGTCCATCTGCCGATATCCCGGTTCACGATTATCCACAATCCATCCGCGACCGCAAGAACATTCCCATCTTTGTCTTCGAAACTCCCTTTGACTATCAACCGCTTCCCTTCCTTCTTCACGACTTTTCCACGGACGAGAACTACACTGGGCGTAAACAGTGGTTTCTTGAAATCGACTTTCAAAGATGCTGTGTATGCGCCTTGGGCTTTTGACTCGTCAGCACTAGCTTCGACTCGCTATGGTTTTGAGGTCCAGTGCTCGGGATCATTCACCAGCTTGTAAATTTGCCGCCGTTCCCATTACCTCATCGAGAACGACTCCAAAGAAACCTCCATGTGCCGTCTTCGCATATCCATTGACACCGCTGTTCAGATCTACAAAAGTGCAGAGTTCTAAGAACGGGTTCTTCTTATCCTCGCCCGTCTCTGATGCCGGTAGAGTGGGCTTGATGTACCGGAAGAATGTTATGCATGCTTTCACCGTCTTCGACGTATTGAGCGTTTCTCGTACAAGAGCCGATTCAGTAGAAGGAATTGGGGTGCGGTCTGGAACGGTGACTTGTACAACAGATTTGTCTGCGAGGAGTTTGGCACACCAAGGGATGGCTTTGAAATGTGCAATGGGGTCGGCGATAGGCTTTTTTGGATATCAGCTTGGTTTCAACAGTAAGCGGTCCCCAAGAGACCCTCTCCACTATGACCAATTCTCTAAAGCTTCCATTTTACTATGTTTTTGGGCACAAAAGATACTGACCTGATTATGAGATGAACTCGGATTAGACATTTTGAGCTTCGGGAACTTATGAAGATAGTGAGAATGGAGAAGTATAAGGCACAAACAATGTCAAAATTAAAATACATTAGAAAGAAAAGAAAAGAATCTGGGGGAAAAGAATGGAGATTTGCAGAAATTCGGTAGCTATGACTGGGGCACGGTATTTCGAGATCTACTCCATCGGCATGTTCGTAACATATATATTAACCAATTGGAAGTCCAAACTTAAATTGTCCATCATCTTCAGAGTTTGGGCGGCTGCCGCATCCTGAGATATTTCCCCAATAAAGCAAGCACACAAAGACCCTGATTGACCATTTGACAGCGCACCTGCAAAGACGGACGCCTAATCCGGTATGAAGATCTCAGCTTTGATATCTTGCTATTGGTATCGGAATTTATGGCAATAGGCTATGTATGGTGATGTAAACTTGCGGAATACTTAGGGTGCGCTGGGGCCTCCATTTGACAAGCTAATCTCGCCGAGGCGGGAGCGGGCCTGTCGATCATAGTCAAGATCTGCGGCTGCCGTCGGCGATCTTTATTGATTATGCGGGATGTGGATCATGAAATTGTCTACTCATCAGGATCGATCATAGTAAGAATAACCTTGGGTGGTATTGGATGAGAAGGCTGCCTGTGAAGGGCCGTATACAACACGCGTATGGAGTAGTTGACGAGACGGGGATTTTCAACATTATTGATTGTACATTATTCTAATCCTGACAATTTGCATTCTCAAACACATTAGAAAAGGCATTCCTCTTCATCTCCATACATATTATGAACACATTCCTCGAATCGTTCATGCCAGCTTGATGGCTCCTGCAGGTTGCTCAACGAGCAAGACCGGTCCAGCAAGAACCGTGTCCAAAGTTGGAGCACCAGGAGTATCAGCAATGATACCAATGATGAGCCCTTTGTTCAACTCGAAGTCCGGAATCGTTGTCGTATTAGTTTTGGTGTTGAACGGCATCGAGATGTTAAGGAGTCCGTGGTAGAAGACCGCATAGTATTCCTGGGTTTCATTCCATGCCGGTGGAGGAGTAGTGAACACGAACTCGATCTCAGTGCCTGAGGTGAGAGTAGAATTGGTATCTGGGTTGTAGGTAAACTGAGCCAGGCTTTGGCTTGGGTATGGATATTCTGGGTTCTCTGGAGGACAAGACCCAGGGATGACGAATTGTTTTGTGCTGTCGAGTATCTCATTTGCGTATGGAAATGAAGTGTCGGTTGGTCCAGCGAACGGATTGGTATTCCAAATATCCATAAGTGCCCATGTGTTGTGGCGACTTTCTGTCTCGGCAACTGCTGTCAACGCTCCCTTCGTTGCATTTAATGTTGCTTGCTGAGCAAGTCCTGTCAGGAAGCCCATGGATGCAATCTCGAGAAGCGTAAGAGTGATCAGAAAAGACTCAGCACTCGTGATGCCGAAAGAGTACTTGCAAGGCCCTGGCTTGAGGGAATTGCTCGAGATTTGACTTTGGAAGATAGCAAGATGGCCGGCTTCGTTGTTTCTAATCTCTTGTATACGATCGTAGGTGGTATTTGGTAGACCGAGAGAGGTGAAAGAGGAAGCGTTAAAGTCCTCCACACCTTGCTGATAGAACTCATAGATCGCCCATTCTGCAGAGAGCAAGTTCTGGTAGAGGACATCGTCAGGTCCAGCCGTGCCGTTGGTCGTTGCAGGAATCGGCGATGTTTCGTTTCCTGGATATGGTCGCCCACTGCCACGATAATCACTGTAGTAATTACTGAGTCCTGGAATAGGTCTCTGGGGAACAGCGGCTCCTGTAACGAGAGATGAAGCGGCCAGAGCCATGAGGAATGCTGTTTGCGGAAACATAGTGAAGTGAGAGGCTTTAAGCGAAGGATGTTACAGGAAAATGATTTAAATGTGAAGGACTTCGGATGGGTCGACTGAAGTTATATCAGAAACAGTAAGCTGCCTCTAACGTAGAAGACAATCGCCTTCAGGATTTGCAATCCTCCTGGACTGAGACCTTTGCTAAGTGCACATCTGCTAGTTCTGAATTCTCCAACTGAAGTGCCGATCTTAAATAGTCAGGAAAAGCCCATAAATTAAGAAAGTAAGGGATAGGCGTGACATAGATCTCAGAGCTTCCCAAAGAGCCTCATTTCAGATCCCCTAGAGAAGGATGAGCAGGGAAGGCCCGCCGGACGAGGGACGGAACAGCAGAGTCGATGACCACGTGTCCCTGCACCGGCTGCTTGGTTCCCAACAGAATTGACGATCCATATCATGACAGCTCTGAGCTATGTTGGCTGCTCAATGAAGACCTGTTATTGACATCGTTTGAGAGACGCATCGCGCAAATACATGCCAAGAAAAGTATATTTTTCGCGAGACTGTCCTCACTCAACAATTTCCAAAGTCAGCCAGACCGCAAACTCTATTGCATTGGCATTTGCCCGATCGAGGGTCTCCTCTTCCGGCTCTCAGCCGCTTCGAGCTGAGCTGACGTGTGTTTGACTCTTCTACTACCCAAGTGGGGATCCCGGGAAGTAAGGCGATGATTGCGGGATTTTCGGGACTTTTCATTAGTCGCTTTCAGCCCGCCTTGACATTTTTATCAGCTCGCAGATCTGCACTAATGCTTGATGATGCTAGATGCGGCTGGAAATTTGGCTCGCGGAAGTTGACTTAAGTAGGATTACCGAGATCTGCATGCTGATCTTCTTCAGCCCTGACCAAGCAAGGTACGCTTTGTCGATATTTTGCTTCTGACCACTTGAAGTATCAAAGACAAAAGAAATTCACTGGACTCTTGAATATTGATATAATTATAATAGAATGCTATAGATCCACCAGAATGCATATATGATCTGCGGGTTTCATGCAGAATGACGACCGCCATACCACAGAATGTACATCACTTCACTTGCTGATGGATTGTTGAGAAATCATCCTGGCAATCAATCGAGTTTTCTCCCTCATTCGTCCAGAAGCCGATCAAAGAGCTCTTGAACCCTGATTGAGATGAAACAGCGATTCCGTATACGCATTGAGTGCACTACAGGACTTGAATGTTGCTTTCTATCATTCTAGATATAAGAAATCACAAAACGCGATGCCAATATGTTACCCCATTATTCAATGTCAAGGAGCTTCTTCATAAGAACTCGGATCAACTCACTATTACCTTTCCAAAACCTCCAGGCACACCACAGTTCAATCTTGAGCACAGATACGTATCTTTTTCCAGGTCTTTGAGAACCACTTCTCCGTTTTCCCAGAATCATAATCACCATGCAGATCTACAACATTCAAGCCATCTCCATCTTCTCCATCCTTGCCACTTCCTCCTTGGCCCAAGACTGGCAATCCGTCGTCAACAGCGCCGAGTCCCTCGCCGCCACAATAGCAAACCCCTACACCTCCATCGCCAATTCCGTTGTCTCCTCCGCCGAATCCTTCGCCGCGACAGCCGCCGCTCCCTACACTTCACTCGCCAATTCCATCGTCTCATCCGCTCAAAGTGTCGCCAGCGACGCCGTATTTTCGGCTACACGAGATGCCAGTTCCGTCGTGGCTAGCGCCCAGAGCGTAGCTGCTACAGCTGGAGGCGCAGAGAGGAGTAGTGCGTTGAGCGTTGCTTCTGCTGCTGTCACGAGCGCGGATGGTGTCGCTAGCCAGGCTACAAGATCTGTTAATCAGGTGGCTAGCTCTGCTTCTGCGGCTGCGCAGTCTACGGAGACGAATGGTGCTGTTAAGGATACAGGTGTTGTTGGAGCGGGTGTCGCGCTTGGTGCAGTAATTGCTGCTGTTGGTCTTCTGTAAGACTAATGGGGACGGTGCGATGTGAAGAGAAAGTAGTTGTTGCGAACCGAGTTAGGGGGACGATCAGAGGCATCAAATATACCGGGAAAGATTGGGATATCCTAAGAAACATGTCTCCAACTTTGAACATGAGACTGTTGCAGGTCACAGCCCTATCGGCAGTGTACAAAGAGCACTTGTGATTTAATCTGGATATAGGATAGTAAGATTTGAAAATCAAATCTTGGTGACAAATGGAGACAACAGAACGAAAATTCCTTGTCCGTACCAAGTGTTCAGATACACGAAAGACCCTTGCCCAACCAAGTGCTGTTATGCAGTAGCGCGAGATTCACTGTACAATAGGATAGCTTTGTTTAGCTACAAAGGAAGAAGTCCTCTACCATTGGCAATTGCATCGCCTGAACAGGAGTGAAAATTGGAAGTATATATCCCGCGACATGCCAAGCCTGTCCCACTAGCTTCGCTTACCATGACAGAAGTAAACACTACAGTTTCTGTTGTTTGATGGTTTCCTGCGTCGGGCGAGACCAATGATAAGTTTTGTTGGATCCTAAGACAGATTCGTACAGGTCGTACTGTCAATGAACCCTCTACATGGGTTCATACAGTCGCAATAAGTTATCTGGCTTACATCCCGATCATGTGTTGGTCGTACCAGAACCTGCTCACCGAGACAAAGACCCCAGCTCGCATGTTGCCAAGCATAATTTAGCCTGAAACCACAAGAATCCAACATTACTCTCTTGCACTCTTCGAATTTGCGTGTCGACTATCAGAACTAGAAGGCTCAAGAGCAGTTTCCCCACAGAATTCTACACATAACAGAATGCCCCCCCCCAACCTTTTCCACTCTCCCGGACGATATTATCGTCCAGATCTTTACGCTTGTTCGTATCTTCAACCCCAGAAAGGTCAAGCCCCAGCCCTGCTTACACTCTTAGATTGAACAAGTCAATCCAAGAACCCTGCACAACCTCCTCTTCATCAGATCCGCAAAAGCGGTCGCAGAAAGGCTCATCTATCGAAAAGTCACCTTCCGTGGTCCACGCGCTGGATGGTCTTCAGCTTGGCCTCCTTATAAGCTACTATTAGAACGTCTTTCTGACCTTCAAAGTCATCTCGGTTCTCTTGTTCGTGAACTCACTATTGTGGATTGGCCTGGGCCCGAGTCTCGTGAATTTGGTAGTAAGGAACTCGAGGCGCTGATTAGGAATTTGAAAAAGCTGGTTGTCTTCAGGTTGGTGTCCCTTTCGCGAATTCGCACCCTCTCCTCATAGTACATTCTTTCTAGAGGAAGGAGATACTGTGGAATGTTACCTATGAGCTGACGACATTCATCTAGATGGGAAAGCTCTATACCGATCCCACTTCCCATAATATCAACCTTCCACACCTTCTTCCCCTCTTCTCTCCTCAGCATCAGGAACCGAAAGCGCGGCGCCGCTGCTCCGTGGGGCTATCATTGGAACACAGCAATAGATTTAGACGTTCGTCGCTCACACCAAAACCATCTATGTCTAGATTTTGTCGCCATCCAGAACGGTTCCAATTTCCCTATAGGCGCAAATCCCGATTCTAGCGAAGAAATCACCGAGTTTCCGGTTCTGAAAAACATCCTTTCGCGAGGCGCTAATGTTCGTGTCTTGGTGGCGGGTTGTATCGCTGGTGGTAACTACATGAGTGGGAAAATATACCAGAAAGTCGAATCGTATCAGGTTGAGGACAGTCGCCCGTTTTGCAAGCAGTCCCGAAGTGAAGATTCATTTCCCATACTGAAGGAACTCGCTAGCTTGACAAAAAATCGCAATCCTCACCACCCGCCCGGCTTCGAATTGAGCGAAAGGCAGTGCATCGTTTGGAAGACAGCATGGAATTGGAAATCGCTTGTAGAGTTGGACTTGTGGAATGCGAGGCCACATGATTTCTTCGTGATTTTTCGTGGCTGTGTTCCCCAGCTTAGGATCTTGAAGGTTCGTCTCAGTCTGGGGCCGGAAGGGAAAGAGGATCCTGCACCTTTGATTCGTGAGATGAATGGATTCTTGGATGGAATAGAAGCGTTGGAGGAGCTGGTTGTGGAGGACTGGACGAGGGTACTATTCCCAGGGATTTGTCCAAGCATTGCGAGGCATGGACATAGCTTGAGGTCGCTTGATGTGAATCCGACCGACAGATTGAGTCATTACCTTCCGGGGTGGTCTGAGGAGCCATTGAAGAATCTGTTAGACTCGCTTCCGAAACTGAGTAAGCTTGCTACTGCAATAGACCTCCTGAAGTCACCGGGATATGGGAGTCCCGGTGTGCTTGCATGGGTGAGCATCTCCCTCCACATTTCCTGGTTCGGCTAGTTGACAATGGCTACAGTCCAACAACCCCTTCTCACTTCTCTCCAGCTTTTCAAATATTGAGAATCTACATATTCGGGTCAGGTTGCCGCACACAAATCATAATCTAGCTCCAATCGACTATGATGGAGTCTTGAAATTGGCCACAGATACTTATCAAGCTTTCCATAAACAGAATGGGAAATGCCGGTTGGGCGTGGTGGACTTGCAGGTACAGAGATCATCAGATACCTTCTTCGAGCCTAGTAATCGTGGAGTTACTGCGAGAGTGAAAAGACTAGGGGTAGACGGTGTGCGAGGCCAATTGCGTGGTTGTTTTGAGGCTGAGGTTGGTGTGGGGGCTGATCCCTTTTAAGGCAAATTTTAGGGGCGAGAATTTGTCACAATGGGCAGGCAGTCTAAAAGAGTATTGGCGATTAATCTCTGGACCCTCTGCTATCTCCTCTCATACGCCAGACTGACATTGTTACAAATCTGGCGGTAAGCAACAAACGATGAGGAACCGTGGGGTTCGTCGATATGGACGTGTCTGCACAATACAGGAATAATAAAGAGATTTTCGAAGCGAAGGGAAAAAAAGATGCCCAACCTTCGATATTTAAAGACGTGCAAAACCTTGACTTGTGATACTTGACACTACGGCATGACAGAACTGAGAGGACAGGTCGAGCTAAGGACGATGGAGACAGAGGTCAGAGCACGCCCGCCGTAAACCTCGGCGAAGCTCGCTTTTGCTTTTGCATTGTATATCCATAAAAGTCACCTGAATGCACATAACAGCGAGTGGGAAATGTCAATACTGAAGCATCAGCAGCTGGACTTGACTCGTCGTTGATTGAAGCTTGAATCACGCGAAATACTTTAATCCACGTGACAGTCTATTATTGGCGCCGTGGCATTTTGGCTGTTGGATTCTCACGAATCACAGGCCACGGATGGAAAGCATGCTCAAATGATTGCCCAGCACCACCCAGGTTTCTCCCATACCACATCGTCATTCTCAGCCTTGCATCCTTTCTGGTCGATAACCAGTCACGAGAGCCTTTTCTCTGTCCTCTCATCGAATCAGACTTAATCCAGGATATCGCGGTGCACTGAGTGACCTTCTGTTAGCCTCATCCCGTCCGCGAGAGGCGCGGGAACGAGATCCAGGCTGCCTGGTGATTATTGTTCCGAGCTACTAGTCTACCTACAGTACACTACCTGGACGGAGGCCCCTCAACACCACGGGGATGCCGCCAATTGAGTCGTGCACTCCACTTTGCACGTCTTCACAATAGCCTCATCATCTCGAGCGGTCAATCCCTCCTCTTTTGCCAGCAGCAGCAGCAGCAGTCATCCCGCGAGGCCTGCCAGCACCGACAAACAGCCCTCGACCAAGCTGCCCGGAGGAGGGAGCGTCCTTGCGCCGCGCCCCCACGAATTCCAACTTGCAGATTTCGAGGAGTACGAACTCTCCGATTACACGGGTATACAAGAGCGGAAGGAAAAGGAGGTCCAGCTTTCCAAACGACAACTCAAGAGACAGGAGAAGCTACGTCAGCTTGACGAGGCAGACGAAATGAAGTTCTCGCACAGTATTCAGTTCAATGCGGTGCCCGACTGGAGTAGCCACTACATTGCATACAGCAATCTGAAGAAGCTGTACGTCCCGATTTCCTCTTGAGCTCCACGAGCTCCTGCTGCTTGTTCAAAGACTCACGCTGACCAAAACCAGAATCTACCAGCTCGAAAAATCTATCCACCGCCCAGCTGCTGACGATGCCGAACGATCTCCTTTGATACAACCCTCGGACGACCCCGACCAGATATTTCAGCGGGCATTGGACGTGGAGCTAGAGAAGATATCGTCGTTCTACCAATTGAAGGAGCTTGAAGTGTACGGAGATGTCTCCGATTTCCTGAGGGACGAAGAATCTTACGAGGCTGAAAATTTCGATCAAGAGGGGCAAGAAACCTTGAGACCAGGCACAAGCGGTCGTGCGAGTGACAGACCCAGGCAGGGCAGCATTTTTCGAAGCTTTGTCTCGAAACCGAGAAGGGCCAGCACAGTCAGCAGATCCATCGACGAAGGTGTGGAGGACAGTGATGATGACGACGATGAGAATACCGCCCTTCGCAAGAACAGGCCAGCAGCAGGTCGCAGCAAGAGCACACCGTACGATACGAATCTTGGGAGATCTATGACGGAGGACATGCGAGCTTCGACGGAATTTAGCAAGTCTGTTCGACGAAACAGTCAAAACTACGACGATTATGCCAATGATGCGTTCTCAACCCTGTACTCGTCCGGCATTACGTTGAAGAAGCGGGCTATCAGTCTGTATGTCCAGCTTTGCGAGCTGAAATCTTTCGTCCAACTCAACAAGACCGGATTCACGAAGGTATTGAAGAAGTACGACAAAATATGCGATCGGAGTCTCAAGTCCAAGTATATTGAGAAATTCGTTGCACCTGCATATCCTTTCAGACCAGAGACAATGACACATATTGAGGAGAATATCACACGGATGGAGCAGGCATATGCGGATGTTGTGACAGGAGGAGATGTAGTCTTGGCGAAGAAGGAGTTGCGATTACATCTTCGAGAGCATGTCGTTTGGGAAAGAAATACCGTCTGGCGAGAAATGATCGGTATCGAGAGAAAGGCACAAGCTGCAAACATGGGTCTCAGAAGGACGCTTCTCGGTGCAGACAATGATCCCGCAAAAGCACGACTCCAGGGTGATGATTACGATATTCCGGACATGAAGGAGTTGGACACACCTGTTGGCCGGTTCCGATGCCCGACTTGGCTCTTCAGCTCAACTATGTTCACTCTCTTGGTCATTGTTGCTCTCTTCATCGTCCTGATATATCTTCCGATCATGAAGAAGGTCGAACAGCAGAATTGCCTGGCTATGCTGATCTTCGTCAGTTTGTTATGGGCGACTGAGGTATGTTGAACTGTCGGTTCTGGGACCAACAAATGCTAACCAATCAGGTCATCCCTCTCTTCGTCACATCCTTGATGATACCATTCCTCTGCGTGGTGCTAAGAGTCGTCCGTTCAGATGAGAAGCCTCATCATCGCCTCGATGCCAATGCGGCTACCAAGTATATTTTCGCTGCCATGTGGACGCCTGTCATTATGCTCCTGCTTGGAGGTTTTACTGTCGCCGCTGCTCTATCAAAGTACGACATTGCAAAGAGAATTGCAACGTTCGTTCTGAGCAAAGCTGGTACTCGACCACGTACGGTGCTCGTCACGAATATGTTTGTGGCTGCATTTGCAAGCATGTGGATCAGTAATGTAGCTGCACCAGTTCTGTGCTTCTCCATCATTCAGGTTAGTCATCTAGTGTCCCAATTTCAGCCTCCTTCTAATGAATATAGCCCATGCTTCGCAATCTTCCATCTGACTCTCAGATGTCCAAGGCTCTTATCCTGGGAATCGCTCTTGCCTCTAATATCGGTGGAATGCTCTCGCCTATTGCATCCCCACAAAACATTGTTGCGCTGCAGATCATGGACCCCCAGCCATCGTGGGGCATATGGTTCTTCATTGCTCTACCAGTCGGCATCATCTCAATCTTGCTCATCTGGGTGATCCTACTCTTGACCTTCCAGCCAGGTCGAGGAACCACAATCGTACCCATTAGACCTGTCAAGGATAAATTCACTGGCGTACAATGGTTCATCTCTCTCGTCACCCTTGGCACAATCGTTCTCTGGTGCGTCAGTCATCAATTGGAGTGGCTTTTTGGCGACATGGGAGTCGTTGCAATCATTCCTCTCGTCCTGTTCTTCGGCACCGGCATTCTTACCAAAGAAGACTTCAACAATTTCCTCTGGACAATCATCATTCTCGCCGCCGGTGGTCTCTCCCTCGGCAAAGCGGTCAACTCCTCCGGATTGCTCCACACCATTGCTGGAGCCATCACCGATAAAGTCGAAGGCCTTTCTCTCTATGCCATCCTCGTCGTCTTTGCAAGTTTGATCCTAGTTGTCGCGACTTTCATATCCCATACTGTCGCCGCACTTATCATCCTTCCACTCGTACACAGTGTTGGAATGGCTATGGAGGAGCCACATCCGAATTTGCTTGTTATGGGAGGTGCTTTGATGTGTAGTGCTGCTATGGGTTTGCCAACTTCGGGTTTCCCGAATATGAGTAAGTCACCTTATATACCCCCATCCGTACCTCGTTGTCGACGTCTTGCTAATGTCTCTCAGCTGCTATCATGATGGAAGACCCACAGACTGGACAACGATACCTCCAGGTCAAGCACTTCATCAGCCGCGGTATTCCGTCTAGTGTAGTCACTCTCTTGGTGGTAATCTCAGTCGGCTATGGATTGATGTACGTGTCGGGCTTGTAGGTGGTTGGCCATAAGAATTTGTTGGTCATCTGGAAGATGTAGTTTTGAGATGGTGTTGAAGGCGTTGGATAGTTTCGGAGTATGTTCTGATAGGTGTATCATGTATATGAGTATATCGGAGCATCAATCATTATAGGTGTCATTTTGCGAGTGCTTTACCTTGTTTCCATTTTCAGCTATGCATAAGGGGCGTGATTACTTTCCTGGCTTTGTAAGCATGCAATACAAAGTTTACAAACGATTTGACGTTCTTGTATTGTTTCCACCTCGAATTGCAATGGACTTAGAAGGAAAGAAATAACGAAAGCTCAAACAGCGAAACAACGCCATTTCCCAATCTCATGCTAGCAAGGTAAAACTCACAATTTCCCGTCCTTCCTACCCACCCCACTAACCACAAACCCATTCCCCAAATACGTAAACCTATTTTCCTGGATCGATCCATCGACCGCTGATTTGCGAATCTCGAAGAAGTAGGTTCGTAGTGAGCGCTGAAGTTCAAATCAATTGAAGCCCTGGATTTATTCTAATAGTGTTTACTTCGGTCATTTGTAAGCGAGGATGGCGGAGTTTAGGGCGGTGTCAATATTCTGAAATCCATTTCACAAGAGTACATGTGTTAAATCTTATTGAGCGGAAGAACCAGGCCCAGAACTTCTATCCCAATGATAATAACTCTTGATTCCGAATGTCGTCAATCATACCAGAGACTTGATACCCCGACCAGTAGTACCACCACAATCACATCACCACTCATAAAATCCAGAGCCTCAGAAATCTACTCCACAACAGCCAACAAAAACCCATCCACCATCTCCCCCGGATCCTTCTTCCACCCACTAACAGTACTAATCATCGTCGCACTCACCCCCATCCCTTTCATCCCTCCCACCCTACTAACAAGCGTCTCCCTCCCCTCAGCATCACCACCCTCAAAAAGCTCCCTCACAACATTATCCACATAAATCGCACCACCTTTCCTCGTCAATTTCACCGCCTCAGCAAAATACTCAAACTGCTCATCCCAATCCGCATCCAGAAAGACAAAATCAAATTTCCTGCCCTCCTCTCGTAACTTCGGCATTACATCGAGTGCTGCGCCGAGGATGACTTCGACTCGGGACTCAACGTCTTTTCCTGCAGAGGCTATATTTTGCATCGCGACGTCTCGATGTTTAGGGTTGATCTCAATACTGGTTACATGTGCGCCGGTGGATGCGAACCAGAGGGTGGAATACCCGCCTAGAGTACCGATTTCGAGCACGGTTTTCGCGCCCATGAGTTTGCATTGGAGGGCGAGATATTGGCCTTGTAGGGGGGAGATTGTGATTGGTGGGAGGCCGGCGGAAAGAGATGCGGAGAGAGCGGTTTTGAGGGACGGATTGGATTTTAGGAGATGCGTCTCGGCGTGAGTGGTTAGAGAGGAGATGAGGGCGAGTTTGCCGGTTGCGGTCGAGGAGCGGGTGGACATTTTGAGGGGTTGCTTGGGCGTGAGATGATGGGGCTTGGGAGATGATCTTTTGATAGTGGTATTGATGGTGTTAGATGAGAGGCGTTTGAGCATGGAGAACAGATGAGTGAATCAGCTGGGGAGAGTAGATAAGAGGAACCTGGGGGATCTGATAAGATTTATGTACCTTCGCATCCCTTTTGAATCCGCGGTTTTCATAACAAAACACCGCACTCGCTTAACACCGACCATCTCCGTGATGCCTACAGCACCCTTCGAATCAGACTAAAATCTCACTCTGCAACTTCTCGACCATCGAATTATGACTCAATTCTTGCCCGCATGCGCCGTCTACGCGTACAGATATGCATTGGCTGAACGTACGGGAGCATCTGATAACGCATGTTGTAGTGCGGATACGGAGTTCAGTTACTGTAAGCGAGATACTAATTCCGGTGTGCCATGTTCAAAATGTTACGGTCTACCATGTCCTTATTGGTGTGTTGAGCGAGGAGTGTCAGTTTATTGGTGGAGGACTCTGATACATGGTCCGTATGTAAAACTGCTTGATTATCCAAGTTCGATGGTGTCTAGGTCACAGGAATGAAGTGCGAAGGGGCTGGTTTGGTTAGAACAAGCATCATAGATATGCGACTGGGGACCTCAACGGGGCGCCTGGCCGGAGCAGGATCAAATACGTGCAAGCTAAGGCCGTATCTGTATCTTAAGTAATTCCAAATTGTACATAGTATGCATTTTCGATATTAGAATCGGGATTATAACTGAGCAGTGATCATAGCGCTTTTAGAAACTACTGGTGGTATCTTGCGAACGTGGACCAGAAATAGAACTCCCACCTTTAATCATCATTACACTCTCCTCACTTCACATAGAATCACAGCCCAACTCAACCCACCTCTTGCGAATTTCTTCACGTTCCTGCTCGAGCAATTAGCGACGAGTACCGAATGATTGAAATGGAAGAGACAATTTACCCCCTCACTCGCTCTCTCAAACGCCAAAATCCCCTGCTTAATCCTCACAACCAGCAAATTCGCCTTCAGCCCCCTACTATACCTCTTCTCCAACTGCTTCTCCAATCCCTTCAGCGTGTATCCGGGGATCCCAAACGCTGCAGCGGTAGTCTTGAATGCCAAGCCGCCGACGCCTCTACCGACCCCTTTAACAAAACCTGCGGGGCCTTCGCGTTGAGCGCCCGAGTAGGGCTGGGTCACAAGACCGGTGATGCCGTCGAAGAGACCGTAGTAGACTTCCTTGGAGGCTACTTTGACGCCGGATCCGAAGCCTGTGATGTTATCGCGGCGGCGGACGGTGTCGTCGGCGAGGAGGAAGGATGGGGCATTGTGGAAGCCGTTGGCGAGGTTGTAGAAGAATGCTACTGGGACTGATACCCGGAGTGTTAGCAAACAGATCTGTCCATGTCTCCGTAGTGTCTTTTAGAATTTCCAGGTCGGCTGGGAAAGATATTGGAAGGGACTCACTTCTCAAACCAGTCGCAGCCATTGAATAAGCAAAATGCCCTGTCTCAACGCTAGCATCATGTAATCTCCCATGATAATGCACCCTCTTGTTATGACTCCCATGTAAAATATTCGGCGATCTCTTCTTTGGACTCCAAGAGTGGGTGCGCTCTGCTTTCTTCCTGTCTCTATCGTTAGGCAGAGTTTTACTCGCCAACTGATACGCCAACGCATCGAGATGTGCAGGAGAGTAATGCGCCGCGTGCTGTACCGGGTTTCGTGATGGGTAATAATCGAGGCTGGTCGATGGTTCGAGATACGGCGCTTCATCTGCGGAATCGTGTTCACTTGGTGGCTTCTTGTGGACAGCTTTGGACATGCCACGGGAGAATTCCACGGTTCTGGCGATTGCTGCTGTAGCTGTTCCGGAGGCTACGGATACGAAGCCCATGAGGGGATCACTTGCGCCTTCGTCGACGTACCAGTCTCTGTGACGGACCCTTTGGTGGTGTTAGTATGGGTGATGACGCTACGATACCGAAGAAAGGACTAATCAGAAGCGGACGTACAGCTTATGATTCCCGAATTTCAGAAGTCCAGCATCTAGAAGAGTGGCAGCTGCCAAGTTACTCAACCTTATGTTAGAATTCTTGACTCTCCAGTGCGCAACCATGTCTGGTCGCATCAAACAGCGCATCGAGTCCAGATTGACAGACTGATGAAACGAAGCGGCTGCATCGACAGCGCCATTCTCTCCAGCAATCTTCTCGGCCATCATCTTGACATCTCTCTGCACATCTGGTCCGAGAGCAGTCGTGATGCTATGAGCGAGACTTTCTTCTGTCATCTTCTTGAACGGGACTGGTTCAGGTCCCGCACCAGCTCTGTGAATCATTGCACCCCAGAAAGGCTGATCACCAAAGAAGGGAACCACGACGGTAGGCTTGCCCATTGCGATACCGATTGCGGTAGTGCCAGCTCCACCATGATGAACGACTGCCGAGACATAATTAAACAGCCAGTCGTGGGGGACGTTTCCCAGGAGAAACACGCCCTCAGGTACATCTGCTGCTCCGAGACCTCCCCAGCCCTTCGACACGAGCGCTCGGACTCCAGCACGCTTTACAGCGCCGAAGATCATATCCGTCAACTCGTTCGGCTTGTCGACTACAATAGATCCGAACCCGATGTAGACTGGTGGTGGGCCAGCGTTGAGGAAAGCCATCAGATCTTCTGGTGGTGTATAGGAGGACGACTGGTCTAGAAAAGCGAAGCCACTGATGTTGATATACGTTCCCCAGTCGGGCGGTTTCGGGATAAGTGCTGAAGACCTAGACTCTGTAAGTCGTGGACACCAAATCTGCGGGGTCTGACACACCAAATGTACGTGAAAGGAACCTTCATTCTGGAGAGCAGCATGTGACCCCACAAAGGAGATATGGGGTCGAGTTGTAGAGTCTTTACTCGGAATCCGTTGATCACATCACTCAGACTGTAATCATGTCAGTGGGTTCCACCGAGAGTAGACTGGATTAAACGTACCCCTGCCAGGCCAGCAATTCCATCATCGTGTAAGATATGTAATTCGCAAATCCAGGATCGGACTCGTTCCTGTCCAGTGAAGCAAGAGGATGTGGGAAATGCTGTGTAGGTGACCAAGGCATTCTAGATATCGATCAGCTCGAATCCTCGAAGGCTCACAAGGCATAACCCACGTGAACATCATGTGCAGAGGAATGCCCAGTTTCTCTGCGCAGTGGATGTGTCCATAACTCGGAGGGTTCGCAATTATCGCATCCGCAATAAACAAACGATCGATCTCCTCTTCCCTCGTATATTTCTTGTCAGACTTTTCTCCCATCCCATCACCTGGCTCAATGCAACCCCTCCAACAGCCTTCCATGATCTCCGCAATCGTCGCTCTCTGTGCCGCCACATCACCGGCTCTCAAACTCTCCATCCCAGGCATCAAACCTGGATTCTTAACCATGTACGCCATCAAGGTCGCAGGATCGCCTCCAATTGAGAAGAATTCCAGACCATTTTCTTCGACGAAATTTTTGAACACGGGATGCGTACATAATCTCACTCGATGATTATACGGCTCCTTCATCAACACCTTCCCAATTGCAATGAAAGGTTGGACATCTCCTCTGGATCCAACGATATGGATTGCGATGTTGAGACGAGGACAGTTTGCGTATTTGCCCAGTACTGACTGGAAATTGTTTTCGTACTCTCGGTTGTTTGCAGTGAGATCCTCGCCTATCTGCGGGTGGCCTCGGGGATGCCGCGAACGCTTTTCGAGGTACTTTGTGAGTGCTGATGCTTTGTCTCGAAGATGGATGTTCACGCGGCCATCGTCACGGACTGATGCCTTGGCGTGGAAGTACTCGTTTGTGTGGTCAACTTCGCCGACGAGCGTCTGCTCGGAAGCAACTGACATACTGACGAGTCTTTGCGCAAGAATTCGCGATGCGGCGGAAAGTGGAGGGAATTAGAAAAGTGAGACGCTTGAAGGCGTTTTTAAAGAGAAACGAGATTACTGTTGCAGCTATGAGAAAGGCTGAGAGCTGGCAGATAACGTTATAAAGTATAAATGGCGGAGTAAATCTGGCAGGTAAGACAGAATCCGGGGGCAGGCCGTACACTAATCGGCCTTAATGTATGGCAATCTTACTTGTCCAGTTATGGACGCCACGGTAACCAACCATGAGAATGCCATGGAGCGGCTTGAGCCTCGATCTCGAGGAGCCATAGAGAATTAAAGACCGAGGATGTTGAAGCGTCTAGGCGCGAAGAAATGAAGGCCACGGGGGATGCTGCTTACTCTGCAAGGCTGCTGACTGTAGTGTCACTGTAAAATAAGCTTCTGCCAGGGTCCAGATACAGGCAGTCTGAATAGACCAATAGGGCGTACAGCAGCGTGCAGCCCCGATGACTAAAGCCCCGAGGAGACCGCCACAGGGCGTTCCATTGGGCCAAAAGTAGACAGTGTCAGGGTTCGCTAGAGTCTTCCATCGCTGCAGGTCTGCTGGTAACGCCGCATGTGAAGCTCTCTTGACTCCGGCTCCGGTAACTTTACGCACGAAAACAGATTTTAATTCCACTACATAAAATCCTCCCGCCCGTAAAACAATTGGAATGTAAACCAGTGGCGACCGTCCAGCCCTCGGATAAAAGCCCGAAAGCCGAGATGGCCATTTCTTTAGGCACGGGGCAACATATGATCCGCCGCCGGATGGATCAGAAATTGTCCTCAATTGTGCACTGCTCGGCACTCGGTATATATCTTCATCTCCTCATCCGTCTTGGGAAGCCTCAACGGGATGGATGAATACCGATACCGAAAGTTGATTTAAAAGTCAACGCCAACCGGTAGTTACCAGACTACTGTTATCTAGACCTGACGGTCTCCCAGCTAAGTGGTGATGGCCGGTGGGGTCAACAAGTAGAGTTTCTCTAGCAGGAGACTAACAGCGGCGTGATCCAGAAGGAAAACAGATCTGCAAGTGCAATGCCTTTTGTCTCAAAACATCTCGAAAATCGATAATTCTCTTTCTTTTGCTGCATTCCTGTCGAGTCGAGCGCAACTCCAGATCCTAATCTACTCAATTCGGAGAGGATCAGATTATTGTGCATATCGGAGAAACTCTAATTAGCTGAGACTTTTCCGTTGGACCTCCCACCTTGCATTCTCGTTTTTTGAAGATACTATCTATCAAGACAGTTGAAATGGCAGAAGAAAGCAGTAACAATGATCCTTCGACCATCACAGGGCGAATCCGGAAAGTATCTATCTCAACTACCAATGCTCTCCTCAACTTCAACCCTCAGCCAGGAATGTGGGCAGCGACTGGCACTGCGATTGCGTATGCACCAACACTCAGCGAACTCCGCGAGCCAGTAGCAGGAGGAGAGAACATCGAGTTCACCGACCACGGCCACAGCGCCCGAACAGTCGTGAAAGATGAATCTGGCGCTCCAGTCCTAGCACTTGCTCGGACTCGGACAGGAACTGGATTGATGAGGACTGCTACAGAGCAGAAAGGAACATCTGAAAATCAAACCCAAACCCAGAGTTCACAAAAAGACGAGGGAAAGGGTCCAGAAGAAAGAACACCCAGACCAGGACCACCTCAACGAACACCTACTCTCGCCCAACAGGCCGAAATCTTAACATCGTCCGAGAAACCAAAACACAACTGGAAAACCACCACCGCCCACGGCTTCACCGCAGCATGGAAGTTCGTCTCCACACCAACCGGATTCCTCATGACTCTCTACGGCCTCAATATCGTCGCCTGGGGCGCAATGCTCTTCTTCCTGCTCCTCGGCGCCGCACCAGCCATGAACCACCCCAGCAAAGACGCAGACTCCTCCCCGCGGAAGAAATGGATTGAAATTGATTCGCAGATTCTGAATGCGCTGTTTTGCGTCACGGGGTTTGGGCTGGCGCCGTGGAGGTTTAGGGATTTGTGGTGGTTGGTGAGGGTTAGAGTTAAGAGGGATAGGAGCGCGATGAGGAGGTTGAGTGAGCAGAATGCGAGTTGGTTTCGGCCGCCTGTGTGGTATAGTGAGGGTCAAAATGAGGGAGGCGAGAAGCGCGTGACGTTCACGGGTGACGTCGCACCGCCGACGAGGTTGTGGAAGTTGAGTTTTGTGATTTGGATGATGGTGCTTAATACCGCGTTTCAAGCCGTGCTGGCGGCGATGATGTGGGGATATAATCGATTCGATCGCCCGTCGTGGAGTACGGGGACTTTCATTGCACTAGGCTGTGGTGTCAGTTTGCTCGCAGGGGTCATGATGTGGTGGGAGGGAAGGAAGGTCAAGAAGATTGAGGGGCCGGTTGTCAAGGTTGTTGACGCTATCGATGGGAAGCTCGGGGAGGTCGTATGATGTTGATTTTCAAGTGAGGTGAGATAGTGGAGGCGATTTATCTGGGCTGAGATGTTATCAAGCCAAAGGGTGAATAGAATCCTCCTTACGCTTCACGCTTCTCGTTGAAACACGCTTCTCGTTGAAAGTTCACAATATCGGTAAGTGTCATGATCGATAAATAGTCCACCAATCTATTCTACTATGGGAAAGGCACATCTCTCTACAAAGCCATGCCAAGCTAGCTCCACTCGCTCATTCCGTGTCTCCCTTCCCCTTTGTGCAAGCCTCTCTCACACTTTCACACTCTCTTCTCCTCTCCATCCGCATCACCATCGACCCTTTTCATCTAGAAAGGATCACCTCCACCATAACATCCTCCCCCGCCATATCCGCCACCGCCGTATTCGCCAGGTCCGTTCCCCGACCCGAAGTTTCTCGGATCCTGTCTCACAATCGGCGGAGGTCCAACAGGAATTCTGCCAACCGTCGCAGGAGTATAGATCTGCCCACTAGAAAGCCGTCCGACGTTACCCCGCGAGTATGCGTTGTATCGTGGTCCGCCGTAGCCAGTTGCTACAGGTCTCACAGCGGGACGAGGCATGGCCTGAGCCCATGCGCCGTTCGCGGTGGGCATGAAGGCTGGTGCGTGGCCCCAGGTATCGTTGAACCAGTTTTGGGCCATGGCTTGAAGTTGTTCTTGGGGTTTGAGTTTTGCTTTTGGTTATCTCGTTGTTGCGTTTTGTTGAGAAGGGTGGTGTTGGAAGTGCGGAGATGTTTGGATTCCTGATATTGAAGGAAGAGGAAACTGTAGATCGGAAGAAATTGGCTTAGAATTTATACTTATTTGGACCTACCTTTCTGGTCGGTATTTAATTCCTGAGATGGTGGGTGGAACTTGTTGGAAGAGCAAAGGGAGAGTAGGGTTATATTATTCTATTTTGTGGCGGCGCCAGTATCATTGCTTTGGAATAAGGTGGAGGGTAGTATGAGAAATGAAGCTGGCAGGAAGCTATTGTCGACTACATGAATCAATTGCTTCAAGTTCGGTGGCTGAACTTACTGTATACTGGGCCCACACTTTGGTGGCTGGGTTGAGTGTATATTGGTGGAAATCAAAAGAAGGAAAGGAAAGAAGGAAGAAGAAAGAAGGAAGAAGAAAGAAGGAAGAAGAAAGAAGGAAGAAGAAAGAAGGAGTTAAAAATCTAATATTCGAGTTTTCGAAGTCTGTGACTATGATCTTGAATGATGTGTGGACATTGTTGGCCGTTGTGGGATTCAGGGCGTGTCATCCGAAAGTTCTTCAGGCTTCGCTTCTGTCCTACAATCATAGGAGGATCATTCGTTGGACACTCGGAGTGTCCTTCGCGTACTCGACTCTTAAGAGGATAACAGTCGTGTATTCAGCGCCGAGACTGATGGCGTATTCATGTTCCTCCGCATCTTGAGTATCCCTTGGAGTCCGGACCCGAGCGAAGATGTCCTGTCTCCGTCGTCCGTAAAGGGCTACTGAGGGAGCTGTTTTGCTAGGTATGCGACGTGGCACGAGCAGAGTTCTCTTCGCGGTGTCCTTCAACCCTTTGCCGCAATAGCCTTCGCTTCCCTAGTTCTGCCCAGACCCTCTTTACCATAATAATCCATGGGATATACTCCGCCATTCCCCTTGTCCCAGTCTTCCTTCGCGCCCAAGACGATCAGCGCCTCATACGGGGTCAAAAGTGGTCGCGGAAAAGCGTAGCCCCAATCAATGCTCAATCTCGGACAAGCAACTTGTACCCAGCACTCCACATCATCCATCATAGCCAACTTGCCTGGGAAGATCTCGCTTAACAGCAAGTTAATGTATGGGATGCCTTGATCTTCGAGCTTCTTCTCGATCAAAGCCATGGTGTGGGGATTGCCTTGACGGCCGAGGGAACCAAGTATCAGACCCCATTTCTTGGCGGACTTTGCGGTCGTGATGGCTTCTCTGCGCAGAGTGTGCATCTCCTTGTGGTCGTAGCTCTCTCGTGTGAGCTTTCTCGAGTATGGATCATATCGATAAGCCGGGATTGTAGGGTTGTGTATCATGGCGCTTTCAAGATGAAACCTTCCGTCTCCAAGGTACAAGATTATATCCACCCCGTCCGTAGATGTAAGCCGTGGGGATGTACAGCCCAGGATTTCTCCTTTGCTGAGCGGAGATATTTGTGGTATGAGGAGGTTGTATCCAGCTTTTTCTAAGGGCGCTCTAACTCCATGTAAGGTCGCATTGAACTGTATTGTCCCAACCATAGCTATTGTCTTGCCGGACGGGAAGTTCTTCTCCAAAGTGGCGAGCAGATGGGTCGTATCGATACTGATGTCCACGAATACATACAACGTTTTAATAGTTGTAACATCCACGGGGATGAGGCAAGAATGTGCATAATGTACCAACAAATCACATCCAAGAGCCCGTGCAGTGTAATCATCGATACAGCATGCTCCATATGTTACGTCTCCCATTATCAGCGTTTCGATTCCAGGGCAGAACTGGGTGAGAATATCTGATATCGTCGTCGCAAACAACAGTAGCCCCTCAGGCATCTGCAGAGCAATCTTCTTCGACCCATTCATTCGAATTCGGTGTATGGTTTTGTGGATTTCGAAGGAGTAATTCGGGGGCAGGAGCGCGATGGCCGCGTTGATGTCTGGGTCGTTCAATATCTCTGGAGGGACCTGATTGAGGGTTCGAGGAGCTCGTCTGGGCTTTGAAACTGTCGCCAGTCAGTATGATTCGATGAAGTATTTGCAAAAACGTACTTTGTATTGCGCCGCTTTCCTCCACTGACCCATTTGACTCGTTCTTTAATGCGGCTTCTGCGGCTTGCCTCCTTCCCACGAAGCGCTTCTTGGGCAGCCTTTGCGCCGCAGCCGCCTCTTCTATTTGCTCTTCGACATCCACCGCGACTCCTAGATCGACCTGTGCCCTGTCTTCCTCCATACTAGCGGTTCTGTGTTCTGGTGCATGGAACCAAAGATTCAGGTTGTCCAGGGCCAAAAATTTACCCCTCCATCTCGCGCTAGCTGTGTATTTAGCCGAAGTTAACCCACCAGTTTGTCTCGAACTCCGTTCTTTGCAATACTCAAGGGCTGTGATAATTGAGATTATTAACATGATCAAAACAAGGGATCATCAAAATCTTAAGATCAGAATTGATGAGGTGTCTTCATGTTGAAAATGATATGTTGGCCGCTGAATCAAGTCTGTGAGTTGTAATTAATTGCAATTGGTTTGAGCATTGAATTGCTCATATTTGTTCAGGTAGCTTTTAAGGCCCCTGAAGCAATGAAAACGACTCTGGGCTTCAATATCTGCTATGCTATCAATTGAGGATTACAGTCGGCCACATGAGGGCGTCCTAAAGCAATTCGAAACTCCTCCTAGAAAGACCATGAAATGCCTAGCTTGCACCAAACTCTGTACCTTCGTCTCCGTGTAAGCATGGGCAGGTCTGACTAGCATACGGTAGCACTGAAATAATTGGTTTCATTTGACCTCGCCACATCTCAGGATGACTTCAAGATGCGGTATGATTCTCAGGGTTAGATAACACTACACGCCACGGTATGTCCAATCTCACTTCCCTTTTCGTCATCAATGCAAGGAGGTCGACAAACTGGTCAGGGTATCCTATGTGTCTATAACAGAGGTATGTGGCAATGTGTAACTTCGCTTGGTTGTTGTTCTTTTGGGTCAGAGAAGCCTCCCGCGACAGTGACAACAGGATTTGTTTTACACAAGCGACGAATCCGAATAAATGAGACGAGGGAACCACATTTTGCTGGAAGACTACTCGAGGATCTGAGAATTCCATTGGGTTTCCTAGCATGCGCGGAAGTGGCAAAGAACATTTCCGAATACAAGGCGCAGTATCGAATTATTAAAGTAAACAAAGGTTAAGCGAGCATGGAATAAAGTTGAGCATGATCGCCAATGTCGAAGAAGTTGGTAGAAGACTCGCCCCAACAGACTGTCAAAGGACGAATGTCTTTATGGTCTTTCCAGTGGGTTCTTAGGCAGCACCACCGATCGACTTAAGTGCCCCTTGATATCCTGTTCCACTTACAGCTCAACACGACACTTCGTTCAGCCTCTCAAGACGAACTCACAACATAAGAACGTCACGATGTTGGAGAATAAAGCTCTACCTCAGAAGTATGAAGCTCCTATGCAATCCACCTCGCAAGGGAATTCGGGCTCTACGAACCTCCCAGCGAACCAAGGAACTTTCAAGCTATTTACTCACCCCGTCTCAACTAGCGAACGCAAGACCGGAAGTCAACGACAGTGAAAACGATGAGGGCAACGAAGAATAGGATGAGATCAACGACCACTTCACAACCCACTGGACAGGACCGTTCCACCCCGAAGCCATGCGCTATGCCTACGAACACAACATCAGCTACGACAAGGCTGGCGATCAACGAATTTTCAATCTCGGTGGCCACTCCAATATGTACACCGTTTGCGGCGGCAGTGGCGGAACCGACATGGCAAAGCTCCGGGCCGCATATTGCGCTTTCGACGAAGAGACTCGACAGCGCCATCGTCACGATACCGAACTCACTACCGGCACTTCACTCGTGGGCGCTACCTGGCGCTTGGCGACTCTTGGGGACGTTGCGGACTTGTGCTGATCATCGGGAATCCTATGCTGATGATAAGAGGGCTTGTGAGAAGGTATATTGCAGCCGGTCTTGAAGATCTGAAGAGCGGCAGACTAGACAGGGATGATAAGGAGGAGTTTGAGAAGGGGATTGAGGTTTGTAGGAGGAGAATCGAATATGATGAGCAACATTTTGAACTGCTTGATGAGATGGATCGGCTACTGACGCAGGAGAGGGAGGAAGGGTGGGATTGGGAGAAGGGCATTAAGGAGCAGTATGAGGTGAGGGAGAGGCAGGCTGCTATTTCTGAGAAGATCATTGCGGAGTCAAATGATCTGTGATAGATCGTGTCGGATTTGTGTCTGCAGCGGGTGAACTTTGCCTCGACGTTGATGGTTAGAGTTGTATCAACCACGTGGAATATGCCTTGGACCAGGGATGAATGAAGCTCTTTGGCCTTTGATTAGGAGGGAGACCACTTTTGATGGTGCTTTTGGTGTTGTGAAGAATTGACGACATGTCAATCGGCAGGATTGGCCGCACACGGGTGACAAATAATGCACTCACACAGAGAGACACGACTCGATATTGATCTAAAGAAAGCGCATCTGGAATGTTTCAAGTGATACGAAAGAATGCTCAGGTTCTGCAAAGTTGACTTCAAACTTCTGCTCTTTGTTTCTGTGAGAGTGAGGAAACAGCCAGGCATAAGAACCCGCCGCTGGCTCTCCTCCAGAAAAGCGTCATCTCATCGACAGCTCGCTTGAGAACCTCTACTTTCAATCAAGACTTCAACGACTCACGATTCAACAACATGACAGATACTCCCGAGATCAACGATCGATGGACAATCCACAGGAGCGGACCGTACGACTCGCGCCGTCGAGTACGCTCAAAAGCACAGCGTCAGCTACGACCTCCTCGGTCGACCCGGCGTACCCGACCTCCAAGCGTCCTCGGCCATCCCGGCTCGTTCTTCGGTAGCATGGTGCCCACAGACTGGAACGCTCTTTAAGCCGCCAACCGCGCCTTCGATGCCGAGAACCGCCAGCGAGCCCTCATTGATACAGACTTGCATACCGGCATTGGAATCACCACAAGTTTCGCAACAGCTACTCGTGGGGAGAAATTTCGAACATCGGCTCAGCATCGAGATGCGTACCAGAATGACGACCTGGAGTGCAAAGTGTTGGCGGGGTTGCTTAGGCTGGACCTGGCCAACTGCCCGGAGGCGGACGCGCAGAGGAAAGGCTATCTTGCAGTCAAGACTGGATTGGGCTCCTACATCGGATCACTCATATTGAATCTATGTTGAAGATGATTGATGAGTTGGAGCATTTGGTCTTGGACGAAGCTAGTCCTGACTGGGATTGGAAGATCGGCGTTGAGGCTCAACTTGAGATCCGTATGAAGCAGCATACTCTACAGCAGCAGATGCTCCCGGAACCAGGACCGAGGCGCTATTTGTTCTGAGTATTTCACCTGTAAATGATGGTTTGGAGGCATCTTTGATTTGTGATATCGCTGATTCCGTGGTATTTCAGTGGTCTGATGGATTTTGGGATGAAGTAGAACAATGCGAATGGTGAACGAGCTCTCGAGGATTTCTCCATTTGATAGAGCGTTCCATGTCTTCGGCAGGGATTTCAATAGTGATATCATAGGCGTGAGCTATGGATATGGAACTCATCATAGAAATGAAGTGATTGCAGAGGGAAGAGGAGAACAATGAAACGAACAGAGCTTACGTTGGTCAAATAGAAAACACGTGACTGCCTTGTGCCTTTCCTTCTCTGGGCAACATAAAAGGTAGGGATTGCTTATAATTCAAGTTTTATGCTGCATGTTTAATCTAATATAATTTTAGTTTGAGAAGATCCTCTATAATATTGCACCCTGGTCGTAGAGTCTGGAAGACAAGGAAGATGACTCTGTACGGTAGATGATGGTAACGGATCTGCGCGCGAATGAAGCAGTTGCAAGCTAGTGGAGACGGTCACGAATACCAAGAGAAATATGCAATGAATAACAGCAACCAGACAATTCAAAATGTCATATCTAAAATACAGTAGGAACTACAGCGAAAGGAAAGAAGAGAAGGAGACTATCGACGTACGATTTGATGACGGAGAAGTTGTGATGCAGTGTTCTATGCCAAGCCCGTCTGACTATCAACGGGTGCCAGAATGGTAGCTGCGATATGTAGTACGCTTTAAACAACTGATCAATTCAAAGTTGCAATGATAGCAAATTCTGGATGCGATGAAATCGAGTTCAAGAAGTGAAGAAGTGAAGAATGATTGGGCAGGAGCATCATGAACAGGATGTGAACTGTTGTGAACAACAGTGGGTGCACGAATTCTGTGCGGATTAGTCAGCCCCACCAAAATATAATGAGGTTCCAAAAGCACGATTTTTTGACTAAATGACTATATTACATAACAACATCACCATCCATGGCCTCTAATAGGTTTCCCACCTGATTTTGCTACTAAAAGACATCGTCTAGGTAAATCAGCGATGCGATCTCGTATCTCTTGCATCGTGATTTTGTC
>JGI24508J20089_1000110_pt1 | contig 106384 bp, 123 predicted proteins | sample LinPmetageLP24_FD_20089 | JGI IMG/M metagenome (IMG submission 20089)
GATGGTCAATTTCTCGAGACCATCAACGAGGGGTTGGGCAATCTTCCCGTCGTGGGGGATGGAGGCTAGGTGGACCATTGTTGCGAATTATATCGCGGTGATGAGGCTTTAGAGTTTTGGGGAGGGGGAAGGGGGGAGGAGAGGAGAGGAGAGGAGAGGAGAGGAGAGGAGAGGAGAGGAGAGGAGAGGAGTGCAAGTGACAAGTGACGGTGTGTTGGTGAATTGGGGTTGTTGTGAAGGGGCAATTGGAATGGCGGGGTGAGCTGGCAATGAGGGGTTGCGGCACTCGACTGAGAATGTATCGAGTATGTTGATTGACTTTCTCAAGGAACCAGACAAAAGTAAGGAAAAGAAAGAAGGCGTAATCAGGGGAAACACCCCTTCTCTTAAATACCTCATTTACAAGCTAAGGCAACCCGTACCTACTTAGCTGGTCTCGCACTCACCCCAGTCCCGTCGAGTCGTTGGCCTCTTTGAGCTTTCTCACTCGAGACAGCTTGCACTGCATTGGAGTGCGTTGCATTGCATGGTGGGGTGAATTGTTAGTGAGGGAAAGAGTGACGCGGTGGATTGCTCCGCTGTCCAGAAACCTTGGCAGAAAAGCTTAGTTCCATGCCGTAATCCAGTATTTCCGACACATCCATGTCTTCCTATTGGGCGAGGATGAAAAGACTTGGGATAGCTTCCATGGGTTCCGCATGGATGTGAACTTTGAATTAGACGGGGGGAAGGATGTTTGGAGCGAGTTGATGGTGCGTCATTTGAGCTGTGTGGCTGAGGAGAAAGGAAGAGAGTATCCAGCGAAAGGAGATTGCACGTAGATAAAAATGCACATGTACAGCATGCGTGGCTACGGTCATGTCAAGTCAATGCTACCTCGAATCTTTCGATACCAAGACTCAGCTTCCTAATCAGATCTTCTCTCTTCACTTTCCCCCACGCCTATTTGTCCTACGTAAAAGACAAAAGCACAACATAACATTCGATGAACTGTGAGTTTCCATCTTGTAGCATAGCCACGCAAAAGCATCTGCTTCACTCGATATCCTCACTACACACTCACAACATACTTTCTCCTCCGCCTCTTGCAGCGTGCCTTTTACGTATTACAGGAAGAGAATATCATGACAGGCCACCGCCACGTCGAAAATTTCTTGTCTTGCCTTCGTGCGCCTTTTACTCATCCACTGGGAAACAGTAATCGTGAGCTCTCAGCTCAGCGTACAGTTGCCCGATTGTGATAGGTGCATGCATTAACGCCTCCAGACTTAGCTAATGTAGCCACCGTGTTGCAGCTGACTGTCTTGGTCGACGAAGTCTATACTACGATGTATATTGTAGACTGTGTATGGAGCTGAGGTCGCTGCGAGAGTCGTATACGCATGAATGGGACTTATCAGCCAACGGAATTCGAGCCTGTTTCTCGGTGCCTTTGAGAATGAGAAACCTAAGTAGGAGGTGAGATTTTGTTCTCTGTAGCAGGTAGTAAGTATGAAGCTGATGCTGCTCTTCGTAATCTGCTACAGACGAGTAGCAAGCACCATACAATTGCACACAGATACACACATATATGAACAGAGCCAGAAGTACAAACTATCCCAATGTCGTCTATTCGTTGCGGCAAAAGAAAAAGAAGAAAGAGCAAGACCTATAATACAGAGACGCCTAATATGCCAGCCTGCCAATCTTTTTCAAATCTCCCATCCCAGAAAAAGGCCAGAGGGGAGGAGCCAAAAAAGAACAAGAAAGAGGCAAAAGGCAACAACTCAAAAGACCAATCAAGCTCGCTCGTCTCCTTCTCTCCTCTACAACAGCAAGAACGTCTATCTATGCTCTAGAAGAAACGAACTGAAGAGAAGACGAATGACCAGCCCAAACAATGCATGCATGATCCGACCCGATCCGATCCCGTCCAGGTATAAGCGAAGAATGCCTCTACCCATTTTCAAAGCAGTCCGCGACGTGTTCCCTGTTCTGTCTTGGATCCTTCTATCCCCATATATCCTGTATCAACAACATCTAGTTCTTTGCGATCTCGACACCTCCAGTTGCTCCAAGAGCCTTCTTGACGTCACCGTAGATAGCGAATTGACCGGCCTAGAATGTACAAGTCAGTAAAATGTTGCGGGAAAATTGGTGTAGAGCAACTTACAGTAAGAGTTCCAACCATGAACAAACGGGCTGGGAGACCGGTGAAAGAACCCTTAAGACCAAGCTCCTTGGCGATTGTGATCAGACGGCTGGCGATGCCCTGGCCAGGAAGACCCTTGGTCTTGTTGATCTTGCTCAACATGGTATCGGCGGGTTGCGAGACAACGGCAGCGGCCATACCAGCAACGAGACCAGATCCCAAGTTGATGGTGGTCTGCATTCCGTCGGAGGCCTTGCTCTTGTCAACGTATCCGTAGATGGCCTCAGCGACCTTCTCGTAGACGACGAACTTGGTCATGGTGTATGGGACCCTGAAACTCTGTTAGCATCCCACCTTCGGGAAGTTCGCATTGTTAACTTACTGCTTGAGCAGGATAGGACCGAAACCGGCGTAGAAGGCACCTACACCCTCGTTCTTCAGCATCTTGCTGAAGCCTCCAATGAGACCATTGGCGTATGTTGGCTCAGAGACGAGACGGATACGGGTGGCCTCGAGAGGGCAAAGGGCGATATCAGCAAAGAACTCAGCAAGACCTGCAGAGGCGAGGTAGACGGCTGTGCGGTTGTTGGAGGCGGTCTCATATCCGAGCAAGTTGATGGATTGTTGCTTGAAAAGCTCATATCCTCCAAACTTGAATGCGCCCTGGAGGAAGTAACCAGCAGCGGTTGGACCGAAACCAGTCAAAAGAGCACCAGCACCCTCCTTAGCAATAACCTGTCTGAATCCTCCGATCAGACCCTTGTTGTATGTGGCAGGGTCGAGTTGAATTCTTGTCTTGACGCTAAATGGGAAATACGTCAGTGAAATTTCCTAATCGCGCCAACAGCGCGCTCGACACGATTTCTTCAAAACCTACACATCGACGGGTGTGAGACCACCGTGAGTGACTGAACAGCAGATTGCACCAGCCAAGGCGAATCTGGAGTAGAGTTGAACACCGCTCAACTTCTCGGGAGTGTTGGCTGCGACTTTCTGGACAACGGCATCGACCTTTGTCGAGCCAGTGGATGTTGCGGGCGAGGCCATTGTATATTATGTATGTGTAGGAGCGAGAGATTGTATTAGGAGGCCGAAGTGAGTGGAGATGTGAAGATACGATGTCTTCTTGGGAGGAGGATGGTCAATTGGATAGATGGGATGGAGATGGAATTGAAGGTTGAAAGGAAGCTCTATGGGCAAATTGTCTTGATCTTGAAATTTTTGGCTTGGGACTGGGCTAGCGGCTGCACGGCCTGGGCTCGGGAAGAGTCGGGGCCTGATTTGCCTGGATGCACCGGAAGGCCGCAACTGTGGACCTTCTGGACCTCTCGTATGGGCAGAATCGGCACGTGTCGGTCTTCGCCGGATTTAACAGCGAGGCGAGCGAGAGATGTTCCTTTTAGGATAAACAAGGAAAACTGGGAAAGGGGGAGATCTTTTGAGGATATACTTCAGCTGGACTTGACCTGAATTCGGCAAATTATGACGGGCAATTGACTCTGGTAATGCAAGGTAAGAAAGCTATGATTTTGTTTGCCACCTTCCAAGGGTTTTTTCCCCAGTGCCGCCTCAAGATCCACCTTTAGATGTCCACATTCAACGAGTGGCGGGTAAANGGAGGTTGGTCTCGATAAGCAATCACTATCGTTATTGCGATTAGCTTCTGGTGGCAAGTGTCCTCTTTAGAGCTTTGGATTTATATGCTGTTCTTTCTGCCATTCTAGAAATCCTTGTATTGTTTGACTAGATCATTTATTTCCCTGTTCGTTCGGTTGCAGCTTTTTCAAATGAAAGACTCAAAAATTCTAGTCGGCTAGTTCGGAGCAAAAGAGATGTTGAAGTCATGCTACGAAATGATTATACTACTTCTGATAGATTTGTTTGCCATCATTAGCTCACGATCAGTACATCATGGGAAGTCTCACAGGATTCTATCTGTGCTCCCTTTCATGGGCACCGATATTGTCCGTACCTGTGACAACAAGTACACGGTTTTTCTTTTCAACACGAGTATTCCATTTCAATTCCATGCCAGTTTTGAATGCTATACAATATCCACTTTTCAGACTCTTCCTTCAGCTGCCTACAATGCTTCCTCCATGCATCACAAAAGTCATCGTGTCACGAAGTTCGATCGATGGATAAACAAGAATTAGATAGTCAACCTCTGCATTTGCATAAAGATATAGGGAAAACTGCCCCAAGTCGAGACAGACAAAAACCTATAGCAAGGCTGTATAAGAAGCCGTTCCTCCCATCCATTTCCATCCACCTCCTCCACAGCCACTCCAAGCACCCCGCTCCGCAAAGAATCCGCTACCCCCTTTCCGACGAGGACTTAAAACCTCTTGAACTACACAGGAAATGATTACATCAGTAACTTATTCCAATTATCTCATTCCACTTTCTCAACCCCAGCTCAAGGCGAGAGGGCGAGGAATGACCAAAGGCAGGGGAGAAGGATAACGGGATGAGCAACAACTCACCAGATCACCAACGATAGGGACACGTCCCCCAACACCACCAATCACATTCGTAGCCGAGCAAATGGGGCTCAGAATCTCACTCGCAGCAGTCAAAAGACCACCACGACCCCATTTCGAAGCTTGGATGTGGAGACATTCCCAGACTTTACAACAGACGTCAATCAATCATGGAAACCAATTGAGGAGCGCACGAAGCGAAGTGAAACAAAGCAAAGCATATCGATATGATCAAGTACAATGGGACATACAGTTACAAGCCGGTCCACTGCCATCCTCGCCACGGTCGATGCTCAACAAGAAGCCGTTAGTGCACGAGCGCCAGTCATCAGCCTCAGACGGCGTGATGGTCTTGAACTCGCGGACCGGAGCAGGCGTGTTATATGTCTGCTGGTAGGACCACGATCCGCCTTGGTTTCCCCCTGGAGGTCCGGGTGGGTAGGCTCCAGAGGGAGGAGCGGCTTGATAGTTGCCTGGTTGGGGTACGGGTTGGTAGTTTGAGGGTTGTTGGTAGTTATTTCCTCCTCCTTGGGGCCAGTTTTGCGCGAAGGCGGTAGCCGCGAGGACGAGGACTGGGAGAGTGAGTTGCATTTTGATGGTATGGTTTTGCTGTGTTATGTTAGATAATGGGTAGTAAGAATGGTTGAAGAGGAGACACTCACCGATATTTATGATGAAGATTGTCTTGAAAGAAGCTGATGTCTGATCTGATGGACCCTCCTTGGAAGGACTCAAGGCCTCCCTATATAGCAGATACCTTGGTAGATCTCTTCTCTAACAGTCCATTTCATTCTCTTAGTTGATACTAAGACCTGTACCACAATTGAGTACCAGCATGATGAACAGCAACGGACTTCTCAACCCAAAGATCGCCAGTACGACTGCAACATACCCCGCTGTAGACCGAGGACGACGAGAATGTAGTGCGACGAGGAGACGCAATTAGGACCGCTGATCAGATAACGGTTCAGAGTACTCAAGAAACAATTCAGCTCCAATATCAACGCCAACAACGATCCTCGTCCTCTTCTTGGGACCCAACAATAGGAAGTATTGACTGTTTAGGGAGCCCTATCACTCAAATTACAATGCCCAAGACACTACCCTCCATTGAATACTCACACCTCAACCTACAAAGTCTGCTCATATTCACAACTCTCTCTCCCTGACCAACGACCGGCACCAACAGACCACCTCGTAACACCACATCCCCAAGTCCCTGAACTACTGCAAGGGCCCGTTTCAGTACGACACTCACCTACCCTCCATCGAGCACTCGTGCCCACCCATAGCTCTTTGCAAGCCACCCGATACATCGGGTACACCGACGTTGTACTTCCGATCTCTGTACACCATTGACTCGAAATTCCGCCTTAAGAGAAAGCCTCGGAACCGAGGACCGAGGACTCCACGATAAGAAACATATTCTCTAGGGCCACACCACAAGGGCGGGCGGTTGGGGAACGGTGTCGTGGTATGTTGGCAAGTGATTGTGCGACCTAGAAGAAAGCAATTGATTTAGGTAGACTTCTGTGCCACTTAACATGTTCTTCTTCTCTGGGGATAGATCATGACCGATAATCGCTTCGAGGATCGAGGGAGAGCAGGGTAGATTTCAACGATGTGCTGTTCTTCGACTTACAAAGGGGCAAGCAGTGCGAAGACAGGGAATTTAAACGCCAGGATCGATTCATGTTGTATGCTAGCTGTGCACCGATTGCACCCCATGCGCCTTTTAGATGCACCATCCAGATGTACCAACCCAGCACCCGCCCAATGCAAATGATACCAAGCAGTGCTATGCAAATATCCCACCTCATTATTTGACCTTGAGCCCCAATGTCCTTCAAGGACTGCTACCCATCAACTCAACTCTACTACCCTCCACTTTCTCTGCATCCACCAAGCCAGCTTGGCTCGATCTCCTGCTTGAGGTTGATACCTTACCAGCTTCCATTTCCATCACCGCCGCTTCAGTCCAGCTCTCCATACCCGTCCTGAGAACCCAGTTGGAATTCAAGTCCGCCTTGAAGTACCGATCCCGTCTTGTAGAAACCCTTGCTCCACCTTCAAGTGCAGACATCGCAGCCCGCGTAGTTCTCATCCTCTTACCTGGCCTCTTCCCACCTTCACTCATGATACTGCTCATTTCGAGACGATTCTGCTGTAGGCGAGCATCGTATGCAACAATTGAGCGGACGTAAGGAGCCAAGTCTTCGACAATCAGTGTCAAAGTGCGGTCGAAGCTCGAGGCCTCTAGAGAAGTTGACCAGACATATTTCTCGCTTGCAGCTATTGGATCAAACGCCGAGCTGAAGTCGAAGCGGTCAAGCTTTTCCCTGGGAGAAGTGGTTCGGTTGCGGATGAGATTAAGGATGTTGGCTTCGCTAGGTCGGTCGAGCTCTGTAGGCACTTCAAGATTATGTTGTAAATGTTGGTCAAGATGCAGAATTTTTCGCGTGCGCGATTTTATGTACAGTGAGACATCGTTACCCGTGGTATTGTAGGATACAAGGACTGGGGCTTCCTTGAGTTCGAAAGCGAGGGTATAGTCATCTCGAGCCTTCATCGATAATTGTGGGACAGAGACGTCAAGTGCAGTCTGATATCATTAGCATAGTATTGGTTGCAGGTCATGATTCTTACCTGGTTTTCTGGTGCAAATGTCCCACCAGAAATCAGATCCGCCGCACTCATTGACTCAGTAAAATCAGCATACATGTTTAATGCTGCCAGATCGGCCCGCTTGTCAGCGGAGATATCGCGCATTTTGTTGGCCCATTTCTGAACACCAATATTCTCAACCCAATCTCCGAGATCTAGGCCCCATCCATCACAAGTCTCACGGAGTGTCTCTTCTTCTATGTCAAGATAGTGGATATGACTTTCTAGGTAGTCTTGTGACAACCAGCCCATACCTGCTTCGTAAGTTCCTTCACTGACAACCCGAATGACATTTCCATGCTCATCAATATCATGTCCTGCTGGCCACCGAGGGTAATACCATTCAAGGCCACCCTTAACATCACCAACAGCGAATTGACACCAGAAATTGAGCTCTGCAAGAGAGGCACGCAGATCTAGATTACGACCCTCATACAGGTCTTTGACTGCTTTTCGCTTCATGATGTGTCCCTCGCAAGCAGCGACTAACAGGAGATAATCGACGGCGAGATCAACAGGCGGAGGTGCCATACGGATGGTTGCATGCAATTTTAAATCGTTCATCGGAAGCACGGATTCATCGTTGCAAGTCATAACGATAGGTCGCTTAGATGTTGCAATGAGATTCAAGATGGTTGTCCAGAATTGGCTGTCCTCCTTGTACAGGATATCCGCTTCTTCGATGAGAATCAGTGCCTGCTGCTGTTTCTTTGTAGATAGTTTTGAGAATATGCCATTCTTGGCAACGTCAGGCATGACCATCTGTACCTTCGAGTCATTCGCGTCTTTAACGCTATCGACGTTCATGGCTAAAACCTCCTTGGCTTTCGGTTTTGACTTCGATTGGGCTGGTTGAGATTTGAAGAAAGAGTCCATCTTCCCCTGACGACCACTTTTGAGGTCATCAGCAAGGGCGTTGTCGATTCGCTCTCTATCCTCCACCGATCCGTCCACATCGGTAGTTGCTGCACTTGATCGCTGTACTTGATGGTTTCGTGCCATATCGCCAACTCTTTCCAAGATGTCTTTTCCGCTGCGCCTCCCACCAGCATTGATTTCGAAGACCTCGAAGCCAAGCTCCTTCGCTGCAGCATAGACAGCTGCAGTCTTTCCACATCCATTTGGCCCGCTCAACACGACGGCATTCGCGACCTTGGACCCCACCGCGGCCGCATCTTTGCCTCGGACCACCGTCTTTTTCTGCAGTCGTGGATCACTGCTGGGGACCTCATCTTCTGGCTCGGTGATTTCATCCATGTCGTTATCTTCTTCGTCGGTCGAGATGACAAAGTCGTCAAGCTTCTTTGACTTGCGCTTTCGTTTTGGGGCATTTTCAGATTTCGCACTAGTCTTACCACCAGATCCGATTTCGATAGACTGTACCGTCAATGCCTGAAGCCAGTTTTTCAAGACGTTAGCTTCACGGCCATTCTGTAGAACTTCGCCAGAAGACTTTGGCGAGTACTTTTGAGTCCAGGCGAGGGTTTCGCACTGGCCCTTATCGAAAGCAGACATTGACGTGGTAATAGATGTATACACCCTCAGTAACGCGGGATGGACCTTGTCGACCTGCACTTCATCCTCACTCGAACTTGGAGGCGCTGCTTGCGGTGAAGGTAAGCGAGTTCGAACGAGCCTCCGTACTCGCTTCTGAATATCCAGTCCTGATTCATAATGCTTGGTAGGAATTCGGAGGCACTGAGGAATCGCAGGATATTCATCTGGATTGATATCTTGTACGCTTTGGACCACGTTCTTGATGGATAGACCTGCTGCCAAGCTTTCGATGACGTTCTCGGTGCCAGAGATCCTAGTAGCTTGATACTTCGACTTCTTGGTCTTTGACATAACATGAGGGGAACATGTTCCGGAGTTCACGGTCTCTGATATAGGATCGGCTCCCCGGATATGGACCATGCCTTCCCATGGCCATGCAGGCTCGACAGCGCCAGGAAATTTCACAAGCTTTGAGGTGCTTCCAAAACCAGAAAATGGCACCATAGGTTTCTTGAAAGAAGATACAGCTGGCTGGGTAGCTGGCTGTACTCTAGATTGAGATGCTGGATCTTGGGTGACCGTACGATCGATGATATTGTCGTTTGTTGCAGGGGTTTGCAAATTTTGATCTCTCTGGACGGCTTTTCCCAAGAACAATGGGTGAACAGGTTTCGCAGGTTTTGGTGGGCTCGATCTAGTAGGCTTGGATTTTGTTGGAACTTGTTGCTCTTGCTTCGTAACGTGGGCAATCGGCGGACTACTCAGAATTTGCTCGATTTTCTGTCCCAAACTTGACGCGAACCTTTGACCTTCGCCATAACGTATTGTCAAAATCATAGTTTTGGGCCGCCGTCCACGAGTTGGTTTCGGTTTCAGCTTGTCTGGTCCTGCAAATGGGACAATCTTCTTAGCAGGTGGAGATCCAATCGTTCCCGTCTTAGAATTGAAGTGAAGTATCTTTGTCGGCTTAGTAGGGGCTAGAGCAGGTCCCGAGTTGTTGACATTTGGACCTCCTTGTAAATTGGAGGGGACATTATGTGGCAACCCATAAACCTTACCCACTTGTGCTGAAGTGCCGTTCGTTGTAGGTATTGAGGGCTGGACGGATGTATGGTCTTGATCGATGCAGATGACCTCCTGTATTGGCGCCGAACTCGACTTTCTCCAGCCGTGACTCTCGGAATTGCCACCATTAGAAAATAAGATCTCTCCAGCCACTTCTGGTCTATGTTTCGGTACATCCTGGAGAGGCAGTGGAGTATCCTGCAGTATTCTATCGCTTGTCGTCATAGACTTGAGCCAATCTCCAGTGCTCTGATTTGCCAATTCTACATTAGACGAGGTTGCTTTCCCAGTAGGAGATGTTGTTTTCCTTCTCTTCCTTCTACCACTGTTCGGATCGACTTCCAGCAACTCGGCGTCGTTCTTTTCGCCGGGAGTTTGTGTTGTACTTGGCTGTTCAGCACCCAGTGAGCCCGCTGCTTTCGTCCTCTTGCTTGGCCGGCCTTGACCTTTCTTTTTGGGAGCTCCATTTGTGTGGACATCGGATGGAATGGCTAATTCTTCGGGTATCTCAGGATTTGTCTGGGGCTTTGGCTCTGTGCGGCCCGAAGCAATTAGCAGAAGAAGCAGGTAATGGTGAAAGCTGTAACATTTCACATACTGGCTCCTTTTTGAAACAGGGGATACATTGTAGGCTTCTGCTCCTCGTTCAACTCCCCCATACTCCTCTCCACCAGAACTGACATCCGGAGTCAGTAAACTTGACCTACAAAACGCGAGCTTTACACGTGGTCCAACATTGAAAATGCCCGTTTGCTCCAGAGTGAAGTGGATACTTTCTGTATGGCTTGAATGACCGAGAGAATGCGCTGGTATGTCAAGTGGTGTTCACTTAAGTATCGTAGACGATTCCAGCAAAAGAAGGACAAGTGGTGGGCAAACAGATCAGATTTCCAAACGCGGGTCCATGGTGTTGCAGGGAGCCGCGTCTTGCATCGCTTGAATCGCGTTCTGCACACTTGCCACAGCGCCGGTCAACGTAGCCTCTAACGAACCCCTGCAATCAAAAAGTGAACTTTTTGAAGATCACCGAAACTTTTTTGATAGACCGCCAGTCAAAGCTGTGCTTGTTGTCCACCAACACCTCCAATCCAGTACAGCATTCCACCATGTCGTCGAGATTTGTATTGCAAAAGCCATATGTAGTTGCCACTCTGCCTCAGCCCATTGACCATGCGAAAGGCCATTATGTGGTTGCCGAGGTGTACGGTGGTGCGACTGGCGCAAAGAAGAGGAAGAGGTCCGAATTGGCTGTGGCAATTGATGGAGAGGGTGTAAACCTATATGATGTATGCTCTACTCCATGGCCATGAACTTATATCTGACATGCTCTAGGTTTCTTCTTCTAGGCTCATAACTTCATATGCGCTACCCCCGCAATCCTCTTTTACCTGCCCTCCAAGCTCCCTCCGAACCCGAGTGTCAAAGACCAAAGTCGAACGTCGAACATATGTCTCAACCAGGGGATCACAATCCGGACTGACTCTATTCCACGAGACCACAAACGGTCTCGAAGCCCCGACCTCGCTCACGAAAAACTCCAAGTCAGGAAACTCCCAAAATGCGGTTGTGTACTTGGGAACAATCACAGCTACAAGATCCTATGGTACCTCAGAAAATACCACGGACCTGCTTGCTGTCAAGAAAGATGGCGAGGTACAGTGTTACGACGGCGATAGTCTCGAGGAGAAGTGGACATCGCCTGCTGCTGCCCTTTCGCGCGATGCAGCAATTCCAGTGGACGATTTGGAGGTTGAATTCGCACAGCTCACCAATGCCTTCTCAGCAAGCCAAGGAATACTAAAGGGCCGACAAGACGTTCTTGCAATGTTTTCGCAAGAGATTGAGGAGGATGGCTTCAATCCCGAGATTTTAGTTCTGATCACCTGGTCCGGTGAGAGGAAGAGCCGGACTTTGCACATCGTCAATCTGCCTCGGAGATCGAGTGCATACGTGAAAGGCATGAAGTATTCGGTCGAATCTCTTCTGGCGGCAGAGATACCTTGTGAGAGCGCAAATACAGTCACGAACCCATCTTACAATTTACAAGTCTCTGCTGGGATTCTGCAGCAACTTCACGGTGATACCTTGAGAACATTCGATCTCAGCGATACCGTACCCAAGCAGCAAAGCCAAATCACTTCAGTAAAGGCTCAATCCTTCCTCCGCCTTTCGAATACCGCGATTATGGTATCTTCAAATCACTCCATTACCGTGTACAATCCGAAATACCGGTCAAGGTTGGCATCTGTCGGACTCGAGATTTCTTCCGACGACTCTCTAAAGCGAAAACGTACCGGAAATGACGTAGAGGAGAGGGGGTCAAGTCATGTCTGCAAGCTTGTATCCTACTTCCCAAAACTTGGTGCCGCTATAGCTATCGTTGACAATGATCTTGTTGGCATTCAAATAGAAGGACAGCAAGACCGCCATGGGAGATCACGAACGGCTGGCTTATTGATCGACTCGCTAGGTTGTGCAGCAAAGGAGCAGTCACGCCCAGGACGAGACGGTGCTGTCAGTACGAAAAAGGCGAAATTGAGTGGGATGGTGACTCTGGACTCATTTCTGCCAGGAACCATTGGTCTCGGTCAACCCTGGGCAGAGAAAACCGCTGACTTGGATGATTTGTTCGCCAAGGGTGACTGTGATGAGTCAAAGTTCGATGAGAAGATTGAGACGCACCTAGGTGCAGACTGGTCTGAACAATCCAGAATGACGAACAGTGAGAGAAGCGATGCCATGGAGGTTTCGCCTACAGGAGACGTTGTAAAGAAAACAGCCACCAAGCGCAGGTTCCCGCCTTCGGATGTTGATCGACGATGGATTCTGTATGCTCTGGGCAAAATATTCACATGGACTGCAAGCGAAGAAGGAGCAGAGCCCAGCTTGACGATCTCGTTTTACCCACTCAACACCTTCATGTGGTTGACATCAAATGGCTACATGACTGTTGCAAATATCGAAGCCGCGCTGAGAAGTAGCGGAACATCTGTCGTCTCAATCCCACCAGGACAGCTCGTGAAAACCTTGGTTGAGATTGATCCAGATATGGATCTCTTATATGCCGTGATTGCAAAGAACTACCTCGCTGCCCCAGAGCTTCTTCATGCAATTCGAAAATTGATGGAGAGTCTCGGCTTGTTAGGCGAAAATCCGGGCACGAAACAAGGACTCCTTACCAATGAAGGCGAGGTAGACCTTGCAAATGTGGATGTCGAGATGCAGGTTGAAGAAGCGGAAAAGGACCTCGCGCTTGCAGAATACCAACTCGGCCCAGGGTCGGGCATCCGCGGTGCTGCTCTGAGCCTGGCACTTTCCAAGCTCTATAGCTGTCCAAGCGATGATATCACAATTGCCCTTCAAACAATTCTCAGTAGCCAGGAGATTGTCTGCTTAATCTACCTTTTCAGGTTCGAGCTCGCACGTGGAGGATGGACAAGCAGATACACGGACAGTTTAGAACAGCTAGAAATGGTGGATGAAGATGCCGACATCCAGGATAACGCCATAATACTGATCGCCAACCTACTGAACAATTGCATAGACGCAGTGGGTACAGTGGGATGGTTATCGGGCGAGGCAAGATTAGCACACGATGATCTATTCGAGGCCGAGGAATTGATCGCAAGTCTAAAGCTTGAAGTCAGCGCAGCCTTGGAAGGCATCGAGGAAGCCGTCTATCTGAAAGGTGTGATTTCGGAACTGGTCAGATACGCCGATTCATTCCACAGGGCGCTACCATCGCAACCCAAAGACTCGAAGAAGGGAAGCGATGCCCCTATCGTCCTGCCGTCAGACGATCAAGACATCCGGGCATTACCCATTTCTCTGAAAGCCGAGAAGCAGATCTCGCTTTTCAAAATTGGTGCAGGAGGAGCTGTGCACAAGCGAACAGCGCGAGATATCGGCTTCCTGAAAAGTCAGAAGGTCGGAAAGTATTCCCGGGAGAGGATTGTCCTGTGAGGAATGCATTGGGCCATTTTTATACAATTAAACCTATTTTTCCAACCTTTCTCGCCACATATGCAGTATTTTTTGGTGCCATTGCTGCTCAATTGCATCCACAAGCACACCACAGTAGAGATCTACACACTTTTCTTGCCACTCTATTTACGATCTCGTGTTCTGGCACACCTCGAATTCTTCTCCTTCAAATTTTCACTTCTATCCATCACATAATACTCCCCCTACAGTCTCAACCCGCCTCTAGCAAAAGCTTGTCCACATTCCCGGAACTATCAGCATTCTAGCCGCAGTCTCTCGGGTAGAATCGTCCTTTCAAATTCTCCCTGTTCGCTCCTCCCAATCACTCAATCTTCTCGATAATTCTTCCAACCCACAGAAAACCCTTCTAGCGACTCTCATCTGCAGTAGTGTCATGCAGCACTCCCAATCGCTTTCGTCAAGTCTAGCGATCCTATCAAAACATCCCAACGATCACTTAATGAGGCTGAGGCTATCCCCACCGAGTAGCCCGAGTAGCTGCGCCACTGGGTTCGTGACACAGGCTGATGAACATCCCCCCAATGAAAAGTAACGGCCACTACCAGCCCTGCACGGGCTTCTCCCTTACCTCGAACCAGCAGCGGAACCACACCACCACGAACTGTGGGCTTTTACCCCGCCGCTGCATCGCTCAGCAAACCCTCCCCTGCTAAATGCCAGCGCGCTACCTCGACGTCACTATTCCTTTTCATTGCTACCTGGAATATTCTTCAGCTCTACAGCCTTGCTTTCTTCCCTCTTCTTCCTACCAGTTCTCAGTCTCTGCGACAGCCCTAGTGTATTATTTTCTTATTCTTGACATCGATTGTTCGTCCGCCTTGTTTGCCTGCCGAGTAAATATACCCCCGTCTGTCCGTCGCTGGGACGAGGCATCCAGAGCACTTTTTCGATTTCGCGGGGTCCCGAACCATTCCTCCGCGTACAAACATCCTCCCGGTACGACCAAGTGGGAATACAGAACCAGCGCGTCGGCGCATCATGAGTGTTGTATGATATATGTCTGGTTTTGTCTTTGTATTTCAAAAAGAAGTTTTACTGCAAAGTTTGCGGCTCGTGAGAATAGGCAGTCAGGATGAGTTTCGGCGCATCACCCTCGGATATTATCATTGTGGTTACTTTTTGCAAAGCGCTTTATCGCAAGTGTAGAGATGCAGGAGGGGAGTACGATGAGATCAGTCGCGAGGTTAGAGGTATGTGACTTTTCTTTTCGCAAAAAGACACACATTCTTCAACTTCAAGCTGCAGCTGTGTCTTGGGAATTACGTGGCATCGCAACATGCCACCATTCTGCTTGACAACTCAAAACTAACAATATCAGCTCTCCACACTGTCCTCCGACATCTAAAATACGAAGTCGAAGCTCCCGAATCACCCCTCAATCGCGACCACTCAATATGGGGTCGTCAACTGGCTCCCATAATCGGAGACTGCGATTTCACGCTCCGGCAACTCGATGGCCTCCTCCAGAAATACGGCCGTCTCTCCAGCGCCAGCTCCTCCCCAAGTAGTCCGCGCATCTTGTGGGACAAGGTCAAATTCGGTAGCAATGAGATGGACACACTAGGTGCGATACGCGTAAAGCTCATAAGCCATAAGACGAGCTTGACGTTATTCTTGGATACGATACAACTACATGAATCGGGTAAGATGGCGCAGGTGTTGGATAATCAGGGAGGCCAGCTGGATGTTATTTTGGACAAAGTGGATGGGATTGCAAGGAGGATGGCGCCGCCACGCAGAGATGGCAGTGTGTTGACGAGTTATGAGGATGATGATAGGGAGGTTTGGAAACAGTTTCGGAGGGAGCTGATCCAGGAAGGCTTTTCGAGTGACGTCTTGCAGCAACACAAGGTATGTGCTTCTGGAGATGAAATTTCAAATCACAAAAGCTAAACGTGGCATAGGATGTTCTAAGGGCTTATATCCGCGAGATTGACCAGAAAGGACTGCTCGACGATGATTCGCCAAACCCTCATACACCACCCCACGGCACAGGAGTCAATCCAGAGCGCTGGTTAGAGGCGGTCCAAACGGGATCGTCCGTTGACCCGCCGCCTTCTTTTAGTTCAATTGGTGCAGCGACTGATGATAGTACGGCAAAAGAGATGGTAATCAGAGAGGATAACATGAAATTTCCACAGTCGATAAAAAGAGAAAGGCCGAAGCCAGAGACGCGAGTGGAGGTGTCGAGTAGAGCTGTACAGAATCTGTAAGTACTCTTTTGGTTGAAAATTGGCAGTATGCCGAATGCTCATTCTCCACAGAGATCCCAACGCTCCACGAAACAGAAGAGCAAGCGGCAATAGCCAGAGACACCCGTCCCCCGTTCCTCGACTAATCACTTCTTCAGACGAAAAGGACGAGAAGGAATCGTATTATCTCAATACTGATGGTTCAGGCTCCGATTCTGAAAGTGATACCTCTTCTCGAGACTCAAGACGTCCTGAGCTGGGGCTCGTAATACGAACTACCGACCTCACGGTCCCAAGCCATGCTCTCACTCTGCGGCCTCACTCTCCATCCAGCTTCAGAAGTAGCCGCGGCTCGTTTGGTGAGGATGATGCTGTTCGGTCCATGGCTCAGCGACAGAGAAAGTCAATAGAATATGGTACCTCCCCATCGAAGTCAGGAGCGATGATGATCCCTACTCCTGCGACGACAAATCCAAGGCGCTCAATTGACGGTCTAGCGACAAGTCCAAGACCTAATACCAGTATTTCTGTCAAACTTGCTCCGGATGAGCAAGGGAAGGAGATTCCTCCTGATGCAAAATGGACGAAGATCAATCGGCGGCTGGTGTCTCCCGAAGTCTTGATCCAAGATGGGAGACGCTTTGAAGCGTAAGCTCACAATCCCCATTTCATTCCCAGCCCATGGCGAAGGCTAACACTTCCCAAAGTCGTCCAGATTTCGTAGCTGTCCTCGGCGTCCTCAGCCGCGCGGAAATTGAATCTCTCGCCTCCCGTTCCTACGCCCTCCGTCAAGCACGCCACCAACAACACCAACATCAACGCACCCAGTCTACTCCTCAACCTCCCCCCTCAAATCAAGCACCACCACAACCGCCTCGCCCCACGACCCTTCCTATCCCAGTCCCCATCCCAATGCCTATTCCTTCCCTCTCCACCTCCCCCCGTGTCTCATTCAACCACCGAAATCGCAGCGGGCGAGACACACCCTCATCCTCCTCTCCCTCCGATTCCGAGGATTCAGATGACCATGTCCGAGACAGAGGATTGGGCGGTAAGAGACGAACAAGACCACCACGCAGCTACGCGAGTTCCAACGCCGGCGTCCCCGTCTCCGGCTACCCTAATCCATATGGCTCACCTCTACCGCCTAGTCCACTATGGAGTCAGGGAAGTAGAGATGGCTGGAACGGACCATCTTCACACAACGATAAAGAGAAGCCTCGAGAGCGGGAACGAGACGGGCACAGAGATCGTGACCGTGACCGCGACCGTGAGCGTGAACGTGATCATGAGAGACGGGACAGGGAAAGAGACCATGATCGGAGAGATAGAGATAGAGAAAGGGAGAGGGAGAGGCGACGCCATCCTTCGACATCGACTTCGAAGACTTCGAGACCGAGTGAGAGGGGTCACGCCAGAGATCGGCCGCCACCGCCGATACAAAAGGGGAGTCGTTGGAAGGAACATATGACTGCTGCTGGTATTGGCGGCGCGGCTGCGAGTTTGATTAATGTTTTGACGGAGGCGGCTGAGGGGCTGTGATGTGTCCTGAACTTTTATATTCGGACACGGGGTGTGTTCTTTTCTTGATGATGATGATGATGGATATGATGATTATTGATGGTATGATTTATGAGTTATGTTTTGATTTGTTTTGCGGGGGTGGGAAAGTCAGAGCAAGCGTGTTCTTGGTTTACTGTTACGATATGGGTTATTTCGAAGACAGTATAGCTCAAACAGCGAGCGATATGGAACGATTTGTTGATGTAGGATATGGTAGGGTGTAACATGACATAGGTAGCGGAATCACAAGGAATGTACTTGGATGGTCAAGGCCTTGGCTTCTCCGAAGGCTTTCAATACAGCGAACCCCCCGGTTCGATTATCTAGCGCGTTTTTGTGACATCTTGCTACTCTCACTACTGAGCATTGTTAGGCCTAGTCGTAAAAGATTATTTTCAGAAGGATCTGACTTGATTGGCAGTCAGAATCCAACTAACACGAAAGATATGTAAAGCAGTAAATGTCACAACAGCACGCAGGACAATTACACCAGGGTGTGCATTCTAGGAATAGGAATGCTGTTATGTCTCTGGTTAACAAGCATAATGATGACGAACTTGACACTGTTTATACAGAAACCCCAGAATACACTTCGAGGATATGACTTGCATGGAGCAGTCAACCTTATTGCTCGCCATCCCAAACATAAAGTTAAGTTCGACCTGTTTCCAATTCACGTTTTTGAGGTATTTTGGACGCAACTCCGAATCAGTTCGGAGTCTGAAAATGACGTGTAGCTTTGAGTGACGACAGTCAGCTTGACTCTGGGAATGAGCATATAAGTGAAGCCAATTGGTGTTGTCCGTCCCAGGCTCTGAGAATTCGGATCAATTCAAACTCGCCCATCAACACACACAACAATTCCACATCAACAAATTTCACTGTCTGTTTCCAATCTACCACTTATCCTGTAAGGTTATATTCCCACTTTGCTACCAACCTTATAAGTAACTCGCTCGCTCTCCCGGATTCTCTCACCAGTGCTCTTACCCAGTACATATACCGCCGCCATGCGTCTTAGGGTTACCACACTCATCCTCGCCATCCTCTCCAGCACCTCCCTCGCTGTCGCTCTCAATATAAACCTCGACCCTCTTCATCCTCCCATAAACGTCGGAGATCGCTCGCTTTCAGAGAGATTACCACCCCCCCAACAATGACGATCCCAAAGCTTTCGGTATAGTTGAAGGTAGACGGGCCAGCTGATGTGGGAGTCGTAAGACTGAATGTGGTGCGGGGTTTTGTCCTCAAGGCCAGAGGTTTGGTGATGTTGGGGAGAGGGGCTGTGAGTGCTCGATTGCGAGCATTTTGTTGTATTGAGGAGTGAGGGTTAGACGTTGAAGTGATGGTTGGAGTTGTGTTGTGGCGAATGGACTGGGTGGGAAATGGGTTGGAACTAAAGGGAATAAAGATAGGATCCTCGATTAAGAGATCATCTCAAATTGAATCATAAGCCCATATCATGGGTGAGAGGTTTCATAGTCTCCTGTGTATACTTGTGGCCACCCAAAATTCAAAGGAGATATGTCGACCGATTCAATGGATAGAAGGTGGGGTTAGAGAGTAACCGGTCCGTCTAGTTCCCATCGGACCAGAGAATCTGTAGGATTCAATCAAGTTCCTCATGTTGCGAACAGGGGCTTTCAACTTGTAAGATTCTGCGTAGAAAAGGATTGCCCTTAGCGGGAATTACAAAGTCTAGAGAGGAACGTTTAAGCGAAGGCACCTCCGTCCTTGTCCACCTGATCCACCTCCTCAGCAGAACACCAAGGACGATTGAAAATTAAAAGAATAAGCACATGGTCCAATGATTGCATCACGCTTGGTAATTATGTCTCGACGAGGTTGATGATTTGATATTTAATTTACACATTAATTTTCCTGCCATGCCTTGACACCAAACTCCAAGTCCATATCAGAACCCTCCCGTTCTAATCCTTTGCAATGTTCGTATTGCGTAGCTTATCATCTAGAGCTCGTTTCTTGTAGACCCATCACACAACGTTCTCCGCCCTCTTTCTCGCTCCACTGCCAGGCAGCCATAATCTACTTCTTCCCCATCTTCGCCCTCAGCTTCGCTCCAAAATAGTAGAACGAGTATGGAATCAACACCATCGCCAACCCAATAAACGCCAACAACCAACTCGCCCATTGTAATCCGAGCCGATCATACATCTGCGTGGTAAACAGCGGAAACGCCGCTCCACCACCCGATCTCAGAAAGACCTTAGCCGCCAACGCAGAAGCCGCAAACTTCTGATACGAATCAATGATATAATTGTTGACAGAGTAATAGCATAATACCATGCCGAACCCAAATGCAATTCCGGATGATGCAGGCCCAACCCAGATGATGTGTTTGTAGGATGTGGCGCCAAGGATGAACAACGAGATAGGGATGAAAGGCGAGCCGATCAATGCGCCGACGAGGCGATCTTCTGGAGTCGGAGTGCGGGTGTGGCAGATCTGGCGGAATTGCTTCTCAATGAATGGGGTGGCGATGAGTGCGAAGCCTGCACCGATGAGGATGGGGATGAACATGAGTCCGACCTGTCCATCATTGTAACCATACAATTTCGTGAAAATAACCGGATACGCGAAGAAGAAAGCGTATAGCATGGCATAGATGAGGACGATGTACATACACATCAGATCCAGTACTGGTTCGGTTAGGATCATAGTGATAGGTCGGATGAGGCTGGTGCGTATGATTTCGCGGAGGGTGAGCTTGACTTTCTCTTGCTCGGTGATGATGTTCTGATTATCCATCTCGACTCTAAGTTTTGCTGCGCGGCGTTTGAGGATAACGGGTGCATAGGTCTCGGGGATCATACCAACGACGATGAGGATGACGCCTGCGAAGCCCATGTTGACCCAGAAGAAGAGGTCGAGACGACCGGTGCCGACGTTGATCCAACCACATACAATGGGGCCGAGGACTGGACCGCAGTATGGAGCTGCGGCGAAGTAAGCGATGGCCGTTCCTCTCTCCTCGATGTTCCAGATATCTGCTATTGTTCCACCTGCTAGCGATAGACCGGAGCTGGAGAAGACGCCGCAGAGGAATCTGCAGACGAGAAGACCCCCGATGTTTGGTGAGAGTGCGCAGGGGATGTTGAAGATCGTGTACAGTGACAGCGAGATGATGTATACTGGACGTTGCCCAATGATTTCAGACAGTGGCGACCATAGGAGCGGGCCGACGGCGAAGCCACAAACCATGATTGAGCAGGTGAGAATGGCGACTTCAAGCGAGACGTCGTATTTGTCCTCGATCAATCCCAACCCACCTGTGACGATCGCAGAGCCATACGCAACGCAGACGACGAGCATTGATACCACGATCGTCACGTACCAACGGTACAAATTCGACCAATTCTGTGGATTGTCCGAGTCCGCAAATGTGAAAGTCACGAATTCATGTTGTTCCCTTCCCTTTTCGAGGTCGCCCTCGCTGGTTTCGCTTCCGTTGACAGGAAGTCTGTTTTTCTGCGCGTGTGTATGAGGGTGTGTCCTTGATCGGACCGTGGCTCTTGATCGAATCTGCTCAAGTGCTTCTTCTGGCACGAAGCCGGTGGCTGTTTCGAGAGTGTATTCTTCTGGGAAGACTGGTTCATCTTCGCGTCCTACGTCGGGATAGTTGAAGTCGAGTGGAGGGATAGTTTCTGTAACTCCCAGAGAAGTGAGCGTTTGGCGAGTCTCAGATCGGCTGAGTGTGTTTGTGTGTTGGTGGTCGAGTGGAGTCTCATGCTCAGGAGTTGATGAGTGTTGGTTTAGAGGCATGATGATTAGGCTGCGAAATTATGAAGACAATTAAATTTGAGGCGAAAACTGGATGAGTGTGATTGATACTTGTACAAAATCGCCATCTCGTCCAACCTCGCCTCCCTATATACAAACCTCTTAATCCTCCCATTTCGAGATTATATCTCATCAATCCCGCAAAATCGACTGATGAATCCACCATGCCGAGACGCAAGAGGCTGAGAAGGCGTTATCAGATGTATTTGGTGAACTCATTCGAGTCAAATGATGTCAATGGCTGCACTGTCAGCGTCGTTGCGACTTACCTTTTCCTCTTAAGTGCCGTTGCAGGACTGCAGTGGATTATCAAGCGAGCCAGTGCGGTGATGAGTCGGATATTCCCCTGGAAATGAGGCTTTTTGTGGTGGTTTGCAGGGTTGTTTGCCGTGCGCCGGGAAAGGTGGAGATGCCGAAACTGCCCGATTCTCGGTGTGGGAAGAAGAGAAGAAAAAGTGAAGATGGAAATAGTGGCAGGTATCCAGACTGGTCTAAAGAATAATATGAGGTCGTTTCACTCCATGTGTTCTCGAAATTTTGGAGCTTCGTTTGTACTCAAAGAGATTCTATGAGCCACCCTAGAAGCCCCGTACAGCCAACAGTGAGCCGTGTAGAAAATTGTAATACGCGTGAGTTTCAGAAAGCAGGGAATCCTAACAAAGCTCTGCGAATCGAAGAAAGGGAAGACCAATCATCCTGTCTGGAACCTTTCTTGCACACGCGATTCCAATACTTGACAAGTCTCTGTGCTCTAACGTCCAGCCGCTTGAACCAGACTACCATAGGCTGGTCAAGGCCGAACTTCGTAAGCGAGAGTCAACAAATATACATCCTGCCGGTATGGTCCTCTCTGCAATACCTAATACCTGTTTTGGGAATTTGCTTCACAAGCCTTGAAATGAAGCCGAGATCATGGCCCTTTTTCGGTTTAAGAGGAAGACTATCCGATACGGATTCTGTGCTTACATTATCACTTCATAAAGGATATCTCAACTTGACATATCATCACACCAAGGTGAGTGAAATCATATAGATATACAGTGTAGCGCACAGCGTATTGGCTCAAGATTAGGGCCGCGCAACAAATGAGATGATACCAAGTGCATGGGTGCAGGAATCAAATATGGCTGTCACGGAGAATGTAGCCCCACGGGGTCTGTCAGTTCCATTGAAGCCTGAAATTTTAGCGAGACTACCCTGAATTTCACCACCCACGGCGTCTGTAACCACTGCTCAGGAACACCGCTTCAGCTCCTCATGTAATATGTCAAGCACAAAATCTGGTGATTCATGCTAGTATCGAGGCACCACTATTCAAGGCTCATTTTTTCTAACCCGCATTAATGTGTTTATGTCATCAATAACTGGTGTCCTCCCCTAGCGCCCAAAAAAAGCCGCAATATTAGTGCAAAAGTTACCATTGGGCCACAACTTCCACGTTTACCTAACTTCTCTGCCTGCCGGTGACTGTGATAAAGTAGAGAACAACAAAGAAGCATCCAGCTCTCCAACAAAGATCACATTCTGACAATGGGATGGTTCTGAGAATACAATTGTTCTGGCAAAGAGCCGCCTAACAAAGAGCCAGCCGTCAAACAAAGGGTTCTCACCTAAAAATCCAAGCAGATGACCAAAAGTGAAATTGTAAAAACGTCTATTTCAGGCATAATAATTAACGCTGCGCCTTTCTTTCAATGGCTATGAAAGCAAAAGAGTTGCCCAAACGCGGAATCGAACCGCGGATCTTCTCATGTCGCTGTCACATCGTTGTATACGAGTGAGACGCATTACCACTGTGCCATTCGGGCGCCAGGGTTAACTACTTATAGTCACCTGTGATGACGCAAAAGTTGTTATTTGGTTATCTATTACAAACAATGATTTGACAAAGTTTTGTGTGTGAGAATTGAATGACTCCGCTATTCTAAACCAATTGAATTTCAGCTTGGTACTTGGTGGGTCTGATTTAAGCGATGACAGATCTCCAATGGCGTGATATGCCAAGAATATGTAGATAACTTTGTAGAACAAAGAAGGGCAATAATCATTTGAAAATGCGCCTTGGCGCAGGGGCCAGAGATAATACATCCAAAGCTGCCGAAATGCAGACGTGAATGACTTCGGTAGTGAGTCACGTGTCGATCACGCCTTCCGTAATGTCCCGGGCCCTCTGCCGTTTGAATAAGATAAATACAGCACACGCCCACCAACGCAGCATAGAGGTATGGTTGAGCAATGTCTGCAACTACGAAGGAGTCTCACACATCACAAATTATTGACGGCAATGCATTGAAATCGACACGAGGTTCGTGATCACGAGCACAAACGGAATGATCATAAGGGTGAAGTTCAAGCTGAGTACAAAGGACAAATGACATGGGATTGGAACCGGAATTCACCTCATTTACAAAGGGAAAGCTTTCACGAACAGGATCCATTACGCGTTGATATCACCCAGCCATCGAGCATGAGTTCAAGACAGTCTCAAAGGTCGAAATACTCATCCGCGTTTACCTGCGAACACAACTTCGAAGATATGAAGATATCTCGGGCCGAGAAAGAAGCTTCGTAGACCGCCTCTACACCCCCAGAACAGTACTCGATCAGCTGGACGTGCAACAAGATGCACTCGCCCTGTCAGATTCGATGCCGACTTATCACCTTATTTTGCCGTCTCACTCCAAACCTTCTGGTATCCTTGAACCCTGATACATCTTGTCATCGTTCCTGCATTCCAGGTTGTGCTCTTGAACTTCAAGATCCTTGGTACTTGGGCAGGCTGGGCAAGCAGGGCACAAGGAATATGCCTCCAGATTGATTTAGATATGCCTGGAGGTGGTCTCGTCAAATCCGATGAACAAGCCGGAGCTGTCAGGAGAGAGACTCCGCTTTGGAAGATCATCATGGGGTTTCCAATTACTGTCGCGTCTTCGGCCTTATGAGTATCCGCGCGACGTATTCCTTCACTCTCATGGAGGGACAGAGGCTGGAAGGTCAACATCAAAAGCACTACGGATCAGACACTGGAGTTGTACCTCGGTCTCCACGGTGTCTGTGTCACGAGACTTGAGACGAAGCGTCAAGATATCAAGTCGCACTCAACCGGGTCGAAGGAAGCTGGCACTTACCATGAGTCGAGAATCAGAACTTGTTGGCAGTCACTCTGCAGCTAGCATGCATATCTGGCACACAAGATGGCTGGAACCAGCAAGGTTCAATCTGAAGATCGCGCTTGGATCCTGCTGGCAAGATCACTGGCAGACACTTATCTCTTGGACAACGACTCACTGCATGGACTCAAGTCATCTGTCCGTATCCTTGACACCAAAGTACCTGCCTCAAAACATTGCTTGTTTTGTATCTGGTTTCTGGTAAGAATTGCCCAGCAGGCGAAGTTCCCTATCACTTTTCAACGATGCAGTTGATTCTGTTTGAATATAACAAACACTCGAGAGAAAACTCACCGGAAGCGTCGCCAGTGCTTTCGGACTATTGCACAAGTGTCATCCCTGGCTCTGATTAGTTGCTGCCAGCTAAGAAAAGCCTCCCAAGAACATCTCCGAGCCTGGCCCGAGATACCGCGCGTTCGTACAGACTTTAGTCCAATCGATTAGAACGGTTCACTGTGTTAATCACAGCCTCTCCACCAGAGTATTCGCAGCCATCTTCTCCTAACGGGGCAGGTCTGATCAAAGGTACCAAGTCGATCGAATGCTCATCTTCCAAACCGGGTTCACCATCACCTCAGGATAGCTTCCCTTGGATGTCATACCGCCAATCCAGAAACTCCATCTGCCTCTAGTAGGGAATTTTAAGATTTGCTGGAGATCTTACACACTAGAATGCATGGTTGCGGCTCGAAGCGGAATCTTGGCTATCTTGTGGATTCCTCTTTCGAGAACAGAGGGCCATTCACATTCTCCCCATGGACCTCAACGAATCAAAACTATGCTAGAAGCGTCGATTTCATGGGGGTCCATCGAGATCGATATGGGCAAACTTGAATTGTCCCCAAACATCTATACCAAGAGCTAAGGCTTATGGCTTTTTCGAGCAAGTTCCAGCTTAAAACGGCTATTTCCAAGACTGTTCCCCCGCTCCCAAATTGGCGCCCGTCAATACGGAAGCGCTACCTCAAATCCAACGGATCCGGACCTATGTCCGATGCATTTGGCAAGTTTACTTTTTCGGATTGCTTTGACTTTCAATCATAGTACAGAATAATTAAGAGCTCTTCGCCACATGCGTGCTTTAGTTGAGGGGAATCTTGGGAATCTTGAGGATGGTCACTTCTGATCGCAGGAGACTTGAAGCGGGGCTGGATTTACCAAGACACTTCCACAAGCCCGACAGCCTCTCCCTTTCAATTCTGACGTTGCACACCAGCTCTTCTACCAATAGCACCTATCTACACAACACATGGAAGAGCCCTTCCTCCAGCACGCATGCCTGTTGGTATGCAGACACGCATATAACCTTGTTGGCCCCACGCCCACGAAAGCCCCACACATCACTTCGTACTCTATTCGCTCGTTGAGAGGCATCAAAACTGACTCGATGCAATGCGGGATCCCCGCCACCAGGAGAATTAGAAACAACTGGTGGAAACTTTATCCGCCAAGTTTAGGGAAGCGCTAGTACCCCACAGTCGCTAAGCCTCCAGCATCAGAGCATCCTTTCTGCATCCTCATTGTTCGACCAACAATACACTTTAGGGGTCGGACTACCCAGAGGACCTCGCATTTTAACGCTTGCTTCTCTTCCTCGGTGTTCCTGCACGACCCTCGCACCACGTATATTTTATTCCATGCTTAGGAAGCTAAGCACCTTGCAATGTGGCAGCTTGATGCTTGCATACAGCTGCTGATCTGCGGGGTTTTGCTGCTCACTAGAATTACGCACATCCGGAAAGCTCGGTAGCTCGAGCTGATCCTGTTGGCAAGTAACCACATTTCTATGGGGCTCTTTCCTTCCTCAACTGCTGCCTTTTTGTCACGAAAAGTCATTTGATCTTTTGAGATGATGTGAGCATTGATTCCAGCCAAGAGCTTCAACAGTCAAGTGGCTTGCAGCCTTACTTTTCCCCATATCCGTCTACTCCAGTCCCCATCACAAAGGCGGATATCCCGTTGTTAATCCTCGACAAGGTCGTAGAGAGACCCACCCGTTTCTTAGCTGCGGGGTAGCTTGTGGGGGTAGTGCCAATATTCTAGACCGTCCAGCCGCTGATGCACGCATGGCGCAGGGTGTTTGTTTTGAATATCAGATTATTGAACTCTAGACCCCGAGATATCACCATGAATTCTCCTCCATCCCGAGCTTACGGGGAGGATTGACAAGGTTCCCATACGTCAATCCTCACCTCGTGAGGCTGTCCAAGGGACCAAGTCTCACCAAGTGAGGGGTAGCTCCCTTCACATCGTCAGAAATAGCTCTACCAGGTGCGTCTTCCAACGCAAACATGCAGTTGGGATGAGATTGGAATCCAATTGGGTTTCATGAATGGGAATGAAGCGGACGTAACACGCGTCAGAAACTGCCCAGGTCGTATTAGCCAGCCTGCATAGACAACTCTCTCGTGCGGGGTTGAGGGGAAGCTGGAAAGTTCAAAAAGGAGACAGCTCCTGCGGTTTCTGGAAGATGTCAGAAGCATTGGCTGTGCTTTTTCATAGAGCCTGGACAAACAGCAAACACAATATCATATCCTTGAATATATCTTCACATTGAGTTCATCATGACGGTTCCCGATGAGGTTGATATCATCGTGTGTGGTGGTGGTAGTTGTGGATGTGTTGTCGCTGGCCGGTTAGTTGTAAGATGCTTCTTCATACATCGCAGACACTGACTTTGTTTCTGCCAGATTGGCCAACCTCGATCACAACCTTCAGGTTCTCTTGATCGAAGGAGGCGAGAGCAACTTGAACAACCCATGGGTTTTCCGTCCGGGAATCTGTAAGCTCCTTCAAGCTAACTTCCAGGTTGTAAACTAACCCCCTTAGACCCACGTAACATGAAGTTGGACAGCAAGACTGCATCCTTCTACTACTCGCGACCATCAGAATGGCTCGGAGGCCGAAAGGCTGTCGTTCCCTGCGCCCACATTCTGGGTGGAGGATCTTCCATTAATTTTATGATGTACACTCGGGCTTCTGCGTCGGATTACGATGACTTCCAAGCTAAGGGCTGGACCACCAAGGAGCTCATCCCTCTCATGAGAAAGCATGAGACGTACCAACGCGCCTCGAACAACAGGCAAGTCAATCGCTATCAATGTTTGGAGTGACATTTCTGATTGCAAATGTAGAGATATCCACGGCTTCGAAGGCCCAATCAAGGTCTCATTTGGAAACTACACATACCCCATCATGCAAGATTTCCTCAGAGCCTCCGAATCGCAAGGCATCCCGACCACCGATGATCTTCAGGATCTTGTTACTGGCCATGGTGCTGAGCACTGGCTCAAGTGGATCAACCGAGATGTGAGATAGTTCCTTGCGCTTTCCAATGCTTCAACTGCTCACATAAAGTCTAGACCGGACGTCGAAGTGACTCTGCGCACGCATACATCCACAGCACTCGATCGGTTCACCAGAACCTCCACCTCCAGTGCAATACCAAGGTTGACAAGGTTATCATGGAGAATGGCGTAGCAGTTGGCGTTCGGACTGTCCCCACAAAGCCTCTTCACCCATCCGTAAGTTCTTAGAATTCCCCTGATCAACTGTATTGATACGAGTTCCTCCAAGCAGCAACAATCCCGTACTTTCCGTGCTCGCAAGCAGATCATTGTATCTGGCGGCACTCTTTCATCGCCATTGATTCTCCAGCGATCTGGTATCGGCGATGCCAAGAAGCTACAGAAAGCCGGCGTCAAGCCCATCGTCGATCTCCCGGGTGTTGGCTTGAACTTCCAGGACCACTACCTGACGTTCTCCGTCTATCGTGCCAAGCCTGGTGTGTACATCTGCGACCCGACCAAGCATAGTAATAGCTAATTTTTTCATAGGCACCGAAAGTTTCGACGACTTCGTCCGCGGTGAACCAGAGGTCCAAAAGAGAGTCTTCGATGAATGGAACATCAAGGGCACCGGCCCACTTGCCACCAATGGCATCGATGCTGGTGTCAAGGTTCGCCCTACTGAGGAGGAACTCAACGAGATGGACTCGTGGCCAACTCCACACTTCCGCAGTGGATGGGACAGCTACTTCAAGAACAAGCCCGACAAGCCAGTCATGCATTACTCAGTCATTGCTGGGTACGTCACCTCAGTCGTATTGCCTAGGATCTACTGACATGATGTAGTTGGTTTGGTGACCACATGTTGATGCCTCCTGGAAACTTCTTCACCATGTTCCACTTCCTCGAGTATCCATTCTCTCGTGGTGAGACCCACATCGTCTCTCCCGACCCATATGAAGCACCAGACTTTGATGCTGGCTTCATGAACGACGAGAGAGATATGGCCCCCATGGTATGGGGATACATCAAGTCAAGTAAGCCCAGCCCTATAAATCATACCTCGATACAATCTAACATTTCACGTAGGAGAGACTGCCCGCCGCATGGAGGCCTATGCCGGTGAAGTCCAGAACATGCACCCCTTCTACGCTTTCGACTCGCCCGCCCGTGCCAAGGATATGGATCTCTTGACCACCAAGGCTTATGCCCTACCCGGCAACCTCACTGCTGGTATCCAGCACGGCTCTTGGTCGATGCCAGTTGAGTCGGGCAAGCCACCAAAGCCAAGCATGCTCAACAGCAACTGCCAACACATCTACGAGGACCTCAAGTACACCAAGGAGGATATTGCCCACATCGAGGAGTGGGTTAAGCGCCACGTCGAGACCACTTGGCACTCTCTTGGTGTAAGTACCACCACAGCTCAACCCTAAACAAATCACTGACATATTTGTAGACATGCTCGATGGCTCCTAAGGAGGGCAACAGCATCGTCAAGCACGGTGTCTTGGACGAGCGCCTGAACGTCCATGGCGTCAAGAACCTCAAGGTCGCCGATCTTTCCATCTGCCCCGACAATGTCGGATGCAACACCTGTATGTTACCTCCCTTTTCCATACCCCCAGAGCACACTTCTTACTGACAATAACAGACTCCACTGCCCTCCTCATCGGCGAGAAGTGCGCCATGCTTACCGCCGAAGATCTCGGCTACAGCGGCAAGGCCCTCGAGATGAAGGTCCCCAACTACCACGCCCCCGGCGAATTGTCCGGCCTCGCGTCGGCAAGACTCTAAACATCCTTTCCCTGAGGGTTCTCTCTTTGTATCAGCAAAAGGTAATGGGGGCTGGGAAATTGTCTAGTGTATTCGAAGAATAGCGGGATGGGAGGGCGACGTCTTGGTTTGATGACTTGACGAAATGAAATGTATTGTTTCCCTTCCTTTGGTTGCCGTTGCCGTTGCCGGGTCTTTGGTCATGGAGAATGAGGGGAAATATGATGAAAGGCTGGATGATGTCGTGCTTTGAAGAAAACACACATTCATTGTTCTGGTTCTCTGTTCTGGTTCTCTGTCTCTCTTTGATTGACAGGGATCATGACGTCTTGTTTGTTCTATCAATGGGATGTTTAGCAAATAATATTCGCAATCAACTCAAACGCCTGTTCCTTGTGCCCAATTTTAACGTCAGGTTTTCATCGCCAAATTAGTAGTATGTTGAGTACGCCATTAAAGATGATTTTGACCAAGTCATACGCGGCGTGGAAGGAAGAGGATGGATCGGTTGATTGCTCGTTAATCTACAGTATCAAAAGTCCTCCAGAACTTTTTCTGATCTTCTTTGAGTTTGGCGATTCGAGAAATCATATCTCATGACTCTTCAATAGCTCGTCTCTAGAACAGTTTCGCATGTTCTTCTCATACTTCCCCCTTCATGCTAGTCCCCCATTTCTAGTTCGTCCTCCGTAGGAACATTGTACTTCGCACACAACTCCTTCAAGCGCCGATACCTCTCTTCTGGCGGGCCTTCGGTTATTATCTCCAACGCTTTCGGCATGTGAAAATTACTCAAATATGCAAGAGAGCACGCGAACGTGAGCATGAACGTAGCATCGATAATCGCCATTGTGAAGGTGCCCAGTAAGGCTATGACTTCAAGCTTGTCGGATATGGTTGGTGGACATTGACTTTTTGCTGCGAGTTGGCCTGATCTGTACAGATCGTCCGCGTGTTCTAGGAGAGGGAATTAGCGAACTTCGTTCAGGGCGAAGTTTAGGACGAAGTTGAAGCACAGTTCTTTGAAGTGGTGGGGAAGTGACGCGATGAAGGCCAGCAGCGCCATGTTCGTTCTGGTCGATCACCTTGGCTTCAACAAGGGAACAGACAATGTGGCTTCTGTTTATATTAGAACATAAACACCTGTAATCACACAAAGGTCCTTTGGGGTCGAACTTATGGTTGTATCCTACCAGTTAGGTTTCTTCTTTGCCTTCTCCATCGTCACAGATATCGCCAAGGCCGTGTCTTCTGACTTGATTTCGACTTGAGAAGAATGTCAAGAAGCTGATGTATGAGACTATGAATATGTGTTAATCTTGATGATGTAAGGGTAAATTTGGCTACTAAGACCACTGGGTCGAGACGTCGAGCTCGGCTGAGTGTAGTAGCGACCATGGCAAATCCACTGGACGATGGCTTGTATTATGCGTTTGTTTGACGCGAGAAAGGGGTCGATCAACACATTCTACGATCATCCGGAATATCGTTAAACATTTATCTTGTGTAGTGCTGAACCCTCAATTTACTGACTTTTCTGAGTCACCTTCAGGGAGGGGCAAAATTCAAGACCCGAGGTTCAGGGCCAACAGTGAGAGGCTTCCTGGGCTGAGGGACGAGGCTATCCTCCGCTTCAGAGACCTTACAGGGTCATGATTCCCAGTACCATGTGGGAAACTGTACTATGCTTTTCTCGGCACTCACTTACATGCGACAGGATCAGCTCAATAGCCTCAACTAGCCTGATATATGGCCTTTATTACGGTGCCCATTAACCGAGGTTTTAAGAACGCTACGTTTCGTTGTATTAACGATCCATTAACGATATAATGACTTGACATAACGAATCAGGGAAATTTGCACACTAAGACGGAATCAGAAATTGGTGGTGGTGAGCAGAAATCACCTGAAATTATGGTATCTTCGGACTCCGTAAAGATATGGAAACAAAATTCGCAAGGACAGGAAACCGCCAGATCGATTGCTCGTTCCTCTTATAAGTGTCAAAACTCCCGCACAACATCCCTGGCGCCATTAATATCCCAACAAATGAAAGCGAACCAAGTCAAGACGGAGCAACAAGCATGACAAGGCTAGAGAGCGCCGGTTCTGGGTTTTTGTCGGGTGGGCATTGCTTTCTTTGCCTCTGGCTTCTTTGTATCGACAGAACTTGATCCAGTCCCATTCAGCACTTGCTTTACTCTCTTGGTTCCTTTGTAACCATCCATACCTTCAAGCTCCGTCTCCAACTCATCAACGATCTTATCCTTGTTAGCAGCAGTGACATTTGGGTGAATGAGGTGCTTGGCATCGTAGACTTCGATGGTCTTGGTCGTAATGAGCAGCTCCTTCTTCGGTTCGATGAGTCTTTTTTCTAGAGTCTCAATCTCCTCTTTCTTGACCTCATCATCTTCCACTTTGAGAGCTTCTTTGAGTTTGCGAATCCGAGAGATGTCATTCTTGACATCATTGTTGAGTTTTCGCCAAGTCGCCAAGAGTGTCATTCGTTCTTCGGTGTGTTTCTCTGCGTGAAGATATTATTTTCATGTCCTTATATATGGAGTGCAGTAGTACTTACTTCTATCAGCTGCCGGCGGCGTGTATACTGTTACTCCACCAACGTTGAAATTTGGAACACCCAGCAATTTGTCCTTGATGATTGATCGGGCGCCAATGATTAGATCACAGTGTGCATGCGGAGATACCAGGAAGCGCATGCTACGGAAGACCCGAGTACTATTTTCATGGTACCAATCAAGGTAGATAGCACCCTCGGGAACGAAGAGTTCTCCGGTCACCGTTCTACCACCTTGTTTCTCCTCTTCGGTCAATTCACAAAAATTGGCTTCGGAGAACTCAAGAATGTCGAGAACGAAATGTCGGGAGACAATGTTGCCCTGCATGTTGCCGGAGTCAATTGTGCATTTTGCTGGCATTGATAGCGCATGGCTTCGGCTTGTGTTCTTGCGAGTCGATTGAACATAGACCGGTCGTATGAAAGGATTTGGGAGGTCATCACCCTGGAGTAATCTATGTCAGTATTCATCGATGCGAAGCTGATGAATCCTTCTCTTACCGAAGACCCGAGGACGATGTCAGGCTGCACGTATTCTTCCTTCTCTTCCATCTTCTTATGCTTGTGTATATTGATGCAAAACACCCCGGCTAGATGGTCGAGCCAAGTGTACTTCGGCTGAATCTTCGTGACAACTTTGAAGGTGTCGGCGAGCTTCGGGGCCTGAGTGCTGATGAGGTTGGGATCGTCCTCGACGAGTGTAAATCTAGATGCACTCGATCTCACTGATCTGCTAACTGAGTGAGGCCGACGGTGGTTCGAGCTTGTGTTTGCATTTTGAGTTGGGGAGTTTGGGGCGAGAAAGCCGTTCGCTATTGGGGGAAAAAAATGGTTAGCGAAAGATCATCGTAAGTAAGCAGAAGGAAAGGGGCAACATGCAGGTGCTTGCTTCTGAGCCAGTCATTGCGGGGGCTTGGGGAGGGGGCGAAATTTATGAGTTGTCCGTTTTCCTCTTGGAAGTTTCGCCCCAGAAATTTTTGGATTATGATTCGGTCGCAGCGCATCGCTCTATCTTATACGTGACTATGTTGCTGAACAAGTGGTTCGCCATTGTTTGCAGAGCCAGCCTCGCTTGGTCACATTGTCATCAGCATGTCTCCTGGGGCTGAGTTTATCCTTTCAAAATCAACAACTCCGTCATTGAGTTGCATTCGAGTATTGTGGGGGCTGTTCCTGCCGCCTTTGGGGTAACACACAACGGACTCCCCTTGCGGTTTGGTGCTGATGGATTGAGAAGGTTGTTCAGGTCCTTACCCATGGCCCTAATCGGTGTCAATCCGTCAGGCAATGGCGTTTGCCACTCCTTGCTTTTTTCCAGGCAGTCGGCGAGGCATCCAGATAACGAGACCCTTTCACGACTTTCGGAGGCTCATCTTGAGAATCGAGGGGTGAGAGGTGTGGTTCGTGATCCAGCACAGTTCTTGCAGCCTTCTTCATTTGAAACCGGTGAGCGGTTCGAGACCCAGGGCCCGGAAGCTGACCAGTCAATTGAGCTAAAGACAGGAGCACCCGTTCCGGCTAGCCATATTCTCCTGCTTCGATATGAGCCAAGGCAGAATTGATTGAGGAAGTGTGTATGCAGCCAAACCAAAGGCCAACGTCGGCGATCTCTTCGGTCCATCACGTATGGCGCTGTTCGAAGCCTTGTTGTATATAAACAGATCAAGCCGGCCGACATCCATCAAATTCCAAAGTAGCTAAGTGGCAGACCAGACAGAGACTGTGGAAGAACCGATAACTGAGAAACGATAGTCGATGTTCTCTTACGTCTCGTTCGCTCAATATCGTTCGTCGATATGGGCAGATACCGCCGCAAAGTATTGCTGGACGCATAGAATGGACGTCGGCGTCGCGTCCGTCCGGCTTTCGTCTGCGTATGGTTTTCTGGAGAAACAGGGTCCAAATGTAGAGTGCACATGGAGTTCCCCGTTTGTACTTTCAGCCGCGGTCATCATACTTTATACATATTTCGTAGAGCAAGGCAGCCGTGCTGCAAGTTGACACAAGGCAGTTGATTGTCTGCGGGTTGTAGCCTCTTCTCGCTTCCGTTCTCGATGCTTTGCATGCATAGCACCGAATACATAGCTAGACACCTATCGTGATAGGCTTCGAGTGAGTGGTGCCAGCGCATCATCATCACCGCAAGATGGCGTCAGATTAGCTTCTGTCCTTTCCAATGCTTTCATTGAAAGCGTCAAATCCCTTCGCCGAGATGCGAATCGCGAGTTGATGATTGATTTTGAATTTTTTATTATGGAACGATGTATAAATAAGTTGTTACTGTTCTGTTTTGTCAATTTCCATGTCGAAAAAGACAAGACTTTCCTGGTGCCAGCAAAGTCAGAGAGAGCCCTTCATCGAATTGAGACTCAAAGCATTCCACCCAGCTGCATCTTACTAGGCACAGGTTCAAGACTGCAATACAAGGCTTTCATTTCACTCGACGCTTCAAGCCAGGCGACATTAACTTAGAGCCCAGCCGGGTCATCGATCACACGGCTTCGAAGACCCTCCCAGTGGCGCGGCTTTTGTATCGCCTCATTCTGATGGCCTTTCGCGCTTTGCTTAACGACTTTTGCTGCCTCAATAACAAAAGACATGTGATTTGAGACATGATATTATCCTAGAATCCTCTTTTCCTCGAGTTTCTGCTACATTGTTCGACCGTGTGTATTTCTGGTGTCTCTCCAGCTTACTCACAAGCCTCATCTGCCTAGGCTTAGATATGCTCCAACGTGGCAGTCAGACAACTTGGGATCTTTGCAGAAAAGATCAATGCATCCACGGGGCTATGTCGCGCCAGTCATTGGGGACTTTGGGAAGTGTCCGCACATTGGGCGTGAGCATTGCCTTCGCCGAGTTGCGCGCATGGCCCAATCGGTCCCAATCGTTCTGATTGAGGCTTCTAGTTCAATCTTTCATTGGTTAAGAGTGCAGTGAGGCACATCTAAAGGCCAAAGCTGTGCAACTGAGAAATTAAAGCTATATTGAAGACGGTGGCTGTGCCTCAGTGTCCTCGCACGATAAGTTCCTCCTCCATAATTGTGAAGCAATCGCCATAATTACAGCCGAAGCTTTTGATACCTCCGCTTTTCCTCCTTCTCATGCCAAATATGACAAATTCAACTTTGCAGTCCAGAGCGTTTGTCGAAGAAGGCTTGCAACCAGCAAGTCCAACCACTTCGACCACTACAGAGACGACAGCTGTAGCTCAATCGCCCACAGCGGAACCATGCGTAGAAATGCCTCGAGCGCCGACTTGTGACTGCTGTTCTTTCGATGATGGAACCACGAATCCTGCTGAAGATCTGACGCGACCCCTCCATGGATGGCCCCGAATTGCGAAGCTTGTTTCGGAGCAATCAGACTTCGAAGCTTTCGATCCGTTCAAGGATCTCCAGATCAAGAGTCTCTTATATTATCAAGCCGAGTTGGATGACCTTAGGACAGACCTTCATCGACAGGAGTGGATTGACTTCCGAACTGGCAGATTTGAGAATGCGGAACAACTGGGAGAAAGAGTTGATTCTCTTCTTGCGACTGAGAAGAACGATGGGAAGACCTATTATGCAAAAGACCAGATGAAATTGGTGGGGCGAATCAGGGTTATCCTGAAAGAATATAGTATGCATACTGCTATAATCTACACCCACGGATTACCTCGCTAATAATTCTGCAAGACGAAGCACTTCTCCAGTATTCGCAAATATCCTCGCTTCCATCACCTGATCCATTTAATGTGAATCAGCTTCGACGCTGGCTGGTCGATAATTGTGCCAAAGCCGACAATATCTCTGGTCCCGGCTTATTCACATGGGGAGATCTCGACTATAAACCCCCGCCGCAAGGTTCGATATTTCGACAAACTGTGAGATTGATGTGGAACTTACTACATACGCCGAAACCTAAGAAAAATCTGAGACCTCTTGTTACGCCAAGGCAGGGACACAACATTGATGGGTTGACAAGATGGGTAGCCAACGATTTTGTGCCGTACTGGGTAAATTTGAAAGCTGCGGTGGCGAAATGCTGGAGACTAGGGAAGGAAGTTGGCGATGAGGAAGCACCGCCAACCCAACCCGAGAATGAGAAGAGTAGCAAGCGCAAACGGTGGGGCAAGAAATTTGTCTCGAATCACAATCCTGACACAAGCGATGGGGCACCGGCAGGTTCTTCTTCGGCGGCTCAGACAACCTCATCAGAATTGCCAGTTGACGACACGAAGACTCTGGAAACTTACAGCGAGGCCCGCATGTTGCGCTTCACTTCTTCTGTAGCCACTTTGGTTGCTTGCCTCTTGCCGACTGTCGCCATTGGAGCCCTCGCGACTCTGCAGTCCACAGGGTCTCTGATCGGACTTATAGCGGTATTCACAGCAGTCTTCGCAGTTGGTTTGATGTTTCTTACCGATGCGAGAACTACTCGGGTGGAGATATTCACGGCGACTGCCGCGTAAGTACTTCCAGTCCTCCTAAAACGTTCTTCTGAGTCTTCATTATTTCTGAGGACAAGAAACGAGAATGAATAATTGCAAAGAGATATACTGACTCCTAGACTAGATTCTCTGCTGTTATGGTCGTATTTGTGCAAAATCAAGATGCGAAGACTGTCAAGGTCGCGAATCTAGTCTTCAATGGGACGGTACATTGAACAGCACGAGAGACTAACAATCGGGATATCGCTTAGGCACACAAGCACATGTTCAAGCTAACAGTGAGTGGAACTGTTTAATGCTTCGGACGAGTGCCACAGCTTCTTCATCGACTGTCCTGGGACATTATTTTGCATTCTTTTGCATGTGTTTACTTTCCTAGCCAAGCGAGCCTAGCTAGCCTCGCTAAAATCAACCACATTCTCTTCAAGAACATTTAGCCATCGTCATAGATAAAAAAATTACGACTCATGCCATTGATTTATATCCTCATTTCCTAGTTTACGAAGTTTTACAGTCTCCACCCCATGGACTACCCCCGAGATTGAGCCGAGGTAAACGTCGGTACCAAGGGAAGATTATCCTGCTTGTAACGAGATCTCAGTCTTGTCACCCCACATTTGGCGAACATCAGTGTCCAAAATTTGTAATTCGCAAACGCTACCAGACAGTAGACACAAGTGCCTGCTGAGGAGAAATCAGCGACCTCTATCGTAATGGTGGAAGGCAAGAGTCGCAGGACCGCTTTCTGCTTTACAGCCCGGTAGAATTCTTACGTTTGGGAATAGCAGAAAGCAGTGGGCGAGGGGAAAGCATATAGATTCGTTCAGAAGGCCGTATCGTGCCACTGGCTAAGCTTTCAAGCGCATAAGTGGGTGTCTCAAGCCATTGCCCATACAGTCACGTGCCTTACCTGGGTCCTGAACTAGATATGCCAGTCGACAAACTTCAGTCGGTAAAACATTCTCTCTGCAACGTCGATTGATCAAACAGAACTCACGTTTCAAGACCACTCGTTCTGTGTAGCTTATGTAGCTTCAGAAAGCGTCATCATGTGATTGTCTTGCAGAGATGTGTCAGCCTCTATGCCAGGTCAACGTCAGGCATCAAGCGAAGATCCCTTCGACGCCCAACCTCAGCTTAAGTGACAACACATCCAGCAACTCCATCCACGCAGTTGAACGATACGATACTATTGTCTCGCCTTGAAGCCTTGAAGTATCACGATAATGCGCCATCGGTCACGATATCGAAACAGCGTCATGCACGTTGCTGAAGCTTTTCCCCCGAGACTTTTTAAGTTGCTCGGTCACAACCATGTCCTGCGTCTGTGTGACAATACAGCTCTCTGACCAATGTTGCAATTCTTATATTTACGTCGTCAAAGGCTGATGTTACACACAAAAATGGACTTCGACTCATATCTGCGTGCTTCCGAGTCGACAGTGGCGAAGTCTCATTCTGTCGCCCCTCTCGATGATGCTACCAGACCAGCTTGCAATGCTTATATTCCATCGTACCGCAGAATTGGCAATGTTCCATGCACAATCAAGCTCTACTTACTGCCACAATGGCTACCGAATCTGTCGTCGAAACCATTGTCGAACAAGAGTCTTCGATCGGGACAAAAGAAGAAGAGCCATCACCCGAACCTGCCATTGAGCCAACTGCAGACGCGGCTTCACAGTCTCCTCCTCAAGAAGATTTTGAAGATGTCGATATTCCGGAGGAGAAGGCCTCAGAACCAGATTCAGAACCAGCACCTGAGCCTGAGCCTGAACCTGGGTCTGAACTTGGACCTGAACCAGAGCCGGTGATCGAGGCCGTGAAACCAGAACCTCAATCCCCTAATTTCATCACCGAACAGCTATCGGGATCTTTGTCTCAAATTCTCCTGGCGACCTTCGATACTGTATCAAAGTATATGGCCAATCGTGCCCAAAACTCCGAAGTCGAGAAGCTCGATTCTGAAGATGCAGAAGACACGGCAGTTATCAGTGAGGAAATTGCTAAGCCATCTCCTCCTAATGCTTTCAAGGTGCCGCATGCGCGCAATCCCGGCTTTGTTGGTCGGATTTCAGCACTCAGTCAACTATTTGGGATGTGGAATCCAGGACACACATCGCAAGCGCGGATTGCAATTGTTGGACTCGGCGGTACTGGGTTAGTATTCTTTGGGCTATGTTCAATGTTCCGAGTATACATGCTAATTCTTTTCAGGAAGACAGAACTTGCAATAGAATTCGTGCACAGGGTGCGCCATATTTCTCCAACAACGCCGATCAACTGGTTCAGTCCGGATGATCTGAAGCTTGTCGACGAAGGGGTACCCGGATCGAAACTCCAGGAATTTACCAAAACAAACCACGGTTCAGAAACCATGCTCGTCTTGGACACCGGCGACGACTTTGACATCTTGCTTGAGGTGAACTCTGATTCGGGTCGACTGATCGACAAACTTCACTCGTTCGAAGGCACCATCATCCTCTTGGCCAGAAGTTCTCAGAATGCCAGCGAAATCACTGGCTCTCACGGAATCTGCGAGCTTGGTGACCTTGAAGTTGAAGCTTCCGTCATCTTGTTCCGCGACCATCTCAGTCCGGAGGCATCAAGCGCACCTGAGTCGCAAATCCAAGAAGTGGTCAGCTTAATGGCATATTTACCCCGCGCCATCATACAAGCAGCAGAGTTAATCAGCCATACCGGAATGAAGGTTTCCCAATTTCTTGACATGTATCAGCGAGCAGATCATTTCAAGCTTCGAATGTTGGGGAAGCTGGACCCTGTCTCCAGTCCTGAGCACAACATTTCGGTCATTGGGAGAGGAGTGTTCGACGTTCGCAGGTTCCGGAAGACTTACCACAAATTCAGCCAGTTTCTATATCAGCTCTACTTTCTCGGAGGTGATTCCGTTCCTTGGAAAATATTCTCATCCGCCGATCCCCTCGATATGGTGATCACCATGGTTCTACTCAAAGGCCATTTCCTCGTCACAGGGGATCCTTCCAACGAGACATACTCCTTCCATCCTCTGGTCTACCTTGCCATCCGGAACTCTCTAGGTACTGGGGGGTCAACGGATACCGAAGATAAAGTCCTGGAAGAGCAGCAATGGTACGAAGATATCGTTTTGGCGTTTTCGAGAGAGTATCCGGACTCCAACCAAGACAGTAGATCTTGGTGGAAGGACTGCTTTGCCCACTTGATTGGTGGCTATAGCCTTTCCAATGATTCTCTGAAAGCAGCTGTTGCCACAGTCTACCACCGAGAATCCAAATTTTTCAAGCGTAAAGGCATGCTTCTGGAAGCATTGAAGATGATCGAACTCGCGCGCCATACACTTCCCGACCCCACGCCTCCCGAGCAGCTCACCATTGTCCAGGATCACGTCTCGCTCTTGTTTTCTCTCGCCAAATATCGGGATATGCATGAAGTTCTTCAGAGAATATCTCCAGAAAAGGGATCAGGGGTCTTATGGAAGAAGCGGATGCAAGCGAAGCTGGAGCAAGCAGATTGTGCAAATCGATACGACACGGCCATTGACATGTTTCGGCAAGTGCTTCTATCAGCAGAAACATCCGATGAATCTGAGACTTCCACATCATCATCTATGGACGATTTAGGAATGGCTCTGATGCACAAAGGACGGTACCGAGATGCTGCGTCTGAATGTCGAAAAGCGTTGGCGGAGAGGAAGACAAGTCTAGGAAGCTCATACCCAGACACTCTTACCAGCTGTCATAATCTAGCTGAGATTTTGAAGAGAGACGGACAGATAGCTGAAGCTCTACGATACATCCAAGGAGCTTTGGTTGGTAGAGAAAGCATTCTCGGTCTGGATCACCCCGAGACTGTACACAGTAGATTCGTCAAGGCGAGCATTCTTCGATGCAAGGCAGTAAGTACTATGAAACCCCCATTATTTCAATCGCAGTGTATCTGAGGGCATGCTAATCGATCGATTTGTAGGTGTCACTCAATGACTTTGATGAAGCGGAAACTCTTGTGCTGAGCTGTATGGACACACTTGGCTACATCTTATCAAATTCTCATCCACTAGTCATCTGTTGCAGGAGCGAACTCGCGCTGATCATGATCTCACGGGGAAACTACGAAATGGCTGAGCAGATGAATCAAGCAGCACTCAATGCCAGAGAACAAGGGCCATGGCTCGAGGCCTCAACACATCCTGACACTCTTACAAGCAAGCATCAGCTAGCCGAGGTTCTTCGTCTAAAAGAAGGATGCAAATCTGCAGATGTATTGAGCGACGCTGTTTTCACCGACCGAACGGCTATCCTAACGAACGGCACTCTCACTGGACAAGACTTCCATCCTGATCAGCTCACCAGTCTACATCATCGCGCCATTGTTCTCTCTGGTCTCAAGCAACATCTACCAGCATTACAGAAAATCGACCTCGCACTGACAGCAAGGAAGACACTGCTCGGCGATGATCACCCTGATGTTTACTTGAGCATGACATGGAAAGGAGAGATCATGCGAACCCAGCTCCCTCGCTACCAATCCGAGCGCGTCCAAACACTCGACACAATCGAAAGTCTCCACAAACAAGCTCTTGAAGGTCTTTCCTGGATCTTTGGGCCGGAGCATCAGAGCACTCTACAATGTAAAACGAACCTCGCGCTCCTCAAGAACGAAAGAGGGGGTTCCTCGAAAGCCGAAGCTGAAGACTTGTATCGTCAAATCTACAAGTCGTATCAGCGAAACTTAGGAGATCTGCACCCAGAAACACTCAAAGCCAAGGGACGATACGCGGAATCATTGAGGGCTTCAAGCTCAAGCAATCATTCCCAGGCCAGGAAGTTGTGGAGGGAATCGTGCGGGGGCTTCGCAAAAGTGTACGGTCCTGATGCCTGGGTGACTGTGAAGGCATACAAGGAGTACGAGAAGTTCCTGAGGACGTATCCGGATCCTTGACTCTCGCTTGTGATGTGGTGGATTGTGTGGTGGTGGTATGCACAGCTCCGGCGATGATTGAGTAGCAGCGAGACGGGATGAGAGTAGTGGTATGGATAGGAATTGGGAAGAGGCTTACAAGATTGGTGGGGTATCTGTCAGACGAATAGAGTACACAAAAACAATCACATTCACTTGCAACATGTTAGACAAAATTACCTACCCCACATTTCAAGCCCAAGCCAGAGACCTCGCATAGCAGCATGCAAGTCCCAATCATAAATCTCTTCAAGTCATCGTGCAACCCGGCGCCAAAGCAAAATCCCGCGGGATGGGCAGCTCAGCTCAGCTTTATCACATCACATCTCAGCACCACGTTCACGTTCAGGCTAAGTCATTGCGCATATTGTAGTGCTGTAGCCCAAAAGTTGCTCATACCACCCACCCTTCCCTGCAACCTGCCAGCGAACACCACGTCCCGAATCTGCAGCACCAGCTGCATGCCGCGCCCAACCCAACGCAGCACACGACGAACACCCATCGCATCAATCCATACAAGCCAATCAATTATCGCAGGGCTTCTACTGTACCTTCGATTTCTGAATACTTCATCTTCACTCGCTCCATCGCCGCCATTCCATCTTTCTTCATCCCTTCTCTTCTCGTTGAATTCTGCATACTGTATTTTTCTTGCGTTGATTTTCGGCATTTTTGTGGATATACAGTACATCTTGCATATGCGTGCGTTGGGACAATGAAGTGTTGGAGTCCCATTCTCGCTAAGCCGCTCCTCTCGAAAGTGTTGATTGCTGTCCCCATATGTCGCCGAATCCCCGCTTTGGGATCAGGAAGAGGAATAGGGAAAGTAAAGATACACATGTGGATACTTTGACACGAAGTCCTGGTGATGGATCAATATCTCCCACCAGTTCATCCACCTCGACGGAGCCGAGAAAAACTGCAGAGAACAATCACTGCTTGGAGCTACGATCCGGGACATCTCCTGTTACAGAAGCGCAAGATACAGAACCAGAAAATGGGATTGAGGAAAGACAGGACTCTCGATATGTAACCCTTACAATTACTGGATCCTCAGGGACATACGTGACGCTTGTTGAGTTGGGCGATACGACTATCGCAACTTCTTATCCAATCTCCCAAACAACAGCGTACTTATCTCCATGTTCCCCACTAGTCATATTTATTAAAGCTCGAAATTCTGACAAAAGTCCAGGAGATCACGCATACCAAACCCTGGGATTCCCACAGGAACAATCGTCGGTATCGTCGTAGGTATCTCCCTTGGCGTGTTGGCGCTCGTTGGCGTCTTGTATGTGTATTTGCTACGGGCGAGGCATTTGAAACAGATCAGAAGGAGGAGGAGGAGGGCTAGGAGGAAAAGCTCAGGCTCTGGCGGTATGTGAGACTTCCTCTTCCTGAATTCATCATAGTGACTGACGACGTAAAAAGGACCTGGGCCTGCTCCTGCGCCTCCGCCTCCTGCTGAGGGTGGTGGGCCGTTTCCTCCTGCGAATCCGTGATATAGTCGAGGTTCCTAAGACGGTCCGTCTTCTTGAATGTGCAATTTTATGACATGTTGTTCAGTATGTAATGGGTGGTAATCTGTATGTATGATTGTCAAGTGAACATTGCTGTAAAAAGGGGGTTCGCTTCTGCTGTTGTATTTATTCTCAACTTGGAAATTGATCTTCACACATTTTTGCTCAGCGAAGCCGAAACCTTTTCCACCATCGTCCGTTTCACTAATTCTCAGCCTATGTTCAAGCAGTTTCGAAAAACGGCCGCGGAAGCTCGTCTTCGATCCGCCATCGAAGCACTCGACACCCTTCCCTGCGTATCATCCTCGCTAGATGACGTTAAGTAGTTGTCGTCAAAGATCTTCCATCTAGATCGTGTTATTCGCATCTCATGCTTTGCCTTTAACGCTGACCCTATTTGCTCGTGACTGTGAAAATGATACATGTAATTTGATCATATGGGTAGGGTATCTATACAATGAGTCGAGTTATCGCAACGCTGCTATATACAAATCGGGTAAGGTACTCAGAGTTTCTCGCCACATTCATCTCTCAACCTTCCTTCGTAGGCGCAATGGCTGGCTCCCCCGCTGCTGTCTGTGGTGGCGTGACCATAATCGTCCGCTCCGTTTCTGCATCCGTCACAAGCTCATTTGCAGCCTCTGCTTCCTCCGCTTTCTTCTTCTTCTCGGCTTCTTTCCTCTCACTCGCTTCCTTCGCTGCTTTCACACTCTTCCATTCCATCGTCAGTCCACCAATAATACTAGCAGCTGCACACCCAACGCCAACTTTGAACACATCTGACAATGCCGCGTTGTACGCGACCAGAACTAAGCGCAGATATTGAGCTGGTACGATGTTCCGTAGCTCCGTAGCGCCCGTCCTCACAATCGCAGCAGGCGAAACGGTAATATCAGCTACATTCGACAGCTTCGATATGAGACTTTGCGTGAAGACCGTCTGGCCGATGGAAACGAATATCGCGCCTCCGATGCCCTGCATGAAGAACATGAGAGATACGCCGATCATGACATCTTTCTTGGCTAGACAAGTTTGAGCTGCCATTCCTGCTTGCTGCATACCCAGTCCAAGCCCGAAACCATAAAGGAATTGGTAGCCAATCCATTCTGCCGATGGCGAGTCGACTTTCAGGGTAGTGAGAAGACCAGTGCCGATGGACATGATGACAGAACAGACGATCATTTGGCCCGTGTAATATCCCGTCTTGGCGGTTATGCCACCGGAGATGATGCTAGCGACAACGAGCGACAGAACAAGCGGCAGAGTGTCGATACCAGAGGTGACAGCCGAGACTCCTTTGATGGCTTGGAACCAGATTGGAAGGAAATAGATGATGACCATCATGGAGCCAGGCGTTACAGATTGGAAATACATGCCGGCTAGGATACTGCGTTGGTTGACGATGCGGATTGGTACTGTTGCATTGTCTCCAGATTTGAATTGGATGAGGATGAAGAGCCCTAGGAGGATCCCGGCCAGGATGAATAGTACAATGATTCGAGCATTTGCCCTATGCGGAATGGTCAGCTTTGGCATATCACGGGTGGTGATTTACATATGTACGAAATACATTTTTGAGAGTCTTCGACTTCCAAGGTATGCAAAAGAAGAAGAGAGTTTGTCCAACACGTACCAGTGGTATTCTGATCCCCCCCATTGCAGTGCCAGAAGAAGGCAGACAATTCCAGGTAAGAAGAAGAGCGTCCCCAAAGGATCGAGTTTCCGTATCTGTTGACGGATGGTATCCTTATTTTTGCTGGGTCGTGAATCGAGAACAAACAAGATGATGACGGCTACAACTCCACCAACTGGCAGATTTATGTAGAAACACCATCTCCAGGTCAGATGGGTCGTGAAAGCACCTCTATTTGATGAGTTAGTGAAGAGTAATTGGTGTAGGCTATCAATATTGGGTACGGGGTTCAAAGTCAATGGGGAGCAGAAGTGGTGAAACGGAAAGCTCACCCGATGAGAGGTCCTGCGACAGATGCAATTCCAAAAACTGCGCCAAAAATTCCTTGAAACATAGGCCTCTTATGAAGAGGAATTGTGATAACCATGATGTTTATCACACCACTGAAAATGCCTGCGGACCCAAGGCCAGCCACAGCTCGGCCGATGATAAATGCTATAGAATTTGGTGCAGTGCCACAAATAATCGACTGTGCTGTGTTAGTTTTTGAGGAGGAAGTCAAGGAGATCTTAGACCTACTCCGACCTCGAAAAGCCCAATCGCTCCAAGCAACGACCATTTTGGCGAGTAGAAGGTGTATATCCGGCCGTATATCAGCTGAAATGCGGAACTGGTTATCAAATACGAACTTGCGTACCACTGTGTCGACAAATTAGCGTTCCTGAATTGTTCTATGTCTTACTGTCAATGGCTATCGGACAGGATGAACGAGCAAAGGATGGCAAGATATGTATCGAAGGATAGCGGGGCCTTGCCCACTGCAACACAGGACCATAGATGATGGTTGAGACGTAAGGATATTTCCGAAGCTACTTACCCCGACATCGTTGATAGAATGAAAGTCGTCCGTGATTTTTGGGATTGCAGTTCCCAAAATCGTGCGGTCCTAGAATTGCTATCAGAAGGGACTTCCGGCTGCAGTGAGTCATTTTACCTACCAGAGCCACGATAAACATCGTACAGTAAAGCGCAGCCATGATTACAGCTACTCTTTTCCACGGTGGATAGACTTCCTTCTCTCCTTGCTCCTCCTCCTCTGGCTCATCGTCGATTTCTGGCTTGTCCGTTGCCGTTGTTTCTTGGCCTACTTTCTCCATATCTATCTCGGCCGCGGCCGCCTTGGACACTTCCAGGTTGGGCGACATATCGGATTCTCGGTTTCTGGGAACAAATACACTTGCTGGCTATTGAGGATATGCGTAAACAGTCGAGGATCACCTGGCTGGTTGGTTAGAGTTCGCTGAGAACATCTAGGAAGCCTTGGGGAAAAGCTTAAGAAGGAACAAGGGCAGAACGACTTTATAGATGAACGGGCTTACGTTGCGCCGCATGCAAGGTAACACCAATGCCTTTCCTACATTGCACAAGCAGTCATGGACAATTGATTTGGGGAAATTTGAGTCATCGACGTCGTTGATCGGGAAATAGAAGTGGTGGAGTCCGAGATCATCGGACAGGTCAGGCTCCCGGTGGACACAAAAAGTCCGAGTTCACCCACATCACGCCAAAAGTCAACCTCTTTTACAATTTATTACACAACGACTATATTTATTAAATGGAATCTAACTGATGAAAGTCTTAGAACTTAACAGAACTTCTCATGCTTGTTAATTTTAAGTAGTTTCATAGAGTCATTATTTCGTAAGTTATGCACATTTCGTGGACTGTCCTTTTGTCCCGCTATTCGCTAAGCTAATAGCCGTGAGTTTCTAGACTCTTTTATACATCGCAGAACTTGAAGATTCCTACTAATCTTGATCGTTAGAGACCTAAATTTTTTGGAACAGCTCCATCATTTAGATTTTTACATTGTTCAGATTGTTTTTGGTGATATTGAGTGTCATATATTTACACATTGAAAAGGGCAGCTTTTGGTATGTTTTCGCTTGACTTCGGGGAATTGTATCCACCGAAAATCAGGATAGCGGCTCACATAACCCACTAAGAATGCTTGCAGTGATCTAGCCTAGCTACAGTATGGGGTGCGGTAGGATGTGGCCAATTTTGGCGAGATACACGACTTGGAAAGTATTATGTTTTGAACAACAAATTATCAATACTTTTTAAGTAGAAAATTCGAGATTACTAATTAGCTATTTCTGAAGAAGCCACAAAGCGGAAGTACGATTCTGATCGCTGTGTGTTGTATAAAGTCGAGCGTTCTGAAGAGGTTTCGGTGTTCAGCACGTGCCTCAATCGGTCATATCCTACCTTGACGTACCCGAAAGCCTGGCTCGATTGGCAACCTTCGGATGATAGCGAAAAGACTCGCGAACTATGAGCACCCGAGTAAGCTTCATCGATCTCGGCTTTCAAGACATCTGCGCCTTCGCTGGTCCTCTTGTCGACCGAAATGGTGAACGCTGCCACACTACATCGCCATGGTCATTCCAAAATGCTGATGGGGCTCCACTGTTTGGATTACCACTCTTGGAAGGTTTGACCGTGGCGTTTCAACCGGATCAGAATAGTTCCTCCAAACACGCAGATGACACTTCAAACACGCAGATGAGTTTGTTTACAGGTTCACGTTCGACTGAAGGGCTTCCTGACTTGAGACCCGCCTGCGCAAAATTCGGAACGCGAACTACCCACCTAGGGAATGCGTCATCCTCGTTGTACTCGTATATTCCAATTCCTTGGTACCTAGTAACTCATGCTCCGCGTGTTGTGAAAAGAAGACTGGTGGATGATGGATTTAGCCTGGAGCTCAGCTGCAAGAGCGCTTAGGTAGGGGTTGAGTGTATCTGAAGGAAACTGAGATGTGACGTTCTGTCATTCATGCGTTCCGCCCTCTTAAAATAAATGAAACAGCTCCGGACGGGGGTACAGCGGCACCAGGTGAGGTGTTGTCCCAAGTTTTTTTCCTTCGTGTCAACCGATTTCGCTGTCAAGATGGGCACAACAACGGGGAGAATTTGCAGGAGACTTACCGCTATATTCCACTTATCTTCGAGGTATTTTGCAGTTGCCGTTGAGAATTTATCCCCGAATGCTCGAATTCTGGGGTCTCTCTCCGTCGGAGAAAAACCTGACTGATTTTGACAAGCGAGAACACCAAATCCAAGAAGAGAAACCCTTTATCCCTCAGCACTGAACAATTCGAAATCAATAAAAAGTTAAAGTCTCTGTTCGAAAATAGTCAAAGATTAGATACGTCTGATCTTTGGGTCATCCGATCAAGCTGCGTGGTCGTATTTCTGGTTGCAATCGAGTTGCCAGCGAGCGTCAATATCAGCCACCTTTTTCTCCGACCGAGAGGGTCTCAAACAGCTCCAAACAGCTCCGTAAGCGAAGTTTCGGCCGTGCAGGGATAACACCCACTTCACCGCACTCTGTAGCGGTGCAGCCGCAGAAGCCTGCACCTGTTCACGACACTTGAAATCTTAAATTGTGTGTGTTGCAAGATTCAACTCAGATTTATGCTGCTTCCCGCAGAACACCGCGCTGAGGCGATTTTGCTGGGCTTCGCATATTGCCGGTCGAACGTCACAGCTTTTTAGCCATCTAGTGATTGCTTCATGGAATGCCTGTGGAAGACGTCAACATCGGAGCCGTGACATCCCAGAGGCAGCACCCCGCCATCTCAAACAACACCCCCAGTCACCAAGAAACGCCAGTATGAAGAGAAACGGGACGAAAAGAGGGGATCCCAAGATTCCCAAAGAAGATATGAAATCAAGCCATGCATAATCAGAAACCGTCAAGAACATCGGCCACACCACCACCCCGGCAAACTTCAGAGGAAAAAAATGCACGGCCGCGACCTGCTTCGGGAGCAGGATACTCCAGATGATCCTATGCAAGGCCATGCTTCCATATATGATCTCTGGCCCGCCTTGTCTCGTCTTCTTTTCTCTCTTTCTCCTACACTCGACGTCGACTACATCGTTCCGCAGCTAATACACTCTCTTTTATTGCCCAACTGGCTTGGCTGCTTACATTCTTTACTGTAGTTTATAGCGTTGTTTAACTTTATTCCATTCTCTTCATATCCATACTTTTTTTACCCAACATCTACGCTATCTTCGACAGACAGACATTACATTCTACTCGCAGCCTCGGCCTGCCCTTTTACAAAACTTTCGATTCTTGTCGCTTGCTGGATCAACAAGTCTATTTTCAGCATACAAATTTGAACCTTCCGTCCTTCACATCACTTAACGATAAACGACTATCATGTCTTCCCCACAAATGAACACCTCTGTCCATGTGGCTCCATCCAACTACTCTCCAGTCGATGCCATCAACCGACACGACTATGGGGTGCAGAAGAATAGAAAGCAGGCATCAACCGGTGGTGGGAGAGCTTGGAGTGAGGATGAGGTACGGATACACAAAAATCGGGCTTGTGCTGAGTCTCGCTAATATGTCGCTGGCAGGAAGTTTACCTACTTCAGACCCGTCTCCAGAAGATGCCTTACAAGCATATTGCCGCTCATTTGAAGAAGACTGAGTTGGCCTGCCGCCTTCACTACCATCAATTGNCCCATGGAAGCAACCGCCGCAAGCGAACCAACTCCGTCACCTCGTCTGGTGCCGGTTCAGTGGCTCACTCCCCTATCATGTCTCACTCGATGCCATCTCCAATCAACGAGAACATGCAACCCGTCACTCCACCTACCTACAACTACTCTCCCCAATCACCTGTCCACGTTCAGCTCCCTTCCGCATCCACCCTTCTCCACCGATCCGACTCCAACAGCCCTCCCCGAACTCTTAGCCACCCAGTGGCCATCCTCCCCAAGCCGTCTCCTCCTCGCCGTGCTCTTTCCGACTCGTCGGCTAACCCACCACTCCGCCTCGACTGTGATATTGCATCTGGCCAGGTCAACATCTCAAGCGTAGACAAGGAGCGTCTTCGTCAAATTTACGAGGCTCACCGAACCTCATTCTGGGGCGTCATTGCTTCCGAGTACGGCGGAGGAGCTTCTCCACTGTTGCTCGAGGAGACATGGAAGCGAGGAATCGCAACCAATGCTCCCCCAACTCCATGTGTTTCACCGGATACCCAGACTGTCCGCAATGGTATTTACCAGGCATACAACCCAAAGCCCATGCACCAGCTCCCAACGCCGGTTCAGGAGAACAAGACCAACGCTACTAGCATCTCAGCTCTTTTGGGCATTGTAAGTCAACTCTTCCATCTTGTCGATGATGCAATTCTAACAGGTTCACAGGATGCCAGCCCACGCAGCCCAAAGGAGCGTGAAATGATCAAGCGCATGGAAGAGCGAAGAGACACCCGAGACATTGTCATGGCAGGCATTGAAATGGGTCAACGATGCGACTAAGATCTTCATGATTTATTCTTCGGTACAGGATTTTAATGAGTGAAGGGTGGTGGAGGATGTTCGATTCTTTTGGAGCATTAGGTGGGAGTTGAGGGAGGAAAGGAGTCTGGACGATTCATGTCTTCATGACTGATGGACTGAACGATGGGCGGGATTTCTTTTTATTGGTGCTTCTGTTCTAGGTGTGATGTTTCGTCGTTGCTGCTTTGGAGATGAACGTTTACAAGAAAAGTGGAGGCAAAGTTGAAGATCTGGCGGTTTTTGTACGATAGAAGTTTTGTTGCTTTGAGAAATCAAATATTCTCCACAGAATTTGTCTGCCGTGATGTCTCAGCATTGTTTTGATCAGCATCGTTGTTTGAACTACCCGTGATCACAACCCCGGTTTTATGCAGCTTGCATAACAGAGCAACCTCGTATCATCGTTCTGAATCTGTTCTGGTTCGGAAGTGTTTCACTCTGTGACGAATGTGACCGCATTGATTTAAGCATGGCTCAGGGTTTCGGTTGCGGCAAGGATGATGAGATGAACACACAGATAGCTCGGTTATATTCGGGAATATCTCCGCCAACCTAGGCTCGAAATAAACATCAATAACGGCAAGGCCAGGCCGTGCGGAGATCAAAAGCGATCTGAGGACCAGGAGAAGAGATGACAGGCCCCGCACCTTGTTGACGTCCGACGCAAAGCCATCAAGCCTCCAGCGAACCCTGCCTGTCAACTAATCAACAAGGTCGAAGCTCACGATGTCTCCGACTCTCCATTCCCTCCGCCGACTGAGCTCAAGATCTACACCGTGTCAAACGAGACCAGAGATCTTGCGCCGCCTCTACAGCTCCGAGTCTGATGCAAAGGCAATTGCATCTGAGTTCCTCTCGAAAACCCAGTCCAATCCTCCATATGCTCAGACTCAATTGCTTGATGCGAATCAGCTCCAGCGATTCTCTGCGACCTTCTCACGCCCCGAGCTTTCCAAAACCCTCCCGAAGAATGGCACGCCTCTGCCACCAGGCTATCATTTAGCCTACTTCACACCCGCACAAGTGGAAGAGGAGCTGGGGCGTGATGGCACAGATACGACGTTCAATCCGCCGAGTCCTTACACCAGGAGGATGTGGGCTGGCGGAGAACTGGAATGGGTCAAAGAAAACAAATTGAGAATTGGACAGGAAGTCACGGAGACAACGAGGCTCGTGTCTGCCTACGCAAAGAAAACACGAGCGGGGAATGATATGATCATTGTCGGCGTGGAGAAGAAGTTCCAGAATGAGCGCGGCGTGGCATTGATCGATAAGAGGTAGGACTTTGATGCGAGCTGAAGCATTGCTACGGTCGAACATGATATACTTGCTGGCTTGCTTCTGCTAGCATGAGTTACTGACAACGCTTTGCCAGGAATTGGGTTTTCCGAGAAGAGATCGCAAAGCCTCAACCTCCAGCGCGCCAGCCAGAAACTGTGCCATTTCCGGAAGGCAAGCACATACGAGATTTCAACCAGACGCCCGTGACACTTTTCCGCTTTTCAGCTCTGACATTCAATGGCCACAAGATTCATTACTCGAAGGAATGGTGTCGAGAAGTTGAAGGTCACCGCGGTCTTGTCGTCCATGGTCCGCTGAACTTGATCAATATGCTTAACTTCTGGAGAGATCTTCAAGGTGGTGATGCTGCTCCCAAGAAGATTACGTACCGGGCGACGAATCCTCTATACGCGGGTGAGCCATACAGGATTGTCATGGACGAGGAAGCGATGAAGGCTACAGAGGTAAAAATTATGGACAGCTACGGTCAGGTCTCGATGCAAGGGACTATCGAAAGTTTTTGATTTCACCTTTCTTATATCGAACACAAGATTACCTATATGATCCGAGCATCTCACATCGGATGAGCTTTCAAGCGGCTCAAAAGGAGTCTCGTTCTGTTTGTCCAAGCACCGTGGGAAGTTTGGACAAGTGGCGGGGTCAATAACCAAACATCTTCTTCGATCAGCAAAAGGTTGCATCAAGCGATGTTTCAGCATACTTGAAGTTCAGCTGTACAAGTACCCGCTCGTATTGATATCGTGGCTATGCCTCAATCCTCTTCCCCACTCGATCCCCCACTTTCGAGCCTCAAGATTCATACAAACCACATGACGCCGATAAACGCCGATAAAACAAATGTTTCTGCCTGTCCAGACCATAATCGCCAAGAAACAAATACCTTCGCCAAGGAGTTACTAAAATCTTCTTCCCAATTTCATTTGTTAATTATTTGTTGATCTCGGCATCCGCGTCATAGCCTCTGTTACCATGACGAAAGTTCCAACTGCCATACACAAGACAAGAAATCGGTCTTCTTGGCCTCAGCTTCACTGGTAGTGGACTCCCTTGGCAGCTCTCAACCTTCAGATTTATTAGCAAATTGCCGTGCGTTTTTAAGCATACTCCGCATGGTCCGAAACTTTACTAAATAGCTTCCATGGTTCAAGGAACCACCGGCTACGCGGCTGTGGCCGGAAACTAAGCTGCGTGCCTTTCGCTTAGCGAATGTGTTGTCTTGCCCAGACGGGTTTCTTCCATTGCATGGGACAACATCGGGGAGGTTCATGAGGCAAAAGATCTTTAATTAGAGTCTTGATCCTGGTGGACAAATGGCATGACGTTGCATCAGTGGCTCAGACTTAAATTCCCACTGTCGCGTGCAAACTTTCCTTTCCAAGCTTCTTTGTTGACTTACAGTATTCTAGACTTCGGAGAAAAGTGAAATCTTGATTAGTTGTCATACCCGGTTTGATACTTTATAAGAAGACGGAGACCTCTCGGCATCTTGTTGTCCGTCATCACTACCATCAACCAATATCATCCCATTCATCCAAGAATCATTCACAGTATTGTCTCTTCGAGTCCATTTCAACACATCCATTCACCATGCAACTCATCCAAGTCTCTCTCCTCGCCCTCCTCTCGAGCTACGTAGCAGCTCAAGACATCGACAACAACGATGTCCCAACTCAATGCAGAAGCGTCTGCGCCAAGTAAGCCATTGTGAATTCCTATACAGAGACAGATTCTGACAACACACAGCATCGTCACTTTAACGCAAAACTGCGACCGTCAGAACGATGATAATGACAGTGGCTACATTAGCTGCGTCTGTAACAGTACCAATGCGGCTACCGAGATCCCGGCTTGCGAAGCCTGTGTAGCGAATTTTGACCGCAATGACGGTGCTGACAACGGTACTTTGCCTTCCAAACTTCAATTCTTTGATCGATCTCTATACTGACTTAATTCCGCAGATGTCAACGATCTCGTCCGCTCCTGCTCATTTTCAAGAACAACCTACATGAGCATGACCGGAACCCCCACTGGCTCTACCAGTGGAGGACCAACCGCAGCAGGAAGTAGCCAGACCACTCTCACTGGCTCAGAGACCAGCCCGGCCGTCACGGGGTCAGCCTCCAGCGCTATCAACTCCCTCTCCTCCGTCCTTTCTACCGCTACCAACTCAGAACAAGTTGCTTCTGCCTCGTCTTCGATCGCTAGTTTGACTTCCGCGGCTGCAAACCCAACTGACACGAGCGCTGCCAGCGCTAATAGCGTCAAGGCCGCCGGCGTTTTCGGCGCCGTAGTATTGGGAATGATTGGTCTTGCTTAGATACGCTAGGCTAGATATATGGAATGAAGATTTGTACAGAAACGGGTTAATTGGGGCATGATGGGGTTTCTTTCTTTTTCCGTCACTCCTTGACGTTCGGCCAACGTTTATGATATCACGAGCTATGAGGATTACTCTGTTTTATTTCCATTCATGGTAAAAGTAGCAATACAAAGACTTTCAATTTTTCCAGCACATTTCGATATTTCAGAACATCGTCATATCATCTTTGAGAACAAGCAAGTGTCCAAATCCGGCAGTATACAACGCCGTTATGTACAACGAAGAAGCTACCGATCAATTCTGGCGAGGGCAGGTCCGACCCATCACCAAGGCATCTTCAAGACTCCACCCTCCTCACCACTTCCCGGCCGTCCCCAAACAACCTCCGCGCTCGGCTTCTCTTCCCTAACAAACCTCATAACAATATTGAATAACGTACTACTTCTCGTCTCAATCGCCCTCGTCGGATCCTCCTCACAGCAAATCGCTTGCGGAGCATTAAACCCATCTGAGAACACCCTCTTCCTCAACAGCTCTGCATCAACCTTCTTCCCACTGCTGGCCAACTCGTCTGTCAATTGTTGGATTCTAGCGAGTCGAATAGGACTTCCGCTGAGCCATGGCGGCTCGTCTACGTAGCCATTTTTCAAAAAGTGATTGGTGTGACAGACTATGCCTTTGTCGTTGGGCGCGATATGAGCGTCGCCTTTTGGTGAGAACTCAAGACTTATGGGACCGGTAGGGTCAGCGAGGAGGATATGTGCTGAGGAGGCGAGGCCACCAAGAGACTCAATTTTAGAAATTGCCGTAGCTGATGTCTCGGCTTCAAGACATAGACGTAAAGCGACATGTATAGGCAGTTTAGTAGCATCTGTAGGTCTGGCTCGGATTGCGTTGAGAGTCGTTCCCACGGATGAGGAGTTGAAGCCAATCTTCCCTACAATACCCGCCTATGCTCCGTTAGCTTCAATGCATGACATACAGAGAAATGATTTTCAGTTCACACCTCGGTAACCATCCAGATCTTTGGCTTTCCCGTCTGCTCAATAGACATCATCACAAGATTCTCCTTCACCCTCCTCGTCCAGTCCCAATTTTGCGCGAGCAAGACCTCGCCTCCCTCTTTCTTCCATCCCATACTCGTACACCCATCCGAGAAAAGCCCTAATGCAATCTCACTCCTACAATTAAGCGCAACGATATCCAATAAATCGACATCGGCACCTTCGGCAATAGCTGCCATCTCAACGTGAAGATCTGGAGTGAGCCTCTGAATCGTGGAGCTGTACTCCTTGGCGATCGAACGGACATTGGCCCAGCTTAATTTGGAGGTCTGTTGGAACATAGCTTCGTAGACTTTAATCTGGCGATGGATCTTTGGGGCGAGGTCACGACCATGCTTGAGTCCTATCTATGCCATATCTAAGCAAGTAGCAAGAACAAGACCGGCGTAAGTACGTACCTCCCTCGGCGAGCCAGACAGCTCGATAACCTCTGGAGGGTCTGCGATCTGGTCTTTAGATGGCATCTTGAGCAATATAATCAATAACAAGTATCACAGAGTATTGGGTGAGAACTATGCTTGAAATTGTTACAAAGAAGAATGTCGTGTGGCAGTGAGGTGCTGCTCGACGTGCGACCCCACTTTTGACATTAGTGAACTAGCCGAACCTAATCGAGATCTACACCAACCTGACTTCCTCTCTCTGTAGAGATTAGAAATCAAGGCAAGAGTGCTTAAACTCTTGAACTTCGATATGAAGAGCTTCAGGAGCACCAAGAAGATGAAATTCAGTCGATGTGGTGGGTTCAAACGATAGACAGGATGAAGCGATGGTAAGTTGACAGCAGGAAACCGAAGTTCCAGTCGCCGAGTGCACAGATTCCATATTCCCGAGTCAAGTTCGAAGAGGCCTGTGTGCTTCTGGGGATTGCAACGGCAAGCTAAGCCTCTCCTCGGCAATGCCTGTTCTGATGATTGACAGAAATTCCCATGTTTATTTCGTAAGCGAGACTGCTCACCAACGGACGTGATGTTGACGCCGTAAACTGATACCGCTTGGGATACTGATAATATATTCTGAGTTATGAAGTGCACGTTGGATAACGAAAGGCGGCTCCTTAACAATGATCCCACACACAGCCTGGAACAGGAAGTACAGTGCAATCACCCACTCATAGGCACGCCTAGTTCTTCGTCTAATATTTAACGAACCAAGTCTCATCCCACCCATAAGCATAATTCAAGCGTTGTGCCAATCGCTGTGCATGCTTGAAAACCATTTCCAGAACCCCTGATCTAGCGTCGAATCCTATCTGTGGCTCATAGAGAAAGATGCTTCTGTCCACACCCAGTGAAAGTGGCGTGAAAAGCCACAGAGACCCATACTGCTTGACAATGTCAAAACCGGTATCCCTCATTGCAGTCAAGAAATCGGTCCATTTAACCTCAGCCGGAGTTTCTGGATACGGCATCTTGAACACCTTTCGAAAGACCTTCAACGAACGTTCTGTGAACGTGAATTGCGTTCGGTCTATAGCCAGAAATTGCTGGACTGGAAGCAAAACATCTCCCTGAATGAATATTGGATTCTGGAGATGCAGTTTCTACTGCTTCGTTACAAATTTTGGACGACTTGGCTTGGCTCAGTTGAGCTAGAGTAATGTCAATCTCGTCGAGCGCGATACCAGAGTCTTTAGGCTTTGGCTTGGAGTTCGGCTCCTGCTCCGGTGTTCGAATGATCTTCCGGCACTTGAAAACAGGAGGGTGGTAATCCACAATTGAATTGCCACAAGATGAGTGAAATCCGTGATCAAACTTCTCCCAATACTGATCCAGGCATTTTTCTGCTCGTCGCATCTGATCAATGCTCTGCCGTTTCCTGGGCTCCCAGCACGGATAGTCTAATTGGTCACTATCAAACGGACCAAACACATCATATGGCATCCTCTTTGAGTCTTCTACTATCTTGTAAGTACAAGTGCTTCAAAAGATAGAAGCCACGAACCTACGAATTGATGAAGACGACGAAAGACTCCTGTATTAGACTCCTCTATGAAGTCGGCATATTTTAGCCCTCCACAGTCTATCAGGCCCTGATTGATTACGCGGACCGATGGCTGGATCAGATCAAGTGAATCAGTTGCGTGAATAGCATACCCGGCGTCTCCAATCAGCCGAAGTAAGTTAGGAGAGAGTCTCATTTTTTCTTCTGGAGCACTCTCAAGAAGGCGCTCGATTTCAACCAATAAGTTTTTAGTCCCCATCTGCGTTTCTAGCTTTTCGCCGCAGAACAGCAATGCTGAAAAAAATGGGAACAATGGATCCGAGCCTTGACCTCTGGGATTCAGGCATTTTGCAGACGTCAAACCATCTTCTCTGACAAAATATTTACGGAAAGTCCTCTCAGTTGGTAAAGTCTGTGACAGTAACTTGAGTGTTTCTAGAGCAAGGCATTAAACTCAGTTTATCGCTCCCAACTCTGACTGCATTTGAACATTGCTATACTCACGGTGGACTTGGTTGACCAGACTGTGCCGCAGGCACAACATCGTCTCCAGGAACTCGATATTCTGCGGTGACTCCAACTCATCAATCGATAAATGGCCTTTGTTGGGAAGGGTTTCATATATGCAGTGTATCTTTGTAGCCAGACCGAAGTCAATTCCAGCCAAGATGACACTCCAGTAAGCTTTCTCAGCAACGGTCCTGGCGCAGAGCTCCCAATAGTCCTGTGAGTCGGTAGCAGGGTCTGTGTGGCCTTGAGAGTCGTACACAGCCTCTAGGCGTGAGTGATGATCGGATTGGACGGTTTCTAGAAAATAACCTGGACCTGTTCTTAGCTCCTAAAGATGGTCTGGTCAGGAGATTGATTAGTGCTTGGCTAATCACACCTTGGTTGGTAGTTCATACCTGCGCTTATGGTAAGTTTGGCAGCTAGAAGAGACATCAGTTGCTGGATATTAGGTGACTCCGGAGGTTGGTATGGCGTATTCCTGTTTATTTCATTTAGGCTTGTCCAGCCTGCACTAGGATTCGGCAATGGCTTATCGTGCAAAATGCCTTCGCAACAATTTTCCAAGAATTGTAGCAACTTCTGCTGAATCTCGAGTATGAGCAAGCCGTCTGGTATCGTGTAGTCGAATTGGTTGCTCAGCTGATCTTGTGCACGATCAATGCCCAGCAAGGAGATCACTCTGCCGTACGTGTTTGGGTTGTCTCCATCGAGTGACCTAGCACCAAGAACATGGCATTAGTTGTCAGTCTCATGAGAGTTTTTATGTGGATTAAACTGGAGGGGCCAACTTGAGCTTGTGTGTCGGACTACAGCGACGGCCATCAGACTTACATAGAGTGACCCGGACAGTTGCTGCAAGAAAATGCGCTCCTGTGTCCACATCAAATTAGCGTCTCGGAGTTCTCAAACCATATTCCAACCTTTGAGTTGCGGACATAAAAGTAGAATCGAACTTGCCCGGCTCTGCTCATGACAGACGCTTGGAGATCGGAGCGAGCAAACTTCTTTGGAGAATTCCGGGCCCGAGCATCAAGAAGCATCAGGAAAGTTTTACCCTGTGACAGGTCCTCGGGATTAAGCCAAGGGAACTTGGCAGCTATCAGCTCGTGCGGATCGGAGACTGGATATTGTAGTGTTTCGAAACGATGGAATAGGGCGAAGTCGGGACGATGTGTAAGAGGGATGTCGGGCCAGGCTTCCAAAAGAACATCTTCTCGCGCTGCCCGGGTTCTTTTAGACCAACGCTTGAAAATTAAGTCTTGATGCTCAACTAGAATCTGCTGTAACCTGTCTAAGCTCTTGAAAATTACGCAGCACACAATGCGGCCTCGTCCTGGATGTCTTCGGGGCATCGTTCGACCATTGGAGGGATGGACGTCTGCGGAGAGGCAAGTCCACTGGCATTTGCAGGTTCAATTATTGAGCTTGTCTGATCCATTTCAATAAGGATGCGTTCGATGTAGTATAGTTATCCTGAAAATGCGTGGTACCGCTGCGGGAAGGCTTTGAATCAAGCAGCAAGAAGTGGTAAATTTCCCTCGTAAGCATGCCGAGCAAGAGGGACCAAATCACTGATGCTCAAACCGGAAGGTGCGTTTAGTGGTAACAAGAACGTCGCTGACTTACGTTGAGTTTCTCACTCGACTGCCATCAGAAGAAATATGAAACAAGTCGAACATCATATTGTTTCTTGATTACCACCGTCGTCCTCCTCATCTTCTTCATCCAAATCCTCTAACGGGAATGTTAGAATAGCAGCAATTCCACCCAAACCTTCTAACCTCTTCCCACTTTCATGGTCGCTGCTCAGCACCCTGGCCTCACCTCCTTCCTCCTTGACTTTGTCAACTAACGTCACCCATCGTTTCCGTGTCCCGATCTCCTGACTCCGGAAGAGGGCATTGCTGATAAGCAGAACTCCACCGCCACGCCCAACAGCACCTTTGTCGACGGCTTGTTCGACTTCACTCGGTCCATACCATGCTCTCCCGTCATCCTTCCGGAGTAATATCATGAAGTCATCCATAAATCGAGTTTCCTTGGAATATTTGGTGTCCTTCAATTTCGCCAGCACCTCGGGACTTTTCAGAACTTCATTTAAGCTGTGCAAATGTCCTGAACTCGAATGTACAACCACGAAATTGCTCTTGTTCGCGAGCACTGCCTTCTCTGCCTTCCGTGTCGCCTCATCAATAATATATTTCTGAAATCCAGCGGCTGTAAATCCAGGACTCGCAAGCAACAGAGGTCTTGGCTGTGTAATATCGACATGACGCTTCAATGTCTCTAGTACTGTTTCGTAGAATTTTATCATCCCTTTGTCATGGTCGCCTGCCCTGCCAGATCTTTTCCTGGGTATGCCAGTCTCGACCCGTTGCTTCAATATCGTTTGGTGCTCTGTGATGAGACATATGTTCGCCATACCCTCTTGCATGACCACAGCTGGTACAGTACCCTCCTTGTCCTGCTTGACTGCTTCTCTTACAACATCCAAGGCGACCGAGTCCCACCCCTCGCTCTTCTCCAGGGTAAAGTTCCGTTGCAGCTCAAGATCGAGGGTATGGAATGCGCCGACCTTCACCCACTTGTTCTCTTCCGCCACTTGCCCACTCACATGCAGTTGTCCGGCCTGTGGATCAAAATCAATGGATGTGACTCGAATAAGTAGGGTGATATGGACTCGTGTCGAGGAAGTGCTGCCTGTGGTGGACTCGGTTGTGACTCGACGGATGGCACTTGCGCGGAGGAGATCGGTGGGTGCGATGAGATTGTAGGCATGCCACTGTTCATACCATGTTAGCATTGGAAAGCAGCTCTTAAGGTGTAGACAATACCATGTCTTCTGGTTCTTCTGGGAACAATGTAATAGTTCCAGAGCCATCGCGTTCAATGTTCTGTTTGATGAGCCGCATTTTGTCGTATTGAGATGGTCAAAAATTTTGGTACAAACAGTAGAAGCAGTTCTAGAATGAGGGAGAGCTGCGAACATGTGTGGTTTCCGATGAGGCGGGTATGGAATAGATTTGTTGTTGTTCATGGAACAGCACACTACGCCAAGATTTGGAGAAGCTTGGTGGTGGGGTAATTTGGAGGGGCAAAATGACGATGAGTTCGAGAAATCATACTGGACGATAGAGCTGCACAGAATCATTTATATTTGGCTTAGATCATATCAAAGGAAATTTAGCCTTACATTCACATACCAAAAAGCATTCAATGACAAAGCAACGTGTTTTCGATGAAGTATTGCTAAATCACATGATAGACTAGACCACATGAGGTCAACAGCTCGTCTTTCTCCTTGTCCCAATTCATCCTCTTGTTCCATGCTTGATTCCTTCGGACCTTAGAACTCACAAGGATTAGACTCGATGTCAAGGCTAAACCAGATTCAACAACATCTGGCAAATGCGAAACCAGTCTCGGGGTTAAGGTACGTCCCGGGGGATTTCCTCGAGTTGGAGTGCACGTATGGAAAAGGATTTCAAATCCTACTTCTACATTTAACATCTCATATTCCACTGCATCAGACACCACATTCAGCTACTGTATATATGATTGCAATCACTGATAATTCACCAACGTCAAGTAAAACAATGGCGGCCATCACAATCAATTCTAAGCGCCGAATGAACTCCGGATTCGACATTCCCACTCTCGGATATGGCGTATGAACCTTATCCTGCCTCAACACCAACATCTCTAACAGCATTCAGGTCTATAAAGTGCAAGTGAAAACTTTGGCATCTGCTTCTTCTGTGTACTAACTTTAGCCCAAGCCCAGCAGACATCTGTGGCGAAGTAGTATCACAGGCTTTGAAAGCTGGATATCGTCATGTTTGAATCTCCTCCCCGGGCAAGTTTTTCGTAACGTGGCTGACTCCTGCCAGGTTGATTGTGCTGCCATGTACCGAAATGAGAAACCAGCTGGGAAAGCCATTCTAGACTCTGGTATTCCTCGTGAAGAAGTGTTCTACACGAGCAAGGTCTATCAACCTGCCTTGACTTATGTAAGTCTAGCTTCTTCGGACTGATTTGACATACCATTCCAGAGCCGCTCGACTTGTTTTAGTCTTCACCACCGCAGTGATCCTCCAAAAGCTGACCACTTGGCTTGATTAGGAAGGCGTAAAAGCCCAAGTAGATTTGAGCTTGAAAGAATGCGGTCTCGGCTATATTGATCTCATGTTACTCCATGCTCCATACGGTGGACGAGAGGGCCGAAAGGGTGCTTGGAAAGCACTTGTCGAGTCCGTTGAAGAGGGGAAAGTCCGCAGTATTGGTGTGAGCAATTATGGAGTGAAGCATCTGGACGAGATGGAGGAGTACATGAAGGAACTCGAGGAAGAAGGGGGTAAAGGCAAGGGTGGCGTTATCAGTGTTGGCCAGTGGGAAATCCATCCGGTACGTATTGGGAAAGCCTATTTTTGCCATTTTGAATAATCTCGGAAATCGGATGTGTCTCGAGAAATATGTCCCCACCATCCTGAAAAGTATTTACTGACTTCTCATTGCTTAGTGGATTCCTCGCTCAGATATTGTTGGTATGTTGCATGGCTTGAAAGACAGCCCTCTCTCGGGGCTAGGCTAACTTGTATCTCATTTAGAATGGTGTAAGAAGCGGAATATCGTAGTCGAAGCGTATTCACCTCTTGCTCGTGGACAAAGACTGAGCGACAAAGATCTCCAGCCATTGACGAAGAAGTATGGAAAGAGTGCTGCCCAGATCCTAGTCCGATGGAGTTTGCAGCACAGCTTTGTGCCACTTCCGAAGAGTGAGACTCCGAGTCGAATCATCGACAATGCAGCAGTGTACGACTTTGAATTGACTGAGGAGGATCTCAAAAGTCTCAATTTTGACACTTACAGTCCCAGCGGTTGGGACCCGACTGTTTCTACTTTGGACAAGTAAAGCAGTTATTCGCTTGCTTCCTGTTTCGCAAGCACTAGATATAGTCTCTTCGTAGGAAATACGAATTTTGTTATCCCTGAAACCCGCATACTCCGACGAGTATTCAACGGATAAAGGTCATTGTATATCTACGCCCGATATGGCCTGATACTGCATGTGAACTGGGTATCGTCTTGTAACGGTTATAGTATGGAACACGCAATGTTATCGCCCAAGACTGTCTTGTGCATGTAGCTTCGTCTTTGAAAACGGGCTAGTCACAAAATCGATAGAGGCCCACTCAATTCAACTGGCATCGTGGCAACAAAAGGAAAAAGCTGGCATAAGCATTTTCAAAAAAAAGGACAAGAAGAAGAAGTGATCCCCGCCATTGTCCATATTTATGTCCATATTTATGCCCCGCATCACACCACCTCGCGTGAGAGACGCGACGCGTCCCGAGGTCAACCTCGAAAACCCAGCGCGCGGGTGGCTGCAGGTGCATCTCATTCGAACCCCACCATCAAACCCTGACATCAGATCCACTGCCAGAAGTGAGAACAAGATCATAGAACGATCGCAATCGTAAGTCTCAGCACAAAAATGCCCTAGGATGAGATGGTAACTTCTTCAGGCCATGAGCATATAGCAGAATGACGGGAGGTCAACGAACCTTTACGCATATTCCCACATCGTTGGTGAGATCAAATGGCCAACAACGTCCCATGACAAGTAAGGCTGCGAAGAAAGCATATCAGCAAGCGCAGCGGGGACCGAAGATATCCAGAGCCGAGCAGCATAGGCGCGACAGGGCAGAATTGGAGCAGCAGAAGAGAGAGTACGAAAGGGAGAAGGCAGCGGAAAGGGCCAAGGCAGCGAGAGAAAAGAAAGCTGCCAAAGCAGCTGCTGAGAAAGAAGCACGGAGGAAGCAAGGAATACCAGAGCCCAGCAAATTCGTCCGTCCAAGCCAGCCTACCATCTCGAGATTCGTCAGGAACAACAGTACCAGCAAGCGGACATGGCAGCAGATGGAGAGTGTTGCAGAAGACTCGGACAAGACAATATCTGATGCTGAGAAGGATGATGATGGACCACCTGCAAAGCGACGAGCGGTTGATGAGGGCTCTGATAATGAATTTGGGGACTTCCCTTCGTTGTCTCAATCAGATCTGCTCGAGAAGATTGACAGCTCTATTGCATCGGGCAAGAATGGAATTTCCGTTCCGTTGTCGGCAAAAGAAAAGGCTCCGTCTTCACAACCTCGTCGCCGCGAAGCCTCGCAAGAATTACCTATCATGAAAGGAGTGGACGAACACTCGATATTGAATACCCAAGCGCTCGATGAGCTAGCAACTACCCAGCTACTTTCAGACCTTGCTGAAGCTGTTGCCAAATCCGATTCAATGGAGCCACCTAGTATGGGACCTTCAAACCCCCTAAACGAGCCATGTGGAGTAACACGGAAGGCTCTACTATCTCCAAGAAGATCCGGCAGAGTCGCAAGTAGAGCTGAAAGGGTAGTTGATGTCTCAGAAGTGAGAACTCGTGACACTGTGCCTGTCGTAGAGATTCCGTACAAGTCAGCCCAGACCATCTTATCACAAACTGAGCCCAGCCCCCGGAACGATGGTCCCAAGGCTCAGGCTTCCGGACCTGTACCATCACTTCAGATCCGATCTGTCAATATGCCGCCCCCGCGTCTTCCCATGAAAGTACTGGCAGCTACGAAATCTATTCCTACGCCTCGGAGACCATCTTTTCCCTCGCGGAAAGAATTGAACCATATCCCTGATCCCGTAGCGAATCTGCCACCATCTTCGACTCAAGCTTTTCTGGAAAATCACATGGATGATTTCTTCCCTAGTCCGACCCAGGCAGTGCGAGAACTTCTTGAGGATGTGGACGACTTACCTTCCAACACACAAGTCGCAAGAGAGCTTAGTCCAGAGAAGGCAGAGGTGAACCCTTTGGAGAACATGTTGTGTTCACAAGATCTGATCATGTCCCCGGAAGACTTGGTGGAATCAATTTCGCCGCACCAGTCTCCTCCGAAACCTCTTATCAAAGCTACTTCAGCGTCTCTCAATTGCTTGGATGACATGGTAATAAGTACAAAGTCCAGTGCAAAGAAGAAAGAGAAAGATACCTTCGAACACATGTTCTTCTGTACGCAGGACATGATCATGTCTCCAGAAGACCTGGTTGAGACAATATCTCCGGATCGTTGTCCTGCCAAACCACACGCTGAGGCCGCCTCAGAATCTCTCGATCGCCAGGATAATGCGGCGGCAAGAAAGATTCCCAGTCCAAAGGACGTAGAGCCACATGTCCTTGAGGACATAATATGTTCACACGGTCTGTCGTTTGTAGAAGACGTAGTTGATGTCTTTTCTTCGCAACCTGCTCCCCATCAACTTCTTGTCGAGGCTACATCCAATTCTCTTAATCGGCAGGAAAGTGCGCACATCAACAAGAATATTGTTCCAAAGAAGACTAAGAGTAACGACATCAATGATTTTGTCGGTACACAAGATCTGATTCTATCTCCTGAAGACCTGCAAGAGATATGCACACCAGTCCGGGCACCCTCACCGCCCACAGGGAAACCTCCAACTAAAAAAACAAGTCCGCCGCCGCCACCTCGGCCAGCCCACCGGCAGAAACAGCGTTTCTTCCAAGAGAAGGAAGAAGACTTATACCATGCGGCGCTGCATGAGAGCAACACTACCTCTGGAAACGGTACCAGCATCACGAAAAATAACTCAACGTCACTAGGCCGTAACCAATCCGACTCAACAGATTATGGAGAATTCGACTTCGACTTACCCGGTCTATTCAAGGAGAAAGAAGACGAAGAGCTCGAAGCTGCTATCCGCGAAAGCAAAATCACGGCAGAACTTGAAACGAAAAGATTGGCTATGGCTGGCATGCCAGGCCTCAACCGGATACGATCCAATTCAACCGACTACGGGGATTTCGACCTGCCTCGTCTCTTCGACGAGAACAACGAGGACGTGAACAACATCCGAGCAGAGGCGAAGGCACAATTACCAAATCAGGCTGATACAACATCGGCGAATATCGCGAAGGCTAAACCTCGACGCTTTTTTGAAGAAAAGTATGAGGATCTAGAATATGCAGCTATCCACGAGAGCAAGATGATGGCGGCGAAAAATGTACCACTGAAGGAGAGTACGAGCACCAATACAGGCATTGCGAAGCCTAAGAGGACGCTTAAGAGAGTCTTGTCTGCGACGACGGATTATGGAGATGATGATTTCGAGGGTTGCTCTCAGGAGCTCTTCGACTTGTGTTGAAGGATTTGGATGGAAGAGTTGTACTGGGTCTTGAGTCTTGGGTCTTTGGGTATTGCATATAGGTTTGGTCTGGAAGGATACACGGTAGCATTGGGAGGATGAATAGGATGGTTCGGCTGGCAGCATTATGGGTTGTATTTTCTGGTTCTCTTGCATTGGGAGGAGGGTTGCATATTCCCAGGACTTTGGTGAGGCATGCCTGGCCGGTCGGGTTTGTTTTCCGGAGGCGAATTCTTTAGCATAGGTAGGAAAGGAATGATACCCATAGCACTTTCGGTAGAAGAGAAATCATTTGAAAGTTCACGAAAGATCTCAGGTATGTGTTGAAAGTGGTCACAGATTGCTCAGTCTTAGTATTCATAAAGGCAGTATAGGCTGATTTCTTTCTTTATTCTTCCATTGAATATATATATATCCGCAAGGGGGATCGGTCTCGGGGGTATGCTAACTAAACTATCTAAAATAAAACATCACTACGATCTCAACCATGGTAGTGAACCGGCATATAGAAGACATGCGTTTACTACATGTGGGACTCTTCCCTGATGTCCAATCCATTTCTGCCCTTTATGCATTATCATCAAAGTCATCAATCATCTCTACAAACACCCTATCCTTGAAGGGCAGCCACCAAAGCTGGGTTTGACTGGACGATGCTTGGGTTCTTCTCAGCAATAAACTTGACAGTAGCAATGACCTTGGCACGGGTCTCGTCTTCGAGTTGCTCGGCTGGCTCGCCAAGGACGGCTGCGAAGATGGGGATGAGTTGTGGGGTGAGAGAGATGACGGCTGCGTTCTGGTGTTGGTCTGTCGTGACTTATTAGTGAACATAACTTGAGATGGGGGCTCTTGAGAAACTTACATAAGCCAGCAATGCAGGTAAAGATGGGCTCGTTCTCCTCATAGTCTTCCTTCAATGGAAGGAGGTCGACGAGAACTGGTAGGATATCATCAATGGGGACCTTGTCTGGGTGAGCCATGATCATGCGAGTGACACATCCACAAGCATTGTCCAAGGTGCGGGCACGCTGGGTTTGGAGAAGTGGCTCGAGCTTGCCCAAGATGGTGTTGTAGCTTGGGAGATATGCGGCAGAGTCGGTAGAGTGGAAGATCAATAAGCCAATGGCATAGGCGGCATTGGACTTGGTCTCAGGGTCCTCATCAGTCAACTTATGGATAAGAAGCTTGAGGAGAGGTGCAGTGAATGGAGTGACACCAGCACCCATGTGTCTTGTACATTCAGCAATGACACCGACAGCTGTAGATCGCTCGTAATTGGTCGAAGAAGATGCGAACTTGGTGATTGCCTTCTGGTAGACCTTGAAAATTTCACCAAACTGTGATCCGAGGGCCTTTGCGATGCCAATGATCACGTCAAGGGCAGTATCAATAACGAGCCAATCGTACTCCGAAGACTCCTCTTCGTCCAAGTCATCATGGTCATCTTCATCGCCCATATCATTCTGGCAAGGATGTGACTTGGTGAGAATGGATGCAACCGTAGAAGTCATGCGCTCGGTGAACTTGTCTTGGGTCAGGATAGCAGGTCCACATAGCTTCAAGGAAGCTGAGACGTTGCGGTTGATATCAGTGACAACAGCCCTGTTGAATCCAGTGGTCAGCAGATGAACATTCATGGTCAATAAAACAAGGAGTGTTTAGTTTATAATCAGAATATAGATACGCGTTCGCAGCATTCGCAACTTGTGCGTCTGAGTGAGCTGGGTATAACGTCATGTGACTCATCATGTTGGAAACCTATGCGGAGATGGAATGATGGGAAAGGCTGAGCTTACCGGTCAACTTCATCGTCCCAGACAGACATTGTCGCAGCAGCGACAACCTCACCAAGCTTAAGAAGCTCTTCGGAAGGTTGCTCCTTGAGAGGCAGGCCAGGGGACCACTTCTTGCCGGTATGGTCTTCCATCAAAGCCCAGAGGCATGCGTACGCGCGCCACAGGGTCCCAATAGCAGCTTTTCTTACTCCTTCATAGGAATGCTCCACTAGTACGACAATCGTCTCAATCGCCTTCTCAAAGTATGGCATGAAGTTCTTCCGGGTGTTTGTCAAGACATCCCCCAAAACCTCGATGGCAACCTCCTTCTCCAAGGCAACGGCAGTGACAGCTGTGAGATCGTCCCAATCCTCGTCATCATCATCATCTTCCATGTTATCTAGGTCGTCTATCTCAGGCTTGCTTTCTGGCGTAACAAGCTTCACCTTCTTCCCAGCGATGACAACTTCATCTCCGAGCAATTCCCTGGCCTCCTCACCAATCTCGAAATCAAGGTCAGACTCCTCTTGGTTAAGAGATGTCATCAGAGCACCAACCACACCCTCAAGGAATGGTGTGAACTCCTCCTTGTAGACCTTTGCCAATGTACTCCAAAGAATGTAGCTAGTCTCTTTCAGTCTTGGATGCCCGAGGTTCAAACCCTCCTCGCTGGCTTGCATCAGGGGCTGAACGTATTTTTGGAAAGCAACAGGGCCGACAGCTTCAGCCATGCTACCCATAGAATCAGTGACAATGCCTCGGAGATCAAGCTCCTCAGTGCTGTCCTTGATGGTGACATATTGAGACATTGCGTCCATGGTACCCTCGAAATATGGCATGAAGGCATCCATGGCAGAGCCAGCGATAGATCCGATTGCACCAGCAGCACTTGCTTTGACATTGAGATCCTCGTGGCCAAGTAATTGGACGAGACGGGGGACGAGCTCTGGGACATAGGATGCTACAATCGCCTTGTCGACGCCATCTGTGACTGAGTCCAAAGCACTGCATGCGGCCTTCAAGATATCAAGATTCTTCTCCTTTTCGGCCTCACTGGATGCTTGACCAGTAGCAGCATCAAGGTTCTTAAGTAAAGCTGGAATGAGCTCAGCATGGTGCTTGCAAAGCTCTTCGGCAAGGTCATCGGCCAATCTAGCGACGCCGTTGAGGGCGGCGCCTCGAACGCCAATGACGGGGTCGTTAAGCAGCTTGAGAACTATTGGCATTAGACCGTCCAACTGAGTTGCGATAAAGTCTGGAGCTCCTTCGACACACATTCCAAGAGAAAGGATACCAGCTTGACGATACTTTGGCTGTTCGCTATTGACATACTGTGGCAGGGCTGCCAGGAGAGGAACAATGACCTGGCGTGGGGGAAGACTGGTAGCTAGAAGATCCAGAAGACCAAGGGCCGTCTTGTGAGGGGTGACATCGTCCTCATCCTCGTCATCGTCAATCTCGGTAGCAATTTGCATGGCCTTGATAGTCAAGTTTTCTCCCATATCTTTGATGCCCTGGATTTTCATCTTTCTGTATCTTGCACACTGCATCAAGAAAGACAGAGCTTGTGTTCGGGACTCATCCGTGATTGAAGTGTCCGCAGCCAAGTCGATCATGAAAGTCAGGAGGTCCTTGAAATGCTTATTCAATAACGCAGATTCACATCCTAGCAGTGTCTGGAAGACCTCAAAGGCTTGCATAACACGATCCTCATTCTCCTCATCAACAGCGCCCTTCAGGACAGCCACCATGGCAGGGAAGATCTCTGTGAAGCGGGCAAGGTTTTCCGGGTCCTCTTCAGGCTGAATCAACATAGCAACTCTGCTTAGGCAGAGCAAAGTATTGATGCGAACATCTGGGCTCTCAGGATCCTTGATGGTGTTGGATAACAGAGAGAAAAGACCTGGCAATTTGTCCTCGAATACATCTCCTGCGGTTTCTAGTAAGGAAAAGAGTGTGTAGATTCCAACTTCGCGGTGAGAGACTTTGGGGGATGTGGAGGCTTGGAAAAGATTGTTGGGGAGCGAGGCCCACTCTCCATCTTCCAGGTCGATGGCTGCGATAGCAGCGATAACACGCGCCGCAGAGTGTCGCACAAGCGCTCTGGTCTCCTCCATCGTCGACTCGAAGAGCTTCTCGCGAATCGCTGGCTTCTGCTCGTCTGGAAGAGCAACCCAGTGTTTTGGGACGAGGCGGAGTGCTTCAACGGCGGCTTGTTGGCGAATTTCGGGGGCATCGTTGGTGGTGAGAATGTGAAGCAGCCATAGAAGAGACTGGGGCTGAGTGTAGTAGGTCTTTCGAAGCTCGGTGGTGGCAGCCTTGACTATCTCGGTGTCCGCTGCAACTTGTTAGCAAATGTGTTGGCGGGGTCGAGGGCGTTAAAACGTACGGGTTTGGATGCCCTTGAGAAGCTCGAGGAACTTTTGTTGGTCCATTTTTCGAGGTTGATGGTATTCCTTGCGAAATACGAAGACCTTTGTGAAGAGAGAAACAGAAGTGTCTTGATCCTCAAGACATCAGTGTTTGTGGACTTTGAGGTTGGCTACTTGTGCGAAGAGAAAAATATAATTTCAGTGGATCTGCGCGCTAAGCCCCTCCTAGTGGGTCACCAATCTCTCAGCCTTGCGTCTCATCACGTGATGTCAACAATAAACCTGTTTTGTCTGGCTTGTGCCTCGGGTTTAGGATGAGCAACAAATGGAAGTTCCTCGCCTGTGGTGCGCCTTTTTTCTTTATCATTGAAGAGTATTCGCTCTATGGTTCAGGAGCGGGAGTCAGCTTCAGGTTCTTCATGTTTTTTTTTGTTCCCTTATGTCTTCACTTCAGCTCATATTCTTACCACTAACTTATATAGTAGGTCTTTTCTATATGTCGTTTTTTATTTATCTACACTTGACAGGCACCAGAAAACTGATCTGAGAAGTCTTAAGTTAAACACCAAGGTGAGTGAACATATACACAGAGCAGGACAAGGAGGGCTGAGCTTAGTGGCTTGCTTAGCTTGATGCAGCCGACTCTCCTAAGGCTGAGCAGGCTGAGCAGGCTTCAGCTCTACCAGCACTTCATCCTTGTGAACCTGAACATACATCCTCATTATCTCCAGTGCTACAAATCGCTCTCTTTACAATACTGCTAAATCTCCTCTTCCTTACCTCAATATTCTCTCAGCTTCGCGTTCTCCATCTCTTGGCCGTCCTTCCTTTTCCGTGCCTCATCACGCTTCAGCCTTATCTTGTTTGAACTCATCTTCAACGAATCTCATTTTTAACAACCTTCGGGTGCAGAATGGGGCTCTTGGACTTACACTGGAAAGGCAAATCGAAAGCCAATCCATCCTCTACAAACAACGGCATAACCAGTATCTTCTCACGACCACAACCACCACCTCCATCAGCGCCGAGATGGGTAAGGACCCCACACTGGAATGAAGCTGAATCTTCAGCTTCAAACTCTACTTTCAGTACGTCATATCGAGAATCTGCACATGCAATACGCTCTAGGAAGGTCAAAGCTAGTCAAGAACACCATGGAGACGAGAAAGTCGTGCCAGGGAGCCTCATATGCGAGCACAAAATTAGTTGCGATTTGAGTACTTCTGGGTGCTGCGCATGTCTCGATCGAAGACCGATGAAGAGGGACTATTTCATCTACAAGGATGGGAGGGGATTGGTAGCTGAAGGTACGAGGTGGGGGAACTATTGTCCTGGGTGCAAAGGTTCGTTTAACGTCTCATTTCGCTACTATAAGATCTCTCTTCGCTTCATTGTTTCTTTTCCAAAACGTACATGTATCTAAGCAAACAATGGTAGACGTTGAAGGTGGTTCGCTCATATCTCATCTCAAGCTGACACTCAGCCCAGCATACTGGACCAAAAGACAAGGAAAGGGTATTCCTGACCCGACATTCGCAACAGGAACTTCTGTCGCAGATTCCAAAAATGCGCTTCCATCGTCAAGCTCAACAGAGGCAACTACCAGTCTCAAGCCAGAAGGACCAGCACAGTTGTCACAACCACAACAACCTCAAAGCGATAGCAACGATCCACCACCACCATATTCTTCTGCCTTATCAGAAGGATGGGAGATCTTGCCGAGGTACCGAGAAGAAGAGGAGGAAGAGAGACCTGGTAGTAGAAGCTGAGTATTCGAAAGCAGCTGGTGCAGCTGTGTGTGTTCCTCCATTGCTAGCCGGTAGGCGAGGACCGAAGTTTATGCTAGACTTCCTCAGATGGGTTTGAACGTCTAAATACCAATTTGTTTTCCTGCTTCAACCACTCAGTCCGATATAATCTCCTATGAAAACGATAGGCGGAGCCGACTGACCCCCACCTACCCGTCCCCGGGCTCAAATTCGGGCCGGACCGCAGAGTCTTACCCCAGGTCCAGTTTGTACTCCTACTTACGCCACAGCATCTCAATCTTACCCAGCGACCCCCCCCCCCCCCTCTCACCCCTCTACAATCCACCACCGATGTATTTCAGCCCAGAATTTTGAAATCCCATAGCCCATATTCCAGTAGACAAGGACACAAGTTCTGAAAAAGCCACATTCATCATCCAAAATGTCGTCACCCCGCGAATGGTACAAAGACAATTTTCTGTTCTCCACCAACCCCTCCCTAATCCAACCATCCGCCGTGAATGCAGCTTTCGCTACCGACTATGTGCATTGGGCGAAACCCATGGAAGAGGCTCTACTGAAGAAGATGTTGGATAACAGTCTCTGTTTCGGGGTTTACGAGCTGCCGAAGACGTCGGCTGAGATAGCTGGTACGCTTCCCTATTGCCCATGATCAATGCCCGTCAAATGGTCTCCATTCTCGTGTGCATCTATAACTCCCAATTACATGGATAGGGAATTATTTTATTGACACAACAACCAGGCCGATCTCACCCCCCACAAATCGGTCTAGCCCGCCTAATCACCGATCACGTCTCCTTCGCCTACCTCACAGACGTGTACATCCTGGCACCCTACCAAGGTCGTGGTCTGGGTAAATTCCTGATTAAGTGTGTTGATGAGGTGTTGGATAGCTGGCCGCAGTTTAGACGCGCGTTGTTGATGGCGGATAGTAAGGAGAAAAGGTTTTATGAGCAGATATTAAGGATGAGGGAGTTTGTGCAGGGGGAACATGGGTTTACGATGATGACGAGGAAGGGGGAGGGGAGTGTGATTCCTGTCTAGGGAAGAGGGTGGTGGCGTTGAGGCGGAGAGACAAGGTCGGCTATGTCCTCTCTGATGGGATGGGATCGGGAAGGAGGGTCTTGATGTTAGTTGTAATGAGGCGACTTTTGGTCAAGTATCTGTAACAGGCTCTCTCGTTGGGAATATAGGTACCTTATGTTTGAGAATCTTAATACATTAGGGGAGGTGCAGCACTAAAGATAATTTCTTATCAACATTTGATGTCGAGGAGATCTTTGTAACATCAGAACGACAGAAATTAATACCATCTTGCTAAAGTGTAGCTTCTTATGTAGGTCGCTTTCATATGTACTGGAAGGTAGTCGCATCTTGCAGCGAGCCAATACTGCAGGTAATAAGGCGCTCACAGTGCAGACAGCATTTGCAGCTTCATTGGCTTTCTTAGTGGTCAACTTTTGTCGAGAAAAAGCCTCAATGTCAACACCCGAACACACGAAAATAACGAAAATAAGCAACAAATCATGATAAGATTGCCAACGTGGCTCTGATAAGAGACTTACCCTGTGATCGAGACATGGGATTTAATGGCTCAAAAAGCATGACGCGATTGGACATGATTCCCGTGTTCGAAGGACGAGTGCCGAAATTCTATGCTTCTGGTGCTTGTCAGCATTTGTGTTGTTTGAGCTGAGTATAAACATGTGACACTTGCCATTTTGATGAGGGATTTGAATCCTTTCTATGCTCGAGAATGAAAGATAAGCAATTGACGAACAGGAAGGATGGTGAGGTGTTATTTGACGCGTAGGAAACAGGCCAAGTGCTATTACAGCTGGATGCATCCGATGTCCCGACAGCAAAGTTTGATTCGATAGAAAACGAAACAGGAAGTGAAGACAGAAGACAGAAAAGTCGAAAGAAGACAACAATACGGAATTTAAGAAAAGTAAACCGGACTCCAAAAGCAGTGCTCAAAAAACGGGTTGCATGATATAGAATCCAGCCGGTACTCGAAGCTGTCAAATGTCCACTTCATTCTCGTTCCCTCGCACCGAAACTTTCCCAGAAACTTCGCACAAGCTGAACGCTAGGGCAAGGGTTACGCACTACCGGACAAAGTAATTTTAATCCATGCACCGTGTTGGAGCACGATAAGCTAGAAAGTGTGAAGTTACTTCGCCATCCTTATATATCGGGTCAATCCGGGTTCTCTTGGCCGGAAGAACCCCGCGCTTCAACTCCGTTTCGGGTGATATCCGAAGGCGTCAGAATTGATGTTTTTGGAAATTATCGCATTCTCGGTCTGTTGAAGAGCGAGGAAATTCAGTGTCCGTTGGTGATTGAGCTCAGAAAGGCTAGGAAGTGCTGGCAGATTTATTGCATAGGTAGCTGGTGGCATTTCTATGCCTTGATATTTTCCAGCTTGGCTTCCCCAGGTCGGGAGAGTAACTGTTTCGATCCCGTCGGAACAGAAGTCTGAAAAGCCCCACATTCCGACGACCCCTCCATTGCCCCGCCGCGAGCCCAATATCGTGATCCATACCTTAGGAGGGGGGTTATGTAACAAGGCAAAACTCTTTGCCGCCAATGTTTCGCTGTACACCAATCAGAACAGACTATTACTGTACAGACCTCTGTTTGCGGTCAGCTCGTGACAAGTTTTTAATCCGGTGAATGTCTCTGTTTGGGGATTTGGAGAAGCCACGTAGAGCCAGGCGGTAATGTTCTTCAATGCTCATCATGCATGACGAAAAATACAAGATGATGTCCGAAGCAATGGAACAATTATCATGGAGCACAGCCGTACCGTTCGACCGGTAGGTACAACAGCAGTTGCTTACGATCATACCAGCAGCCAGCGTTCTAGACCGGAAGTCAGTGGGCATTAGATAACTGCCCTTGGCGTCCCAAGCCCGCTGCCCAAGCCCAAGCCCAAGCCCAAGCCTATACCGAGCTGCGGGGAAGGACCAACTCGGGGCGCTCCCTCGTGTGCAGGAGGGCTGTGCTACTTCTGTATGCATGCTGTTGCAAGGATTCGGCTGAGATGCACAAGGCAAGGGAGGCAAGGGAGGCAAGATCGAATTTGCATCAGACATGAACCCCCAAGCAATCGTGACCGTCCCAAGTCTCAAAGTGGTCTCCATCATTTGCATCCCACTACTGCTGCCGCTGTATACATTCCCCACAGATCGCCCGAGTTCGTGCCATCAGCCTGTCTGTTCGAGAGTCACGCTGAAGAGCCTCAAGAGTGCGTTCTTTTTAGGAAGTTATCCGGTAACGCTGGTTAAAGTCGTCGGCGGCAGTGTTGCAGCAGGCAGCGCATGTGAAGGGAAGGGACAGGGCTGGCTGCTGATGAGCGCCTCCGACCACCAACCTCATGCCTGCTTGCCAATTATGCGAACGCCTTCACGATCGCCGTGATCGAGCAGAGGAAGTTCGTGAAACTGCTGCATCTTCCGTGTCCACCCGATCTTCCAGCTCAGCTTGTCCGTGTTGTTTTCGGTCGAGACCCAGTTGACAAGGACAACGAGGATGGCCGGCGTTCGTGATTCGCTAATACAAAGGATACTGAACCGAGGTGGATGCCCCAGAAACCACTACCACCACTACCTGCTATCATCATCCCGTAGCAACAGCCAGACCACTACCAGCAAGACCCGCAATCACAGCCGGACCTTCAAAATGTCGAAGCCCTCGCCCTACTTAAATAACTCTGCCGACCCCATCGAAAGAACATCCTCTCCTTATCCAGATCCCCGCGAACTTGGCCCCAAATCAAAAATCCTCGCAACCCGCACTGGCAACTATCACAGCACGAGCTTAAGAAACATGGTTACTATCAATACTGTCAACAAGACGGCTCTTCACCCCGGTGGAGTACAGTACGTCGAATCCTCCCTACATCTGCCGTCGCTATCATTGCTACTGTTGGCATTTTACAGCAGAACGAAGAACTAACCCCTCAATAGGCCTGTCAAGGAACACACAGAACTAGAGGAAGAGCTACACGAGAAGGCACATATCGACTATGATCGAGTAGCAATTGTAAGTACTGCCAGTACAATTCTATACTATCGCGACATTGTACTAACTCGTCCTCCTTCACAGGTCCCCAACCCAAGTGTCGCTGCCCTTTACGAAGATGCCCTCGTCTACGAGACTGGCTCTGCCATCACATCAACCGGTGCCCTCACAGCATATTCAGGAGCAAAGACTGGTCGATCACCTCTAGATAAACGTATCGTTAAGGAACCCAGTTCAGAAAATGAGATTTGGTGGGGGTAAGCATATACAATCTATACTGTTTCTTATGGACGAAATCTGACTTTCTATAGACCTGTCAATAAGCCAATGACACCCGACGTAAGTTTACATTCACAAGAATCTACAGTCTCAGACAATTGTGCCTCTACTGGGCTTTCTTTCGTCTTGAATCTCGCGTTCCCAAGCACGTCAATTGGGCTCATTTCCAACAAACGTCATCACTTCCCCCTTCCGTTTGCCCTTTCTGTCATGTATCCGACAGCACCATCTTCTACTATCACCATGCATCCCCCTTCTCGGCTTTCGGGGAGCAACGGAAAAAACGTCACAAAAGTTCGGCTGTCGTTTTCAACCCCGCATTTTGTATCGAGGGGTTTGCTGCACTATTATGTCATAGCTCTCCCCACACGTGCAGTCTCGGCACCCTCTTTATCATCACGTGGAATTGGAGATCACTTTATTTTGACGACGAGCTCTGCACACGACCATTCGCTAACACTATTGTAATAGGTCTGGAGAATTAACAGAGAACGTGCCATCGATTACCTGAACACCCGGAACCGTATTTACGTCGTCGACGGATTTGCAGGATGGGACAAGAAGTACCAGATCAAAGTCCGAGTCGTCTGCGCCCGTGCCTACCATGCTCTGTTCATGAGGAATATGCTCATCCGACCTGATCGCAAAGATCTCGAGCATTTCCACCCAGATTATACTATTTACAATGCCGGATCCTTCCCAGCAAACAGATATACTGAGGGTATGACCTCTGGTACCTCGGTCGCTATCAACTTCGCAGACAAGGAGATGGTCATTCTCGGTACTGAGTACGCTGGAGAGATGAAGAAGGGAGTCTTCACAGTTCTATTCTACGAGATGCCTGTCAAGCACAACGTCCTCACTCTCCACTCGTCCGCAAACGAAGGCAAGGATGGAGATGTCACCGTTTTCTTCGGTTTGTCAGGTACTGGAAAGACAACCTTGTCCGCAGACCCCAACCGTGCGTTGATCGGTGATGACGAGCATTGCTGGAGTGATCGTGGTGTTTTCAACATCGAGGGTGGTGTAAGTGAATCCCCAGGCAGTGCTACTTTCTTTACTAACTTTTTTAGTGCTACGCAAAATGTATTGGTCTCTCAGCAGAGAAGGAGCCAGATATTTTCGGTGCCATCAAGTTCGGTTCAGTACTTGAGAACGTTGTCTTCAGCCCCGAGACCCGTCTCGTCGATTACGATGACTCGACTCTTACTGAGAACACTCGTTGTGCTTACCCTATTGAGTATATCGAGAACGCCAAGATCCCATGTTTGTCAGAAAACCACCCCAGCAACATCATCCTCCTTACTTGCGACGCCCGAGGTGTTCTCCCACCTATCTCGAAACTCAACTCCGCCCAAACTATGTTCCATTTCATCTCCGGTTATACCTCGAAGATGGCTGGTACGGAAGACGGTGTCACTGAGCCACAAGCTACCTTCTCTTCTTGCTTCGCTCAACCTTTCCTGGCCCTGCACCCTATGAGATATGCCAAGATGTTGGCTGATAAGATCGAGCATCACAAGGCCAACGCCTGGTTGTTGAACACCGGATGGGTTGGAGCTGGTGCTACCACTGGTGGAAAGCGTTGCCCATTGAAGTACACTCGTGCTATCCTCGACGCTATCCACTCTGGCGAGCTCGCTAAGGTCGAGTATGAGAACTACGAGACTTTCAACCTTGCTGTACCAAAGACCTGCACAAACGTTCCTTCAGAACTTCTGAACCCAAGAAACGCATGGAGTCAAGGACACGACAGCTTCAAGGAGGAGGTAACGAAGCTTGGTGGTCTTTTCGTTGAGAACTTCAAGAAGTACTCCGATGAGGCCACAGAGGATGTGATTAAGGCCGGCCCAGCGGTGAGCGCTTAGGAGATTCCCCCGGTTCGCGGACAGATTGGATACATCTACTTTTAATAAATTGCATGGCGTTCCCCTGATGTGTCTAGCACAAGCAGACAGCACGAGAATACAAAAACATTGTAAAACTACTCAAAATTCTACTTGCATTTTCATGTGATACGGTGACCTTAGAGATGGATGATATGGTTATTAGTAACGCATGATATTTCACACGGGGTAGTAGTTGTTGGCAGGATTCTGCTTGGAAAGAGTCTTCCTTGTACTGTACTGTCCCTTTGCAATTATTTGCCAATTAGTGAAGCTGACCGCATTCGTATATCTTTGTCCTGATTGGAGGATTTTGAAAGTGGGTAATTTGATGAGGGATTAAAATAAGAAGAGTATCGGGCACGATTGAGGTATATAGTATCCTTGAGAATAAGATGTACCAATTGTAGTCGATATCCAATGTTGAATTGGGCATCAATGATATTTCGATGTCAGAAAGTCTAGATGCGGGAGGGAACAAGGCCGAGCCAACGCATCCGAGCCGTCAACCTGACTAGCTTGCCCAACCATGCACTTGTTCACGACACACCCTCCAGTGACACAACCCGAAAAGCAATTATTGCCCTGCAGATGATTCAAGGCAGGCAGACAAACGAAACCACAGAATGCCATCCGAGCATTTGTCCTCTCAATCGCAGACGCGGCCATCCCTTGGCCATCATCGATCGACAAACTCCGTCCACAGCCAAACGGATTCACCTTCAACAACACCTCCTCAACATGGCAAGCCCAAGACCCAGAAGCACGTAGTCGGCGGAGGAGGACGAGGCCACGCCAGAGTACCATCAAGTAAAGCGCTGCACAAGCTCACGAAGGCTGCGCACGGGAACGAAGGGTCACACACGGACTTGAAGAAGCTGGCGCGGAATTCCTCCTCGAAGGATCTGAAGAAGAACTCTTCGCATGTTACGCTGAAGCGCAATCGGTCATCTGCAGATGTAACAAAGCGCGCAAAGGCTGGCCAGGAACAAGTGAAGAGACCAGCATCCGTTCACTTTGAGATAGGTGAGCAGGAAGACGCATGGGAGAACGCAAGTTCCAGTGCGTCGCCAGCTTTATCCAGATCAGCTTCGAGGCCTGCAAGCGGCCATTCATCTTCGAAACCAAGCGCCAGCAATTCACAGTCGCATTCACCACCACAATCGCCTGCCGCCAATTCGAAGTTTGTTACAACTTCGAATGGTTCTGAGGACAAGCAAGCTTCGCGCCATTCAGCAGATGCAAAGGTTATTACAGAACGACTCCTACAACGCACGCACTCCCAGAACACAACCAAAATGTCTCTAGCTACAGCAACACCTTCGGGATATACCCCCGACTCTCCAGATAAGAGCCAGAATGGCACGCCGACTGTTGGAAGCGGCGGTAATGAAGTGGTTTCCCGCTTCGTAGGAGGATCAGGTACACCGAGCGAGAACTCCCCGTTTCTCAACAACCGTAAGAACGAAGGAAGAGCCAAACAATCAAACGATGATATCAAGCGAGCGCAATCGATGGGCAACTTGACGAGACCAGACCAGGACAAGGACGACGAGGAAGAGAGCGTCCTAGCCCCTCGATCAAGAAAGTCCTCCACAGGCCACGCATATGTCCCACCTCAGCAATCACGCACACAACAGAAACTCTGGCTCCAGAGAGCAAGCTCGAATATCGAGCCTCAACAACTGGCGCCAGGTGTAGCTATGAACGGTCTCGCTGGTCTACACGGAGGTATTGGGGGTACATCACTTGTCGGAGGAGCAGGATACGACGGCCGCGATCCACGCATCAAGCTACAACTGGAACGAACCGGTCTCGAATACCTCGTCGTCAGACGCTATCAAGATCCCCTCGGCCAAGCCTTCAAACGCCTCGCTCAACTCCCTGGCGCAGAGAAGAATCGCAGGATTCCGGTCGCTCACAGACCCAAGACCAGCAATGAGCAAGGCGCTAATACGGGTCGTTATGGTCTCAGTCAGAGTTTGAAGGAGTCGCGGAGTCGGACGAAGGATGGTGCGAAGCCGAATGCGAGTGCTGCGAACTCGAGTTATGAGGGCCAGGCAGGGAGTCTGGAGGATGGGAATGGGGATGCGAGTGATAGGGGCGGTGAGGGGAATGATCAGGGAGCTATACTCAGGAGCATGTGGGATAAGACTTATGATCTGAGTGCCAGTGCTGATTGAGAGGATTGTGGAGAGGGGAAGGGAGGAGAGGGTGGTTATTGCGAAATGAATTCTGCTCGCGTATCATGCTTGTTACTTACTTTGTACATCTTTTGCACGGCGTTTGATAGGACGGACGGAAGGGAATGAATGGCTTGAGGTATGAACACCTGCCAGGTTTGTGCGGCAGGTTGGCGTCTTTCTTGGGGTACAATCGAGAGTAGTCTGAGCCGAGCGCCCATGATGGGGCAAGAATAGAAGATACTTTACGGTCGACTAAGAAATTTGATCATATCACCATATACCCAGATTCGCTTCACCGCTTGTTCATTTCCGCCCCCGCCCCCTGGTTCTTGTTATTAAGAGTGAACATGTTTGCATTCATCAAGTAATCATCACAACAAGCAGCGTTCCTTCCTCTAGACCTTCCATCCTCCCATCCATCGTTCAACACCCCTCCAACGTTTCCCTACGCAAATCAGCCCACTATCTCAACGGCGAACCCCCCAAGCCCCCTCCCTTCCCAGGCGTCCACCCCGAACTAAACGTTGTACTCCCCGTCCCCGGCGCCAACCCAACCGGCTTCCTAACCGGCGTCGTAGGACCCGATTTTGCCCCCGCAGCAACACCATGATGCGCGCCCTCAACGCCCAACTCTGGCGTCTGCGTCCTCTCAATCAACAGCCCATCCTTCCTCGCAGCCGGAGCCTTGAATCCCATACTCCTCCCATTCTGATAGATATCCTGAATCATCAGCTCTAAGATCCCGGCATCCTGGAATTCTAGGAACTTCTTGTACAGTTTGAGCGCTGTGCGGGCGTCCTCGATACTATCGTGCGTCTCGAGCTGGATCTCTTCTTTTAGGAGGTAAGATGCTAGGAAGGAGAGGGAGAGACGACGGAGGTGTGAGGCGCTGTAGAAGAGGTCGATGGTATCGATGACTTTGCTCTTTGGGATGTGTACGTTCAACACGCGGAAATCTTGCTTGAGACCGTGGCCTAGGAAGCGGCAGCCGAGATTGAGCAGGATCCAGAGTTTCTTGTAGACGACTTTGAGGGCGACGAGGTTGTGTTTGGAGACTCCGGGGTCGAGATCGCCTTTGCGGATCCCGGAGTATTCGGTGAGGTAGTCGATGACAGTGTCACGGATGTGGATGTAGTCGTCGATGAAGGGGAGGCCTTCGTCTTCGCCGGAGCAGCGGACTACGGAGACGCGCGCGAGGGCATAGACGATAGGTCGGACGGTGGTGCGGTCGCCTTTGGCGTTTACTTCGATCTCAGGGCGGCGGACAGAGACGAATTCGGTGTCGAGGGCGATAATGGTCCCTTCGACTGGAGCTTCTTGCGGGAATGCGAGAGGTCGATATGTTTTCACTGGGTTGGCACTGTAGCGGTGTAAGTAAGGGTATTGGTACTTGATGTTTGCGGGACAGGCGATACATACTTGGTGTCTATGTAAAGAACTTTTGTATCCAACGTCTGCTTCCAGCTATCGTCAATCTTATTGTTATATGCCTTGACCTGATATGTGATGACAGAAGGCAGTTTCCATGTTGTGTTGAAAGTGAGAGCTTCGGCGGCTTTGATGGGCCGTACTAGAAAGTCATTGAAGAGGTGCCATTTGCTCTCTTCTGGTTTCGTTGGAAGAGAGTGGGCAACTACAAACTGTGAGAATTGGTGTCATGATATGCAATGGAAAGAAACTTACCATTGACAAGTGAGACGAGATGTGCCTTTTGGTTTATCCCACTCATAATCTCGGCAGCCACTCCCACAAGCGAGTATACAGTTATGTTGTGCATGCCCCGTTGAATATGGAGCTTCAAGTCGTCGCCCTGATAGCAGAAGAATTGTCCTTGGTCAATTATTATTCCGATTTCCTCTGGAAGCCATCCGGGTACAGCCCAGAATTGTTTGGCTTCAGGGCTGTTCACAGCAGCATTGAGCATCAAGATGGCGGGCACACCATGTATAGTCTTCTTGGTTGCAAGGGACTGATACCTTTGACATCTACTACACCACCCTCGACTGGTGGTCTCACGTTCAACGCTGGACTTGAGGATCTGTGAGAAGGATGGCTTCTGTGCTCTTGCATTCCGCACAAGGATCTTCTATTTCTGGTCAGTCATATATCCACTACTGGTATGGAGTCAACTGACAGGCAGTGGATAGAGAAGCTCGTTGACAAAAGTGGTCCCAGGTCTGGTATGCTCGCTTCGGCAAGCCATACAACGAATCCCAGTTGTTGCTGAAGTAGCCAAAATCTATCAACGTGAGCCAAGTGTTGCTGCAGTAAACAAGCGATGTATTACCTGATCAAAGACAGGATTCTGTGGCAGTATGCTCTTCCAATCTTGTGTTAGTCTATCCAACAAAAATCTGTTTAGTCCTTGCAGCATAGTTGTTAAGGAAGAGCCTAGTGCATCCTCCTCAAGTAGACCTAGTGGTCCAGCTGTTTCCGATCAGTCCATGCGTATTCGTTATATTCAGAGTCTACATACCCTGCGGCTGGTAACTGAAAGTCTTCAGGAAATTTGTAGCTTGACAAATAGACCCCTCAGCCCTCTCAAGCATATCAAACAGGAATCCCATCTCGCACAGCAGGCACAGCTCGTTGACACATCTCGTTGCAGTGTGCTGTAGAGCAAGATTGCGAATAAGAGGAGTGAAGTGTAAAATCTGCAACAACGGGTTGGCATAGGAGTTTGGGATATGAATCTCAAGTCCCGAGTATTTCGTTTTGTTGTAGTATCTGCGGCTGCTCAGCAATGATCATTTCAGTCCACTGAATGACTTACCCGAAATCAAAGTCATCCACACCAAACTTGCTATACTTGATTTCTACGTTCTCATACCACACGGGGACATCTGCTTTCAGGCTCAGGACCTCATTTGCGCCAATGTCATCAGCATTGCTAAATCTTCGTTCTCCGGATCCATCAGTCGATGCCTCTCTTGCTTTTTCACTCAGGAACTTGGGTGCCTGCAAGCTGGCGGGTGTCTTCTCGAATGTTCGGGTATTCTCAACCTGGTTTCTCTTCGTAGCACGGTTGTTGCGTCCGTATCCGCCCCATTCTGTTACCTTTAACGACGATAGAAACTGTTGGTCAATCTTCGGTGGTGGAGCACCAGTCTCAAAAACCAAGTGGCTGGGCCAAGACGAGAGCAACTGCTCACGATAATATGGCATGCCAATACTACTCAATGGTCTAAAACTTATTAGATTTGGTTTAGGTTCCAAAGGAATATGCTTACGTGTTTGGACTCCAATCAACTTCAATATGGGATTCTTCCGGTTCAGCAAACTCCACTGGATTGCTGACATCTCCAAAGCGCATTCTTGAAGGAGATCCCCACAAGTGAATGTTGCATTCAGCATCTGCTAAAACCAGCGCCTCCCCAGATGGAGCAATTTCTATCATGCTAATGTAGGCCAGAGTGCTTACTTGCTTTATGTTGCTTGAATTGGGGTTCATGAGATCAACTATATGCATTTGGCCATGCTGAGATACAACAATTAACGTTGTTGACATGCGCGGATGCATCCGTAGGTATGCCGCCCCAGCAGGAAAAGGGACCGGACTCGAGGCAACCATGTTTTTCAGGTCAAATACATTGACCATCACATCTAGGATATACGGCTGACCTTGCCGCAATTGGCATCCACAACTGACAATGAAGTCGTTTTGTGCATCCATGTCATGTATGAGAGATGAGTGGGCGTTCCAGACTTTCACAAGACGGAAGTCTGACGGGTCGAGAATATTGATGGAGCCTCTCTGGGTGGCAGCACAGATGTATCGGCTTCGCCTCATCATGGTATATTGGTCACTGGTTGGGACCTGGAGTGCTTAGTTTTCAAGGTGTGCAAGGGACTGGGCGTATTGAGTACCTGTTTCGTGATGGTGCCCTTCTCTACATCAATTACAAACATTTGGTCTTGTAGCCCAGCAACTACAATCTCCCCGGTCCCTTTATTCGTGTAACTCATGCATCGAAGGTCCTTCATCTCGTTGTGACTGTGTCCATGTTATCAGCCTTGATTTAGCACCCGATCTTGTGAAGCAGTACGTGATATGCCATAGTGGAGGTCCCCTTCTCATGGCCATATGAACACTCTTGGACCCCAAAGCAATAACCCCTTTCTCGTGGAACAGCAATTGGTGAACTGGCCCATCTCCACATTTGAATGAGGTATATCGTTGGAGCTCATTGCCATAGAAAGCAGATACGCGTCCGAATTGGTTTCCGCACCAGAGTAATTCTTGCGAGTTATCGAATGCAAATGTCGATACGGGCGTTGGAAGCGCTTGAGGCCCAGGAGGCGGAAGGAGCAGACGCCCGACCTATCAAAGAGTATTTCAGCATTGTGTTCAAGTGAAAGTGTCGAAGTCCTCGAGGCTGAAGCCCCGCCTGAGGTGTTGGGTATGGCTCTTCTGCCTCCGCGCACAAAGAAAGGCTTGCGAAGCTGAAGCTGAAATGACTTACTTCCTCCCAATCGCCATCCATCAAGTCTGGTCTGTTTTGTATTACCAATCCATGGCTGGATAACAAGAAGTGCAATGTCAACCCTTCAAAGCCTTACTGCGGGCTGGGATGTGATGCATCCGTTTCTGCCGTCTTGAAGTAGCTAGTGGAGGCAAGGCGGTGGTGCAGCTTAGTCAGCCTAGATTAGATCTCGAAAGCTTGGCTTTGTTGTTGTCAATCCCACCTGCCAGCGGTCGATTTCTTTCAAGCGAGGTGAGACCTGAAGTGTGGCATGCATTCTACCCTGTTCTCAACTCAAGAGCTTGTCTGTTATCTTATAACTCCTTTTCAAGCTTTGAAAAGTATAAGTCGGGACAGACGGAGTACCACAGCTCAGGAGCTCTACCTTGCACATTCCGTCTCAGAGTCCCCGCTCGGCGTCTCACACGAGTCGATGGGATGACATGTTTTGTTTGAAGTACCACATATTTGTTTGTGCTGAATGATCGCTTTGCAGATCACAACGTTCCATTTCGTATTTCTGAAAGCTATCTGTTCTGATCAATTTCTTTCCTCTTTCAATCTTTCACATCCAGCGCTGGCAGCTTTCTATTCACACTTCACATAATGAACTTCTACGATTCAGCCTTCCTTCTGCTGGTAACAGGATGTGGTCTTCTCAGCTGGCGCCAGTATTACACTGGAGAGAAGACGCCAGAGGAGAAGTCATTGAATCAGTCCATGATTACGCCACGAGCAAAAGCAGAAGCTAGCCAGTTTACACGCCTCTTTCTTACAGTATATTGTCTAGTGATGGGATCAGATTGGCTTCAGGGTATGCTTGCCCATTGTTGAGATCCAGTGGATCTGTCCTAATTATTGTTAGGCCCATACGTATACAGCTTGTACAAAGACCAATTTGGGCTCCCAGAACGAACAGTCGCCGCCCTTTTCACAACTGGATTCCTATCGGGTGGTATAAGCGGATATTTCGTTGGCCAATTCGCTGATCGATATGGCCGCAAGACCGCCTGTCTAGTCTTCTGCATCACCTACTCAATAGCATGCTTTTCGACGCTCATCCCAAGCGTGCCAGCCCTGTTCTTTGGTCGAGTCTTCGGTGGTCTGAGTACAAGCTTAATGTACAGCGCTTTCGAGAGCTGGATGGTGACAGAATACCATAAGCGACAGATGGACAAGGCAGGATCGAGTCTGAGTGGAATGTACGGGATCATGACAACACTCAACAGTATCGTTGCAATCTTGTCAGGTGTGTTCAGCGAGTGGCTGGTCAACTTCACGCACACCAAACGAGCTCCCTTCATGGCGAGCGCGGCCTTATTGATGGTCGCCTTCTGGATTATCTTAGTCTGCTGGGTGAGTACTTCTCCATCCTCTCCCTACTACCAAACACACCAAATCAATACTGACATTGTCACAGACCGAGAACTACGGCGATAGCCACTCCTCATCCGAATCATCCACACCCCCAAAAGACGCCCTCAAAACCTTCTTCACAGACAAACGCATCCTCACCCTCGGCCTCGCATCCTGCTTCTTCGAAGGCAGCATGTACCTCTTCGTATTCTTCTGGACACCCGCCCTCAAAGCCGCTCAATCCCTCGCTAAATCCCCCGAGCTACCACTCGGTATGATCTTCGCCTGTTTCATGGGCTCCGTCATGGCAGGCTCTCTAGCTTTCAACCTCCTCGTCTCAAAATACCAGCTCATCTCTCACGCCCGCCTCCTAACTATCATCTTCGCCACTGCGAGTAGCAGTCTGCTTATTACCGTAGTGGTCAAGGATGAGGCTTGGACGTTCTGGAGCTTCTGTGTTTTTGAGGCGTGTGTGGGCATGTACTGGCCGAGTGTGGGATACTTGAAGGGCAGGTTCATAGATGATGGGATACGGGCGAGGATTTATGGAATGCTGAGGATTCCGTTGAATATTTTCGTGGTGGTGGCCCTTTCGTTGATCAAAGAGGGCCCGGAGTATAGGAACTTGGTATTCATGACTTGTAGCGGGCTGTTGGTGTTGACTTCGGGTATCTTCCATCATTATGTTAGTGATTGAGAAATCCAGCATAGATATAGGCATAAAAATTAGACCTTAGGATGAAACTTATAACCTCAATGTGCACTAAAAGGGTGTATATCTATCTAAGTCAATATATCGCAAAGTTGCAACTTATCTGAAACTTGACTAAGTCGAGTTTTCTCTGAATTCCTATCTTAACCTAATTCTGCGCCAATGTCCAGCCAGAAACAACGCAGAAAGCTCATGGAAATGCTACCAGCCGCATACTCCGTGAGACAGAGGTAACCCCATATCCGACCCTAAACCCCGTATGAACACCACAGAAATATGCATGAAATCCACCGAACCGTATTATCACACCCGCCAGAAGACGAGCGGGGTAGTCAAATCTTCCCTGACCTACACCTCCTCCATTTGTCCGGCTGGCTCCTCGTCTTCCTCATCACCGAAACTTCCTACTGAAGACATATCGTCATCATCGTCCGTCTCGGCTCCAGCTTCGTCCGCAGCTTCCTTGCTGGCATACTTGGCTACGTATTCTACAGAACATTAGCTGCATCCAGTAGCTCTCTTACCATGTGTTACCCACCCTTGACCTTGGCATCGTAGCTCTTCGGTTCCCTCATCAGTAATGCAGCGGCCTCGCCGTTCAAAGGGTCGGTAGGATTTGGGTATCGGAGGAGTTGCGGCAGGAAGACTTCGAAGATATTGATCATGTCGAACATGGGGGACCACGTCTGATTGATCACGTCCAGACACACAGAACCAGATCTGTTTTCCGTCAGAATATACCCACTAAGTTCGGAAAGGTCCATACAACTCGTCAATATTGGGGTGGAATATGCGGTTGACGAAGCCGATGCTGGGAGATTTGTAGGGATACTGGTCTGGCAGCTCGACATGGACCTTCCATAAGCCTCCCTGGAATGGTGCTAAACTTTGTCAGATCCTTTCCTTCACGATATATCTTCGAGGAACCCACTCTCTTCCGGACCCTTGAATCGAACGTAAAATTCCTGCCTATTTCCAAAACGTCAATACCGCATGTGCTCGACTCGAGAGGAGAAAATCATACACTAAATGCAAGTTAGCATAAAATAACGAAATTCAAGACGGAGCAACACTCACTATTGTCATTGACCAGAGTAACCTCATAGTCGCTCATCAACCTAATAGTCATTAGCATCCTCCTCCTACTCTATGGTCCGAGTTTCATGAGGGATTCGCATACATCCTAGAGAAAATACGTTAGCAGCAGCTCTCTAGCCCAACCATGTGAAGACTTGACTCACTTCATGACCTATTAACCACAAGCACCAGTCAGTCTCTGCCACTATCCTCTACATGTTCCAAGGTATATTCTTCACTCACATCCGTCTCAATACGTCGTCGTGGGGAAGACATCTTGGCCTTAGTCCTTGTGTACTTTGGGGATGTGGTTCGTTGTTCACGCGACCGGGAGAGAGTTTGAGGCTGGCTTTGGTGAAGAGGCGGGGTCCCTGCAGAAAGTGAGGCGGTTCTTAATTTCTCGAGGTCGATCTTTGTTGTTGCTCTTATTGTTGTCTCGAAATGTGGCGGAAGCTGGTGTCGAGAAGGAAGGGTGGAGTGAAGCTTGCAGGTGGTTAAAGGTAGGTAAGTATCGGAAGTCGTGAAGTCAAGATGGAGAATGACGGAGGGAAGTAGCGGACGACGGCGGCAGGGCAGGGCCTGGTCTTATCGCTGGCTTTATCGGCTCGCTTCGAATGCTTCCCCTTTTTGGCGCGCGGGGTACTTGTACTTGTACTTTGTTGTCCAGCTACCACTAGTTCGGGAAGTCTTGAGCTGGGCTGGAATATTATCACTTTCTGTTATTCACTAGTTTGTAGACATACTCCATTACTCATATAAAAGATGCGAATTGAGAATATGCATTTGATCAGAGACAAAAAATAAATGCCTGGCATTGCACGAGTCACTTTGCGGCTACCATGACTGGGTCAGTTGCATTTTGAGGAACTTAGTCACACTGCTAGGCTACCTCAGGTACCTCTGCATGTCATGTACAGTAATCATTTTGAGGCATATTACTCCTTTGAAAGAAAGCCTAACAAAAGAATCAACTAAATCTCTTTAGAGCAAAGAACCCAAACAGAACAGTCCTCGTGACTTGAGACCGAAAGCAGCCTAGAACGCCCGGCCGAGGCAAATCGGTCTCAGCTCAGAAGCTCCCGTCCTCGTCCCGTCAGAGGCAGTATAGAATCAACTGCGTGAAGTTCATCACGACCCATCACAATAAAAAATCTGCCTCCCCGCAAAATGACCACCTTTCCTTTCCGTTCTTCTAAGAATCATCTCGGTCATCACAATTGCCAACTTTTGCGCAACAACCACCCTTTGCCGCCATGTCGCCAGCACATTCCGTCGTGAAAGGGTCGCGTACTCTACTTTCACTTCCATGCCGACCAGCTTTATTTACTGCTAAGCCTTTCCTGTCACAATGTCAGAGCAGATACAGCTCTCACTCGCCGATGGGATCGTCCGGTCCAAATCAGAGGAAGAAAGTCACACTGAATACGCTTCGTTCTTTGTATAAAAAGGGGGAACCAATTACTGTTCTCACAGCTCATGACTTTCCAAGTGCACACGTTGCTGACGCTGCCGGAATGGAAATTGTACTTGTGGGTGACAGTCTGGCAATGGTAGCACTTGGAATGGAAGACACGAGTGAAGTCTTAGTGGAAGAAATGCTACTTCATTGCCGTTCAGTAGCTCGAGCTGCAAAGACAGCCTTCACTGTATGCAACCACGTGCCCTCATAACTACGCAACTAACCACCCCTTTTCAGGTCGGAGATCTTCCCATGGGCTCATATGAGATCTCTCCGGAGCAGGCCTTGGAGACAGCAATCAAGTTCGTCAAGACGGGCCGTATGCAAGGCATCAAATTGGAGGGTGGCCTGGAAATGGCACCAACCATTAAGAAGATAACGGCCGCCGGTATTCCAGTCCTTGGCCATATCGGACTCACACCCCAACGTCAAAATTCCCTCGGTGGGTTTCGTGTCCAAGGAAAGACGTCAGCCGGCGCCTTGAAAGTCCTCGAAGACGCCCTAGCCATCCAAGAAGCAGGTTGTTTCGCAACAGTAGTTGAGGCTGTTCCTCAAGAAGTTGCCGCCTTGATAACAGAAAAGCTCTCTATTCCGACTATCGGTATCGGTGCCGGGAATGGTTGCTCTGGCCAAGTGCTGGTCCAGGTAGACATGACCGGTAACTTTCCGCCTGGACGGTTCATTCCAAAGTTCGTCAAGAAATATGGAGATGTATGGAGTGAAAGCCTTAAAGCTATCGAAGCATACAGAGACGAGACAAAGAGCCGGTCGTATCCTGCTCCAGAACACACTTATCCGATATCGAAGGAGGAGCTTGCGGAGTTTGAGCGTGCCTTGGAGACAAAAGCTGTTTAATTTATTTCGTTGCTTCTCTTGTAGAGTGTGAGGATAGTGTATTTCCCTCCCATACCATCCATTTGGATTGCATTGTCGGCGTATGTTCTCTGCATGTTGGGATTTTATTGTTTGGGTGGCAGATAGCTTCAGCAGCCTCTTGGTGTTCGAATCGTAACCTTATCTTCCAAAGTACTTCATCCAAATGCCGGTGTCATCGAATAAGTGACAATAAGTTGATCCTTGGAGTCCTTGAAGCACTACCAGACCAAATCAGCACACATTCCCATGAAATAAAAGCAGAAGAACCAACTCACTCTATGCAAGTTCCCCACCACCTCATCCAACGCCGGCGCAAAGCTAGAATTGACATACAAAAAAACACTATCCATCTCCCCAACCTTCAAGACCCGCCTCAGATACGCAACCACGACTTCGAAGCGCTGCGTGCTCGAGATACTGCAAACCTGCTTCCTAAGCGTCGGCGCGCTGCCCACAGCCTTGAAATGTACGGCTACCTTGGGCTTGGGAAAGTCGCCGGCTGTTGAGAGTGCAGTGGCTGCGTCGCGAGGTAGGGAGGTCAGGATCATGGACGAGGCTAGAGTGAGCGGGATGTCTGGGTCGTGGTCGGCGGAGTCGGGGATTGCATTATTGCTGGTGTTGTCTGCTGGTGTGCTGGATCGCGAGGGCGATGGAGATGGAGACGACATATTTGTGGCGTGGTGGCTCGATGTTGAATAATGGTAGTAGTGATGTTGATGTTGGATGTGGTGGAACGCAAGGCTGAAGTCTTGAAGATCGCGAGGTTGCGGGAAGCGATTCCCAGAGCGAATGGGGCGAGAGCTGCCAGGAAGACTTCAGCACTCCTGATTAGGATAGCTCTTTTTAAGTAACTACATATCGTGGAAGTTACTGAAGATACGTATCATCTTTTTAACAGGTCACAGGGAAGTGCTTTCAATGTTTGTTTGAATTGTCCCCAAGTTACGAACCTGAAAACGTCATAGCCATGAGTGAAGTATCTCTTACACATTGACAAGCTACTCATACATGATTCATACAACCATTATATATTACAAGTGGATCAGTCCCGTAATGCTTCAATATCTACAACCTCCTTAACGGCTTCCGTCGTCAGGATGAGTGGATTATCATCCTGAACACACACACTGTCCTCTATCCGGATCCCCATGCCTCTGAAATGTGCTGGCCATCTTTCATCATCTGGAACATAAATTCCCGGCTCGATTGTAACACAATATCCGGTTTTGAGTGGAGTTGCGCGAGAATATCCGGGACAGTCATGCACATCAAGCCCAACGTAGTGGCCAACGTGGTGAGGAAACAGAACATCCATCGCATCGCCATTCATATTGAAGCCCAGGGATTTCAGTCCCTCTTTCAGCCCGTGCTCCGTTATCTGATGGATCTTATCCAAGGTCATGTTTGCACTTTCTCTACAGAGTGATACACTGCTCCTCTGGACTTTTAGTATCATCTCGTACAGGTCCCTTTGAGGATCAGAGAACTTTCCATTCACAGGCCACGATCGCGTAATGTCTGTAATGTAGCCGCCGTACTCTCCACCAGCGTCCACTAAGACGATCTGGCCATCTTGAAGCACGTCGTTATTTCGAACATAGTGAATGCTCAAAGCATTACTACCTCCTGCGATGACTGGAATGTATGCGGTAGTATCGCAACCACAAACTTTGAAGTCGTAGTCCAGGAAAGCTGCTAGGTCTTTCTCTTTTGTCCACTGCTGGCGCATTGCATTGGTAATTGCCCTTCCAGAATATTTTCCAGCAAGTCGCATATTCGTTATCTCGGCTTCGCTCTTAATGATTCTGAGATCATGCATCAGCGGCTTGAGTGGCTTGACTTTGCTATCCTTGATCATCCTCTGGAACTCATTTGGTGGCGCATCTTGATTTCGGAAGAAAAGTCCGAATCCAGAGCACTTTGCTATATCAGTGTAGACTTCACTTGCGCCTGCAATCAGTGGCGGGAGCAGAGTGTGCAATTGGTTGATGTCGCCCGACTACTTTCATCAGCACTTGCTCAAAAGTTTCAACGGGCAGACGAACCTCGTCCGCATTGAACACATCTAAGGCCGCTTGTTCGCCAGATCTTGCACCTTCCCATTGTTCTGCTCTTGCATCCTTCGGCCGTAGAAAGAGATGAAAAGTATAATCTGAAGAGGATCCCACTCTTTGTATGACAGCTACTGCTTCTGGTTCGTTGAATCCAGTTAAATACAGAAAGTTCGGTTCCTGGTGGAATTCGTAGAAGACGGCGCCTGACCGATATTTCGTGTTAGATGAAGCAAGAATTGCTATACCATTAGCAGGTAGACTTGCAGCAAGTTTTGCTCTTCGGTCTGCATATTCCTGGGCGGTGATGCCAGGAGTTACTGAAAGACAGTTTAGTAAACATCAGCCAAAATAAGAGCATGGACGCACTTTCTCCTGGTCTCAAAAGATGAGGATGTGTCTCATACACAGGCTGTCCGAATTGTAGATCTGCTGCGGATATAGAGGCATATGCTCTTCGAGGTTGACATGTGGTGCGGTTCACAGCAGATGTGAGGACTCGGGACGGGCATCTTGGGCGTGAAGGCTTGAATGCATTGTGCAGCTGCCGTAATAAAGGACGAGAACTCCGGGACATGGTGCAGGAAGGAGTGTCGAAAGCAATGTCATATCATTGCGTGTGCCGTGGAGGAGGGAGTTGGAACACTGGACGAACTCAATAAGTCCTCAAAGCAGTTGCTACTTCAATGTAAAGTTAAGGTATAAATCGAGCATAATTATGTTGTGTCGCGCATAAATGGCTGCAGCGTTGGTGCCGCTTGCCTTGGGTTGTTTGTCAGCAGTTGCTGGGTGGCCCAGGGAAGTCGCGTTCTGCTCTGGTGGGTCCGAGCACACAGATTGCTTGTTGACTGCACTCTCCATCATCCAAACATCCAGGATCACCAAGACAAACTCCAGCTTATCCCTCCACGCTCCTTGACTTGTGTAGTCGCGCCGTTCGCAACCTAGTCACCTCGAGTAAAGCATTATCTTTTCCCAATGTCTTTATAATTCTCGTCCGAAGCTTGTCGGACGTACACTGTCGCGTGTACACCCCACTCCACTCCCTCTCTTTGTGAAGCTGCCCGAAGCTTAACAGCCTTCATATGGCAGCAATATCCATATCACCCTTGCCTCACACTCTATCCACCATGTCGAGCAAGAGAGTGCCCTTAACGAGCAACCCCAATGCTGTCAATTCGCCCTACAGAGCAGTGGCAGCTGCTGCTTCGAAGCAGAAACGATCATACGCCACGATCCAACGCGAAGAAGCTTATGGCCAACCCCCGCCTGCTAAGAAGCAGATGCTCGAGAATTACCAAACAATAAGAACACCACCTCGTCAACAAATAAACCAAAATTCGGTGGAAGGACGTGTGTTTACTCGAAAATCCAATGCCTCCCAACAGTCCGCGTTTGAGCGGAAACTTGTTGCAGTCAGGGAGAAGCCACAACAGACGGTCACCAAGGCGGATAAGACAGCTGAAGAGAACTTGGACACAATAAGACAATGGCAGAAGCATTACCGGAAGATATTTCCAACTTTCGTCTTCTACTTTGAGAGTATATCGGAGGAGGTTCGTATCAAGTATACAAAGCAAGTAGTTGCCCTTGGAGCAGTAAGTTCAAGCCCAGTGTATCTCTTGTGGTTGGATAATGCTAAGACTGGATGTAGCGCGAGGAAAAGTTCTTCTCGAATGCAGTTACACATGTTGTCACAACTCGATCTATTCCCCCTGCACAGCAAAGTAATTCCACAGAGACACCCGTCACGTCCTCAACGAACGACTCCCAAAACAGCCAGCCGCAAACGATTAACCCATCTCTTCTAGACCGATCATCAGAATCGGCAAACACAAATTCCGACTTGGGAGGAAGAGGAAAATTTACATTCGAGGCACCAATCAACAGGAGATTGGCACCTCACGGTCAAGATGGAGATATCAGGAGACAGCAAGGTCGCAATGCAGATGTTTTGTATAGAGCCCGGGAGCTGGGCATGAAAATATGGGCCCTGGAAAAGCTGCAACGAATGATGAATGCTATGTTTGATGCGGAAACGGGACAGGCAAACCATGGGCACAACACCAGGAGCAATTCAGTGTCAACGACACTTCCAAGGACAGCCCGTGAAGCGGACCTCTCACAGCTGTTGCGTAATGAGAGGATCAATGGACCTTCCGATCGAGATCCTACGGTGGCCACCAAGGAAATCACGCTTTTCAAAGGTCCCTTCATCTACATTCACGATATTGATGAGAAGCAACGACCAATCATGGTTCGAGAATATGCTAAAGTAGCACATAAAGAGGACGGAGATTGGCCTCAATTTCGAAGCGTGGCCAATGGCAAATGTCCGTTCGTTGAGGAGGTTGACTACAGCCAACGGGAAGCCGACAAGGAGAAGGAAGCGATTCGACTTCAGAGGCAGCAAGAAAAGGAGAAGGCGATGATTCCACGCACTCGCGCCGCAGCCGCTGTGCAAGCAGCCAAGATGCAGCCGCCAAAAATCACCGGAAAGAGAACACTATCCGAGATGGATAGTGCCTCAAACCGAAATGTCACTGTTTCGACCAAGCAAACCAACCCATTTGCTCCTAGCAACAGCTCTTTTTCTCAGAAGACAGAACAAGAGGCTTCATCTCGGGGTAACCAGAATGCTTTCGTAAGCCGTGCTGGTGCGGGCCGTCTCTTTGGAGGGGAGCCTGTTGCGTCAGGACTTCAACCATCGAACATCACTTCAGCCATTCGATCCAATGCAATTTCTTCTACAGCAGCCCAGCCAGGCGCTAAGGCTGGGACCAGCAAGGAAGTCCATGGTCTGCAAAGAAAGGTTCTGGAGAAAAACAGTGGTGGCCCTGGCTCACACGGATTGACAAGCTCCCATCGTATGACTGATATCTTCAGTGCTGCCAGAGAGGAAATGGCAGCTCGACCATCTAGGTTGCGAGCACAGGATAAGCTCCATCTCATTGAGGAAGATGTCGATCCATCTGAAGCAGAGGAGACTGCAAGAAAGATTGAAGCTACACGGAAAGCAAAGGCGGTTCAACAGCGGAAGCTTGAGAAGCGGGATCCAAAACCCGGATACTGTGAGAACTGCCAGGACAAGTTTGAGGATTTCGATGAGGTATGTGGCCCCAAGGAGTATTCACCAAGATCCAATGCTAACCTGTACTTAAGCACATCCTGTCTCGCAAGCATCGAAAGTTTGCCGAGAAACCTGAGAACTGGAAAGAACTTGATGCCTTATTGAGCAAATTAGTACGGCCTCTTCGCGATGGCTTGTGAAACGAAGTCCTTGCTCTGGACGGGCTCAGAGCACAGGCCGTCACATGTGCAATTCCAAAGAAAACGTATAATGAACCTACATAATCCTCATATCGGCGTCTCGGGAAAGGTGTTCTGGTGGTTGTGGTACGCGCTGCCCTTTTGGGCACGTACGGTGTGCATTTCTCTTCTGTTTTCCCCGGCTTTGCAACTATACCATACCAAGCTTCTTCGACGCATTTCAGCCAGGCTTGCGTGCATTTTGGGCAGGAGCGGGCATTGATTGATTGTTCTGTGCATTTTCTTTTGGGAGACTCGCATTTTCACCGGCGCCTTCTTTTTCTTCACCCGTCTCATCCAATCATCATCATCATCATCATCATCAGCTCGCGTGTTTACTTGGGAAGGGAAACGGGTTGCCGACTTCCTCGCTTGCTTGCTTGCTTGCACCTTCGTGCGTACTATACCTTGTCTGTTGTATGTAGCGCTGGACCAAACTGTCGGCAATGAAAGGAATGGGAAATGACAAAATGAAAGTGAAAAAGTGAAAGGAAAGGGCTGTTTGTTGTAATCTTTTTCACAGTGTAGATACAGAATGTGTGTTTGGTCTTCACATGGAATTTTACAAGACACCTCCGAATTAACAATCTTGCTCCCGGCTCCCTTCTAAGCTTCTACCTCGGCGACTGCCTTTTAAATCTGAAAGCCGCCAACCCATGTGATAGTGACCGTTGACGCTTTGCTAGCTCACTGACTTTTTTCTCCCCTCAACGGTACGTACTCTAGAGCAGTACTGTAGGGAGGCTTGTGCGCGTGGCTACGTAAGGTACGGTACGGTACGGTAGGTACCTGTGAATTAATTAGTACAGTGCAGTACATTACATTACTCGCAGCGTGCAGTAGTTCAGACGGAGACGGTAGGACGGGGTCGGCGTAAGTATACTTAAGTATACTAGACTAGGTTGAAGGTACTGACTACTCAGTCCAGGTGCGAGGTGTCAAAGCATCATAGCCGGGACTACTGTGAGAAGAACCGGTTTAAAAACACATCACTAGCACTAGATACTGCGCGCTCGAGGTAGGTCTTTCTTCTAGGGGGTGTTCTAGCTGTGCTTTTGGCTGGTGCTGCTATAGTAGTCTGTCTCCATGGTAGAGAGGTTCATGAGCAGCGGGTTATTACTACTGTAGGCAGGTAGACAGGTAGACAGGTAGAGACGGGCTCGGAGGCGGCTGAGAAATAAAGTTTATAGACGAGCGAAGGAAGGAGTGTGTCACTGACAGCTTGAGCGAGCTTGTGATACGGCTGTATTGGTGTTCAGAGTATCCTGCTTTTGGTCCCTACAGACGAAATAGTGAACGAGCACCTTCTTCTTTGGGGTTTTGCTCCCGGTGTGAGCTGAGCTTGTGATGGTTCGATGGATGGATGATGGCGTAACTGTGTAGAAGAAAGCGGGAGGCTGGAAAGCTAGGAAGTCAAGCTGGGAGTTAGGAGGGGAGACTAGGAGGGATGAGAGGTTCGGGGATAAGCGAGATCTTCGAAGGGTTTCGGGGACGGCATGGGCTTGGGCGTGCCCAGTGGGCATGTGAGATGTGAAGATCTGGATGTCACTGCGGGGAGGAGGGGGAGGTTGATACTCGAGGTTGGAAGGAGGGGATGTAGATCTGGGAGGGCTAGCAGAAGGAGTTCATGGTTGGGAAAGTTACCCGGTGAACTAGAAGTCACAAGATGAGTGAGATCTTCTTGCCAGGTCAAGAGGGCTACATTAATTGAGAATTGGACATATTCAGCGAGCTGGTCTTCAAGCATTTGAGTTGGCTGTTTTGATGATATTGGTAGGTGAGGATATTTGGTAGGGTGTTACGTTCCCCTGGTCCTGGCTTTTCTTCCACTGTCAAGGACTCCGAAAAGATTCGTACCTGCATGATTTGATTTCTTGCATCTCGGGGTCCAGACCTTTGATAGTCGGGAGGCATGAGCAAAGAAAAGTATAAAACTTGCCATACGTTTGCTTCAGCCCAGCCACGAACGCAGCTGCAGCTCCCCTAATCAGATACTTCTGTATTTCATATCTCCGTGAGGTACGCAGCAGCGCGCCTTGTCATGTCCCTCCATGTCAGTACCTGTCCATGAATCAAGACCGGCATAATTCCGCAACGCCAGTGCAGCCATACCATAAGATTACGGGCGTATCAATTTCTGAACCACCATCAAACCTTATCCTTTGACTTTTCCAAACCGTTCTCGAAAACACAGGCTAGCCGATAGGTCGAAAGAGTGTAAGCGCTCGGGAGGACCGAGACGGCGGGTTAGCAGGTTACGGATAGGGTGCTGTGGCTTTCGTGTGGCGTCCCGAGCCCCGGATAAGACCCTGAAGTCGTTTAATTTTTCCGTTTTCTATGTTTATTGTTTGCATGCGGATGCTGCATGTAATTATTGTGGGAGGGTAACATATAGATTGTGGCTTGAAGGATCAGTGGCTTGAGTATCGTATTGCGGATTTTTGTTTGAAGGTGGAAAGTACATGATTTTGAAGTGGACGCAGGAATAGAATCCTAGCCCAGGAGGCTGGAAGTGTGTCGGAGGCTCTCGATGTTCAGAGATGTGATTATTTAGGCGAGCTGTTCTAGAGCTGTGCTGTCCGGATATGGTGCGGTGCTGATATGCAGAGGATCCTGGGATGCGAGGTGTTCGTCGATCAGATCAGATCACATCAGATCTTTCATGGCATGAAGATGAGCATGAACGGAGGTCACACGAATGGTTTGAGAGCTGTCTTCTAGAATGCCGTCTCAGGAGTTCGGAGGAAGGATGGTAGCTGCCGGTTACACAGAGATCGCTGCTGTAACAGTTGTGGCCTTCTAGAAGCAAGGCTGAGACGGCCATATTGCTTTTTTTTGTTTGCTCCTTTTTTGTGATTGCTTCTTGTCGCTTTCAAAGACGGTAGGAATGCAGGTACGCGGTCTTCTGGTGCTGGCCCTTGCAGACAACACGTGGAAAGAGACAGGCGTGTCTTGGGCAGGAAGTGAAATCTGATGAATCCTTTTGCAAGATCTCCATGTCCAGAAATAAAGACACCTCGTGGAAAGGGGGGATGAGGACGAGTTGTCGTCGTCCTCCAATAAGCACTTTGGGAAGCGATTATGACGATCAGGGTTCGAGGTTTCGGCAACGGCGGTATAAATGATATTCGTTTAAGGTTATTATTCCTTGGTAGGGAGGGATGGGCGTGCATGATAGGACGGAGACATGTTTCTTGTACAAACCCGGTTTTTTGACAAGTGATGTGAAATGTCTCTGGCAGAAGCGAGTCTCAAACTCTCTTTTCTTTGATTATCCGAACCCGAATGTATATATTTCTGCTACATCTATCTAATTTAGAGATGACAGGTCATGATCAGAGAAAAGGAGAAAGACGAAGAAGGCTTCCTTCATATGCCGGGAGATGAAACGACAAGGCGATGTCTCACCTTGGACTCATCGGACTTCCAGGCCCCGATGAGATATGGGGTAGCTCGATATCTCGTGGTCCTCGCACAGACGGCCAGGCTGTCCAGTAAAGGAATGCCGGTCAACAGCGTGTTGCTCACCGCACTTATGACAGAATTATGGAGACGATTGATGTTCGATGCGATAGGATCGATTGGCCTGTGGAAGGTACGTTCCGTGTTAAATGGTGAGTGATGATCGAATGACAGAGCGTTGCTTTATCTTTGATAGACGCCGTTGATGACAATCGCAGGCTTTGCAGCAACTTTGCAGGAATGCAGTGCATGAGAGCTGAAAAATGAGAATATATAGATGAGCTTGGCTGTGGAGAGAGTGGATATCGACATCGTGCAATATTGCTTGATGAGTGAGTGTTTATGAGGCGTGGAAGTTTTGGTCTTGTCTTATTGAGGTCCATGATGGAGTTCGGAGAGTCTCGATCTGCTCTTCACCCTGTGACTTGAACCTTTCCACTGCTCCCCCTGGCAATCTAGTTGTCTCCGAGATGTGACAACGGAGGCTCTATTTCCAGATGGTGGGGACACGGCTATTGATTCTGGTCTTGCAGTGTGAGATAAAGTCAATAACTTCCTCAACGAAGAATCACAGCCGGGAAGATGATTCTACTGGTCAACTATACTCCGAAGCAGCAATACCTGTATCATACATCTGACTCAAATCTTTGACGTTTGACGCTTCTTATGACTTTGTCTTGATGTTCATGGCGCGGTGTAGCTGTCGTGAGGCGGCTGTCGCTGTACTCTATCGAGCCCGAGGAAAGATCGGCTCTCCCTCGGATGCAACGCCAGCGCCAAAAACAGCATTGGTGGTGGTGGTGCCCCTGTCGATTTGCCATGTGTCTCCCCTGTAAATGCACCACTGCCCACGCGCGAGCTCCACCAATTCGTTCCGCCATGTGCCAACCTGCCATGCTCTGCCAGGTGCCATGCCACGCCGCTATTGATCCTATCATCCTGAACCAGACGAAGCCGGACCAGAAGAGATCCAGTCAAGTCAAGACAGACAGGTAGGAAACTTCAGTCTGAGCTCAGCCCAGCAGGAAGATAGAAGGCAGGAATGGCAGGAATGGCATGAAGAGCACGAGCATATACTGATTGAGTGTCTGACGAGCTGTACCTCGAATTCCGAGACTATCTGCAGCGTCAGCTTCAGCATCAGCATCAGCATCAATACCAGTCCGAGCAGGAAGCCGGCACTACCTACTAGGTACCTATCTTTGTCTCAACTTTCAACGGTGAGCTGGACTTCTCCTCCTCGCACTCGCCTTGCCTCGCCTCGGCCGTGCTGTCCAGCTCAGCTACTGTACGGTGTCCTGGAATCTGCACACCAGAACTGTCACCAATAATCTGAAGCGTCTTGCCTCTTTACTGGCCAAACGCTGGCTCGCCCAGGAAAGTCAGGGTTCAAGAACGCTATCGGCAGGGAAGCGGTGGACTGTGGATCGCTACAGCGGGGCATTTCCTAGCCCATCAAGCCCATCCATGCCGGGCTTAGTGACCAATCTTGCCCCTGTTACCCTGGCCACAGGCTGTTCGATCACTGACGGAGCTTTTAACTACCAGCCTGGTCCCGTGGCTTCGGCTTGACCTTCGCCACGCCAATTCAAGAAACGAACGCCGACCCTCCCTCCCTCTGGTATTCAAGATCTTGACTTGACACCAGACCCAATCGTCCCTCGTTGGTTGCATCCGAGCTGAAGGAAGGAGATCCAGAGGTTATCTATCTTGGGATATCTTGTGGAAGGTCAAGAAAAAGCTGAACAACCCATTGAGAGACATCCCGGCAAGGAGGTACAGGAAGGCCCAAAACAAGACCACAGAGCGTGGAGTGAAGCGGGAGTGGAGTGCAGTACTGCAAGCCAGAGTCTCAGACACAGTCAGAGAGGAAACATTCGAGAAATTCCCCTTTGTTCCATCGGGCCCCCCCATCAGCGACCGATCGACCGCGAACTTCCTTCCATATTCCATCTAGAAGACGCTGTAGTGCGCTTCGTTGCGTCTTTGTCGGCACGGATCGTTTTGAAGCTATCGGAGAAAAAGTCTATTCTAGAAGACATCGAACAACTTCGTGCCACCCACCCTCGGGAACTACCCTCGATTCTCGAACTCAGACAGACGACTGTAGTTGTTCCATTTCCTCCCCTCCAAGTGGTCTTCCGTGCATGATAAATTATCACATGCTAGTATGCCCGCGGGCAACATCAACGACAACTCCTTTTGAACATACAACTCAACAGGTGAATTGGCTGGAAAGGCTGCAACGCGCCAATGGGGAACGGCCAGTCTGCTGTGTGCTTCTCAGATGAAGGTATGTGCAGGTTCCCGTCTTCGCAGACCTTCGCAACGAAGCACAATTACAAAATCCTCAATATCGCGCGCATCCAATCGGGGACATCTGCTAACCTATACCTCCGCTGCAGTGAACCTCAACCACTTCAGGCTGTTACGAGTTGTCGGAAAAGGTGCCTTTGGAAAAGTTAGGATCGTGGAAAGGAAAGATACTGGCTTGACCTTTGCTCTGAAGTACGCATACCCAATGTTTATACCTGGGAAAGTGCTGACACTAGATCCTAAAGATACATAAGGAAGGATGAAGGTATGCAAGTAGGATGTTCATGCTGTAGCACCTGCTGACCAAATCTTCAGTTGTTCGATCCGAAAGCGTACGGAATATATTGAGGGAACGGCGGATGCTGGAGCACTTGAACTACCAATTCATCTGCAATCTGCGGTACTCTTTCCAGGATATTGAGTACATGTGAGGGACTACGACACCTAAAATCGATTCAGCTGCTGACGGAGACCTAGGTACATGGTGATCGATTTAATGAATGGAGGTGATCTGCGGTTTCATATTTCCAGGAAAACCTTCACCGAAGAGGCTGTACGATTCTGGATTGCGGAGTTAGGATGTGCTCTGAGATATATTCACAAGCAAGGAATTATACACCGAGATATCAAGCCAGACAATGTGCTGCTGGACTCGGAAGGTCACATCCATTTGGCGGACTTCGTGAGTATATGAACATGTCTGGAAGGGACCTTCANTAACAGTTCTAGAATGTTGCATCTGACTTTACTCCTGGAAAGCCATTAACAAGCAAATCGGGAACTTTGGCCTATCTCGCACCTGAGGTTTACAAGGGAACTGGATACACTGATGGAGCAGACTGGTGGTCGTTAGGGGTATTGTTCTACGAATGCATATACAACAAGGTAGGAAATCGCCATTCTCCTCATTTGAGGCTCTGGACTAATGTGGAAACCTGTAGAGACCATTTGAAGGCAGCACACAAAGCACATTAGCTGTGCAGATCACGAAAGCCAACCCCAAATTCCCAGTCACAGATCCCCCTGTGTCGATGCCATGTCTACATGCAATCAGTTCGTTCCTGGAGGAGGATCCAGCCAAACGCATTGGGTCCGCCAGTTTCTATAGCTTCACGGACAACCCATTCTTCCGGCCAATAGACTTTGAAGCTTTAGAGAGAAAAGAGATAGAGCCTGTGTTCGTTCCGTCATCTGAAAAGACCAATTTCGACGCCACATACGATCTCGAAGAGTTGCTATTGGAGGAAGCGCCATTAGAGGCTCGCGCTCGCCGACAGAAACCCAGAGAACAGCTTAAAGATGATGCTACGGACAAGGAAATTCGAGAAGATGAGCTTTACAAGATGATTGAAGTGCAGTTCACTCCGTTCGACTACACAACTGCTGCGTACGAAAGGTCTGCCCCTTTCCTCCATTACTCACACTCTAACACTAACTAGGCTTGCCAGGTTCGTCGAAGCCTCTGATCCGAATGCCCCAACCAATACCGCTCCATCGGACTGGACACAACCTCCCCCTATACCAAGTGAACCAACGTCCAGCATAGGTCGCGCGATCAGCAAAACTTCATCGAGGAAGAGATCCAAGTCGAAGTCTCAAGCGTCATCGGTCTCCGGATCACCGCCTTCCATACCGTCGCATCATCCACCCCCTCTTCCGAACGGGCAGCCAAGTTCAATTTCAAGATCACAAGGCCGCCAGGGCCCTAGTCAGCCTCCTCCTCTATCACCATATCAACCTTCGTACAGCCGCTCGCAACGACCAACTGGTACTCGCAAAGAATCTATGGGTGGCGGCATGCAGGTAGTACTTGGGGAGACGGGCAGTTGGTCTGATTTGGCCAAGAACGACACGACTTTACCTGCGGATGCCAAGCTCGAGGTTGCTCCGAAGCCAACTGGAATGCTTTCGTTCCTGGGACGGAAGAAAGGTAGAGGTCACAGCCCGAAGCCACAGGAGCGTGGGATTCTCGGCAAAGAGGGCGCGAGAGTCGTTATCAGCAGTGGAGAGTGATTCAGAATCCATGGGCGAAATGCCATCGTAACGACAAAACGCAAATACGGCACATCCCAAAAATTAAAGACAGAAGCAACAGCGCGCTATCTGAAATAATAGCGGTGGAGACAAAGAATTCAAACTTGGGTGGGCACTTCCCCCAGCACACACCTTGGGAGAGAGAGCATTGGGGCAGCAGAGGTAGAGTCGACAGTCATTTATGCATTGCGAGGTTANGTCAGGTTCAGGTTCAGGTTCGGCTCGGTCTGAACAAGCAAACAAGCGGGAGTTGGTCGAGTAATTTTTATGGTCATTGGGACGGAGCTGTGGTTTTTTCTTCCTCGTTGATTGAGGTTCGGGCTGAGATAAAGGGAGAGTGGAAACTTGACAGCATGGAATGATGATGGATTAAGCAGTAAAGAAGCGAGTCTGTGAAATAGCATTTACACCAATATCTGTTGTGGAAGTGCTTTGGAGATATAGCAAGTCCTGCTTGATCTGGGGTGGTATGTAGTGGCGTGGAGTCGGCGGGTGAGTGGGTGGGTGTAGCTTGTAGATATGATACCAATATTTGATTTTCTCTTCTCATACTCACTCAAATGTTCCTGCCTCTAGATTGTTGTTCTTCGCAATTGTGTAGCCTGCTCCCCCTTCTGGCCAGGCGGAGGCAACCAGTCCAGACCGGGCGATATGCGAGAGGGGGGTACTGATGTACGCAGGTATGAGGACTGCTCTAAAAATCATGTTGTCTGTTTACCTAAAGAAACCAATATATTGAAGAAGGCAAGCTCAGCTGGCCGATCTCCAGACCCTCATTTAAACCCAACAGGCGAGATCGGTGATGAAAGGCTTCGTCGATCTCGAAATTCGCTTCAAGCTTTGTTTACGTCTTGGTTGCTCTCATTGGCGAGCTTGGCTTTCTCACTTATTGCCACTTCAATTCCATGTTGATTTCCTCATTCCGCTTGGTTTCCTGATTAACGGGCCTGCGCATTCGTTAAGTCGATACGTCCTCATAAGTCACTCATGGTCACTTACACATGCATTATTTACACCGTACACGAGTTCATGCTTCCTGTTCGCCAGTAGTGGCACAAGCCATTATAGGGGTAAAAACAGAGATACATTTCCGACATCCATAAGTTGATTGTTATCAAAGCTCTGGACCTGATAGAGACGCTTCAGCCACAAAACTCTCAAAAGGCCTCAATTCGAGAGCAAATGTTCTCAATGTGGCTACAGCTACATCCCCATATAGCGTGACTATAAGTCTGTGTCTATAAGACGGGCAAAAAAGGAGCCGCCTCTGAACCCGCTTCTGCATGAATCCTAACAAAAGTCTGTGTATTTTTCTGGTCTTAGGCTCCACACTGTACTTTTTATATTTAGCTGTCTTGCAAGACGTGAGTCGTTCATCTCCGAGTACTAGCAGTAGGACTTTTATTAACAAAGAGCCAGCAGGAGAAAAGAAAAGAGGTGAGATTAGAAGCTCGGAGACCTAGGACAGCCGTGCCAATGGCTTCTACGGACTCCCCTCCACTCAGCTACGCTCATGATGAGAAGGGCGCCGACGATATAATTACCGTCCATATTTCAGAGCAAGACTCAAAGCTACAACTCAAGCATACTCTAGCCGTAGTACATGAGAATGCACCAAACAACAAGACCGTCGACACCAGATTCCAAGCCAATGTGCAAAAGGCCGAAGCTATCACCACCCCTTGGTCATTGTCCGCCTTAATCATAGCCTACATCGTGATCTGGCTTGTCTACTTCGTCCACAGCATCGATGGTCACTGGAGTCAGCGGTGCTCTTTTGCCCTATGTCACGTCCACTTCCGACTGTGCAGCACATTCATTCATCCCTACGACCGGGGTCCTGAGCCAGGTAGGTAGGTCATCGGCGGTGTTACCAACCCATATATGTATCGCAAAAATCTTGGACATTCTCAGTCGACGCCCTGGGCGGGCTCATCATGGCAGTCTCCTGCAGTAGATTCGAAGCGTAAGCTGCCTCGCAAGTCTTCTACATCATGGTTTCATGGGAGTCAACGGCCTCGGCTACTGCCTCGGTGTTTTAAAGCATCGCCGATACATCCTCCCTCTGGTACGAAGGAGGTCTCATGCAAGCCCTCCTCGATTCTCGGTACCTAGGTAATCACCTTCTGGCTCGCCGGTCCAATATTAATCTCTTTCGTGACTGGAGCCGGCTGCCGCTGGGCCTTCCCTTCGCCATGGAAAGTATCCTCTTGCCCTGCGTCGCTTTCTCCTCAACCTCTCTGCTCCATCGGGAATGCAGTCAGCTACACCATCTCCACTGCAATCTGGTCGTCCACATTTCCTCATCCTCATAGACTAAATGGATACTCCCCGCCGAGGCTCCAAGCGATCTGACTACCACATATGGGACGGGGATATCAGCAGCAGTTGGCTGGCGTATGAGTGGGAATCGCCGACGCGGGTGGCGGTCCAGCATGCGTATGGTGATTGATACTTTTTGGCTATTGTTGATTACAGGCGTGGCGATTTGGGGGTTCGGGTTGGTGACGATGCTGGGTTGGAGGAATGTGGGTGTTACAATAAGGGGGGATGCAGAATAAGGGGTTTGTTGTGTAATAAGCGAGACACTGGACTATACATTAGCTACTTGCTCGCCTTTGACTTCCAACTGTTGGTCCAGCGAGGGTCGTGTAGATGGCCCTTAGGATGTGTGGGGTAGTTCAGTAACTAGTGAGAGTACATAAGTATGCCAGGACAATCAAATTGCTCCTACGGACTTGTTTCGTTGTACTTCCTGTCTCGGGAAGGATATAGGTTCGTAGAGAATGGGTACACTTCAAGGACTTTCACCTCAATACAAAGCGAGGCTGATCTCTGACAGAGAAGAGTATTCATCCATAAGATTTCTTATTTGTATTGTAGCATTGCAAAGAAAAACGGTGCAAGCAAGTACCAAGCCACATCAAGCCATATCAAACCAAGCCGAACCAAAAAAAAAACTCCAGTACGTGATAAATCATCAAGATCTCATACCCATTCCTCACCAGGGAGCGAATGTACACTCTCCGTCCGTTGGGAATCCATAAAGACCTGTAACCCCTTTTGCCCCAATAGCAAGCCAATCCGTAAAGATGAGGGTCATATGTAACCCCTGACGCCATTTGTGACCATTTCCATATTTCCGTGGCTCTCATCATGAAGACTGCCTTTTGTGCCTGTAACAACGCCTCCAATTCCATAAAATTCTTGCTGTATATTGGTATCAATTGGGTCGGTAGTTTAGGCTGGGGAAATCTTTGCCCCATTGTCAACGTACGACTTCATGATCTTGTTGAAGTCGGATTCGTTGACGACTGCACCGGTCTCTGAGCACTTGGCCTTCTTCTGGAGGTCCTTACATAGCAGGTCAAGGTCAAATTCGCCGTCCTTGACCTTGGGACAGGCTTGCAAGCGATCCCTAAATCTCTGTTAGCATTTTGTTCATGTAGTTGCAAAAGAACCCCATTAATAAGCGAGGCTGAATTGGTGGGGGGGGG